>Ga0129299_1001962_pt1 | contig 13721 bp, 14 predicted proteins | sample ConPoolayeCmetaG_FD_94477 | JGI IMG/M metagenome (GOLD analysis project Ga0129299, IMG submission 94477) | Hot spring microbial mat communities from California, USA to study Microbial Dark Matter (Phase II) - Cone Pool mat layer C metaG ... | reverse complement strand
CCGTTTTCTGAAGGTTCTCCCAATATAGCTTCAATTTTGCTGATAGCCTTCTCTTCATTTTCATAAGCAGCTTTCCGGGCTATATTTTTTCTTATTTCTTTATCAAAAAATTCTTCTCTGAAAGTCCTCAGTGTGTCAACAAGCACACCAGTCCCGATGAAACCTGTTGTTGTTAGCTTAGGATCTGTCTCAGATAGATTTGCCACCCTTCTTGAAAAATTCGGGGTATTGACGTTAGCAATATTATTTCCCGTAACGTCCAAACCAAGCCTTTGAGCGGCTAATGCTCTTTTTCCAACCTCTAATGATGTGAAACTCGACATAATCTTTTTACTTATTAATATTCATATCTTAATGGATGAGTGTCGTTCGAAAGCAAACGCCCAAGGGCATCTACTTCTTTTTTCAATGAATCAGTATTAGCATATTTCAAGGACTCAATTAATTCAAGGTAATCTCTGCATTCTGTCAAAGCCGAAAAAACACCGACAAAATTCCTTATTTTTTCGGCTTTTCTGGTCTCGCTTAAGCCATTTTTAATTTTATCAGGAACATCATTAAGGCAACTGCTAAGTTTTGCTCTAATATTATAGATCCCGGCATCTGGCAGATTGGCACTGAAATTCTTTAGATTAGAAATTAATTCTTCAGATTTTTGAACGACTTGATAATTCATAATTTCCTCTATTTATACTTTTACATTACAGACAAATCCAGATCCATTAGAAAAATTCGATAAAATAAACGTTACGTTATTCAAAGCTCTGTGAGCCAATACTCTGTTTAAAGAATTGAATTGGTTTAACTTAATCAGAAGGTTATTAATTGTTTTCTTGAAGTATTTCAATTTTTCTGAAATCTCGTAACTTACCATTTTCTCAAGCGAAGTCAGTGTTGTCGAAGCCGCCTGTTTTTTTGTCAATCCAAATTTAGCCATTATATAATTCAATCTTTGATCCTCAATAAGTTTTATGTTTTTCGAAATTTCATTTTGTTTCAACGTAACATTTTCAAGCGTGTTAATATCAAATTTCAACAAAGCTTCCTGTTGCTTTTCTGCAAGTGATAGCAATTCATTTAGATGATTCATCTCGTATTCAAGAAAAGTCAATAATTTATCTTCCATATAGAATCCAGAAAAATTAAACTGATTGAGAATTAAACATATTATGATATCTTTTTACTCTTGAGACGTATGCCCTTGTTTCCTCGAATGGCGGTATTCCTTTATGCTTAATTACATTACCGGGACCAGCATTATAGGCTGCGAGAGCCAGCTCCACATTATCATCAAATTTATCAAGCATCATTTTCAGATATTTTGCCCCACCCATAATGTTTTCGATTGGGTCAAATGAATTTCTTACACCAAGATCCGAGGCAGTTCCATCCATCAGTTGCATTAATCCTTTTGCACCTGCTTTTGAAACAGCATCTTTTCTTCCGGCTGATTCTGCAGCAATGACAGCCTTAATTAGATTTTTGTCAAGATTATATAATTCTGAGGCTCTGTCTATCGCTCTGGAATAATTACTCAAACGAGTGTTCAGTCTTTCAAAAAAATTACCAGCGAGTTTTTCAATCTTTTCCAGATTAACTTTTTTTGTTCGCGTGTCAACACCCTCATTAATTATTTTATTTTCAACAACTTTTCTGAAATTCTCAGGAAATTTAATTGTCAAGGGACTTAACTTTTCACCACCGGTCAGGAATTCATATATTTTTTCTGCAATTCCAATGCCGGAACCAATTTTTGAAAGCTCTTCGGAAAAGGACAAATCAGTGTATGTTTCTAATGTATCAGAACCAAAAGATAATGACTCGCTATCTTTAGAATCTTGATCAAGCATTGCATTTTTCATCTCTTTCCAGAGAAGATTGATAAACATAGATTCGAATCCACGAGCAGCTTGAGCAAATTTTGCTTTATCTTCGGGACTAAGGCTCTCTGCTTTTTTATTGGCAAGATTTTTCAATCTACCCAATTTCGATTCGAGAAGACCCTCCTGAACATTATTTTTTTCGCTATTTATTAAATCAATCATTCTTTACTGAATTATTAATTCCCCTTGAATTGATCCTGCTTCTTTTAGTGCCTGAAAAATTGCTATTAAATCTCTTGGTGAAACCCTTAAAGCATTTAAAGCATTTGCTATATCCTGAACAGTTGCACCCTGAACCACCAATGGGGTAGAGGGATTGAATTGTTCATTTGTGTTTATCTCTGCAGTTGCAACCGGTCTTGGTGGTCGGATTGTGAACGGTGCCGGTTGCGGAACAATATATTGCTTCTGTATTGTAATTTCGAGACCTCCATGAGCTACAACTGCTGGAAGAAGTTGAACATTGCCACCTATCACAACAGTCCCTGTTCTTTCATTGATTACGATTTTCGATGTTGGATCGGTAACTACTGTTTGAGCCTCAATTTTTGATATATACTGTATTAATTCACCGTCTTTTAGCGAAGCTGGTAGCTTAACTTGTATCGTTCCAGCATCAATTGCAAAAGCTGAGTTTTCAAGACCTGTAATTTTATTTATTGCTTCGGCAACTCTGTCTGATGTTGTAAAATCTGGTTCTCTAAGAACAATCCTGAGCATCTGATTCCCAAAAAATTCAGTATCAATAGCTTTTTCCAGAATAAGTGCGTTGGGAATCCGCCCGCTTGTAACAAAATTTCTTGAAACCCTTGAGCCCATTGCCTGATAGTCATAACCACCAACAGAGACAGCACCCTGAGCCATTCCGACTATTTCCCCCGTTTGAGTTGCAATTGGTGTCATTAATAATATGCCACCTTGTAATGAAGTGGCATCACCAATGGATGAGACCTGCACGTCAATCTTACTGCCTTTTTTTGAAAATGATGGGATTGTCGCAGTTACCATCACAGCTGCTACATTTCTTATTCTTGGATTAGTCTGAGGTATTGTCAGCCCGAATCTCTTTAACATATTCGATACTGATTGAACTGTGAAGGAATTCATCTGGTTGTCGCCGGTATTATTCAAACCCGTAACTAAGCCATAACCAATAACCTGAATACCCGTTACCCCTTCGACATTCGCTATATCTTTTATTCTTGCTGAATAAAGAATATTCGCCGAAACGAATAAGATAATAACGTGCAATATTATTTTATGATAATTTAATTGCATATCAAAACAATAACCTCAAAAATTTAGTAATTAATCCGGGCTCCTGAATTTTCGATATAGTCCCGTCTCCTTCGATGAAAAGGGACAAGTCAAGAATACTATAAGAATAAACTGAATTATCCGGCATAACATCAACCGGGCGAACATAACCCTTGATGATAATCTTTTGTGTTTCACCATTTATTTTGGTGGTTCTTGTGCCTTCGATAATCAGGTTACCGCTGAGACTATCCAGTTCGACCACCCTTGCACTAAGTCTTGAACGAATTCTTTCCTTTCGGGTTGTCGAGCCGCTCCCCTGAAAATTATTTCCAGTTCCCAAACCAACATTTCCTTTGAAACTTGTCGAACCAGCTCCGCCTGAAACATTGCCTGAAATCTCCGAGGTCCTGTTTTCCTGAGTTGTAGCGGAGTTATCCGCCTGTGTATCTTCCATAATATAAACCATAATAGCATCCCCTGCTTTAAAGGCTTTAACATCGGAAAACAGCGACCTGGAAGAATTCAGAATAAACTGGGCATATCCGGCTTCCATGCCGAATGTTAGAAATATCCCTAATATCAATATGCCCGTATATTTTCTACTCATTTTTTTCTCTTATTTATTTTCAGTTAAATTGATTACCACTGTGCCATCTTCGGAAACGACCCCATTCAAAATAACATTTGTATTATCTTTTCTTACCCTGATTTCAGAACCAGCCAAACCATCTTGCAATGCTGTCCCGGATGTTCTGATTCTTACTCCTCCTGAAATTACATTTATCTCAACTTTCTGCCCACGATTTATTTGATTACCTGATTGAATATAGGACTTCAATATTACATTATTTTTCGAGATGTTTCTTTTTGCAATAGCTCCGAGAACTTCATCTTCGGTTACTATATCTTCGCTGTTTAAATTTGTTGCATCAATTTTTTTTAATTCGAAATCTCCGTTTTTTATTTGTTTTCCTGAGATAATGGTTTTTACTGCAACAGGCAGTTTTTTGTAAATTTTAATGTTAACAGGAATTGTAATTCTTTTGATTATTCTTTCATCTTTCAGGAATTCAACTATTACATGAGTGTTGCCTTTCAGAGTTTTCTTATCGCCTTGAAATCTGGCATAAACCTTGTCTTCCTCAAAATTTTGATTTGGTATGTTAACGGTAACCTTAATTTCAACCTCATCATTTATCACAGAATAGATATAATTAACACAAGCTGATTTAATGTTGTCACCGGAAAAATATGAAAGAGAATATAAGTTCTTGATATTAATTAAACCAATCAAAAATACAAATCCAATAAATATCAAAATTTTACAATTTTTAAGCATATAATTATCTCCTTAGATTAACAGCTGTAGCAAGAATTTCATCTGCCGTTCTGACCGATTTTGAATTTAGTTCATAAGAACGCTGGGCTATTATCATATTAATCATTTCCTCGACTATATCAACGTTTGAAGATTCTATATGAGATTGAATTAGTTCGCCGGTGTTATTGAATCCGGGGGTTTCCAGAGTCATATTACCCGAAGCAGGGGTTTCAACATATAGATTATCTCCGATGGATTTAAGCCCTGCTGGATTAATAAATCTTGCTAATTCAATCTGTCCAAGTGGTTGTTCTTCATTATTAGTTCCAATTATTGCATTGATTATACCATCTCTGGTGATTGTAATACCTACTGCATCCTGCGGAATGTTAAATCCGGGTTCGAGAATATAACCCTGTGAGGTAACAATCTGTCCCTTGCTATCCAGTTGAAACGAACCATCTCGAGTGAAAGCATAACTATTATCCGGCTTCCGGACAACAAAGAAACCATCCCCATTGATTGCTATGTCCAGAGGGTTATTAGTTTGCTTTATGTCTCCTTGTGAAAAAATTTTTGTTGTTGCGACAAGCTCGGTTCCTGAGCCAATTTGAACTTCATTTAATGGGGGGGACTGAGAATATTCAGTATTGCCTGCCGGCATTAATGTCTCATACAGCAGGTCTTGAAATTCCGGTCTAACTTTTTTAAACCCGCTTGTGTTAACGTTTGATATGTTGTTAGCTATTATTTCAACATATCTTTGCTGGGCTGTTAAACCAGTCGAAGCCGTTCTTAGCGTTTTATCCATAATTTACCCTTCAATTCTTATTTTTAATAGAATTTTGACATTCTAAGAGAAATTTCCAATGTTTCGTTATTTGTGTGAATTACCTTGCTTCCAAGCTCAAACATACGTTGGACTTCTATCATTTCAACCATTTCCTTGATAATATCCACATTTGAACCTTCTATCCAGCCTTGTTTAAGAGATATTTCTTCTTTTTCGAGGTTTCGAAAATCAGTCCCTTCAGTTGTGACAAAGCAGGAATTTGAAACCCTTTCAAGTGATTGAGGATTGTTTACTTCCACTATTCTCAAGTTCCCCAAAAATGTTTGATTAAGCTGTATTTCACCATTCTGAGTTATAACAAGATTAATATTTTTTGATTCCTCATAACCCTCTTTTGAATTGATTAGGGCGTTCTGCAGGTTCACAGGTCCATTTGAACCCATCAGCATTTTGTTGTCCGAGCTAACTACTAATCCATCAGTTGTAATCTTGAACTTTCCTGATTTTGTTAAGTATTCATTACCCTGTTCATCATTCAAAACAAAGAATCCATCTTTGTTATCTATAGCTATATCAAGCGGATTGTCTGTCTTTGTAAAACTTCCTTGTGCAAAGTCAGTATAGGAACCTATAGGCGGATCATTTTGTTCGGCATCACCCTGAACATTATATAAATTTGCACGGGCATCAATTAAATTTCGTTCGAAAACTGACTCTCGTTTGAAACCGGGTGTTGAAGCATTAGCAATATTATTTGCTGTAACTTCCAGTTTGGTTTGTTGGGGCAACATCCCCAGTGCCGCTGTATATATTTCCTTAATCATTTTATTCGTCTTTTAGTTTTATGAATTCGATTATCTCGTTTATTACAAGTTTCATCGCTTCATCTGCTGATTCGCTAAAGTCAAACTGAGAAAGTTGTTTTTGCAAAATTGGGTTTTTATAGAAAGGCACATTGCTTTCCAATGCCAGTCTGACTAATCTGTCAATCTGATTTCCCGCCGAAAGACTGCCATAATTTCTATAATCTTTTAATTGGGAATATGTTATATCACTCATCAACAACCTCATTAATTTGAACACAAGTCATCTTACAATGAATGTGCCATTAATGGATTTAAAAATCAAAAAATAAAATAGCTCATTATAATTTATTGATTTATATAGTTTTGCTTGTTTTATTGGTTTTATATTATGATATGTGTTCTTTTGATTTGTCAAAAGAAACAATGACTAATTTTGAACAATGGTTAATATTGTCAAATAATGTGATTATTTTGGCTAAAATTAGAAATTACCTGTGGAAATTGAAAGAGAGAGAATAGAACCGCTGATATCAGAATTTTTTAATCCATAAAGATTTACTCCAAAAGAGCCCCTGTAGTGATAACCCAGACCGAGCCAGAAAATATCTGAAATTTTCCAATTTAATACTATTCCGGGTTCGACAAAAAAGAACCAGTCATTAGATGAAGTAATACCAACACGATAGAATGTATAATCTTGATAGTCTGCCCGACCGATACCTGGAGAAAAATTAAACGAAAATCTCAAATCATTAGTTAATTTATGCGTGAATTCTGCTTCAATTGAACCGTAACCAAGTACAACAATATTGGTTCGTTTATAAAAATCATCCCAGACAGTCAAATTTCTTGATAGAAGCGAATAGAAACCAATGCCTAATACAATTGAATGATTTAGGTTCAAACCAACTTTTCCGCCAATTTCGAGACCCCAAGTATTCATAAAATTTGCTCCTTTTGCAACAAAACCAGCATAAAAGTTGTTTCTTTTCTTGTCGGTTTCTGCATTGCCTTCGGGAGAAACCCCACCGGGAAGCCTTTGGGCAAAGGTAGAATAACAAACAACCAGAAAAACTATTATTATTATTGATTTCATTTATTAAGTTCAAAAAATCTTAGACGTTGGAATGATTAATTTTATGTTGCCTTGTTTCATCATTAAAAAATTTAAGCGATTTTCTCATAGATTTTCTCATAGAGATGATGACCATATCTTGAAAAGGCATCGAAATAGCCTGTAAACCATTGATTTAATAAAATTCTGTAACTTGATGACACTCTGATATCATTCTCATCGAAAATTCCGCCAGTTCTAATTATATGGAACTCTCTTTTAATTTTCATTTTTGATATAAGATCAATAGCCAGAGCTGAAAGAGATAGTGATTTTTCTTTTAAAGGTTTTCCACTAACACCACCACCAAAAGTTGTAGTAAAATAATCAAAAAGGCTAACATCCTTGGGAGAAATAAACTCTTTTGTATAATTATAATCTGTTGAAGTATTACCAAAATTTACACCGTCGTACTGAAGGTCAACAATTACGCTTAATAATTCTGGCAAAAGCTCTGCAGAAGTATCACAGGAAAATTTTACAATTACAGGAAGATTTCTTTCTCTTTTTTTCAAAAATTTATCACTCAGATAGCTAAGCCTGTCTATCATATTACTGTCAAGGAGAGGATATCTACCTGAATTTGTATGAGGAACATTCGGGCAGCTTTCATTAATTTCAATAAAGTCCACTCCAGCTTTGCTGAACATTTCCATACCTGAAACCAGCTCTTTCATTGCAGAATCAAAAGGAACCTGAGGCGAGAGAGAAAGGCTTATTCCCAGAGGAAAACCCTTAAACTTTTCTAATTGACAGAATGATTTTGCCACTTTTTCGTTTCCTGAATTTGGCAGTCCCATCCAATTAGAAGCCGCACCTGAATTTGGATAAGCTACAAAAGGATGAACAATATTATTTTTAATATTTCCTATTCGCTCCTTTGATGTTGTTGTCCCGGCAAGATAAGCTCCTGCTCCCTGTTTGTAAGTAAGGTAATAAGCTTCTCCATTCTTGAACATACCAGCCGCATTGAACAAACCGCTTCTGAATTCAATATCCCAGAGTTTAATTTTCAATGATTCAGGTGGGCAAATTTTATAGTTAATATCATCTGAATAAAATAGGCTTATAAATATTTTTCTTCCTGATGAAAAAATCTTTGCTGCATTTGAATTATTTAGCCTTGGTAGTAGTTTCCTTGAATATTTTTCTAATCTGGCTATTGTTTCAACTAATGTCAACTTATTTGGTCAAAGATTATTAAAAATTAAATATTATACAATTTCTTTTCGCAAACGAGCCACCGGTATTTTTAGTTGTTCCCGATATTTGGCAACAGTCCTTCGGGCAACAAGGTATCCTCGTTGCTTTAATTCATCTGCGATTTTATCATCACTATAAGGTTTATTTTTTGGTTCGTTGTCAATAATTTCTTTAATGATTTGTTTGATTACGCTTGTGGAAATCTCCTCTCCATCCTCATTAGGTAAAGACTCGCTAAAGAAGTATTTAAGTTCGTATGTTCCAAATCTTGTCTGAACATATTTTCCGTTTACAATTCTGCAGACTGTTGAAATATCAAGTCCCGTTTCATCAGATATATCTTTATAAATTAGTGGCTTTAGAGCTGAAGGTCCTTTGTTAAAAAACTCTCTTTGCCTGCCAGCAATGGCAGTCATTACTTTGAGCATAGTGTTTTTGCGTTGTCTTATAGCTTGAATTAAAAATTTAGCATCTTCATATTTGGTTTTAAGCCACTCCTTTGTATCTTTATTGAAATGTTTGAATCTTGCCTCTTTTTTTAATTTTTCATAAGCCTGATTAAGCCTTAGGACTGGAATCCTGCTGTCATTTACTGTGATTAACAATTCTCCTGTTTCTTCATCCTGTTCAATAATAAAATCAGGTATAACTGTATTGGTTCCTGAGGATAAATCAACCCCTCCTGGCTTTGGGTTTAGCCTTCGAATTACTTCAAGTGCTTCCCTGAGGTATTCATCGCCAACTTCAAATTGTTTTTTTATGATATGAAAATGTTTCTTTGAAAAGGCTTCGTAAGCATTTTCAAGAATTTCGAGGGCAAGTTTCTTAGCTGCATTATTTTTCTGCAAGGCTCGGCATTGTGCTATAAGGCATTCTTGGACAGTTCTCGAAGCAATACCAGGGGGTTCGAGATTTTGAATTAATTTTAATACTTTTTCTGCCTGCTCTAAATTGACTTCCTTTGCTAAATTTAGTTCTTGCTCAACTTGATCTAACATATTGGAGTTATCAATTGATATATTATTACTTAATGCAAATTGGCGGGCAGGATTTTCTTTGTGGTTGTTGTGATTCACTTTTGATTTTCTGAACTCATTGATTTTGTCTATGTTAGCCTCAGCAATCGCAGTATTTACTTCATCAACAATTTCGGACAGATCTCTTCTGAGATAACCGTCGTTATCAATATTTCCAAGAATATGATTGGCAATTAAAAATTCTTCTTCGCTTAAATCCAACATTCTTACCTGCTGAGTCAAATCCTCTATTAAAGTAGTATTATCTTTGATCTGAAAAGGTTCATCATCGTCTATATCATATTGTTTGGATAAAGATGTATTATGCTCAGTATCTTCCTGCCAGATAAGTTTATAAAATTCAAATGGATCGCCTGTATCATCAATTAGTTTGGATTGAGGAATTTCAGCAAATTCTTCTGATTCGTAGGATGAATCAGATTCAGTTTCAATTTCAGTTGTCTCATATACAGGTGTTTCAGCAAAATCATTATCATTGGCTTGAAGACTGTCTTCGAAACTAATCTCTTCAAGCATAGGATTTTGTTCAAGTTCCTGCATAACCTGATGTTCAAGCTGCAGAACAGGAAGTTGCAGCAACTTTAAATACTGAATCTGCTGTGGAGTTAATGTTTGTGTTAGAGTTGTTTTTATTCCAAGTCCGAGCTTCATTTTTTCACCTTGCTGATTTTGAGACCATTTTTTTTGTGCATAATATAGTTCCAAAGGTATTCATACCATTCATTCCCATAGGCTCTAACAAGTGCATCTTTAAGCATTTCAACCAGATGAATATTTTCTTTTTCTCCATATTTGAATGCTGGCTCGCATTCTTCATATTTTGAAAAATATAGATAAGTTCCAGAAAAATTCGATACTCTTATTGGGAAAAGATGACAGGAAATTGGTTTTCTATATTTTGTTTTTCCTGATAAATACGCTTTTTCAATACTACATTTTGCAACATCACCCTCATAATAGACAAAAACACAGTCTTTTTTATCAATACAATTTGTTGAATAGTTCCCCGGTGAACCTTGTATTGCACCCTCTGCTCTGATTACTGACTTTGCTCGCTCGGATAAAAACTCAAAAGCAGGTTCTATAGCATTTTTAATTTGTTCAATTTCTGAATCAAGGAGAGGTGCACCTACCTCACCCGGAAAAGTGCAACATGCTCCTTTGCATTTATCAGTATTGCAAAAAAATTTTAGCTTTGTTATCTCATTATCAACTAATATGTTGCCAATTAAAATCATTAATTTCGTAATTCACTGAAAAATACACTACTAAATTAATAATTTCTATTAGTTCAACAAATAATAATAAATTTAGGTTTTTATCATTATTATTTTTGTTATATTTAATTGTATCCTATGAATAAAAAGGCAAAAAAATGAAAATTAATTTTAAATATTCTTTGATTCTTCAAGTTGTTTTCTGCATTTCGGCAGTATTAAATTTAAATGCTTCTGACTATCACCGTAAGCTTATGGAGTATGCTCATCCAACTCCGGTTAGTGATGCAAAAATTGTTAATCCTCAATTGCTCAGTAATGATTCAAATTCTTCAATATTTCTTAATGTTAATACTATCGAAACAGAAACCGAACAATTTCAGATGCAGAATGAGTCATCAATTGCAGTTAATCCCAAAAATCCAAAAATATTGATTGCCTCTGCTGTGGATTATAGAGATAATTCAGCTACATGGGTTTATCTCTCTACTGATGGAGGAAAAAGCTGGAAAAATATTAACCTTGGAAGACCTTTTGCCGGTTGGCGATCAACCAATGACCCATCTGTGGCATTTGATAATGAAGGGATTGGTTACCTTGTTTATGGTGGCTTTGGTGCTATTTCCGATTCAACTGGTGTGCTGTATGGTGAAAATGGTGTTTTTATTTCAAAAACTACTGACAATGGTGCAACTTGGAAAAAACATATTCCCATAATAGTTCATCTTGGAGTCCAGACTCCTGATTCGACTTTCGAAGATAAATATTATATTTCTGTTGATAATTCCCCTTCATCTCCTTACTATCGCCATCTTTATGTTCCATGGAAAAGGGTTACACCAAGGGATTCTGCCACTCAGATTGTAATCTCAAAATCAACAGATTTCGGAGAGACCTGGAGCGAACCTGTCCCGGTTAGTTTCAGACTTCCCAATACATCCGAAGATACAACTTACGGGCAAAGTTTCCCGCTTGCTATTACGGGTCCGAACGGCGAAGTATATGTTGTTTGGAATCATGGAATTGAGCATGGTGTCGGGTTCTCTTTTTCTACCGATGGAGCCAAAACTTTTAGCGAACCTCGGATTATCAGAAGATATAATATTTTTGGAATTACAAGATTGCTCGAAGGACAAGGATGGAGGCACAGCGTGAAGGAAAAAGTTCGTGCCGAAACTTATCCCTCACTTGTTTGTGATCTTACCAATGGCTCAAGACGTGGATGGCTCTATCTAACATGGGCAGGGGATAACATTCCAAATATATATTTTTCAAGATCAACTGACAGGGGATTAACATGGAGCGAACCAAAGATAATTCATTCCGATACTACAAATGATCAATTCTGGCAATGGATTAGCTTAGATCCCATAAATGGCGATATTGCAGTTATGTATCTCGATAGCCGTGATGATCCCAAGAATATGCTCGTAGAGACTTATGTCAGTTATTCCAGTGATGGGGGTGATAGCTGGATTGACAGGAAAGTCAGTGATATGAGCGGAGACCTTAGAAATAATCCATTCCGTGGAAATTCTTTTGCTGGTGATTATAGTGGTAATGCGTTTTACGACGGTATGATTTATCCATCATGGATTGATATGAGATTTGCAGCTAAAAATATATTCGATAGTGATGTTTTCACTGCACCAATTAATATTAAAGCTCCCGAGCCTCCTAAGAATTTTAAGGCTAAAATTTTGGCAGATGAACCAACAAAAATTCAACTGACATGGGATACCCCTACGGTAAGAGCATTTAATCAGCCTTTAGCACCAATTGAATTCAAATTTGCCCTATTCAGAGACGGTAAGTTTTTAGCTGATCTTAATTCATCAGAAAAATCCTATCTTGATATTGATTTAACTCCTTATACTTATTATACCTATGAAATATTTACCGTTGCTGGAGATGATTCAAGCGTGGGACGAAAAGCAGGTGCTTTCGCTGGTGGTTCAAGATTGCCATCATCAGCTAAAATAATTGATATAATAACAGAAAGCGATAAAAAATCTGTAAAATTGATTGTTGAACTTCCTTCTTTCAGGTCAGACAGCTCTACCAGATTAGTGAATTTAGCTGGTATTAAGTTGTTCAGAGACGGTTCTGAAGTGAATACTCAACAATTACAAAAAACAGACACAGGGAAAATAATCGAGATAATTGATGCCCCCGGCGATGAAGGTTTTTATAAATACGAAGTGCTTGTTTTTGATACTGATGGTAATTCCAGCCCTAAAAGTCAGACTTCCTATGGATATTGCGGTGAAATTTACAGCAATTATTTCGATAATTTTGATTATAGCGGAACGAAAAAATATATCATTACCGGTGATTGGGCTAAAACAAACGATGTTTTCTTTAGCCCAGAATTTTCTTTCACTGATTCCCCAAAAGGAAGATATCCAAGCAATTTTTCTTCAGAATTTGTTATATTTCCTTTTACTCCTCAGAAATCTTCAATTCTCAAATTTAAACACATAGCCCATATTCATAGAACTGACACTGCTTTCGTTGAGATCTCATCAGATAAAATGAAAACATGGAAAACACTGGGTAAATTCAACAGGAATTCCTATCCATTATGGCAGGATAATAATTTATCGAAAGATAAATGGATTATCGAATTTTTCAGAGAGCCTGCTTTTCTTGGTGATACTGTTTTCGTTAAATTTAGATTGACAACCGATATTATCGGCACTGATGATGGATGGTATATTGATGATATTGAATTTGTCAGTATTTTGAATGTTGATGAAAACCTTGATTCAGATGATCAAATTTTGGTTTATCCTAATCCGGCAAAAGATTATTTGAATATAGATTTTGGGGAATTTGAAGGTTTAAGCAATGATTTGGGAATTTTTCTCTATAATCATTTGGGCGAAATGTTAGAAATTAAAAATTATGATTCGATGGCTCAAAGTAAATTCAAAATTGATATTAAGAATTATCCCTCAGGAATCTATCATCTTTATATTACTAATCGGTTCAACATTTTCAAAACACAGAAATTAATTATTATTAAATGAAAGTATTCCAATATAAAGTTATACTACCTGCAAAAAGAAGGGGTTATCATCTAAT
>Ga0129299_1001961_pt1 | contig 13727 bp, 8 predicted proteins | sample ConPoolayeCmetaG_FD_94477 | JGI IMG/M metagenome (GOLD analysis project Ga0129299, IMG submission 94477) | Hot spring microbial mat communities from California, USA to study Microbial Dark Matter (Phase II) - Cone Pool mat layer C metaG ... | reverse complement strand
GCGGCCTTCTTCCTGCAGCAGCTGGGCGCGTTTTTCGGCATCTCGGCCTACACGATTCTGTCGCTGCGCATGGGTCGGCGGCCGGCGTTCGCGATCTTCTTTGCCCTGGCGTTCGTGGTGGTCGGCTACACCTTCATCTTCGCCGACACCATTCTGGAGGCCTACGTCCTGGCCCCGCTGGTGGGCTTCGTGACCCTGGGCCCCTTCGGCGGCTACGCGATCTACTTCCCCGAGCTGTTCCCCACGCGGCTTCGCTCCACGGGCGTGGGTTTCTGCTACAACGTCGGCCGCTTCCTGGCCGGGCTGGTGCCCAGCATCAAGGCCCGGCTCAAGGAGATGTTCATGGCCGGCACGCTCAGCCTCCCGCTGCTGGCCTCGGCGGTCAACGACTCCGAGCGGGCCATCCGTTACGGCTCGTTCGTGATGATCTTCATCTACCTGGTCGGGCTCGTGGTGGTGCTGTTCGCCCCCGAGACCAGGGGCCGACCGCTCCCGGAGGACTGAACGCCGCCGCCTGGCGGCCGGCCGTCACGATCCCCGCGAGGATGAAGGCCCCGCGCCTCCCATGGATGGATCGGGCGGGAAAAGCGTGGCAGGTCGATCAGGGCGCATCACGCCGGATACGGCCGGTGCCGGATGTGTCCGCCGATCACCGGGCCTGGCGGGTTCTTCTGGGCGGAAAGGCTGAGGAACCCCGGTTGGCTTGCGATCGCCCCGCTCCCGACTGCCCCGGCCGGATCGGCGCGTTGGCGGCGGCCACAGGCAGGCCGCGGTCGAAGGTCGCCCGGCGGGCGATCCGAAACCGCCTGAAGTGTCACGCACCCGGCACCGACCGACGCCCGGGCGGCACCCCCGGACGCCCTCGACGCACAAGATTCCCGCAGGCCAGGTCGGGCCGGACCCGCCGGCTCAGCGGCGGTGCGACTGGAAGCAGTCCCGGCAGTACACCGGGCGCCCCTGGGTCGGCTTGAACGGCACCGTAGTGGTGGCGCCGCACTCGGCGCAGACCGCCTCGTGCGACTCGCGCGGCGGGCGGTCCGCTGAGCTGCTGAAGCGCTGCGGTCGCCCGGCCCCGCCGAGGCTGCTGCCGCGGAAAGCGCCGGGGCCGCCGCCCTGGGCCTTGCGTTTGTCCCGGCAGTCCTTGCAACGCTTCGGCTCGTTGTTGAAGCCGCGCTCGGCGTAACGGGACTGGTCCTGCGCGGAGTGGACGAACTCCTGGCCACAGTCGGCGCACACGATGGTCTTGTCTTCGAACGGCATGAAAGGATTCCCAGAAGAGATTCTGCGGCCGCCACCCGGCGACCGGCGTTTCAATCGAACGGTGTTCCGCGGATCTTTGTCCCGACTGGCCTGATTGGAACGTGGCTTCGCTGGAAGGGAGACGGTCCTTGAGGTTCTGAGGATCGATGTTCCTGCCGCGGCCTTCGCACCCAGGCGACCGCATGCGGACCCGCATGTTGGGGGCGACGGGCCCCTTGCCCGCACGCCGTCGAATCAGTATGCAGTATGAACCCCGCCGGGTCAACCCCGAAAACCGCCGGTCCGGGCCCCGCGGCCGGCACGCGGGCTGAACGCCGGCGCGGGCGGCACGGAGGAGCTCATCGGAGGCGGACCTTTCATGGTGACCTAACATTTTACCCTGAAAGAGTTTGCATGCATGAGACGGCGCCGCCGACGCCGACTCGAGACCCAAGGGAGACGATGCGATGGAAGCCTCAACCAAACCTATCGACCACGCCCCGGGCCCCCGCTGCGAACCGACCGGCACCTCAGGCCGCGGCGCGGACGCCTCCGGTTCTGGCCCGTCCCTCTTCCGGGGGACATGGCCGATCCTTCTAAGCCTGGTCCTCGGCCCGGCGGCTTCGGCGACACCCCAGGACCGCCAGGTGCTGATCGAATGGCGGTTCGGCGGCCAGTCCGGCTGGAACGGCTGGACGGCCTCACCCGATCTCCGCGATGCCGCCTTTGCGGAAAGCGGGGTCACGTTCACCGCCGCCGGCGGCGACCCGCAGATTCTCAGCCCGCCGTTCAACATGGAGCCGACCTCCAACCGCCAGTGGGTCGAAGTGGAGATGGAGTGCTCGGGAGCCGGCTCCGGCGAGCTGTTCTACACCCACACCACCGAGGGGCCCTACGGCGGCCTGGATGCCAGAAGATGTGCGCGGTTTGTCGTCACGCCGGGCTGTCAGCGGGTGGCAATCTGGCCATTCTGGGAGCAACTGGGGCGGATCATTCGCCTGCGGCTGGACCCGCCGTCCGGCCAGAAATGCCGGCTGACGGCCATCCGGATTCTGCAGGCCGCCGGCCCGGCCGGGGAGCCGGCGTGGGACTTCTCCGGCGGTCCGGGAACCTGGCAGGTCGCCTTCGGCGCCGAGTTCCGGTCCCACCCCGGCACGCTGGAGGTCCTGGCCCGGCATCCCCAGGCCGTCATCCTCACGCCCGCAGAGCCGTTTGACGCCGCCGGTCGATCGATTCTGCGGCTGGATGCCGCCTGTGCCGGGTCGAAGTCCGTGATTCTCTACTGGGCCTCCCGGGATGCCCAAGGCATGTTCGGCCGGCCGGTCGAGCTGCCCGGGAGCGACGGACCGGTGGAAATCGATCTTCGCCGATTCCCCGTCTGGAAAGGGACGATCACGCACCTGGGGCTCGGTTTCGGCATCACCGGGGGCGAGCGGCTCCTGCTGCGGTCGCTGCGCATCGATCCCAACCGGCCGGACGTGCCGTTCCCGGCGGATCGCTACATCGGCTGGCGGCGGGCGGTCAACCGCCCCGGTCGTCCGGCGGAGCTGCTGGCGGTGTTCGAGCATGCCGGCGGACCGGCACCCGCCGCGCTGACGGTGCGATGCCTTGCCGACCAGGCTGACGTGATTTCTGCGCCCGTCTCGACAGGCCCGGCTCCGGGGCCCTCCGGCCGGATGGAAGCGGTCTTCAGGCTGGTGCCCCGGGCCGCAGGCCCCCTGTCGGTGGCGATCGAAGTGGGCGACCGGCGGTTCACCCGCATCCTGCGCGTCGATGAGCCGATCCGCGACCCGCGCCGGCTCGAACGTCCGGCCGACGGCTACGACGTGCCGGAGCCTCAGCCGGTCCGGACCGCCTGCAACATCGGTGTCTACTACTTTCCAGGCTGGGCCGGCGGCGCCGAAGACCGCTGGCGGCTGCAGAAGGATTATCCCGAACGCGAGCCGGCCCTGGGCTGGTACCGCGAGGGCATGCCCGAGGTGGCCGACTGGCACATCAAATGGGCCCTGGAGAACGGGATCTCGTTCTTCGTGTACGACTGGTACTGGCGGGACGGGCGCGAGGAGCTCGGCGAGGCCCTGAACCAGGGTTTCCTGAAGGCCCGCTACGCCGACCGCATGAAGTTCGCGCTGATGTGGGCCAACCACCCCCCGTTCACGGTCCGCGGCGTCCAGGATCTGCTGGCGGTGGTCGACTACTGGGTGGACCGCTACCTGCGGCGCGCGAACTACCTGACGGTGGACGGTCTGCCGTACGTGAGCTTCTTCGACCCGCATCAGCTGCCGCGGGACCTGGGCTCCTGCGAGCAGACGGCCGCCGCCCTGGAAGCGATGCGGGCGCGCGTCCGGGCGGCCGGACTGCCCGGGCTGCACATCGGGGCCTGCGGCGGGGTCAACGCCGAGGCCGCGGCCGAGTTCCGCCGGTGCGGGTTCGATTCGGTGACGGCCTACAACTACCCCGGTTTCGAAACGCCTCAGCCGCAGGCGGCGCACGCGGCGTTCATGGCGGTCCACGAGCGGCTGTGGAAGACGATGCTGGCCAACGGCCATCTGCCCTACTTTCCGCTGCTGACCGTCGGCTGGGACCCGCGGCCCTGGCACGGCGAGACGGCGCTGCTGTACTTCGGACGCTCCACCGGGACGCTGGCCGACGGCTTCCGGCGGCTCAAGGCGACCCTCGACGCCCACGGAAGGCCGATGGCGATCCTGGAGGCCTGGAACGAGTGGGGGGAGGGCTCGTACCTGGAACCCCACGCCGAATTCGGCATGGCGGATCTGGAGGCCCTGCGCGAGGTCTTCGCCGAACCCGGCGAATGGCCGCAGAACATCACCCCCGACGGTCTGGGCCTGACCGGCAGGTATGACTGTCGACCGGCCGCGACGGCCCAAGGCACGCCGGGCGGCTCAAAGAACGCTTCTGAGCGGTAAGCGGGCAAGGCGGCGATGGGATTCGAACCCATGAATAACGGATTTGCAATCCGTCCCCTTGGTCCACTTGGGTACGCCGCCGGGACCTGGCCGCCGGGCACCGCCCGGCGCGGACAGCGGGCATTATAAGCGATCGCAGGCCCAAGCCAAGGCCGGCGGAGGCAGGCTGGCTGCGGGGGAGCCCCGCGCGTGCCCCAGCCCTCCACAGACCGTGCATCGGCAGGCGCCCGCGGGCGGGAAACGGCGGCCAGACCCGGCCGCCGGGCCGCGGGCGCCCCCGCGACCGGCGTCAGTAGGTCCGGTTCTGACAGGTGATGAACGCGTTGTACCAGCTGCGGAACGGAATCACGGTGTAGCCGGCGGTCACGTGCCGGGCCTTGCGGATCTCGACATAGGCCACGTGCCCGTCCATGAACGCGATGTTGTGCATCGAGGCGTCGACGTCCATGCCCGGCCGGCGGCCGTGGAATTCCACGTGCACCGCGGAAGTGAAATTCCAGCAGTCCTCCCAGCCGTAGTCCCCCATGAGCACCAGCTGGGACTCGTTGGAGACCATGCTGCGGGTCAGGTTCGCCAGGCTGTTGCGGACCTTCTCGATCTCCTCGCGGCAGGGGTCCTCCCAGGCCGGCTCCGGCGGACGGGGGCCGATGAGGAAGCGGTTGGTGCGGTAGCTGGTGCCGAAGTAGTCGTAGTGCGTGCCGTCGTACACGGACGGCCAGTCGGTGATCGGCCCGCGGTCGCCGGGGCACCGGAACACGGCGGTGGCGCTGTCGCTGTCGGTGGTCGGCGGGATGCCCAGGTAGCGGTTCAGGGGGCGGCGCGGCAGCCCGGCCAGTTCGCCGGCGGCCGCCATCCGGGTGAACTTGATGCCGTTCTTGCCGCCGTAGGTGATATTGCCGAAGAAGCCGACCGGAAAGGCTCCGGGGACGGAGTTGGGCTGGCTGGCGGCCCGGTCCGGATCGCGCGGGTAGCGCCCGCGGCTGGCGTCGAGGTACATATGCCAGCAGGCCGCGATCTGGTGGAGGTTCGAGCGGCAGGTGACCGACCGGGCCTGACTCCGCACGGTGGTCAGAGCCGGCACCAGCAGTGCCGCCATGAGGGCGATGATGCCCAGGACCACCAGCAGCTCGATCAGCGTGAATCCCCGCCGCGACGAGGCGATCATGGCGCGTCCGCCTCCTCTCCGGCTGCTTCGGGAGTCTGGGAGGCCTGGAACGCCGGATCCCGGGGCGGGCCGGCTTCTCCCGGCGATGCGCCGAGGGTGGATGCCGGCGGATGCTTGAGCCCCATCAGCCGGAGGATCTCCGCCCGCCGCAGGCGCTGCATCGGGTTCAGCCCGCCGTTGAGGCCCGCCGCCTGGGCGGCCAGCCGCTGGGCCTCCTCGCGGTCCCCCAGGATCGATCGGGCCAGGGCCGCGGTCCAGACGGCCATGGGTTCAGGCTGCCCGGTCGCCCGGACCGCCCGTTCGGCCTCCTGCAGGGCCCGCGACGGATCGCGCCGCTCCGGCGGCACGACGGTCAGCAGCAGCCACGCGTGCTCGACGATCATCTCGGGCCGGGCGGTGGGCAGGTGGGCCAGTTCGTGCCGCAGCCGCAGGGCCTTCTCGGCGCAGTCCTCGGCCAGCTCGTTGTTGCCCAGTTCCGCGGCCACCGCCCCCAGCCGCTGGCAGCACAGGGCCAGGAGATCCCGCCAGAGCGGGTTCTGCGGCGAAGTGGCCACCAGCCGCTCGGCCAGGCGGTGGGCCTGCCCGTAGTGGAAGTAGGCCGAATCGCGGTCGCCGGCCATGTCCATGGCCAGACCCGCGCGGAGGTGGCTTTCGGCGACCTTCCCCTGGCGCTGCAGGTTGGTCGGATGCATGGCCGCGAGATTCTGGTTCATGCCCAGGGCGCCCAGGTAGTGCCCCAGGGCCTCGGTCAGGTCGCCGCGGGCCAGGGCCTCGTCGCCCTGGCGGGTCATGACGCCCGAGAACCGCAGGCTGACCCGCACGGTCTCGTCCTGGGAGGTCTGGGCGATGTCGCGTTCGCGCTGCAGGTTCTGGTACATGCCCCACAGCGTGATGGAGAAGACCGAGGTCAGCACCACGCTGATGGAGGCCACCAGCACCGCCGCCCGGTAGCGGGCCAGCGACTTGCGCAGGACGTGGATCCCGGCCTCGCGCCGGGCCTCGATCGGCTGGCCGGCGAGATAGCGGGTGATGTCGTCGTGCAGCGCGGCGACGTTCGGGTAGCGCCGCTCGGGGTCCTTGGCCAGGGCCCGCAGGATGATGGTCTCGACCTCGTCGTCGATCGGGCAGGCGCCGCGCCGGCCGCTTCGGGATCTCGAGCTGCCCACCCCGGCCCCGGACGTCCAGCCCCGGGTGGGCGGAAGCGGGGGGGTATGGACGATGTGGTTGAGCACGTCGGCGATGGGCCCGACGGTGGGGTAGGGGTATCGGCCGGTGAGGATCAGGTAGAGGATGACGCCCAGGGTGTAGACGTCGGTGCGGATGTCGATGGTGTCGTGCTCGCCGCGGGCCTGCTCGGGCGACATGTACGGAATGGTGCCCATGACCTGCCCGGTGGTCGACAGGAAGGTCCCGGTGGTTTCGGTGAGCTGCTTGGCCAGGCCGAAATCGAGCACCCTGGGCACGCCCTCGGCGTCCACCAGGATGTTGGAGGGCTTGAGGTCGCGGTGGATCACCCCGCGCCGGTGGGCGAAGTTGACCGCGTCGCAGACCGTCGCGAACAGCCGCAGCGTGTCCTCCAGATCGAGATTGCCGGCCCAGACGTACCGGTGCAGGGGCAGACCGCGGACGTAGTCCATGACGTAATAGAGGTGCCCGTCGGAGGAGGTCCCGGAATCGAAGATCTCGATGATGTTCGGATGCTTGAGGGCCCGCACCAGCTCGATCTCGCGCTCGAAGCGGCGGCGCATGTCCCCGGAGGCGTGGGCCCCCTCGCGCAGGAACTTGATCGCCACCGGGCGCTGGGTGGACTCCTGGACGCCGTAGTAGACCACGCCCTGCGAGCCGCGGTGGATGGAGTGCAGGATCTGATACCCCGGCACGCCCGGGATGAAGGCCCCGCTCGCCGGACGCGGCGGGCTCTCGGCCAGCCGGACCGTCGCGTCACCGCCGGCGCTGAGGACCTGCCGCACGGTCTCCTCGAAGTTGAGGTTCTGTTCCCATTCGGCCAGCAGCTTGCGGCACACGGGGCACTGGCTGACGTGGGCGCGCAGCGGCGCGGTCTCCGAGGCCAGGCTGACGCCGGAGACCAGCAGCTCGAGCTGTTCGTCGGTCAGGCACTCGCCCATGGCCGTCTACCAGTTGGCCTCCATGAATCCGCAGGCCTCGCGCAGGCGGGTCAGCACCCGGCGCTTGGCCTTGAACACCGCGTTGCGCGAGATCCCCAGGTGCTCGGCCACCCTGTCGGCCGGCCACTCCCGCAGCACGAACAGCTCGAAGGCCCGGACGGTGGTGCTCTCCATGCACTTGCGGACCTTCTCCATGCAGGTCTCCATCACCACCCGGCGCCACTCGGCCTCCCAGATCTCCTCCAGCGCCCGGTCGTCGGGCAACCGGTCGATCGCGTCATCGCCCCCGCCGGGGCCGGAGGTGGCCGCGATCCGCTGGTTGCGCCGCTGGATGTCGCGGATCTTGTGCGCGGCGATGCCGAACAGCCAGGTGCGCAGCCGCCCGCGCGAGCGGTCGTACTGCCCCCGGACGTACCCGTCCACGAAGGCCAGCAACGCCTCCTGGGCGGCGTCCTGGGCGTCCTCCTCCGACAGCCCCAGCCGCCGGGCCACCCCGATCAGCAGCGGGTGGTAGCGGGCGTAGAAGTCGGCCCAGACCTGCTCGTTCTGCAGCCCCTTCAGCCCTGCCAGCAGCGTCGTATGCGTGATGCTGCTCATGGCGACCGGTCCGGTTCCCCGGCCCGGGAGCCGCCGGCGCTTCCCGGGCACGCCCGACGCCACCCCCCGGCGCGGCCGCATGGCAACGGCGTGGTCGATGCTTGCCCCGCCGGCATGAGCAGCGCCGTGGGGACGGGGAAGCGCCGGCTGCGCGACGGGTGCCGCTTGCGTGAGTGGCGACCCTCCATTGTAGCCACCATTGCAGCACGACTGCAACCGTGCGGCCTGTCCGGCAACGGCACCGCCGTCGGCCGCACGAGCCCTGCCGGGCGGCGTGGGACGGGTGAGAGGCGGGGGCCGGCGGTCTGATCTCCTTCTGGGATTCCCGGACGACTAGGGATTCGGAACGACGTAAAGCGTGCAGTACCCGTCCGGCCGGCTGGTCGCCCCCGGAAGGCGGAAGTACTCGGCCGCATAGGTCGTGTTCAGCAGGATCGCCTTGCCGCCGCGCTTCAGCAGCGAAGGCAGACGCTCGAGAAAAGCTTTCAGCAGCGGGCCGGTGTCGCCGTCGTGGTAAAGGCAGTGGGCAAGCCCGCCGGCCGGCTCCAGGAAAGGCATGTTCCAGAGCACGCAGTCGAAGTCGGTGAAATCTTCCGGCAGTTCCACCCTGGTGATGTCTCCCGTGACGACCCGGATCGGAAAACCGGCCAGTCGTGCCGTCACTCTGGCATTGACCGCCGCCATCGGGTTCAGCTCCACCACCCGGATCAGACTGCGCGACTTCAGCCAGGCGGCCCAGGCGTCGGCCCCGGACCCCGTGCCGATGACCAGCACCTTGTCGCCCGGTCGGATGTCGCTGGTCAGGATGGCGTCGTAATAGACCTTGTCGTCCATGGTGGGCACGAAAACGGTGGGGAAGACCGGGATGAGGACTTCGGTGGCCACGTCCGGCCGGTCGAGCCGCTCGCCCAGATCCCGGAAGCTGCCCACCGGCCCGGTCGACCAGCCGCTCTCATCGACTCTCAGGTAGTGCCAGTTGCTGTGGGCGAGAAACTCAGGAGGGCACCACGGCCTTGACGACGGTTCGGAAGGCCTGGATTCAGGGACCGCCGCCTGAGGCCCCGCCGGCCTCTCCATCATCAGACGGGCGACCGCCAGCCCTCCAAGCACCGCCCCGAGAACGAACGGACGCCAGACGCCGACACCGCTGACCGTTGGCCTCAGCATGACCGCGCCGTCCCTTCGGTGCCGCAGGGGCGTTCCTTGTGCCTCGCAGTGGCCTTGCGGCAACGGAGCTTCCGCGACCCCTCAGTCCGCGCCCCGTCGCCCGGTCCGCGGGCCTGATCCATGCCGCGCGGACCTGCTGCGCCCCATGCGCGGCCGCCAGCCGCGTGAACCGCCGGCCGGCGGATTGTAGCTCCGATTGCAGCATGACTGCAACCTTCTGGGGAAACTTCAGTTAGCGACTTCAGCCCCGGGGACTCCGCGTCCGGACCCGTCCGCAGAGGCCTCAGGCCGCCCGAAAAAACCCCGTCAAAGGCACCGCGCCCGGCTGCGATTCCGCCGGGCAGGGGACCGGCCCAGACGATGAACCAAGGCCCGGCCCGCCCTCAAAGCGAGCCTCGGGCCGGCTGCCCGTCGCGGCACCGGGATCGACGGCCTGCCCGGAAGGCCCCGATTCATGACCCGTATTTCGTCGTCAAATTTTGCGGCTTTTTGTGGACAGATCTGATCCGGAGTGTACAATACGCGCATAGAAGTCCGGTCATGCGTGAACGGTCCACGGGCCTCCGGCGCACCGGGATGATTTCGCCAAGCGGGCCGAGACTACAGGGCCTCCGGCAGGAAGGGGAACTCCGGATGGCCCACCGGAGGCAAGCTGGCAGACCTCGCCGGCCTTCTTGGCCTCCGGGGTCCGGCAGCCGCTTTTCGGTCGAGACGGATTTCCGGCGGCCGGGTTCGAATGCCACGTCGACCCGTTCCTGAAAACTCGCCTGCAGGTCGCCGACTGCCGCATTGCCAGAAGCCGACGACTCCGGCGGGCGGAGAATGCTCATTTCGCCTCGGGCTGCTGAGGATGCAGCCGCAGCACCGGAATCGGTCCGGGAGGCTGGCCGGTTCGAGACACGCATCTGGAGGAGGACGTTTCGATGAAATCTGCAGGAAGAACCATCGCCTGTTTCGCTCTGGCATGGGCGACCGCCCAGGCCACCGGCGCTACGCTGATGCCGATGGGCGTGCTGACGCCGGCGCCGGGCGGAACCACCATCAGCTGGGTTTCGGCTCTCTCGGCCGACGGCACCTACGCCGTGGGCTACAGCGCGGGCCCGAACCTTGCAGGCACGGCCACCATCAACCAGCCGGTGATCTGGTCGCAGGCCACCGGCCTGGTCCAGTTGCCCAACCCGGCCGACGCCGGGTTCGCGGCCAGGGGGGTGGTCGTTCGTCCGCATGCCGGCATGATCGCCCTCGCCGGCAGCCCGACGTCCGGTACCGTGGTCATGCACACCTATCAGGCGCCGCTGGGCAATCCCGCCGGGGGGAACTGGTCGCAGACCGGCTACGGCAACAACGCGACCATGGGTGCTCTGGGAACACAGTTCAACGCATGCCGGATCGACACGAGTTCGGGGACGGCCGATTCCTGGTACATCGCCGGAGCCAACAGTACCATCAACCCGAGCAACGGCCTGCGCTACGGCATGGATGGCGCTGCCACCGCCGAGTACCAGAGCTTCCGATGGGCGGCCGGCTACTACGTGGCCGCCAACGCCGTCAGCGGAAACGGCTACGCGGCCGGCTCGGACCGCGGCAATGGCGTCAAGAAACTGCGCGCCGTCCGCCTGGACATGCCCGGCACCGGAACCGACGATCCTCCCATCACCGTCCAGACGGTCGTACCGGGCGGCAACCGCATCACCAGCGATGCCCTGGGCATATCCCTCAACGGGCTGAAGCTGTGCGGCTACGACCACGACGCCGGCGGGCGTGCAAAGGCGTTTTCCTGGACCGTCGGCGACGCAGGTATGACCCTGCTGGGCGAAATCGCCGGCGACACGGCCAGCCAGGCGCTGGCGATCAACGACGCCGGACTGGTCGGCGGTTTCTCCTCTCAGGGAACGACGGCCACGATGAAGGCTGTTCTCTGGGACACGACCGGGATCTGGGACGCAAGCGGGCAGCCGAAGCTGGTCACGGACCTCCTGGCGGCCGCGGGTGTGGATACCAGCGCCTGGAGCAGCCTGACGCGGGTCACGAGCATCTCCGACGACGGCTTCACCATTGCCGGAACGGGGAGATGGGCAGCCGACGGGACAACCCGCGGCTGGATCGCGGTGGTCCCCGAGCCGGCGACCCTGCTCATGCTGGCGCTGAGCGGCCTGGCGGTGCGGCGCCGGCCAGGCTGACGAAATAAGGGCATCACGCAACAGGCATCACGCGACAAGGACACCCATCGCCCACGTCGGCGGGAAGCCCGTGTCCTGGTCCGGCCTGAATCGCAAAGCAAGGTCGCACGCCGTGAGAACTGATCCGGGATCCCGCGCACCCGGTCAGTTCCCAGACGAAGAGCCGTCTCATTCCTGTTCGAGGCGCGGAGAGCGAGACGGAAAGCCGCCGCGGACCGACACGATGCTGGCCCGGCACGCAAGCAACCGGTCTGGGCATCAACGGCCATCGGCCGCCCACTTGCCAAAAAATCTTGTTCGGTTTATGTTTGGTCTGATACAACGCCGGCCGCCCGGGCTGGCGGCAGCACAAACTGCCGCCCGGCAGAGGCGTTGGCGCCCGGGCGAGCCGGTCGCCGGGGCCGGCAGCGACAGGGGGGAAACGGGAGGACTGCCATGTCATCGCACGCTGGGGCCGTGATTTCGCAGGCGGGCCGGGCCCATCTGCACTGGTCGCTGATCCCGGAGGTCGGGCCGGTGCTGTTCGGCCGGCTGCTGGAGCGGTTCGGCACGGCCCAGGAGGCGCTGCAGGCGCCGGCAGCGGCCATCGGCGGCATCGCCGGCATCGGCCACGACAGGGCGATGCGCATCGCCCAGGCCCGCGCCACGGTGGACCTCGAGGCGGAACTGCAACGCGCCGAAAAACGGGGCGTGCGCATCCTCTGCCGCGAGGACCAGGACTTCCCGCCTGGCCTGCGGCACATCCCCGATCCGCCGATCTGCCTCTACGTCCGCGGCACGCTGGAGCCGCAGGACGCGGTGGCCGTCGGGATCGTCGGTTCGCGGCGCTGCACGATGTACGGCCGCGAGCAGGCCCGGCGCTTCGGGCATCAGCTGGCCGCACGCGGCCTGACGGTCGTGTCGGGTCTGGCCCGGGGTATCGACGGCGAGGCCCACAAGGGGGCCCTGGAGGCCGGCGGGCGGACGATCGCGGTGCTGGGCAACGGGCTGGCCGAGACCTACCCGCCCGAGCACGAGCGGCTGGCCGAGGCCATCGTTGTCCAGGGAGCGCTGGTCAGCGAACTGCCCATGCAGACGGCTCCCTCGGCCGCCAACTTCCTGCCGCGCAACCGGCTGATCGCCGGACTGTCGCTGGGCGTGCTGGTCATCGAGGCCGCGGCCCGCAGCGGCTCATTGACCACCGCCCGGATGGCGGCGGAGTACAACCGCGAGGTCTTCGCCCTGCCCGGGCGGGTGGACAGCGACTTCTCGCGCGGCACCAACGGCCTGATCCGCGACCAGCATGCCAAATGTGTGACCTGCGCCGACGACGTGGTGGACGAGCTGGGCGAAGTCGGCGACGCCCTGCGCGGCGGCCCGGCTCAGGACCCCGCGTCCGCCGGACCGGTGGGCGCGGCGCTGCGCAACAGCCTCAGCGCCGATGAACTGTGCATCTACGAGGCCCTGAACGTCCAGGGCCGGCCGCTGGAGACGATCGTGGAACTGGCCGACCGGCCGGTCCACCGCGTCTCGGCGGCGCTGATCTCCCTGCAGCTCAAGGGCCTGGCCCGCCAGGCGCCGGGGAGCGTGTTCGTGCGCGCGCGGGAACTGTGAAACCGTGAGGCCTTCGTGGCGGGCCTGCCCGGCGGGGATGTCGCTTCTCCCTCCTGTGCGGCGCCTCGGCGTCGGGAGCCCCGGCGCGCCTCGCGGGGCGTCAGTCGCGGGGTCCTGACGCGGACGGCGGCTGCACGAACCGTCAGGCCGGGGGGCAAGTCAGCGGCAGAGCAGGCCCGCTCAAGGTTCATCGACCGGGCCGGCTGAATCCTCCAGCATGCCGGCGAGTTCCTCGACGATGATGGCCAGGCGACGGTCGGCGGCCTCGGCCCGGGTGACGGCCTCCAGCAGGGTTTCGCGTCCGCAGGGATCGGCCATCAGGGCCTCGGCGCGAACCGGGTCCCGCGACTCGGCCAAGGCCTCGATCAGCGCCCCGCAGGCCGCGGCGGCGTCGGCCAGCAGAGGGCGGGCCTGCGGCCCGAGGGTCAACGGGCCGCGCTGGAGGACCCGCAGAGCCGACGCCCGGGCCGAGGCCACCAGCTCGGCGTGCTGGCGGTGCTCGCACCAGCCGGGGGCCCGCGGCGTTCCCACGCAGGTCTCGCGCCCGAGCCAGTCCTGCCAGGCGTCGAAGGCCACCGGACCGGTGCGGATGCGCGGACGCAGGGAGGTCGGGGCGATCAGCGGCGCGTGATTCATGAACACGTCGGCGTGCCGCACCGCCATGCGCATGATCTGCCAGGGTTCCGGCTCGACCGGCTCCAGTTCCTCGACGACATAGCATTGCACGGCCGGG
>Ga0129299_1001960_pt1 | contig 13728 bp, 10 predicted proteins | sample ConPoolayeCmetaG_FD_94477 | JGI IMG/M metagenome (GOLD analysis project Ga0129299, IMG submission 94477) | Hot spring microbial mat communities from California, USA to study Microbial Dark Matter (Phase II) - Cone Pool mat layer C metaG ... | reverse complement strand
TTCATCAACGACAAAGAACAATTTAATTTTTATATTTTTTGGATTATATTCAAGAAAACTTAAAATATTGGCAACCATACCACCTTTCATATCAAAAGCTCCTAAACCAAAAGCTTTATCACCGTCAATTTTTAATTTGAAAGGATTAGATTGCCAGTTTAATTTTTTTGTGTTAACCGTATCTAAGTGTGCATACAAACCTATTACTTTTTTACCTTTTCCTTTTTCAACAATTAAGTTGTACCTATTTTTTTCAACTTTTTGTTTTGATATTTTATAATTTTTACTTTTAAAAAAATTAAATAAATAATCACCTAGTTCTTGTTCATTTGGGTATATTGAATTAATTGAGACTAATTTTTTAAGTAGATAAATTATTTTTTCCATAATTCTTTTAATCTTTCTTGTGTGAAATATGTAACCATTAAATTATTATAAGGATAATTTGATGGGCGATATTCTTGAAAAATTACGACATGTTGAGGTAACATCCAAGCATGAGGAAGATTAAAAGATAAAGCTGATTTAAAAGCAGGTATTCGTCCTTGTCTTGCGGCTACTTTCAAAACACCCGGCGCATCTAAGTTTGATTCACCAAAGGTTAAATGAGGAGGATTGGGTTGATTAGCCAATGTTGTTAATATTTCATCAGAAACTCTTTGATATAAACCTTTTCCTCTATATTCTTTTAAAGTTGCTGCTTCTGTAATCTCCGCTAATTTTAAAGGTGGTAATCCATAAAAATTAATATCAGCAAATTCAACCAAACCACTACTAACAATTCTTCCATTTCTTACATCTTTTGCGGCAACCAAAAGATTATTTGGATTATTTATTAAAGCAACAACTTCTTCTTCATTCCAGCCAAAATTGGAATATAGTCGATAATACATTTGTTGAATTTCGGGATCTTGGCGCATTTTTTCATCAATAACTAATATTTCAAAATTACTTAAGTCATGATTTCTTTCCTGGTGATTTTCACTAAAAATTGATACTGCTCTTTGATATTGTTGTTTTACTATTGCTTGAGGAGATTCTCTTTGAGGACTATTTCTTCCTAGATAAACTAAGCAGTAATCTTGAGATGTTTCTCCGTCTAAAGGAATTATTGTTTCGAATAAATAGCAAAGAGGACTTTGTTTGTCAAAACTAATTAAAAGTTCTTTTGAGATTAAAGCTCTTGTGGTTATTCTTGAGGAATTAAAAAATGGTAAATTTTCTAATTCACTTAATAAAGAGTTTAATGAATCTTTATTATTGATTGGATTTGGAAAAATTCCTTTTAATCTTCGATTATTTGTTTCTTTGGGTGGCCAAACTATTTCGCCGATGCTACTTACAAATGATGTTGGAATGTCTGAACCTTGAAGTTTTTCTTCCATAAAAAAACGTCCTTTTTGAAATGTTAAATTTTTAACATCTCTCAAGGACGGCTTTTAAAAACCGCGGTACCACCTTGATTGTTGACTGCTTATTTTTTTCGTCAGTAACCTCTTTTCCTCCGATTTGGAGGATTAAAGCTATAACAGGCTTACCCGTCGGGTTCTACTCTCTCGACTTAGTCGGGATTTCTTCCCGCCACTTTCTTCTCTTATTAAGAGAAGATAAAAAGGCCTTGCCAAAAAAGCAAAAGTGGGAGAAGCCTTTCACCCTTACCTTCTCTCGCTCGACCACTTTTTGATTGCTTTTGGGGTCCTTTTTTTAGTGTTTATCTTTTATTTAAAGTAAAAAAAATACAAAAAATAATTATAGTAAAAATTTTATTTTATTTCAACAATTTTATATTTTATTTTTCCAGCAGGAACTTCTACTTCTACCCAATCACCAACTTTTTTTCCAGTTAAAGCTTTACCGATTGGTGAGGTATGAGATAGTTTTTTATTTAAAGGATCAGCTTCAAATTCGCCAACAATTTCAAATTTTTCTTTTTTACCATCAATTTCCACTACTATTGATGATCCTACTTGGACTGTAGTTTTATCGTTATTGCTTTCAAGCACTTCAGCATTTTTTAATATTTCTTCTAGTTCAGAGATTCTTCCTTCGATTAAATTTAATTCTTCTTTTGCTGATGAATAGGCACTATTTTCAGATAAATCACCCATTCTTCTTGCCTGATCTAATCTTTTTAATACCTTCTCTTTGGTTTTTGTTTTTAGTTCTTCTAGCTCTTTTTTTAGTTTTTCAAAGCCGCTTTTGGTGAGTTGAATTTTTTTCATAAAACAAAAAAATTACCCTCAAACTTTTCGGGTATATTTGATAAAATAATACTATAAATTTTATAAAAAGTCAAATTAATGCTCTCATCGTCTAGTGGCCTAGGACGGCAGGTTCTCAACCTGCAAATCGCGGGTTCGAATCCCGCTGAGAGCACAAAAGCAAATAAATAAAAAATTATTCTAAATTAGAAGATACTTACTTCCAATAACTATCGGAAAAAATTAAAGAATTATATAAATCTTTTAATATTGTTCTAGTAGGTTAAAGATACTTATCAATCACAGGCTTCATATCAGAAAAGCTGTAAGCTCCTTGGAACATCTGGGTGTTTATTAAAAAGTGGGGTGTTCCTTGAAAACCTAAAGATGGTGAGAGTTGTTGATCTCTGGCTAAATTTTTTTCATATCTACCACTTTCTAAACATTTGGTTAAGAAATCTTGATCAATTTCTTTAGCTAAAAAGCTTACTAAATCAGGAATTTTTGTTTTATCATTTTTTACTTGTTCATTGATTAAATTATATCCTTCATTAGTCATCAATTTATCATGAATTTCCCAAAATTTACCTTTTTCATAAGCGCAGTACAAAGCCTGAGTCGCTATAATACCATTTCCATGTCCATTAGAATAAATAAATGCAAAAGAGGCTTTGCCTTGATCAACTAATTTTTTCATTTCAAGAACTGGTGGAATATATGAACCGCCATCTGATTGATATTTAAATCTATCACCAACTTGAGCAGCTAGTTGAGGATTGTGACCGCTGGCAATATGACAAAAAGGACAACTTGGATCAGAAATTTCAACAAATAAAAGTTTTTTTGAAGCATCACCAAAATGAATAAATCCTTTAGCAAATAATTTTTTTACATCATTAATTTTGATTTCTTTGGGTTTTTTAGCTTCTTGTTGAGCAATAAGAGGTAATATTTTTTTTTCAAGATTGAAGACTTTTAATGTTAAAAAGATATTAAAGATAATAATTAAACCTAAGAAGAAGTAAATATATTTAAAATTAATATTTTTAAAAAAAGTTTTTTTTATTTCTTCTGTTTGTTTATTTTTTTTAGCCATATATTTTTAAAATAAATTTAATTATTAATTAAAAAAAATTTAAATTTTAATTAATAAATTATTACAGTGTTAGTAATAATTGTCAATTGATTTTTTATTTAGCGTAAATACGGTATAAATTAGCACCAATTTTTTCGAATTTAAATATCTCAATTTTGCCAATTTCCTTAGTATTTTTTACATGTGGTCCACCGCAAAATTCTTTTGAATAAGCTTTTTCTAAGGATGAACCAATATAATAAACCTTAACGGTTTCTGGATATTTTTCGCGAAAAAAAGATTTAGCCCCAATTTTATACGCGTTATTCTTTGATAATAAGATAAAGTTTACTGGTAGTTCTTCCTTAATTTTTTGATTAATGATCGTTTCCGCCTTTTTTATATGTTCGTTGCTTGGTTTGTTAACACAATAAAAATCAAAACGAAGTCGCTCGCCAGTAATATGGGAGCCTTCTTGGCGAACAGTTTCTCCCAAAACATCAAACAAAGCTTGATGAAGAAGATGGGTAGCGGTATGGTAGCGTAAAGTTTTTTCTGAATGATCAGCTAATCCACCTTTAAACATACCAGCTGAGGCAGTTCTTGAAAGTTGTTGATGTTTTTCAAATTCTTGATAAAATTGTTTTTGATCAAAAGTTAAACCTTTTTCTCTTAAAAGCTCTTCAGTTAACTCTTTTGGAAAGCCATAGCTTTGATACAAATCAAATACATGTTTACCAGTTGGTTGATTAATTTTTCTTAATATAGAAAGCCCTTTATTTAAAGTTTTATTAAAACGATTTATTTCATCAGCAACGACATTTTTTATTTCTTGAGAGTCATTATCTTTAAAATAAATATTTTTATAAATTTCAATTATTGATTCAATAGCGGGAAATAAATCTTGAGCTGAAACAGTTTTTTCTTTTAATTGATATGTTTTAACAGTAATTCTTCTTAAAAGTCGGCGAAGATAATAACCGCGTTCTTTATTTGATGGATAAACACCAGTTTTTATAAGAAAAGCAGCTCCTTTTAAATGATCAGCAACCACTCTTATTTTCTTTTTATCGTCTTCATCTTTATATTTTTTACCAATAGTTTTTTCAATATTTTTAATAATTGGTAAATAAATATCAGTTAAAAAAACATCCGGATTATTATTTAAAGCGGCTAATATTCGTTCCAGTCCTCCGCCAAAATCAACGTTTTTTGCTGGTAGTTCTTCGAAGATACCATTCGGCATCTTCTTAAACTGCATAAAAACAGAGTTGCCAATTTCCATAAAGCGGCCGCAATCACAGTTGGGATGACATTTTTTAGAAGAAAAAGGTGAGTTTTGGTGAAGTTTTAAATCTTCGCCAAAGTCATAAAAAACTTCACTATCTGGTCCACCTGGTTCACCCTCAGGCATATTATCAGGAATCCCTGCCCTTGACCACCAGTTTTTTTCCGGACCATAAGAGAATATATGATCTTTAGCAACTCCAAGATCTAACCAGATTTTTTTTGAGTCTTCATCTGGGTTTAAATTATTTTTTTTATCACCAGCAAAAACTGTCACATAAAGTCTCTTTTTATTAAATCCTAAAATTTCTGTTAAAAAGTACCAAAACCAGGTAAGTTGTTCTTTTTTAAAATAATCACCTAAAGACCAATTGCCCATCATCTCAAAAAAAGTCGTATGGCGATTATCACCAACTTCCAGAATATCCTGAGAACGAAAGCATGGTTGTATATTATAAAGTCGTTTACCTAAAGGATGAACTTCGCCTAAAAGATAAGGGACTAGTTGCTGCATGCCAGAACCAGTAAAAAGAGTAGTTGGATCATTTTGAGGAACAAGGGGGATTGCTGGTACTTCTTTGTGATTGTTTTTTTCCCAAAACTGAGCAAATTTTTTTCGCAACTTAAGATGAGTTAACATAATGTAAAATTATATAATAAAAATGTTATTTATTATTAGTTATTTAGGGTTTAAGATTTGAGATTTGAGTTTTTTAATATGTTTACCTTAATCAAAACAACTGATTTAAAAACAGTACACGATTTTTTTAAAAAATTTACTCTTCCAAAAGAAAGCTCTCATAAAGGTCAAAATGGAAAAGTTTTGATTATTGGAGGGTCATCACTTTTTCATGCTGCCTCTCTTTGGGCAGCCGAAGTGGCTTCGTATTTTGTTGATATGGTTCATTATAGTTCCACTAAAGAAAATCAAAAAATTTTTTTAAACTTAAAAACAAAGTTTAGAAATGGAATTGTTATTCCTCAAACGAGTTTATTTGATTATGTAAACGAAGATGATGTGGTGTTAGTTGGGCCGGGGATGGTGAGAGATAACATATTAAAAATAAAAATGAAAAGTGAAAAATTACAAATAAAAAATAAAAATGATTTAATAAAAATTAAAAATGAGTCTTTATACACTTATTATCTAACCAAGCTTTTAATTGAAAAATTTCCGGAAAAAAAATTTGTTTTTGATGCTGGAGTACTACAGATGATGGATAAAGAATGGTTTTTAAAATTAAAAACACAGGCTGTCATCACTCCGCACCAAAAAGAATTTGAGCAGTTATTTAAAGAAAAAATTTTAAATTTAGATTTTAATAAAAAAATAGAGTTAGTAAAAAAATATGCAAAAAAATATAGAGTAATCATTCTTCTTAAAGCAGTGAAAGATATTGTTTCTGATGGTGAGCAAGTTTATTTGATTGAAGGCGGTAATCAAGGTTTAACAAAAGGGGGTAGCGGTGATGTTTTAGCCGGTTTAACCGCTAGTTTTTATGTTAAAAATTTTCCATTAGAAAGCGCTTTTTTTTCTTCTATTCTTTTGAAGCTTAGTGCTGAAGAATTATTTTTAAAAAAGGGATATTGGTATAATATTAATAATTTAATTGACAAAATTCCTCAAGTTTTAAAGAGGATTATTTTTAATATATGAAAAAAGAAAGTTTAATTGCTGTTGTTTTGGGTTTAATTTTTGGTTTTGTTTTTGCTATTTTTATTGTTTTGGGTCTTTCTCAAAATAAAGTTGAAAAAGAAAATATATTAGTTTCTGAAAAAAAATCGGTTACTTTTTCCCCAACAAAAAAGCTTAATTTGGAGCTTTTGACTATTGATAAACCAAAAAATAATCTTATTGTAAGCAAAAATCAAATTACTATTGAAGGATCGGTTAGTAAAGATTCTTTAGTTGTTATTCAATCACCGATAAAAGATTTAGTTTTTCAAAATAAAGATAAAAAATTTAAAGTTGATTTCCCTTTAGCCTTAGGTGAAAATGTGATAAAAATTGTTGTTTATCCTAAGTTTTCTAACATAAAAATTCAAGAAAAAACTTTATTTATTTATTATTTACCTAATGAAATATGATATTTAAAAAAATATTACCCTCAATATTTTTTTTTATTTTTTTAGTATTTTTAATTAATTTTATTGCTTTTGGTCAGGAAAAAAATAGCACCTCTTCTTCAGAAAAAGAAGTAGAAATTTTAAAAGAAAAGATTGCTATTAAGGTTGCTGAACTAAGACAAGAGAACAATCAAGCTTTCTCGGGAAATATAATAAATTTATCGGAAAATCTAATAGAAATTAAAGATAAAGATGATAAGAAAATTTTAATTAATTTAGATCCGACTTTAACGAAATATTATAGAATTAAAAATAACCAGAAAAAAGAGATAAATTTTTCTGATTTAGAAAAAAATGATTATATTGTTGTTTCCGGGATAATTACTGATAAAGGGGTTAATGCTAATCTAATTTTTGTTGATGAAAGATATTTAGTGGATTTTGGCCGATTGATTGAAATAAATAAAGAAGGTTATTGGCTAAAAATTAATACATTGACTAATGAAAATATTATTATTGATATTGAAACAAATACTAAGCAGTGGCTACTAAATATTAAAAATTTAGAGTTAGAAAAAATTGGTTTTTCAAAAATCAAAGAAGGGGATATGATTAATTTTGTTGCTAAAGATAGCAAAAATGAAAGTGATCATTTTTCTGCACAAAAAATTATTGTTATTCCACAGGAGTACTTTTTAAAGTAGAAATTATCAATTATAAGTATCAAGTATTAACTATTAAGAAGTGATTTTGTTGATTTATTGTTATAATTCGTAATCATTTACTTGGTTATTAACCAATAAATAAAAGATTATTTTTGATTTTATTATTTTTAGGTCAATTATAAATTAGATTAATTAGGCTAATTTTATACTTTATGTTTGATTTTTTAAAAAAAATTTTTGATTATAATGAAAAAGAATTGAGACGAATAAAAAAAATTGTTGATGAAATTAATCAACTTGAAGATCGGGCAAGAAATTTAAAAGAAAAATACTTTTCGAAAGAAACTGAAAAACTAAAAATAGAGATTCAGGATAATAAAAAAAGTTTAGATGAGGTTTTACCTTGGGCTTTTGCTTTAGTTCGTGAAGCTTCGCGCCGGGTTTTGCAACAACGCCATTTTGATGTTCAACTGATTGCTGGTATTGCTCTTCATGAAGGAAAAATAGCTGAACAAAAAACCGGTGAGGGAAAAACTCTTTCTGCGACAACAGCTTTATATTTAAATGCTTTAACAGGTAAATCAGTTCATTTAGTTACCGTTAATGATTATTTGGCTCGGCGTGACTGTGGTTGGATGGGTAATGTTTTTCATTATTTGGGTTTAAAAACTTCGGCAATTATTTCAGAAAAATCATATCTTTTTGATCCAAATTTTACTGATTCTTCTGTTTTAGATTGGCGATTAAAACATCTTCGGCCAATTACCAGAAAAGAAGCATATAAGGCAGATATTGTTTATGGAATTAACTCTGAGTTTGGTTTCGATTATTTAAGAGATAATATGGCGGTTGATAAAGATGATTTGGTTCAACGTGGTTTTTATTTTGCGATTATTGATGAGGCAGATTCGGTTTTGATTGATGAAGCACGAACTCCCCATATAATTTCAGCGCCTTATGGTGAGGATGTTGTTAAATACTATCAATTTGCTAAAATAGTTGACAAATTAGAAAAAAAGACTGATTATTTAATTGATGAAAAATTAAGAATAGCTAATTTAACTGAAACGGGAATTATTAAGGTTGAAAAAATTTTAGGTATTCAAAATATTTATGAAAAGGATTATGATACTCTGTTTCACATTGAAGCCGCTTTAAAAGCAAAAACTTTATTTAAAAGAGATAAAGATTATATTGTTCGTGGCGATGAAGTAGTGATTGTTGACGAATTTACTGGACGTTTACTTGAGGGAAGGCGATTTTCTGAAGGATTACATCAAGCAATTGAAGCTAAAGAAGGGGTTTCAATTAAACAAGAATCAAAAACTTTGGCTACTATTTCTTTACAAAATTACTTTCGAATGTATGAAAAACTAGCGGGCATGACTGGAACGGCGGCAACGGAATCTGAAGAATTTAATAAAATTTATAAGGTTGATGTTATTGTTGTTCCAACTCATCGACCAATGATAAGAGTTGATCATCCGGATATTATTTATAAAACTGAAAAAGGCAAGTTTAATGCTGTAGTTGATGAGATTAGTAAAAATTATAAAGTTGGGCGACCGATATTGGTTGGTACTACTTCAATTGAAAAAAACGAATATCTTTCTTATTTATTAAAACAAAAAGGAATTCCTCACAATCTATTAAATGCCAAACATCATGAAAAAGAAGCATCAATTATTGCTCAAGCTGGTAAGATTGGTGCGGTTACCGTGGCAACGAATATGGCTGGGCGGGGAGTTGATATCATTTTAGGTGGTGAACCGCCAACCAATGATTTAAAAAATAAAGATCAATTAAAAAATTGGCAAAAGAATCATGATGAGGTAATAAAACTAGGCGGACTTTATGTTATTGCAACGGAGAAGCATGAGTCACGTCGAATTGACAATCAGTTACGTGGTCGCTCTGGTCGTCAAGGGGATCCTGGTGAGTCAAGATTTTTTGTTTCTTTAGAGGATGATTTGATGCGGATTTTTGGTGGTGAGCAAATTTCAAAATTAATGAGTTTTTTTAACTTTCCTGAAGATCAACCACTTTCACACCCAATGGTTTCAAAAGCAATTGAGCAAGCCCAAGTTAAGGTCGAAGGATTTAATTTTGATATACGAAAGCATTTAGTTGATTTTGATGATGTTTTAAATAAACAACGACAGATTATCTATGATCGTCGACGAAAGATTTTATTGGAAGAAAAAAGTGAGCAGATCAAGAAATTTATTTTTGAAATTTTTAAAGAACAGATAATAACAATTGTTAATAATTTTTTTGCTATTAATCAAGAAAAAAATAATCAAGATTTTTCTTCACTTTTAAACGAAATTAATCTTATTTTACCTATTGAGGAAAAAGAAATTAAAAAATTTATTCTTAATAATCAAGAGCAATCATTAATTGATTTTATTTTAAAAAAAATATCCGTTTTTTATGTTTATTATGAAAGAAAAGTTGGTCCTGATATTTGGATTAATATTGCTAAATCAATTTTATTATCGACGATTGATTATTATTGGACTAAGCATTTGACCGCAATTGAAGATTTGCGTGAGGGAATAAATCTTCGTGGATATGCTCAGATTGATCCTTTAGTTGCTTATAAAAATGAAGCTTTTTCGATGTTTGAAAAACTTTTGTTTGATATTAATTTTGATTTTGTAAGGCGATTATTTAAAATAGAGATTGAGTTTAATCAAGTTGAAGAAAGTTTAAGAAAAGAACAAGAATCAATGATTTTTCAATCAGCTTCGGCTGTAAATCCTTTTCAAGAAAAAAATAAATCTGATTATCAATCAAAAACTATAACTTCTTCTCAACCGGTGATAAAAAAACATAAACTTGGTCGCAATGATCTTTGTTGGTGTGGTTCAGGAAAAAAATATAAAAAATGTCACTGGCCTAATTGATTAAAAAAGAGTTTTTTGTTTAATAGAAAATTTGTTATCTTTATTTACTTCTTTCTTTCTTTCTTCTCCAAAAATTCTTTTTACCAGTGAGTTAATTTGATATTTTTCAAGAAAATATTTAAGTTTTTTGTTAAATCCAGTAAATTTCATTTTGTTAATATCAATCTCAATTGGCACATCAGTTAAAATAGTGGCTAGTTTTTTAGAAAGATAGACGTTTTCTTTTTCTTTTTCTAAAATTTCTTTGACTTTTTTTGAGGATATTTTATCAATATTTTTATAGATATTATCAATATTTCCAAATTGCTTAATAAGTTTTGCCGCAGTGATAGGGCCAATTCCTTTAGCACCTGGATAGTTATCTGATGGATCACCTGATAAAGCTTTAAAGTCAGTGATATGATTAGGTGGAACTTCTAATTTTTGTTCTACATCTTGCACATTATAAATTTTTATATCAGATAAGCCGCCAATTGGTGTAGCAACATGAATATTTTCATTAATCAACTGAAAAATATCTTTATCTCCAGAAACAATAATGATTTTAAACTGAGTATTTTTTTTGAAGAGATGGCAGATTGTTCCTATAACATCATCTGCTTCATATCCCTCTTTTTCTAGACGATAAATTTTCGCTAAGTCAATTGCTTCTTTTAAAAGAGGAATTTGAACAATAAAATTATCTTCAATTTTTGGTCGTTGGATTTGATAGTCTTTAAAAATTTTATTTCTAAAAGTAGGTTTTGGAGTATCAAAAACAATCGTTAGATATTCTGGTTTAAAAATAGTAGTTATTTTATAAAGCATTGAAAAAAAACCATAGATGATATTAGTTGGAGTACCATCAGCTGAAGATAAAGGAGGAAGAGCATGATAAGATCGATGCATTATCGCATTGCCATCAACTAGGATTAGATTTTTCATGACTGTTTTTTTTACCAACTATTTTCTCAAAATCATCCGCATCGAGACTTTCTTTTTCAATAAGTTTCTGAGCCACTTTATCTAAATTTTTTCGCTGTTTTTTTAAGATAGAGATGGCTTTTTTATAAGCTTCATCCAAGATTTTTTTCATCTCAATATCAATTTTTGAAAGCATTGTTTGAGAAATAGTATTTTTTTCATAATAAGCTTTTCCCCATTCAGTGATATCCATTGTTGGGCCAAAATTTATCGGACCTAAAGAACTCATCCCATATTCAACGACCATTGCTTTAGCAACTTGAGTTGCCTGATCGAAATCATTAGCAGCACCAGTGGTAATTTCATTAAAAACAACTTCTTCAGCGGCTCTACCACCCATCATTACAGCAATTCTTTCTAAAAGATGGGTTTTTGTTTCGTGAAGTTTGTCTTTAGCAGGAGGAATTAAGGTATAACCTAGAGCCATACCGCGAGAAACAATTGAAATTCGATGTACTGGATCAGTATGAGGTAAAAAGTGAGATACAATAGCATGACCCGCTTCATGATAGGCAGTTAGTTTTTTATCATATTCTGATTGATTTCGTTTTTTTTCTGGACCAAGTTTTACTTTGGTGGCGGCTTCTTCAATATCTTCTTGACTGATTTTGTCTTTAGATGATCGCGCAGCATAAATAGCCGCTTCATTTAGCATATTTTCTAAATCAGCGCCAGAAAAACCAACTGTTCGTTTAGCAACTTCATCCCAATTAACTTTTTCATCAAAAGGTTTACCATTTGAGTGAATTTTAATAATAGCTTTTCTTCCTTCTAAATCAGGATAATCCACAATTATTCGTCTATCAAAACGACCAGGACGAAGAAGAGCTGGATCTAAAAGATCACCTCGATTTGTTGCAGCAATGACAACGATTTGTTCATTTGGTTCAAAACCATCCATTTCTACTAAGATTTGGTTTAGTGTTTGCTCTCTTTCATCGTGTGAAGGCATAACGCCTATACTTCTGGCTCGACCAATAGCATCGATTTCATCAATGAAAATTATTGAAGGAGTGTTTTTTTTAGCGTTATTAAACAGATCTCTTACTCTTGCTGCTCCAATACCAACTAACATTTCCATAAACTCACTTCCAGCAATAGAAAAGAAAGGAACATTTGCTTCACCAGCAACAGCTTTTGCTAAAAGAGTTTTTCCACAACCAGCTGGCCCAACTAATAAAACACCCTTAGGTGTCCTAGCTCCAACTTTTTTATATCTTTCTGGATTTTTTAAAAAATCAACCACCTCTTCAAGTTCTTTTTTTGCTTCATCAACACCAGCAACATCAGAAAACTTAACTTTAGTTAAAGACTTATTAAATTTTTTTGCTTTTGATTGACCAAAAGAAAAAACTGAGTCTTGAGCGCCTTTAGCCTGGCGAAACAGAAAAATAAAAAAAGCAATCATCAAAATAGTTGGTATTACATTTATCAAAAAATTAATCAAAGCTGACGTTGTTTGAATGTTTTTAATTACTAAATTAACTGATGAAGAGTCAATCTCATTGTCTTTTAGAGTTTTTAAAAAGCTTTCTGATGGTTCTTTGTATGATATGGCGTATTTTCCATCTTTATATTCTATTAATAATCGATTATCAGTGATTTCGATTTTTTTAACTTTTTTATCTTTTATTTCTTGGATTACTTGGGTAATTGGCTTTTCTGGTAAGACTTGTTTAATTTCATTATTAATTGATTTAAAAATTTGATATAGAAAAAGTAATATAAAAAAGGCAATAAAAATATTTTTAATATTAATTTCCAGCTGCCATTGAAAAAACTTTTTATTTTTTTTGCCATTAGTTTTATTTTTTTCACCCATATCTATAAATTTTAGCAGATTTTTGTAAAATATTAAACATTAAACATTGAACATTAAAAAAACAAAAATATAATAGTATATAAATACAATAAAAATTATATAGGTATAAATAGAAGTTTGCTAAAGAGGATAATCCTCCAGGAGGTCTTCCAGGAGGATAATCCTCATCGGTAGATTAGTGATTTATGAAAATTATTAAATTAGATGATAAAAATGCACTTGATGAAACGATTAAAATTTTAAATCAAGGCGGATTGGTAGTTTTTCCATCCGATACCGTTTACGGTCTTTTGGTTTATGCGAAAAACGAATCTGCAGTGAAAAAACTTATTACTTTTAAAAATAGGCCGCCAGGAAAACCAATTTCAGTTTTTGTTGATTGGAGTTTTATTGATGACTTGGTGGAAATTTCTTCATCTCAAGAAAAAATATTAAAAAATATTTTACCTGGACCTTTTACTATCATTTTAAAGTCGAAAGGAAAAGTAAGCCCTCTTCTGGAATCAGAAAGAAAAACATTAGGAGTAAGAATTCCTTATTATCAGCCGATTAATCAATTAATTAAAAAAATTAATAAACCGGTGACTGCAACCTCAGCTAATTTAAGCGGCAAAGTACCTCATTATTCTGTTGAGAGTTTATTAAATCAATTACCAGAAAATAAAAAAAATTTAATTGACCTTATTATTGATGCTGGAAAATTACCAAGAAATAAACCATCAACAGTGATTGATTTAGC
>Ga0129299_1001959_pt1 | contig 13728 bp, 12 predicted proteins | sample ConPoolayeCmetaG_FD_94477 | JGI IMG/M metagenome (GOLD analysis project Ga0129299, IMG submission 94477) | Hot spring microbial mat communities from California, USA to study Microbial Dark Matter (Phase II) - Cone Pool mat layer C metaG ... | reverse complement strand
GGTGACTCCCGAGATGGAAGGCCTGAATGACGCCGGAAGGACGGCGCTCCGCCGAAAATTGACCCGCGAGGGCTCCGTTCGCCGCGGACGACCGAAGAAGGGTTCGGGCAAGAACGCGGGCGAGCCGCCCCCGCCGAGCCTCTGGGACATCGCGACCGGATAACCGAGCACGCGGTGGTCTCCAGCGCTATTTCGGATAAGAGGGCGCGCTTCCTTGCGAACCCGCTGCGGCTCGGGATGGGGCTTCCGCTTACCGCCTACTTTCCCAGTTCCTGTGGGGTGCGCCGTGTCGCGCCGAACCAGAACTCCTGTCCATCGTAGTGAGGGGCCATCAACTCGAAGTTCTCGTAGGCGATCCCGCCCGGGATGGGGCACGGGGTGCCCCAGTAGGTCGTTCGGCCGTTCACCCGAACAGCCAGGTCCAGATTCGGTCCCGGCGCCCGCCAGTACTGCGTCGCCACGGGACCTCGGTACCTCCACCAAGGCGGGGTCTGCGGCGCGTATTGGGTGGTTTGGGGATTGGACTCGTCCGGGGTGGCAGGCACGATCACCTCGCCGTCGACGTTCCGTCGGAGGCGGTCGAACGAAAACACACAGGGCGGCGCGAAGCCATCGCCGCGGAAGTCGGGCCACAGACTTCCAGCCGCCACGACGCCGTCCTTCAAATGGAGTCGTCTCAGTCGGGCGTAGTTCCCCATCGTAGCCGTCACGACGCAGTACGCCAACGGCCGCGAGTCCTTGTGGGCGTATGCGGCGATGCCGACCTCCTCAGGGCGATCGGAGCGGAACGTCAACCTCACGTAGGGTTTGGCCCCGCTCTCGAAGGGCTCCACGAGTACGAACACCCGCAGGACCTCGATCCCACCCTCCTGCGTGACGATGCCTCTGGCCGGCATCTCCGGAGGACGCGGGGTGGGGTCTCCCGGTCCGTCGGCACTCCAGAACCGCTTGCCCTGTCTTCCGTCCAACCGGCTCGACTCAAGCTCCGAGAAATCGCGGTGCGTCGCCCGGTCCACGATGGGCTCAACAGCGATGAAGTTGATCACCTGTCGTTGCGGAAGACCAAGATGCGGCGCGTAAATTCGAAGAAGCCCTCGAGGACCCGGCAAGGGCGCCAACCCCACCTGCAAGCCCCTGGCATGCCCCCAGAGGGGTTCCGCCGCGGTTCCGGTAGCGGGTCGGAGCCATCGTCCTTCCACCACGGGTGGGGCCAAAGGTCCCGTGTCAGCGAGGGACCCATCCGCAGGCAGGAGTGCCGACCAGACCCAAAGAACGAGCGGGATGGTACGCAGTCCGGTGCGCATCGGTCGGTCGTTCGGCATGCTCCCGGCATCTCGGCCGGCGCCCGGAGATTATCATCGGAACACCCGCCCGAAATCTCCACCCCGGGCATCGGACGTCTGATCATCCGGAGCGATCCTCCTGGAGCCGCTTCCCTTGTCAGTCGCTGAAAACCACCCTCCGATCCGACGGGCCTGTCTGAACACCGCAAGCGGCTCGCCTCCTATTCCAGCCGTTCGTCCACGGACCGCCTCGCGGGTACGATGCCATACCCCCCGGTCACGAAAATGCGGGTAATGACAAGGACTTCAGGGGTGGTGGCGCGATGGAGCATCAGGGAATCGTGATCACGCCACCGCTCAAGATGGTCGGTGTGGGCCTGTTCGTCTTGGCCGCAGCGATCGGTCTGCTCGGGGTACTTGCGGTCCGGCGAAAATAGGCCATGCCGCTGTTCGAGAGCAGTGGCACAAAGCCTCACAACAGGTCGCCCAATCGCCGCAGCCCGATCAGTTCGTGGCAGGAGAACGGCTCCGCGTAGGACACACCCACCCGGCTGCCGAAATAGCGGTCGCGGGTTCGGATCATTTCGGGAACCGCCCCGGCCTGGTCCCCGCGTCCGAGGTAGAATTGGGACTGGTAGGCGAACAGGGCGGCGATCTTCTTCTCGTAGAATTCACTGACATCCACCACGAACCGGGGGTCCCCATGAAGCCGCAGGTGCGTGCAGTAATAATAAAAGATCCGCTCCGGGTAATGCGGCTCTCCGGGAATGTCCGACTGCGTCAGCTTCGCGTCGAAGCGGGCGTCCTCGATGATCCGAGTGGCCGCCACGTGGTCCGGGTGGGCATCCGGGAGGATGGGAGCGAACACCCACCGGGGGCGGAACCGTCGGATGATCGCCGCGACCTTACCCCGCGACGCCAGATCGTGGACGACTCTTCGATTCGGCAGGTCGAGCTGGACGCGAAACTCCGTCGGTAACCCAAGGGCCTGGCCGGCCCGAGCAGTCTCGGTGGCGCGGATCTCCGGCGAGCCGAAGGGGGTCGGCTCACCGTTCGTCATGTCCACCACGACCACTTCCACGCCGTCGCTCAAGAGTTTGGCGATCGTGGCACCCATCCCCAGTTCCGCATCGTCGGGGTGAGGTGCGAATACCAGGATCTCCGCCATGCGTGGTGTCCTTATGGTCCCTGATCCAAGGCGCTGTCCAGCAACCTCCGGGCCTGCTCCAAGTGCCGTGCCGTGTAGGCGGGCCAACCGAGTTGCTCGGTATAAACCGCCTCACGGATCTCCAGGGACATCCGCATGGCGGTCTGTTCCGAGGGCGTCACGGGGTGGTCGGGGTCGTCGTAAAGCCTGGCCACGATCCCGAGCACCCCCTGGGGAGCCTGATCAAGCCGACCACCGTATCGCTCGCCAACCGCCACAAGGATTTCCACCAACGGCAGATGACGACGCACCGGTTCTATCGCGGCAGCCATGTCGGCCGTCTTGTCGGTCCACTGGGCCGATACGGCGGTTACGGACGAAGAAAATCGATGGAGCATCGGGCGAAGCACCGTGACCGGCAGACACCATGCTCGCCATCGTTCGAGCTTGATCAGTTCGGTACCGAGTCCGTCGAGCTTGGCCAGGAGTTGGGCTGCCGAAAGGATTGTCACAAGGTGCTCGAGCGTCCGGCGAGCCTCCGAAGCTTTGGAAAGATCGCCCGCTTTCCCGGAGCCTTCCGTCCACACCGGAAGGGCGGCGTCCTGGGAGGTCGCAGCAAAACCGGCCACCAGATCCGCCTGCGCCCCCTCGCCGATCCGGCGGAGATGATTCAGTCGTCCACCGAGGGCCTTGTCCATACCCTCCACGTGCCGCCGATCGTAAGCCAGCTTCCCGAACCGGTCGATGAGCCTTTGCGCCTCGACGGCGGCGTTCGCAAACGCGACGGCACGTCTCTGCTCCTGACCCTGAGCCGCCAGGTCCTGAGCAACGGCGGCGAACTGCCGTTGGAGCGCACCGGATCGAAATGGGCTCCACCTCCGCATCTCCGCCAACACCTCGGGCAGGGCGCGAATCAAATCGAGTTGGGCGGCGCACTCCTGCATCCGGGTGATTTGGGTCTCCATCGCCGCCCAGTTTTCCTTGGCCAGTTCCGCCGCCGCGACGTCAACGCATCGGGCGTAGCGATCCCGCACCTTCTGGAACGGCTGATCGAACGGCTTGGGCACCGTCACATCGTCGTAGGTCCTCTTCAGATGCAGGATTTGCTCGGTGAGCCGATCCAGGTGCGTCAACATTCGGACGCCGCTGTCGTGCTGCGCCGTGCGGTCCAGGTACCCGATGGCCGCATGCAATGAGGCGGCAAGGTGACGGCGGCTCTCCTCGCTCAGCCGGACTTTCTCCAATCGCATGATCACCTCGGCCGCGCGGTGGAACTCCTCCAACCGTTTGAGGCCCATCGGCCGGCTCCGCGGGTCGCTGAACAAGGCCAGCCCGTGCTGAAGGTGCTCTTCCAGCCGGAGTTTGACGGGTTCGGAGACGAGTCGCGTCTGCGCCATCGTCTGAGCGGCCTGGAAGTTCCGGCCGATCACGCGCCCGAGTTCGAGCACTTCATCGCGCCGCTCGGGCTCGCGCAACCCGCCCCGGACCCGTTCGAGGAGGTCCAGCATCTGTCTTCGTGAAGCAACCGACAGACTGCTTTGCTCGATCTTGACGGTCAGGCGGTCCGGGTCCAACGGGCGTTCGCGATGCGGCTCGGTGGTGGAAGTCGCCGGGGTCGGACCTTCCGGCCAAGCGGGTGGCAGGTCGAGTCGATCTTTGCCGACGCGCTCGGGCGCGGCCATCAACAGCAACGCCTTCGCCAGGCGATTGACGAATGCGGTCAGGTCCTTTGCACCGGCCAGGGTCTTGGGCATGTCTTTGCCGGTGGCCGAGGCGAGCAGGGCCAGGCCGCTCAAACGCGCCTGGAGTTGCTGGCGCTGTCGGACCACGTCGGGATCACCGGAACTCTGAGGAAGTTGGGCGAGGGCGGTCTGGCAAGCAGCCACCTGATCGGCGAGTCGATCCAGTTCCGGCAGGCCCGATTGCAGAACGTCCGCACGTGCGGCTACAAGCTCCCGGACCGGGGACGCGGCCTGGGTCGCTTGGTGGTAGAGGAAATGCATCGCCACGCGGAGGTTGATCTTGGCCTCCAGGGCCATGGCCGGAGGACCCGTCACCCGAGAGCGTTCCGCCAGGTGGCGCGCGAGGTCTCGTTCCGCCTGGTCGCACTCGTGCGCCAAGCGGCTGACCTGCTCGTAGGAAGGCACCGATTCGGAATGCGCCCCCACGGCACCGACCGCGATCCAGGCAACGACCAGCCATCGCCGCGACCACTTCGCCGCGGTGCGCCGGGCATCCATTCATCGATCCTCCCGCATTCTCGCGTCATTATAGGGGTGACGAAGGGACCCGCAATCTTCGCCGTCCCCAGGGGGATATAATGCCGACGGAGCGATCCCATGCGCGTCTTCGTCACGGGCGGTACGGGGCTGATCGGTCGCCGGTTGGTATCCACGTTGTGTTCGCGGGGGGACCACGTCGTCTTGCTGACCCGTTCCACGTCCCGTGCGGCGCCTTGCGACCCTGACGTGATTGTGCAACAAGGCGATCCCACCGTACCGGGGGAGTGGCAATCGATCGCGGCCCAGTGCGAGGTGGTGATCAACCTTGCGGGAGAGAATCTCCTGGCCCGTCGATGGAACACCGAACACAAGGCACGCGTCCGCGAAAGTCGCCTCCAAGCGACGCGAAACGTGGTGGAGGCGATTCGGCGGTCCGAGGGACGCTGCCGCACCCTGGTCAGCGCATCGGCGATCGGATATTACGGCTCGCGGGGTGACGAGGTCATCGACGAAACCACCGGACCGGGCAGCGACTTCCTGGCGGAGGTATGCAAAGCCTGGGAGAACGAAGCAGCCGGCGCCGCCCGATGGGGTGCTCGAGTGGTCTGCGTTCGCATCGGTGTGGTGTTGGATCCGGACGGAGGGGCATTGGCACACATGATCCCCGCCTTCCGTCGGTTCGTCGGCGGACCGATCGGATCCGGGCGTCAGTGGATGAGCTGGATTCACGTCGACGATCTGGTGGACGTGTTCTGCCGGGCGATTGACGACCGTGGCCTGTCCGGCCCGGTCAACGCCACCGCACCGACACCCGTGACGAATTGCCGGTTCGCTTCCTGCCTGGGTCGGGCGATGTGTCGTCCGTCGGTATTTCGGATGCCGGCCTTCATGCTGCGTCTGCTGTTGGGTGAGGCATCGAGCGTGATCCTGAGCAGTCAACGCGTTCTCCCGAAAGTTCTTCTGACGCGAGACCACCGTTTCCGCTTCGACAATCTGAACGCCGCTTTGGACGACCTGCTCGGCCAGGCGGCCCCCAGAAATGTTTGAACAGTGTGAAGAAGGCCCGGTGCCCCACCCTTTGTCGTCTGCTGGGCAGTTGGTCATGGGCCTTTGGCCCACCCGTAGAGGATGAAAATGACGGCGGTTCGTCGCACGGCCATCTTGGCCGCGACGTAGCATGGGCATCTTGCCCATGACCCGTAGCACGGCCATCTTGGCCGTGAACTTCACGGGCGAGACGCCCGTGCTACGACGCATTTTCGAGGCAGAGGGTAGGAGACGGATTCCGTCGAACAAGGCGTATGTCCATTTTCCGCGGAGGTCGTGTCCGCGGTCTGGGGTACCGTGTGGGCCACCGCGCGTGATCAAGGGGGCGCGGGCGGAGGGTACCGTTCGCCCGCGACCCACACGCCCACAGGAACCATTGAGCCTTCCAACACGTCCGCGATGGGGTCCGGACCGAGCGGATCGTTCAACGGCATGGCGACGAGATCGGCCGCTTTGCCGGGAGTGATCGATCCGAGTTTGTCGGCCAGTCCGAGGGCACGTGCCGATCGGATCGTCGCCATCGACAGCAACGTCTCCGTGGGCACGTCGGGGTGTTCCCTGTGGAGGAAGCGAAGTTCCTCCCATACCGACAGCGTTGCACCGGGCGGAAGGGACGCGGCCGAATCGGTCCCCACGCACACGTTGATCCCGGCCGCGAGCATGTCCCGCCATCGATGGGGCTTGTGCCGGAAAAACCGGTGCGACCGCGGACAGTAGACGACGCTCGCGGACGATCGCCGGAGACGCCCCAGGTCGTCGTCATCGATGTAGTTCACGTGCGCCAGCAGGGCTCCGGCAGAGAGCAGCCCTAGGCGCTCGGCGTATCTCATCGGCGAGCACCGGGGCGAGCAGATCGGGTCGCCACGGCTGAACCCTCGCACCACCGCACCCAGCAGCCCGCCTCCGCGTTCCAACCAGCGGCGCTCCTGCTCGGTCTCCGCCCAGTGCGTGGTGAGGGGCAGTCCGCGCCGGCGGGCGAACTCCACGGCGCCGACGAAGTCCCTGGGACGGACGGTGTACGGGGCGTGGGGCGAGACCCCCACGCTCAACCGGTCGTCGCACTCGACCGCCTCGACCGCCCGGGCCAACTCCGCCGGGTCGCGCGGGGGATCGGCCGCCGTGCTGATCAGCTCGGCGAAACAGACCTTGCGCACCGGGACGGTCCGCAACGCCGACCAGGCGTCTCCCCGGCGGGAGATGTCGGCGATGCACGTCACACCGGCATGGAGGGACTCCGCCGCCGCCCGTGCGGCGCTGCGTCGTTCCGCTTCGGGGGTCCCCTTGCGTCGCAGGACGACCAGGCGAGGCATCCACGTCCATAAACTGGCGGGGGACAGGGCCCCCGCGTACGCGCTGAGCTCCAGGTGGGCGTGGGCATTGATCAGCCCGGGAAACAAGGCCACCGGACCCAGGTCGATCGCCGGTTCGCCGCGAAGGTCCGTCTTGGGACCGACCTGCGTGAGGCGCCCCCCCTCGATGCGCACACCCCCCTCCGGAAGGGGGGGGCGATCCACCGGCACGACATATCGTGCCAACAGGATCATGGCCCCGACCGTCCGGTCCCGAACCACGTTCGCCAATCTTTGCCGATTTGCCCCTGGGCGATGTGGTGGTCCATCGTGACGTCGCAGTGGCACTTGCGGACCGTTCGGGTGAGCGATTCGATCAGGCATGACAGGATCGACGGCAACATCTCGACGGCGTCACTGACGCGCTGCTCATCCGTGACCATGCCGAGGCTCTCGAACAATCCACCCGGTTCGTAGGGTCGGTAGTCACCACCCGACTCGGCGTACTCCGTCACGTAGGCGAGCACCGCGTAACAGAGTTGGAGCTCCTTGGCGAGGAAAACCTCGGGCACGACACTGTCGCCGATCAGTTCGGCGCCCAACAGGACGTATTTTCGGATCTCCGCCAGGGTCTCGCGTCGGGGTCCTTCGGTGCAGAGGTAGACGGCCTCATCCTTGTAATAGGCCTTCCGGGTGTCCAAGGCCTCGCCGAGCAACCGGCGCAACTCGGGACAAAAGACAGGCCACTGGCGGATCGAACCCAATCCCTGATTCTCGAAGAACGTGTTCGGGCGACGCCATGTCTCGTCGATCACGTCGCTGATGATAACGAACTGCCCGATGCGGAAGTTGTGGCTGATTGCGCGGACGGCGGACCAGGCGACGACCGCCTCGACCCCCAGGTCCTTGAGCGCGTAGATGTTCGCCCGATAGTTGACGAAGGAACTGCTCACCTCGTAACCGGTTTCTCCGTGACGGGGGATGAAGTAGAACCCGTCTTGAGCACCGCACTCGTAGACCGATCCGGACGGGCCGAAAGGGGTCTCGACGGGCCCGATCCGTCGGGCGTCGAAAGCGCATTGCTCGAGCAAGACGGATGCCCCCACGCCGCCGATACACCCCAGTCGCGCCGCCATGCGAACGTTCCTCGCCGTCCCCTTGAAGAAAGGGGCCTCCGACGCGGGTCTTCAAGATGAACACCGAGGCCGCGGTCGTCGAAACGCCTCAGACCTCTTAGGTCGGGGGCACCCTGTCCGTCATCACGGACCGGATGACTTCGGCCAGGTCCCTCGATTCGAGTTGCTCGCTCAGCGCCAACATGAACGGTTCGATGGCGGCCAGTCGTCGCCAAGCCAGCTCACGCACCGCCTCAAACCGGATTCCTTCGCGGATTCTCGCCTCCCAGTAATGGTACTCCTGCTGCCGTTGCCAAGCGGTCACCAACTGACGGACCTCACGACCCTCCACGACGGCGCGGCGGAGGCTTTGAAGCAATCCGATGGGTCCGATCTGGTCGAGGTTGTCGGCGTCGCTCAGGATGTGCGCCTCGACCAAATCGTGTTTGCGGTTGTTGATGCCCCGGATGGCCCGGGCGGCCCGCTCCAGCGTTCGCGGGGGAAGACGGTGCCGCAGGGACGATTCGACGAGTTCAGCCGCCAGCTCGTGCTGGATGTCCGTCGTCGGGCGGATCAGAACGTGCTGGTACGGGACCTGCCCCGCGGCGACCTGGACCGCCCAACCGGCGTCATGGTACAGTGCCGCCACGCGGAGGGCCTGACGGTCCACCCTTTCATTCGTCACGTCCGGCAGGTTGGCGATCAGATCGGCGTTGGTCATCACGCGCCGGGAGTGCTCCCATAGGGTGAGGTCCAACGTCTTGCCCGGTCCGCCCAGTGTCAGCTCCGCCCGCGCCTGCCTGAGGAGCGGATCGTCTTCGGCCATGTGGCTCCCTCCAAAACCGCCGCGGGACCTCCCATCCGAGCCCGCGTGATCCGCGCGGTGGTTCGAGCAACCGGCCGATCGGCTGCCCTCGTCAATCCCCTACCCCCGTGCCTCTACGGCGGGACCGCTTATTCGAGGATGTCATAATAACAGTTTCGCCGGCAGGGTTTCCAGCCGGCATCTGAAATAAGTCGCCGGATATCCGCCTCGGTCAATCGAAAGGTCGTCCCCGTGGCGGACACGACGTTTTCCTCCATCATGACCGAACCCATATCGTTCGCGCCGAAGAAGAGCGCAAGCTGCCCGACCTGGGGTCCCTGTGTGACCCAACTGGCTTGAAGATGGGGGATATTGTCCAGGAATAGCCGCGCCAAAGCAAGTGTTTTTAAATATTCGTGCGACCCTGCCAACACGAGGTGACTCCCGTCCGGTTCGACGCCGGGTACGGCGGGCAGGGGAGGCGTTCGCCCCAGGGCCGTCCCGCCAGGCTGGAACGTCCAGGGGATGAAGGCCGTAAACCCTCCCGTCTCGTCCTGGAGGTCTCGGATGCGTCGGAGGTGCTCGATCCGTTCGGCGACGGTCTCAATGTGCCCGAACATCATCGTGGCGGTCGTGCGCATCCCGATCCGGTGGGCTTGACGCATGACCTCGAGGTACTCCTCGCTGCGCACCTTGCCAACGCCGATGCGATCGCGAACACGGTCCACCAGGATCTCCGCGCCGCCACCGGGGATGGTGTCCAGCCCGGCCTGGCGGAGCCGCGTCAGTACCTCCCGAATCGACAGGCCGAACGCGCGACTGAAGGCGAAGATCTCCGGCGGACTGAACGCGTGAAGATGGATGGTCGGGTAGTTCCGCTTGATGAATCTCAGCAGGTCGCAATACCACTCGAAATCGAGCAGGTCCGGTGGGACCAATCCACCTTGCAGCAGAACCTGGTAGCCGCCGGCGGCCACCAGATCGTCGATCTTGCGAAGCAGTTCATCGCGGCTGAGGATGTAGGCCGATTCACTGGACACCCCGGCCTTGAAGCGGCAGAACGTGCAGTGGGCCGTGCACAGGTTGGAGTAGTTGATGTTCCGGTCCACCACGTACGTCCGGTACGGTTCGGGGTGCCGCTTCATGCAGGCAGCGTGGGCCAGGCGCCCCAACTCGACAAGGGAACACTCTCGGTACATGGCCAGGGCGTCCCCGTCGCTCAGACGATGGGTCGGACCATCCCCCCTCGCACCCCGCGGGATATCCGACCGGCGAAGGCGCCCGCGCCCGGGTGGTGCTTCCTTGGGACCGACAGCCCAAGAGGTGGACCCGCGCCGTGGACGAAACCTGCTCATTCCGGGACGTCCTGTCCTGTCGGGAACGCGGCATCCATCCGGCGATGGGCCTCCTCCGGGTTTCCCAGCAACCCTCCCTTGACCGCCTTGCGGAGGAACAACGCCATCCCCTCCCGATGACGGTCCGTGAGTCGGTAGTCCATGTAGTCGGTCAGGTAGCGTCTGGCGATCTCGATCGGCCACCCCGCCGCCGGGGCATCGACGCGGCTGATTTCCTCGATGCGAACGATCCCGGCGTCGCGCGAACCCGACAGCAGTCTCGACAGGTCGCCCGGATCGCCGTCGGGCCGCATCGCCCAAACCGCGTAAACAAACGGCAGCCCCGTCAACTCGTGCCAGGCTGCGCCCAAGTCCATCTCGAAGGCGAAACCCCGCGGGCGCATCGTGATCACCTTGTCACCGATCAACAGGACGCCGTCCTCGTTCGCGAACGGACCGTCGCGATCCAAGGGGGCTGTGTGCGGGAGGTAGCCGAACCACTCGAGCCAGACCAGTTTGGCCAGAACGACCGACGTGTGGGAGTCGCCGTCCACCGCCAAGCGGGTAATTCGATGGGGTGGAACCCGCGTAAAGACGCGGACCGTGAGCGTCTCCCCGTCGGAGGCGAGGCATGCGTCCGAAACCGCCCTGAGCGGAGGATCCCCAACCAGATCGACCACCGGCACCAACGCGGCGTCCACGTGCCCACCGCGGACCCATTCTGCGAGCATCGAAGGGACCGCGAACTCAAGGCGAACTCGCGGCTCGCCCAGCAAATGCGCGACGAGCGGCCGGGCGTTAAGGAACGAGACGGCACCCAAGGCGTAGCACCGGGATGGGCTGGTGTGCTCCATGTTTCAATCCGGCATTCCGGCGGCAAACCCCAGGATGGTACGACAGGGATTATAGGACATTCAGCGCGGCTTGAAAGGCGCCACCGGAGGCGACACCTTCGCCTTTCGGGCGTCGCCGCGACGCTCGCCGATGTCAAGCCGGGGTGGGTAAAGACCGATGAACATCATGTTGGAGAATCCGACCGGCCGCAACGCCACTCACAAGAGCAGGGGGTACTTGTGGGCGAACCCCATCATCCAGAGCGCCGAAGAGAACCGCGATACCCGCTGTCTTTTCCGGTCTGGTGGCGGCAGAGCGGGGACACCACGATCCGCCATGGTTGGATGCTCAACTTGTCTGCGCATGGAGCCGCCCTGTTGGCCTCGCGCCATGACCGACCCGCCTTGGGCGATTCGGTCAGCATCTCGCTGGTCGGTCCACAGGCCAGCCTGGACCCCAAGGTCTCTCGCGTACTTCTGGATCGTGCCACGGTCTGCCGCGTGGACCCGGTCGCTCCCTCCTTAGAGAGGGTGGCGCTGCACTTCGAAAGCTCGCTGTGGCAGGAGGGGGATCGCTGTGATTGGAAACGGATGGTCCGGTTGTTCCAGGAGCCCGTGAACGGGGCGATCCCCTCGTAGTCATGTCGCGAGGTACTGAAATGCCGATCCCTGGTTCCGCTTTCCGGGCACGATCCCCTGGAAGGCCCCCGACCCCGATGGTGGCCGCCCACAGTTCAGCCTGGCTTGTGACGGGGGATGGCCAGAATAAATACGTCGGGCGGGTTCTCAGTCCCCTGGCCGACGGTGCCGTTCTCGACGTGGTCAAACTCCCCTCCAACGTGACGCCCGGTGAGCCGGTGACCCTCCTGTTCAGCCGGCCGATCAACGAGGAACCCGTTCCACAAACCATTTACGCCGTGGTCGAATCCCTCGTGGTCCGGGCTCAGAAGACCGACACCGGCCATCAGATCACGATCCGGTTCCGGTCGCCCGAAGACTGAACGGTTTGAACGGGTCGGGGAACACCACATGAACCTCTCGCACGGGTCCTTCGGAGGTCATGTGGGCGCGTATCACCACCCTCGAGATCGCCGATCTCCGTCCTTGTGCACAAGGCTTGACGCGGTAGATCGACAGGTCAACAACAAAAGGAAAGCACCGCCGCTCGCCAGGCCGACCTCACACACCGCTTGATCATCGAGGCGAACGGAAACTCGTCCCACGTCCTGCGACAGGACCAACCGTCGCGGCTGACGGCACGAACCGGTCGGCCGTTGTTGAGAAACGCCTACCCTTACCGCGCCGGGGCCGTTTGCCTGGCCCGTCGTCTTCGCGTCCGGGTCGTCGCGGGGCGACGCGGTCGAGTCGCCTGCGCGCCGCGCCCGCCCCAGAGCGGTTTGGCCAACTGCGACTCCCAGTTTTGGAACGACCGGAGCAGCTCGTTGACCAGGGCGGAGTTCTCCGCCGACAGGTCCTTGCTTTCGCTGACATCGCTCGACAGGTCGTAAAGCTGAACCGGACCCCCGCCGATCTGGATCAGCTTCCATTGCCCGCGACGGAGGGCACGATTTTCCCCGTAGCGCCAGAACAGGGTGTCGTGCGGCGGCGCCTCGTTCCGACCGGTCAGGAAGGGCAACAGGTTCACGCCATCGATGGGTCGGTCCTTGGGGAGGGCGGCACCCCCGGCCGCTGCCGCCGTCGGAAAGACGTCGAGTGAGATCACCGGATGGTCATACACCTTGCCACCAGGGACACGCCCCTTCCATTGCAGCAGGAACGGTACGCGGATGCCCCCTTCGTATACGGTGCCTTTCTGACCTCGAAGAGGGTCATTGCGGGAACCGTTCGCCGTTGGCGGTCCGCCGTTATCGCTGAAGAAGAAGATCATCGTGTCCCGTTCGAGGTTGTGCTCGCGGAGTTTCTTGAGCACCTCACCGATTCCGTCGTCCATCGCGCTGAGCATGGCCGCATAGGTCCGCCGTTGAGCCTCGGTGATGTTCTTGAAGCGGTCCAGGTACTTCCCGGTCGCCTGCATGGGGGCATGCACGGCGTTGTAGGTCAGGTACAGGAAGAAGGGCGAGCCATGGTGCCGCTCGATGAACGCGACCGCCTCCCGGGTGATAGCGTCGGTCAGATAGGCCTGCTCCTCCACGGGTTCGGTCCCGCGGAGAATCGGGTTGTGCGGATCGGCCTTGGCGTCCAGGTACGAGTGCGATCCGTGCAGGAATCCGTAGAACTCGTCGAACCCGCGGCGGAGCGGATGAAACTCCGGTGCCATGCCGAGGTGCCATTTGCCCACCACGCCCGTCTTATATCCCGCCGCCTTCAAGGCGTTCGCCATCGTCGTTTCGGTCGTCGGCAACCCGATGTCACCCTCCGCGCTCCGGCCCGGAGGACCCGGATTGAACTCGTGGCCGAAGCGCTGCTGGTACCGTCCCGTGATCACGCCGGCTCGGGTCGGACTGCACACCGGACACGAGACGTACCCGTTTGTGAATCGCACCCCATGGGTTGCCAACGAATCGATGTGCGGCGTGGGGATGTCTTTGCATCCGTGCACCCCGATGTCGGCGTAGCCCAGGTCGTCTGCGACGATGACGACAACGTTGGGCCTTCGAGGCGGCGTCCCTGCCTCGGCCGCCCGGACCCCTTT
>Ga0129299_1001958_pt1 | contig 13733 bp, 10 predicted proteins | sample ConPoolayeCmetaG_FD_94477 | JGI IMG/M metagenome (GOLD analysis project Ga0129299, IMG submission 94477) | Hot spring microbial mat communities from California, USA to study Microbial Dark Matter (Phase II) - Cone Pool mat layer C metaG ... | reverse complement strand
ATAATAACTTTCATAAGAAATAAAGGTTGAATTGTTTTTATTTTACTTTTAAGTTACAAAACTCGTTTTTGCCGTCGGAAAAATTTTCCAATGGAAATAATGGTGTGAGATATACTTCTAGTGATATAAAAGTTTTTAAAATCCTAACTTCAATTTCTCTCATGACAATCCAACTTGACAAAATCTTTGACAATTTCTCGAAAAAAAGCCTATTCAAGGACAAATTTATTTTACAATCTAATTATACTCCTGAAAACATTCCTCATAGGGAAAAACAAATCGAACAGGTTGCGACTATTCTTGCTCCAGCTCTGCGTTGTGAGAGAACAAGCAATTTGTTTATTTACGGGCAAACAGGAACTGGGAAAACACTTTCGACATTATTTGTAAAGAATGAGATGCTAAAAAGAGCGAAAAAAGAGGAGATTCCGCTTAAAATAGAGTATTTGAATTGCAAATTGAAAAAAGTTTCAGACACAGAATACAGAATACTTGCCGAATTAATAAAAAAACTAGGCGGGAGCGTTCCTGCTACGGGTTTGCCGACAGACCAGGTTTACAATAAATTTCTTGAGCTTGTTGACGGCGAAAAGCAAATGATAATTCTTATACTAGACGAAATTGATCAAGCAGTAAATAAAATATCCGATAACTTTCTTTATAATCTTACACGAATTAACTCAGAACTCTCAAGGAGCCAGATAAGCATTGTTGGGATAAGCAACGACTTGAAATTTCTTGATTCCTTAGATCCAAGAGTTAGAAGTTCGTTAAGCGAAGAAGAATTGATATTCCCCCCATATAACGCTTTGCAGTTACAAGACATCTTGAAAAATCGGGCGTCGCTCGCTTTCAAAGAAAGCGTTTTGGAAGAAGGTGTTTTAAGCAAGTGCGCGGCATATGCCGCGAGAGAACACGGCGATGCAAGAAGAGCCCTTGATTTATTAAGAGTCTCTGCAGAAATTGCAGAAAGAGAAAATTCCGACAAAGTAAAATTAATTCATGTTGATCTTGCCAATGAGAAAATAGACAAAGACAAAATAGTAAGCTTTGTGGAAACATCGCCAAAACAATTCCAGATTGTCCTGCTGTCCATTATTGACTTGATTGAGAAAAAGCAAGAAAAAATTTTTACAGGAGACGTATACAATGTTTACAATGAACTATGCTTGAAGGCAAAAGCAGAAGTCTTGACCCCGAGAAGAGTCTCAGATATCTTAGCAGAATTTGACATGCTTGGAATAATTACCGCTTCGGTTATCAGCAAAGGCAGGCACGGAAGGACGCGCGAAATAAAGCTCGCCATTCCAGAGCAATTACTAAATAAAATAAAAATTACCTTGATTGAAGCATTGGGAGTATAAAAATGAACAGCCTGCTGAAATTTTGTATTGAAAAAGGCGTTCTTTTAGATAAAGATGGATTGGAATTCTTTTCTCAATTTGACGAACAAACCGCGAGGGAGATAATCGAAAAATTTGTCGTTCTTAGAGAGAAAGTAATCACAAAAAATGCAATCTTCAAAAATGTTGACAAAATACAAAATCTGTTTCCAGACAAGAAATTAGTAGAGAAAATAAAAATAAACTTTGGCTTGTCTCTTGAAATTTCTAGAGAGCAGTTCATAGAGCCTCCAGAAAACAAAAAAGATTCTCTTGAAAATATCCGCATTTTGATGTCTGTTCCGAACAAAACAAAAAAAATCGAGCCATCAGATTTTGTCGATTATTTTAGAATAAGGTTCAATGAGCTCAGGAATATCCTCAAGGAAAGAAACCTGGAAAACTTAACCTCAATAAACAAAATTTCGAAGAAACGACAGGGCGTTTCTGTTATAGGAATGATATACAACAAGAGGATATCCAAAAACAAAAACATCATTCTTGATATTGAAGACCTGACAGGAAAAATATCTGTTTTAGTAAACAAAGACAAAAACGAAGTCTACGAAAAAGCTAAAAATGCATTATTAGACGATGTGATAGGCGTGAAGGGATTTGGCGATTCTGATATAATTTTTGCGAATGATGTAATCTACCCAGAATCCGTTTTGCAGGACAAGATCTATCTCGATAGAGACGAGAGCATCGCCTTTATATCAGACATTCACGTAGGCTCCACGAATTTTTTAGAGGAAAACTTTTTGAGATTTATCAAATGGCTAAACGGCGAATCAGAAGACGAAATCCAAAAAAACGAAGCACTTAAAATCAAGTATCTTTTGGTAACCGGAGACGCTGTTGATGGAGTGGGAGTATTTCCAGGACAAGAAGAACTTTTGTCAATTAAAGACATAAAAGAACAATACAAAAATTTAGCTAATTTTTTGAAAATGATAAGAAAAGATGTGAAGATTATAATATGCCCCGGCCAACACGACAGCGTGAGGGTCGCCGAGCCACAACCATCTATTTCCGAGGAATATGCTTCAGAGCTTCATAAGCTTGAAAATGTTCTTTTCGTTAGCAACCCCGCTTTAATTGAAATATGCAACAACGGAAAACGAGGAATAAAGATTTTGATGTACCACGGAGCAAGCATGAACTCGTTTATAAGCGAGATGGACTGTTTAAGAATATCAAAAGCACACAGCAATCCAAGCAAGGTTGTCAAGGAAATACTAAAGAGAAGGCATCTCGCGCCAATTCACTCCTCTGTTACATACATTCCAACAACAAAAAAAGACTATCTTGTTATTTCCGAAGTTCCAGACATTATCGCAACAGCGGACTTCCACAGACCGGATATTGATTTCTATAACGGAGTGTCTATAATATGTTCTAGCTGCTGGCAATCGATCACGCCATTTGAAGAGAAAGTCGGAAATGTCCCGGATCCTTGCAAGGTTCCTATACTGAATCTCAAGACAGGCAAAATAAAAATTATGGACTTTTCATAATGGCAAAAACACACCTGAAAAAATTGAAAGTTTTAACGATTGATGTAGACGGGTGCCTTATTTCTTACGAAAATGTTGGCGGCAGATTTCATTCAAGCTGGGAAGCAATAGGGTTTGCTTATGGTTTAAACGAAATATGGAGCAAGAGGCTAGACACATTTTATGGCAATCCAGAATACGACAAAATGTGGGCCGAGGAAGACGCAAAAGATCTTTCTGGCAAGGATGTAGACGCCGCTTTGAAAGTTCTTTATCCCTTGCCATATTGCGACGGCTCTCAGAATTTTTCAATTGCAAGCAAAGGAAAGTTCATTAGGGGGTTGTTAACCAGCGCAATAGACTTAGTCGCGAAACAAGCACAAAAAGAACTTGGGCTTGATTTTTGTTTTTGTAATACTCTTCACAGAAACAACGGGCATTTTTCAGGAAGTTTGGATTATTTAGTGCCTTTGTGGGAAAAAGACAGATTGCTTCCGCAGATATGCCGAGAGTATAATGTCAATTTAGAAGAAATTTGCCATATTGGAGACAATGAAAACGACATTCCCGTCGCAGAAAAAGTCGGATTGTTTATTGCAGTAAATCCAAAAACAAGAAAAGTAGAAACTCTCGCAAATTACATTGCCGAGGATTTTAATCAAGTATCTTCATTTTTGGGGTTAAAATGACTGATGTAGAAAAATATTTTAAAAACCTTGAAAAAGATGTCAAAAAAGTTTATGAAGTAGCAACCAAAGCAAGAGCAAAAGGACTCGATCCATTTGATGTTGTGGAAGTTCCATTAGCAACAAACCTCGCAGGAAGAGTTGTCGGACTGATATCCGCAATTTACCCCCAGCTTAACAACCAGCAGATTATAAACAGAATCCTTGAGCTCGAGGGAGAGTTCGGCAGTTTGGATCCAGCAATTTGTCTTAAAATAGCCGAAGAAGTTGCGAAAGAAAAGTTTTGCAAGTTTAGAAATTTGCAAGAAGGGATAGACGCAGGAATCAGGGTCGGCTTGGCTTACATAACTCTCGGCGTTGTTTCTAGCCCGATAGAAGGGTTCACTGATATTAAAATAAGAAAAACTGCCGATAATAAAGAGTATTTCGCGCTTTATTTTTCCGGGCCAATCAGGAGCGCCGGAGGAACAGGAGCAGCATTTTCATTAGTAATCGCAGATTATCTCAGAGAAACTTTAGGTTATGCAAAATACGATCCTACAGAACTTGAAGTTAAAAGAATGGTTACAGAGATATTTGATTATCACGAGCGTATAACAAATCTCCAGTATCTTCCTACAGAGGAAGAAGCAATCTTTCTTGCGAAAAATATCCCGCTTCAAATAACCGGAGAACCAAGCGAACAAAAAGAAGTAAGCAACTACAAGGACTTGCCGAGAATTGAGACAAATCTTATTCGGGGGGGTTTTTGCCTTGTTTTTGCAGAAGGGCTTGCGCAAAAAGCACCGAAAATACAAAGAATGATAAAAAAATTAAGAGACAAGGGGTTTAAACTAAGCGATTGGAATTTTCTTGAAGAATACAACAAAATTCATGAAAAAAGAGAGAAAGGAAAATCAAACGAAAGCCCGACATTCATTAAAGATTTGGTTGCCGGCAGGCCGGTTCTTGGGCATCCGTCCGCTTCCGGTTCGTTTAGGTTAAGATATGGGCGAGCAAGAAACACGGGATACAGCTGTTTGGCAATACATCCTGCTACAATGCACCTGCTTTCAGGATTCATAGGGATTGGAACGCAAATTAAAATAGAACTTCCAACAAAAGGTGCGGCAATGGCAAGTTGCGATAGCATAGAACCGCCTATTGTCAAGATGAGAAACGGCTCAGTCAGAAAAATTTCCGATATAGAGACAGCAAAAAATGCGTATAATGATGTCGACGAGATAATATACCTCGGGGATTTGCTTGTTCCGTTTGGCGATTTTGCGAATAGGAATCATGTTCTTGTCCCTCCAGGATACACAGAACAAGAGTGGTTCCAAGAATTGAAAGCAAAATCCAAAAACGACGAAATTCCAGATTTTGAAAACATATATAATGTTCCTTTTCATGTTGCAAAACAAATAAGTCAAAAATTTGGCACCCCGTTGCATCCGAACCATATATTTTATTGGAGCCAGATTTCGTACAATGATTTTCTTTCATTGTTAAACTGGATTGAGAAGGCCAAAATTTTTGACAACAAGCTCCTTTTTCCATATAACAAAAGCGAGAGAATCACTTTTCAAAACGGCAAAAGAGCTTTAGAACTGCTCGGCGCAGAACACGAGGTTGTTACCGAAAATGTCATACTCAGCCCCGAAACAAGCCAGGCGCTTCTTTTAAATTTAAGCATAAAAGACGAAAATTTTTACAAAGAAGCAAACCGAATTAAGGAGCTTTTGAGAGACAAAGGTTTAGACAACAAAAGCCCTCTTGAAATTGTTAACAGGCTTTCCGAGTTTAAAATACCTGACAAGGCAGGGACATTCATAGGTGCAAGAATGGGGAGGCCAGAAAAAGCAAAGCTAAGAAAACTAGTCGGCTCGCCAAATGTTTTGTTTCCTGTCGGAGATGAGGGGGGGAGATTAAGAAGCGTAAACGAGGCGTGCTTTGCAGGATTTGTCAAGGGAGAGTTTCCTTTGTTTTTTTGCGAGTCGTGCAACAAAGAAAGTATTTACAGAAGATGCGAGTCGTGCAACAAAGAATGCAAAAAGGTGTTTTACTGCCCAGAATGTAACGGAAAAATTCAAGGAGAAAAATGCGAAATTCACAACAAATCCCAAAATTATTGCCTTAGAAAGATAGATATCAAGCATTACTTTGATGCCGCTGTTAAAAAACTTGATTTAACGCCAGAAGAGATACCAAGCCTAATTAAAGGCGTCAGAGGAACTTCAAACAAAAATCATTCATTAGAAAATCTCGCCAAGGGAATTTTAAGAACAATGTTCAACCTGCAAGTTAACAAAGACGGAACAATAAGATACGACGCAACAGAACTCCCAATTACTCATTTTAAACCGAAAGAAATTTCCACAAGAGTTTCTAAATTAAGGGAACTAGGATACACAAGGGATATTTATGGCGCGGAACTTGAAAACGAAGAACAAATTTTAGAAATTTTTCCCCACGATGTAATTTTACCATCTTGTCCGTTTTCGGCAGACGAAAAATCTGATGAGGTTTTTGCGAGAGTGGCAAATTTTATTGACACTTTGCTTATCAAGTTTTACGGAATTGAACCATTTTACAGGGTGCAAAACAGGGAAGATTTAGTGGGGCATTTGATTTCGTGTTTAGCCCCTCACAACTGCGCGAGTGTTGTTGGAAGAATAATCGGTTTCAGCAAGACACAGGCATTTCTCGCCAGCCCATACATGCACGCAGCTATGAGGCGGGATTGCGACGGCGACGAGGCAGGGTTTATGCTGTTGCTTGATATGCTGATAAACTTTTCAAGAGAGTTTCTGCCTTCCCACCGAGGCGGAACACAAGATTCCCCCCTGGTTTTAAATGCGAGAATAAGAGCCGGAGAAGTTGACGATATGATTTTTGATGTTGATATCGCAAGAACTCTGCCTTTTGTATTTTATGAAAAAGCAAGGCTTGGCGAACATCCATCAAAAGTCGCGATTGAACAGATAAAATCCAGAATTGGAAAAGAAGAATTCGGCAACTTATGGTATGAGTACGAGACAAGCGACATTAATCAAGGAGTTTTGTGCTCAAGTTACAAGAGATTGAAAACTATGCAGGAAAAAGTACAAAAGCAGATGGAATTAGCAGAGAAAATCAGAGCTGTTCAAGCTGACGATGTGGCCCGATTAGTTATTGACAGACATTTTATAAGAGACATAAGGGGAAATCTAAGAAAGTTTTCCCAACAAGAGTTCAGATGCAGCAAGTGCAACGAAAAATACAGAAGGCCGCCTCTTGTTGGAAAATGCCTGAAATGCAATGGGAACATTATTTTTACGATTTCAGAAGGAAGCATTATAAAGTATCTTGAGCCAGCACTGCAACTCGCGAACAAATACAACATTCCGTCTTATATGAAACAGAGTCTGGAATTAACCAAGAGCTATATCGAGAGCATTTTTGGAAAAGAGAAAGAGAAACAGCAGAATTTACAGAAGTGGTTTTAAAATATTTTATACCGGAATATAAAACAAAATTGTTGGAATCATTAAGCACCCCATTAATAATGTTCTTCTTGCTCCAACAGATACCGCAAAAAGCCCTGTAAATGCAGAAACAATAAACACAACCAAACCCAGAAACCCCGAGAAAATTATAACAACGCATAAAAGGAAAATCAAAACAAAAAGCGAAAGTTTGCAGTAGTTGATTCTGCTTATATTATTCGCTAAAAATATTGAGATTTTTTCTGCAATAAAAACGCTTAAGATGCCTGAAAAAAGGATAACCAAAATAAAAACAAAAACTTCAAACAAACTAAAAGAGTCAAGAAGACTGCTGATTGCGACAGCGCTCCCAGTTCTTTTGACATTAATGCTATAAAGCGAAATTATGCTCAACCCCATAACAATTGTGTTGATGCTTCCAATCAGCATTAGAAAACTTTTTTTATCGGGATTTTTCATAATATCGGACGCAATTACTGCCGCTTGGCCAGAACCGAGAGCGGGGAGAAAAGAGCATACAGAAGACGCAAAAGACGCAGGAAACAATATTTTTAAAAAATTCTTTATTCTGAAACAAACCTTCTTAGTTTCTTGCTTAGGAATTATTTGTTTTTTGGCTATACTTGTTATAAGAGAAGACGCCCCAAATAATCCGGTAAGCATCGGCAAAAGAGAGTCATTTATTGGAAGGATGGCTGACGAAATTCCGATTAATCCAGACATCATAAAAATTAAAACCGAGACAAGAAAGTTGGATTCTCTAAATAAAAGATAAAACGAAGACAAAAGAAGTATGAAAAGCATCACGCTTTTAATGAACGGATAAAATTTTGGCAGAAACAAAATGAAAACCGGCGAGAGAAAAAGGATAATCAGAAGAGCGAGCAATCCGCCATATAAAGTATGGACCACTGCTTCGTGTCCTTTTCCCTTTAACAGCATTGAATGGCCCGGCAGGATACTTAATCCAGTGTCTTCATCCGGGGAACCTAAAAAAATGCTTGGGATAAAATCAATAAAAGTATGGGTTATTGAAACAGAAACAATAAACGAAGCAAGAGACAGCGGAGAGAAATACTTTGACAAATATGCCGAGCAAGAAACAATAAAAAACGCAAGAACATTAATATGCAATCCAGGGGTTAGGCCCGTGATGCAACCGAAAACCACCCCCATCAAAAGAGCAACCAAAATCTCTAACATCTTATACTCTCTACTATATTTTGCTTTATATTATTTAAGTTAATTTACTTATAATTATCCTTCTTTTGTGAGAAAGGCGTCTTTACAGATTATCAGAAAAACCACATAAAAATGCGCCTCAAATCAAAATGCTTATAAACTTCTCGGGCATCCATTAATCATGAAAGAGAGGGCAGAAATAGTGAGCCAGAAAAAAAAGTCGGAAAAGGATTCAAATCAAATTAAAAAACTTGCCGCGAGTTTGAACGATAAACAGAAAGCTTATGTTGATTTAGACTTAAAAAACCCTAAAAACGGGGAGTATCTCCTTACAGTCTTTCATTTGATTCCGGGCGGAGATTTAAACATCTTGCAGGCAGCATCAGAGGTTGCGGCAGAATCTTCCACTGGAACAAATTTTAAAGTAAAAACAGAAACTCCTTTTTCAAGAGAATTAAACGCTCTTGTTTATAAAGCGGATTTAGAGAAAAACCTTGTTTGGATAGCGTATCCCTGGAGAATCTTTGACAGGGGCGGGAATATCCAGAATATTTTAACTTTTATTGCTGGAAATATTTTTGGCATGAAGGAGATTTCTGCCCTCAAACTTCTTGATGTTTGGTTTCCATCAACAATGCTGGAGCAATATGACGGCCCGTCTTATACTCTGGATGATATGAGAAAGTATCTTAATGTTTATGGCAGGCCGATTCTAGGAACGATTATAAAACCAAAAATAGGATTAACCGCTGCGGAATATGCAGAGGTTTGTTATGATTTTTGGTCAGGAGGCGGAGATTTTGTTAAGAATGACGAGCCCCAAGCAAACCAAGATTTCTGCGATTACAAGAAAATGGTTATGTTTGTAAAAAAAGCGATGGACAAGGTAGTCAAAGAAACAGGACAGAAAAAAGTTCATTCTTTCAATGTTTCTGCTTCTGATTTTGACGAGATGATAAGAAGGTGCGAATTAATAAGAAACGCAGGTTTTGAAAAAGGAAGCTACGCATTTTTAATTGACGGAATCACTGCAGGATGGACAGCTGTTCAGACTTTAAGAAGAAGATATCCCGATGTCTTTATCCATTTTCACAGAGCAGGGCACGGGAGTTTCACAAGGCCGGAGAATCCGATAGGTTATTCGGTCTTGGTCTTGTCCAAGTTTGCGAGATTGGCAGGAGCATCCGGAATTCATACAGGAACAGCAGGAGTCGGAAAAATGAAGGGCTCTCCGGAAGAAGATATTGTTGCCGCAAAAAACATACTACATTTAGCCTCAAAAGGGCATTTTTTTAGTCAAAACTGGGCGCAGGTTCCTGAAACCGACAATCAGGTTGTTGAATTAATTAAAGAAGATTACGCCCACCACACGATTTTGGAAGAAGATTCCTGGAGGGGAATAAAAAAATGCTGCCCGATTATTTCAGGAGGGCTAAATCCCACAAAATTAAAGCCGTTTATCGAATTGATGGGTGAAGTTGATTTCATCACAACAATGGGGGCCGGTTGCCACGCTCATCCGAGAGGCACGCATGCAGGAGCAAAAGCTTTGGTTCAAGCGTGCGAAGCTTACAAAAAGGGGATTGATATTAACGACTATGCAAAAACCCACAAGGAATTGGCAGAAGCAATTGAGTTTTTTACAAAAAAGACAACAGAACTCGCAGAAAGAACTGAAAAATCTTAGCGAGGTTTTTAATTAACCTATTAATTTTTAAGACATAGAACCGGGCATATGTTCCGCCATAAATATCCTCAAAAATATCCGCATAGCTCAAGTTTGAAATAGTTTCTGCATTTGATATGCAATGGAAAAATTGAAGCAATTAAAATTTGGAAAATCTAATTTAGTTGCCGCAACTCTTCAATTCTGTCTGCTGAAATCTGCCTCTCGTTTTTGTATATTTGAACCCTGCCAATTACAGCAACTTCTTTATTAAGAATGCTTGTTTTGCAATTACAAGTTATTTTTGCCTTGCAGTTCTTATCTTCCAGAGTTATCAAATTAAAATTTTCAGCAAGAATTTTTTCATTGGAAACTACGCCTTTAGTTGAAATCTTTTCGTTATTTTTAGTTTTATCAATTTCACAGATAGAAATTTCTTTTGGGTTAGTATAAGACGACAGAATAAGAAGCAACAGGATTCCCAACAGAGACAACAATAGACAAATTTTCTGAATCTTTTCCATTTTCGTGTCAATCGAAATAAAACTCTATTATATCTTTGTCTTTTAGTATGTGTTCCGGGCTAACCTTTTGATTGGGGAATTTGCTGGACGGGCCGGTAACTCTTGCCTCTTTTATACGGCCCGATAGGCCAGATTTTATCTTTTCAGCGGCGTCTTTTATCGTGGAATTTGCCTTTATAACCATCGGAATAGAGCTTACCGGTTTTCTCGGCTCCTTTGTGTAAATCCGGATGATATTAAAACTATGGAAGATTCTTTCTTTCAAATCTTGAATTCCCTCCCCTGTTTTGCAAGATACCAGAACAAAGTTGTATTTTTTGGATTGCATCAACGCCGAAATTCTTCTTCTCTCGCTTTCAGAAATCAAGTCTATTTTGTTTGTTACGATAATCCTGTTATTTGTCGCATTTTCAAGGAATGGAAATATTTTTTGCAGTTCTTCCGGATTTGTTATCATAATGACAAGAACATCTGCTCCGTTTGCTATACCCTGATTAAAATACTCAGATTCAATCGCCGGCTCATCAATAATCTGGATTTGGATATCTTCATACTGAAGCATTCCAAGATTTATGTCTTTTGTTGTATAAGGAACAGGAGAAATTTCTGGTTTCGAGTTTGTTAATACCGAGAGGAGAGAGGACTTCCCGCTTTGAGTTTGTCCGATTATAACTGCTTGAAGCTCGGCTTTTTTAATTCCTGGCTTGCCTGATTTTTTTGATTTTTTCTTTGATTCCAATTTTTCTCTTAGCTTTTTATACCGCATTCTTAAATTGGCTCTTAAGTTCTCAGCACCTTTATGTTTTGGCATCGCTTTCATCATCTCTTCTAGTGCCCCAAGCTTCTCTTCGTCTGTTTTTGCCGCCAAATACCGCTTTTCAGCAGAAATATACTCCGGGGAGGCGTTTGAAACCATAACCTTATTAAAATAGCCAAATTTTAAATCTTATGGCAAAATTAAACGAAAACTTTTTTTTCAAAAATGCAAGGGTGGTTGCGAAAAGCTTGCTTGGAAAGATAATATGCCGGAGGACAAGCAAAAAAATTCTAAGAGCTAAAATCATTGAAACAGAAGCGTACTTTGACGAAAATGATCCCGCAAGCAGGGCATGCAAAAATGGGGATTTGAAAGAAACCATGAAGATGAAAGGAGGAACAATTCTTGTTTATGGCGTTCACAATAATTGGCTGATTAATTTTGTTACGGGCATGGAGCATAAAGCCGAGGCAGTTTTAATTAGAGCGTTAGAGCCGCTTAACTTTAAAGGAAGGTGCAACGGGCCCGGATTATTAACAAAAGCACTCGGCATAACCAAAGAGTTCCATAAAAAAGATGTTTGCTGTTGCGACGAGATATGGGTTGAAAACAGCAAGGAGAGAAGTTTTGAAATTGCGAGAAGCAAAAGAATCGGTGTGGCAAAAGATTTAAATGAGCCCCTGAGATTTTTTATAAAAAACAGCCCGTTTATCAGCAGAAAATGAAAAAAGCAGCAGTTTTATTCTCAGGAGGAAAAGATTCTTGCTTGGCATTGTTTAAAGCTGCCCAAGAAGGGTATAAAATCGTTTGTTTGCTCTCAGTGGTTCCAGAAATACAGGACAGCATGCTGTTCCACACTCCAAACAAGGAACTTTTAGAAAAACAAGCAGAAGCTTTAAGCATCCCGCTAATAACAAAAGGAACAAAAGCAAGAGAAGAGACGGAAGAATTAAGAGATTTGAGAGAACTGATTAAAAATGCAAGGGAAAAATACAAATTTGGCACTTTGGTTGTTGGGGGTATCGCGAGCAATTATCAGGCAGGCAAATTCGGTGAGATATCTAAAAATTTTGGCTTAGAAATTTACGCCCCTCTATGGAACTATTCCTCTGAAAAACTTTGGGGCGAATTATTTAAAAACAAATTCAGGGTTGTTATCATAAAAGCATCTTGCGAAGGAATTTCAAAGGAAATCTTAGGAAAACCAATAACCAAAAAGGAAATAATGAAACTAAAAAAAATTTCAGAAAAATACAAATTCAATTTGAACTTTGAAGGCGGGGAGGCAGAAACCGCTGTTTTGTGGATGCCCGGTTTCGGCAAAGAAATAAAAATAGAATACGATGTTTATAGTGAAGGGAAATACAGGCACTTTGTAAAAATCAAGAACATAAAATGACAAATTTTTTTAGGAAAGTACTTAAAAATAATGTAACTGTTTTATTTGAAGAAAGAGAGCTTCCTTCAGTTTCTATTTCTCTGGCTGTGAATTCCGGAGGGGGATTTGAGAACGAGCAAGAAAAAGGGATTACTCATCTTATTGAGCATCTTGTTTTCAAGGGAACAGCCAGCAGAAGCCACGAAGAAATAGCAAAAGAAATTGAAAAGAAAGGAGGGATTCTTAATGGCTTTACTTCTGAAGAATTAGTTTGCTTCTGGGCAAAACTGCCAGCAAGACATTTTGAGACAGGATTTAATATTCTGTCAGATGTGTTGTTGAATCCGTCTTTTCCAGAACAGGAATTTGAGAAAGAAAAGGGAGTAATCTGCGAGGAAATAAAAATGTACAACGATAATCCGATTCTTTATGTTGAACACAAAATAAAAGAACTTCTTTACAAGAAACCTTTTGGGCTTTCAATTGCAGGGACAACCGAGAGTTTAAAGCCAATCACCAAAGAAAAGGTTTTGGAAACATACCGAAAAATTCTGAGAAACAGGATTATCGTGTCGGTTGTTGGGAAGTGTGATTTTCATCGTTTATGCAGTCTTTCAGAGAACCTCCCAACCTGCTCAAAAGTTTCCAAAAAAGAATCTTTCGCTAAAATAAACAGCGAACTATCAGAGAAACGGAAAAACATAGACCAGGCACATTTTATTTTTGGGTATCACTGCCCCCCTATCCCTGACAAGAAGAGATACCTGAATGATTTAGTTCTTACTTATCTTGCAGGAGGAATGTCATCTGTTCTTAACAACGAGATAAGGGAGAAAAGAGGGCTTGCTTATGCCATAAAACCAAACATAGACAGGGAGAAAAACTTTGGGCACAGCACAATCTATGTTGGAACAGACAAACAGAATGTTAAAATTGTAAGAGGGATTATTCTAAAAGAATTTAGAAAAATCAAAAGCATTTCACAGCGAGATTTGGAACAAACAAAAGAGCAATTAATCGGATTGAGAGAAGTTTTAGAAGAAGATTCTACAAATGCAATGAACAATCTTTTATTTGAAGAAATCGGAAAAGAGGCAGAAGAATATTACAAGTTTAATGAAAGAATACATTCTATTAAGTTAAGCGATGTGAGAAGTTTTAAAATAATTTTAAAACTTCTCACATCGCTTAACTT
>Ga0129299_1001955_pt1 | contig 13739 bp, 5 predicted proteins | sample ConPoolayeCmetaG_FD_94477 | JGI IMG/M metagenome (GOLD analysis project Ga0129299, IMG submission 94477) | Hot spring microbial mat communities from California, USA to study Microbial Dark Matter (Phase II) - Cone Pool mat layer C metaG ... | reverse complement strand
CTTGTCACGCGAAATGGAGGAGATTCTGCTGTTCTATTCCTATCCCGGCAATGTACGGGAACTTAAAAACATTCTCGAACGAGCACTTGTTCTTGCAGGCAATGAACCGCTGGGACCCCAACATCTCCCAGAACGCATGCTGCGGGTACCAGCGGTGTCCGATGTCGCGGGAGCCGAGACAGTCGGTGTACCGATTGACTTCATTCCGGGGGTGGACACTCTGGAGACGCTTGAAAAAAAGATGATTGTGAGTGCGCTTCGCAAAACGAAAGGAGTTAAGACGGCAGCCGCCGAACTGTTGGGTATCAGCCGTTTCCAGTTGCTCCGCCGTATCGAGAAATACGGCCTCAGCAATTCGGACGAGGAACCATAATCCTTTCCTTCCCGGCACACTTCTTGCAGTGACCTACTCTCGACATGCACGAAACGCTCTCCGCAGGAAGAGAGTTTTGTGCGAGAGTGCACAAATCGTGCGAACAGGCGCACGCAAAAGAACACCTGGAGGACGTGATGATGTATGAGCAACAAAACCTTACTATGATCCGTAAACAGGATCATCTCGCCATTTTTCGTGCGGGCCCCGTTGACGCCCGGTGGGCAACCTCTTTTTTGGAATGTGTACACTTTATCCCCTGTTCGCTACCCGAATGCGCTCTTCATGAAATAGATCTCTCCACAACCTATGCGGGACACTCTTTCCGTGCTCCTCTTTTTATTACGGGCATTACTGGCGGAACGGCAGAGGCAGCGGAAATAAACCGGACGCTCGCCGCCATCGCCGAAGAATATGGGATCGGGTTCGGGCTTGGAAGCCAGCGCGCCATGGTGAATGATGCGTCGCTCGCCATGACCTATACCGTACGCGATGTTGCGCCTCATGCCTTCATTGCGGGCAACATCGGCGCAGTACAGGCAGCACGCTGTTCTAGCGATACGGTACGACGCCTCGTCGAGGTGGTATCGGCTGATGCTCTCTGCATTCACCTCAATCCGGCGCAGGAATTGCTCCAGTCGGAAGGAGATCGCGATTTCCGCGGCATTCTCCCTGCGATAGAACGCCTTGTGCGTGACTTGCCGGTCCCCGTCATTGTCAAAGAAACTGGCGCTGGGATAGCCCGCGAGACAGCGGTACGTCTGAGAAACGCCGGTGTTCGTTACCTTGACGTCTCCGGCGTTGGGGGAACGAGTTGGACCGGCGTCGAGATCGTGCGAGCGCGGCGTGAGAAGGACCCGCAGGTAACCGCTTTCTGGGACTGGGGCATTCCAACCGCCGCCGCTGTTTGCGAGACACGTGACCTCGGTATGGAGATCATTGCATCCGGCGGTATTCGCACCGGACTCGACGCGGCGCGCGCGCTCGCCATCGGTGCAAAACTCGCCGGCTTTGCAAGCCCCGTTCTGCGTGCCTTCTATGCTGGAGGCGCCGCCGAAGTGCGTCGTTACATCGAAGCAGTCATCGAAGGAATCAAACGTACCCTTCTTCTCACCGGCTGTCGCTCAGTTGCCGGGCTTCCCTCTATACCACGCCTTATCAAAGACCCGCTCAGGGAGTGGCTCACAGAACGAGGTATCGGGGCGCGGAACGTCTAGATTTTTCTTTTTTTGCCTCCTCTTACGTATATAATATAACTAGTGATGGTCACCGTTTACACGAAGGGAGGAGACCATGAAAAACCTTCTTGTCTCTTGGTGCATGGTCCTCATGATTGCAGGATCCTGCGAAAAGAGTACACGTCAGATTGCTTATGATGAGGCTGTCCCTGATGGCGACAGTAGTACTGGCGGAGACATTGATACATCGGTTGAAAACGAACTCCCCGACACTGCCGAAAATGAAGAGGCTGAACCAGACAACGACATCCTCCTGGTCGATGAGGAAAAAGAAGATTCCATCTCGGAACCCGACGAGGACCTCATCACTAAAACCCCTTGTCTCGAAACGGGAGAAGGATGCGGACCGACCGAGATATGTCTCTACGACTGGTCGCTGAACGGCTACTACTGCGAGGATGCCTGTGACCCGGCCATCGCCGACTCCTGCCCCCCGGGAATGGTGTGTGAGGCGGTCGCCGGCGATCAAAACTATGGCTGTTTTCTCCCTGCCTACATCGCAGGGAGAGTCTTCGACCTCTCCGGGATCGGCTATCCCCCTATTGAAGGCGCCCGCGTAAGCGCTACCAACACTAAGAGCGGCGAAGCGACCGATGTCAGCATCACCGGCGCGGACGGCTCTTACGCCATTGCCGTTCCGCTCACCCGCCAGCGCAACGGTATGCCGACGCCTGGCGAGGTGTACACGCTACGAGCAGCGGCACAAGACTATGATCCCTACCCCGGTGTGATACGCGTTGCGCTCCCCATCCTCATGGACACCTTCGTCCGCACAGCAAATGGATACTTCGTTTCGAGCGGCTTCCTCGACATCGGTCTCTTGCCCCTCCCCGATGAAAAAAAGGGAGGGTTTACCGTGTCAGGGGTTCTTTCGGAACCGATGAGTAGCGTGCTTATCATCGCCCGCTGCGCAGAGGCACCATGTCCCTTCACCTTCACGGGAGCCGACGGCGACTTTGTGCTCTTCAATGTGCAGCCGGGCGACTATGAAATGGCGGCAATCAAAAGTGGAATGGCGTTTTCGTCGGTCCCCATCACAGTGGTTGACGCCGATATCAGTGACATCCTCCTCGAACGCATTGCCGATCCCGACCTTGGTTCGATAACGGGACAAATCAACATCGTCAATGCGCCCGGGGGTCTCAAAACGAGCGTGGTGCTCATGGCCGAAGAGACCTTCATTCCTGGCTTCGACAAGGGAGAGATCGTTCCCGGCCTGCGTGCTCCCGAGCCGCCCGCCCCGCCGAACATCTCCGGCGCCTACACTATTGCCGGTATACCTGCAGGCCGCTATGTGGTCCTTGCGGCTTTTGAAAACGACCACCTCGTACGCGATCCCGACCCCGGCATTGCCGGCACCCAAATCTTGCACCTCACGATACCGGACAGCAACGGTGATTGGGACATTTCTCTACCCAACTTCAAGGTAACCGAAGCCATCGCGATCATCTCGCCCGGCGCCGATGCACCGGAAGAAGTCGATGGAGAAAACCTCGTTTTCGTATGGGAGGACGATGCAAGCGAAACAAACTACAATATCAAGGTCTACAACGCATACGGTACGGTTGTTTGGGAAAAAACAATTCCGGGTTCGACCGGCACTCAGCAGGTCTCTCTCCCCTACGACGGCGAGAAATTGTCCGGCTACTACCAGTGGCGCGTCACCTCACTCAAGTCAGGAAAGCCGATTTCGATGTCGGAGGACTTGCGGGGCATTTTCTACATCGGGCTTCCATGGTGACAACATATAAATAACACGGAAGGAGGATGACATGAAAAGGGCGGTTCTCGCTACGAGCATGGCTCTTCTCTTGCTTGCGTGTTCGAAAGAAAAGGATTCCGCTGAAAAGTGCGACCCCACCCAACTCACATGTCCGAACGACGGTGTCTGTCTCTTCGACCGCGCGAAAGGTGACTACTACTGTACCGACCCCTGCGATCTCCTTGTACCGGATGCCTGTGATGAGGGCTATACCTGCGAACCTATCACCGATCAGGCAAACCGTGCTGCCTGCGTTACGAAGGTCTATCTGAAGGGAAAGGTCTTCGATCTCACGGCCAACGCGGCGATCAAGGACGCGCTGGTCATGGCGCAGAACACCACGGATGGCACGGTCACCGATGTAACGAAAAGCGACAGCGACGGCTCATGGTCGCTCGAGATTCGCGTCGTACGCAACAGCCGCGGCGACCCGGCGACCGGCGACATCTACACCCTCTATGCCTCGGCAAAGAACTATCTCGCCTACCCTTCTCCCCTGCGTCCTGCGATACCGGTGACGCTTACCCAGTTCGACCCAGAAACGGCTGATGATCCCCACAGCGCGTGGCAGTTCTCCTCGAAACTGACCGAGATTGGCCTCCTACCGGTCAAAGAATCAGAAAAAGACCGCGCCACCCTCACCGGAAAACTCGCGAACCCTTTCGGGGGAGTCCTCGTGGTCGCCGAGTGCGCCGCGCCGCCGTGCCCTTACAACTACACCGACAAAAAAGGAAACTTCACCATCTTCAATGTCGCACCGGGGAACTACGAACTGGCGGCATACAAGAAAGGGGTCTACTGCGAGAAGAAGGCGGCGACGGTCGCCACATCCGATATCAAGGACATCTCCCTAGCCGCAAAGGAGTTCGCCGGCGGAACGGTGAGCGGTTCGGTCAACATCGTCAACGCCCCCGGCGGCTCTAAGACCTCGGTGGTGCTCATCCCTGAGTCTACCTTCCACGAAACGCTGATCACCGGTGTGATAGCCCCCGGTCTGCGCGCACCGGAGCCGCCGACCGCACCGAATGTCACCGGGAGTTTCTCGATAACGGGCATCCCGGAAGGGAAATATGTGGTACTTGCCGCCTACGAGAACGACAATCTGGTGCGTGACCCCGATCCCAACATCGCCGGAACGCAGATAGTCCACTTCGAGATAACCGCCGCTGTGCCGACCAAAACCCTCGAAAACTTCAAAGTGACCGAGGCGATCGCCATCGTCTCTCCGGGCGCCGATGCCCCTGAGGCGGTAAGCGGTGCGCCGACCTTCGTTTGGGCTGACGACTCCAGCGAGGATGCTTATTACCTGAAAATCTACAATATCTATGGTGACCTTGTCTGGGAGAAGGAGATCGGGGGGGTAAGCGGGTCGGAAACCGTCTCCGTCGCCTATGACGGTCCAGCGCTCCAGAGCGGCATGTACTACCAGTGGAAGGCGGTCTCGCTAAAGAAGGGGGAACCCATCTCGACGACAGAGGATCTACGGGGCGTCTTCTACGCAGAATAATTCGGTACTACGAGGCTTCTTGCAAGGAGCGAGCAAGGTCAAAGGCCGAATTCGGCATTCATGTCGTCGCAGTCCTTGAGTTTCTGGTTTTTCGTGAAACCCTGATGAGAACGCAAGTGATTGTGGCAGTAAACTGCGCCCCTTGATCGGCGTTGAATATCTCCCGATACTTGATTCGTCCGCTTGATCTTCCGGCTTGGGGCCAAGCGCCTCCAGTCCCTGTTTTTTCATCAGTTCCCGCGCTCCGGTCGCTCATCTGTGGCATTCTCAATGACTCCAGTTTACACTTTAGCCTCACGCTTACAGTGTCCAGAATTCGATGGCCATTATACTCGCGGCTACAGCCGCCTGACGATGATCTGAAAAAAGTCAGTTGTCGCGGACGCAGCGGATCATGAAGTCGTTGTTGATGGCGGGGCCGGGGCTGGCGCGGAGAGTTCCCTTGTAGAAATCGAGCGTCCATGGATTGCCATAGTTGGGATCGTTGGAGGAGGAGAGATAGATGGTATTCGGATCGTTCTCATATATCCATATCCCCGGTTCCCAGTAGTAGCCGTTGTCGGGTCCCGTGCCGGACGATCCTTCGCCGCAGGAGTAGCAGGAAGGGATATCCAGACAGGTCATGCCGCTGAGGCAGGAATCGGTCACACCGCAGGCGCCGCCGGTCGCGAGGTTGGGACAGCCGCGCACGAGGGTCCGCAGTTCCGATATCGTCGGGAGACGCCAGTCATCCTTCCCTTCGAGCGTCAGGTCGGCGCAGTGGGTCGCCGTCGCGGGGCCCATGACAAACGCCGCTTCCCGCGTCCACTGGAGGCCGGTGACGGTGTCGGTGTGGATGTCCGAATATTCCTCGTCCACATCGGTGTCGCTCCGGACGCACCGGGCATGAGTGTAGGAGTTGGTCTTGCCGGCCATCCCTATCGCGGGGCCGTTGGCCGGAAGCGCCGCCCACACTTTGGCGGTGTCATCGGCCACGACCGAGCCGGTCCAGAAGCCGCCCTGCATGGGGTACCCCATCTCCCACATGTAGGAAGGTTCGTTGAAGACGGTGTTGCCCCCCGTGCAGGAGCAGGAGCCGATGCTCATGCAGTTTTCGGTCAGACAACTTTCGGTCACGCCGCATGACCCGCCCGTTTCGGCGTCGGCGGGACAGCCGCGGAGGATAGTGCGGAACTCCCAAACTTTCGGGAGCCGCCAGTCGCTTTTGCCGCCCAGTTCGAGTTTCAGGCAGGAATCGCGCGCGTCACCCCAGCCGTTGCCGGCATTGACCTCGTTCTTCGTCCAGACCAGCCCGATCAGGCGATCCGCGCAGGTCTCCGCGCCGCAGAGCATCCGCGGGGCCGTCACCGAGAACGCGCCGCTGACCGTGTTGCCGAGATAGTTTATCGTGAGCGTGCCGATGACTGCCGTGTCATAGGCGACCGCCGAGAGCCGCACCGCCACCTTGTCGCCGTTCACGACGGTCGCCGATGTCCCCTTGGCGACGCCGTTGACGACGATCGCGCCGTTGTCGAGCGTCGCGGCGGCATCCGCTATCGTGGCGGGAAGCGTGACCGTCTGTTCGTTGGAGGTGTAGTTTTGAGCGAGATCGGCGTCGGTCTTCGCGGTGAAGGAGAGCGAGAAGTATTTCGCGGTCCGCGCCGTTATCGCGTAGGCTCCGCTGACCTCGTCGGAGCCGTAGGAAACGGTCAGATTCGCCGTCGCCGTCGCGCCGTGGGTCGCCGGCGCGTTCAGCCGCACCGCCACCTTGTCGCCGTTCACGACGGTGGCCGATGTCCCCTTGGCGACGCCGTTGACGATGATCGCGCCGTTGTCGAGTGTCGCGGTTGCGTCCGCTATCGTTGCGGGAAGCGTTATCGTCTGCTCGTTGGAGGTGTAGGTCTGCAGGAGTTCGGCGTTGCTTACCGCGGTGAATTCGAGCGCGAAGTATTTGTCGCTCTTCGCCGTTACCGCGAAGGCGCCCGTCACCTCGTAGGGGGCGTAGGAAACGGTCAGGTTGGCCGTCGCCGTCGCGCCGTGGGTCGTCGGCGCCGTGAGCCGTATCGCGATCGTGTCGCCGTCGGCAACCGTGGCGGTCGCGCCGCTTTCAGTACCGTTCACGACGAGCGTCCCGGCGTCCACCGTCGCGGTCGCTTCGGCAATGGCGGGGGGAAGCACCACCGTGATTGCGTTGGAGGTGTGGACCGCGGCGAGGTCGGCGTTGGTGACCGGCGCGAAGATCGCGGTGAAGTCGAACCGGTTGATGAGCCCGTCGCCGTCGCTGTCGACGAAGTCCTCGAAAGGCGGTATCGTAAGTGTAGTGAGCCCGAGTTCTGTGTAGCGGGCTTCGATGTTGGTTCGGACCGCGGCGAGATCGAGCGCTATGCCCCCCTCGACGATCTTGGCGCGCTGGGTCTCGTTGTCGAGCGTGCCGTCCGTTTTGATGTCCTGCGTTATCTTCGAGATGAGTTCGGACAGTTGCGCCTCGCTGTTTCCCTGCTGGAGCACCGCCGAGATGGCGAGCAGTATCGCGTTGCTGTCGCCCTCCTTACTGATGTCCATCTCCTGAAAGTTCGCCGTCTCGAAGCCGGTGATGTTGAAGATGGCAAGTATCTCCTGCTCCGCCTTGGCGCGCGCCTCCTCAAAGGTGTCGCCCTTGCCGATGAGTTCCTTGATCCGTTCCCGCTCGATGGTGGTGAGGATGTTGATGTTGACCGGCTTGGCCTCGCCGATGTCGGCGACGACGCGGAACTGTATCCCGGCGGCCGAGAGGGAGCCGACCACCTCGTTAAAGTAGAAGCCGGAGGCGGTGACCTCGATGAAGTTTGACGCCATCTGCCGTGCGATCCCGAACGAGCCGAAGTCGTCTATGGTGTCGGTGGTGTAGGAGGTGCCGATGGGGACGAGCGATGCGTCGAGTTCCTGTATCGTTATCTCGGAGCCCTGCACGAACGGCCCCTTCTGGACGAACCCAGCGATGGTGAACTGCGAAGCGTCGCTGTCGGTGGCCGAATCGTCGCCGGTCAGCGAATCGTCATCGGGAAGAAGACCGTCGCCGCCGGTTGTCGTGTCGGTGTCGCCGGTGACGGTGTTGTCGTTCGTGTTGTTACTGCCGCCGCCGTCGCAGGCGATCAGGAACAACAAAAAGAAGGAAACAACGAAAAGGATCGATCGCATGGGAACCTCCATCGTGAAATTCGGATGCAAGAATGCGTTGCGTTGAGAAACTATGCCCGATGGCAGGGGGGTATGTCAAGAAAAAAGGAAAACATTGTGGTAGCAAAGGGAATTTGTCCCCTCTAACAGCAAAGGGAAAATGTCCTCGACCCCCAAAAACTCAAAAACCACAGGGCGGCCTCTTGGCCGCCCTGATGCACAGGTAAAGCGGAACGAGTTTTACTCGATGACGGTGAGAACCGTTCCTTCTATCTGGTCTTTTTCCTGCGGGTTGTAGTAGGGATTTACGCTCGACTCGCCGGTGTTCCCCTCGATCGGGTAGCGCGCCAAGAGGTCGTACTGGATCGTCACCGTCTGTCCGGCGGCGATGTGGCTGATGTAGAGGATTATCTGCCGCGGGGTCGTTTCGTACTTCTGGAGGAAGGTTCCCTCCTGTGCGAGGAGGGCATCGAGTTTGTCGGTAATAAGATCGAAGCCGGGCGGCATCCCAATGCTCGCCAAGATGACCGACTGACCAACACTGGAGACATTTTTTATCTTCACTGTCGCCGTTACAGTGTCGTTGACCGCAAGCGTCGTCTTATCGTAAGAGACAGTAATCTGGAGCGGGCCGCTCGATGTCTGCGCCGCGCCGGGGACATACCAGCGCGCAACCGCCGCGTACATCAGTTGACCGGTGCCGTTGTAACCGATGGTGACGGCGTTCGCCCACTTCTTCACGACGGCGCCAAGGTCAATGAGACGCATCACATCGCTGTTGGTCTCGTCCACGGTGAAGGAGACCGGTGTCCCGCCGTTCGCCGCAACCGTTATCGTGGCATTTGCCGGGTCGGGTGTCATCTTGTCAAGCGCCTCCACCATGAGGCGCAGGGCAAGGATAGTGCCTTGCGTCGTGCTCCAGTTGCCGAAACTATCCTTCTTGCCGGCGAGCCAGTTGAGAATGCCCTGCACCTCGATGTTGTGGCCGCCGTACTCGAGGAGCATGAGGCCAATAAGTGCCGTTGTCTCTATCTTGGCATTCTCGCCGTCGCCATAGAACTCGGTCTTGAGCGCCTGTTCCCAGTAGAAGCCACCCTTGCCGTCGTCCTTCATGTCAGCGAGAATCTCGTCAACCAGCGCACCGACCGCCGCGTTATCATCATAGCCTGCCGCGATGAGCGCAATGGCAGCGATTGCCTTGGTGTAGTTGTCAGTGGCCTCGGCGAGGTGGTTGAGCAGGTACTGCGCCCCCTTCCCCATCGCCGCCGCCTGCTGTCCAGCGCGTGCAAGCGCCCACACCGCGTAGGCGGTCGTCCGGAAAACCGATCCTTGATAGTTGTCTATCGCCCCTTCAGGGATACCGCCAGTGCTCGGTGTGAAGGAACCGTCAGCTTTCTGCTGGGAAACCATCCATGCCGTCGTCCGCGCGATGACCGCCGGGTCAACCTCGTGCACCATCGCCATATCCACGAACTCCATGAGCCCGTAGGTGGTGAGGACAAAATGCGCCGGCGTGTCGCCGAACCACTCGAAGCCGCCGCCCGGCACCTCGTAGGTGAGAAGGCGCTGGTAGCCCTGCGTGATGTAGTCGCGCGCCTTGAGTTCGATCTCGGGCGTGATCGTGCCAGTCTTGAGCATATACTGGAGGACGAGGATGTTCGGGTAGGTTGCCGACGAGGTCTGCTCGAAACAGCCGTAGGGCATCTGGAGTATCGAATCGAGCCCCTCGATGACCTGCGACATCATCCCGGGGTATATCTTGACGAAGAGTTCCTCCGACCCATCAACCGCCGTGGCAGGAATGTCGAGCGTAAGCACCGTATTCTGCGCAAGAATGCCGCTCTTGGTCATGTTCTGCGGCACACCGGCGGGAAGGACGGTCACAGGACGCTTGACCGCATCGCTCATCTTCGAGCCCTGCGCCGTGACGGTGAGCGTATGCTTGCCGATTTTGAGCACCTTGACCGGGAAATAGGCGCCGGTTACCGAATTGGCGGGCACTTTTACCGTGACGCTCGCGGGACCGACCATCTCGAACCAATCTTCCTTCGAGGCGGTAAGGGTTACCGTCTGCTCCTCGGAGAGATAGTTGTAGACGCCGACCGGCACCTTGACAATGTCGTTCTGGGTGAGGAAGACGGGGAAATCTATATCCACGAAGAAGTCCTGATAGACGAGGATGCCGTGGAGGGCGCTTCCCAGGGCACCGTTCTTTGCGTTGGCAAGTGTCGTGACGCGCCATGTCGTGATGCTGTCGGGCATCGTCAGTTCGACCGTCGCCGTGCCGTCCTCCGTGGTGACGAGTTGCGGGTTGACATAGAGCGTTTCGGGGAACCATTCGCGCGTCTTGACACTGCTCTCATCGCGAGTTCCCGGCATCGCGGTGTCTGCATCGTTGACCGCTCCCGTGTCAGCCGCCGCACCATCCGGGGTGCCGTTATCCTCCTCGCCGCCGCCCCACATGTCGGAAGTATTGCAGAGGGTATAGACAACCGTCACATCGTCTCCTGTCTTCTCTATCTCGTCGGGACCACGGCTGGTGAGTGTCACCTTCGCCGCGTTGTAGTCTTGCGAAAAGACACCCGTCATCGCGTTGCCCCACGGGTCGCCGTTCTCCGGCTTCGCGAGCAGTTCTTCAACCGCGTCGGCGTCGAGTTTCGCGTACTGGGTGCAGTCCCACAGGTAGTCGCTATCCTTGTAGGATTCGAATATCGTTGCCGCGCGTGCCGAAACTGCCTGCTCGGCCTTGCTTCGGTACGCCCTTTCTGGCGCCTTGTAAGAGTCCTCGACGAGGCTGTGGCCTGCCCGATCGCCCTCTGCCGCAAAGTAGGCCTCGGTCCGCTCGTTGAGTTCCTGTTCTTTCTCGTTAGTTTCCGGTGTAGCGGTCATAATGTCGGAAGGAGCAACACCGTAAACCACATAGTTGGGATTCATGATGTTCTCCTCAAGTTCGAAGTAGGTCTGCTCGAGCCCCGGCTTGAATTCCTGGACTGCAAAGACCGCTTCGTCCACAATCGCAACGCCGATCGCCGCCGCGACCGATTCGCCTGCAAGGTCCTTCACGCTGAAGGTGAGACTCGCTGTCTCGCGCGGCTTGTAACTTTCCTTGTCGGCCACAAGGTCTATCACGAGATTCGCCGCCTTGCGAACATAGACCGGACGAGCGTCGCGGATGATGTTCCCCTCCTCGGTGAGGTAATAAGCAACGACTTCAATGGGCCCTGTGAGCGTTTCGTCAACAGCAATGGCAGCGCTCCCCTTCCCTTCCTTCAACTCGATCGTCTTCATGAGCCGCACCTGCCCATTTTGGATCACATCGAGATAGACGCGGTCAGGCAGAAGCGCCGGCACCGGATCGGTGGGATCGTAACTTGCCACCACGAAAATCTCGAGCGTGTCACCGACCTCGAGGATTGGTTGAAGCGGACGCACCATGACGAATTCCTTGTTTTGGTCCTTGGTGAACGAGAATGTTTTCGCGATCACCTTCCCATCCCGCGTCAGTGTCACCGTGAAATTGGTCTCATCACCTGCCGCAGCATACTCGAACACGGCGATACCACTGGCTGACACAGTAACATCGAAGTCGCCGTTCTTCGTCGCGATGTTCGCTACACCGCCAACCGGCTTACCTGACGGATCATTGAGGATGAGATAGAAGCGCTGTTCGAGCCCTGGCAGGATGCGTCCCGCCTCAGGTACCAGCGTGATGAGGACCGGGTTCTGGACGACGAGTGCCTTCTTGACAGTGGTCTGTTTGTGGCCTGCACCATCCTTGACAGTAATATCGAATTGCACAAAGGCGTTCCCCTGCTCCAATTCACTCCCGACGAAGTAGGTGGGAAGCGTCAGATTGAAGGTATAGGCGCCATCTTGGTCAAGAGTGCCGTCCACCGTAAAGAACTCACTGTAGCCCACATCGAACTTCTTCGCCGACACATGGACCGATCCGCCGGCGACCGGTTTGCCGTAGAAGTACTGCGCCTTGACCAATCCAGTGAAGGACTGCCCCGGCAGGTAGAACTCCTTATCGGCACTGAACGAGATGCTGAATTTCGGCAGGACATAGTTGTCCACGAGGATAGTCTTTTCTTCCGTAATTTTCTTGTCGCTTCCGACGGCCGCCTGTACTTTGTAGTGGCCGATGTTTACCAGTGTCGCCAGTTTGAAGGAGGTTGCAAAGACACCCCATTCGCTCGTCTTCCCCTTTTCCTTGAAGACCTTTGTCCCCTTTGGGTCGAGAATCTCGAGCGTCACCTCGCGGTCGGCGATTGGCGTTTTGTGCGGGATGCGGAGCGACAGCGCCCGGATGTATATCGTCTGCCCCGGCTGATAGACCGGCTTGTCGGTCGTGAGCATTACCTTTTCGAAGCGTTCACAGAAGGCGGTCGTCTGCATCTCCTGCGTTCCCAGCGGCGTCTCGACCGTAGCAACGAGCCTGATCTGTCCCTCGATGTCGGCTGGCACCGACATTTGCACTGACGCCTGCCCAAAGGTATCGGTCTTCCCTGTGCCGGAGGCGATTGCTTTGTCGCCAAGGTAGGCTGTGAGTTTGATAGGAGCGTTCATGATGGGATCGCCCGCCTGACGGTTCTGGACGAATACTTTATACATTGTCGTGTCGCCATCGAGGAGCCGCTTACTCCCCAGGATCTGCGTCTGGATACGCGGCATGATACGGAAAAGCGATAATTTCCCGGGGAGTTCCAACTGGTTCCACGAAAGGTTGTAGGCAAGGAGAAGCCCCGCCGCCGTCTCGTAGTCAGGTAGGTAATCCTTGCCCAACGGCACCACAATCTCCTTGTCGGCAGCATGCACCGTGGTCGTCACCGTCCGCTCCATACCTTCCTGGATCGTGCCGGCATAGTCGGAAACCGATATCTGCGCTGTAAGAGTAAAGGGGGCAGCCCCTGCTTGAACGGTAATCGGCATCCGCAGGCGATACTCTCCCTTTGCAAAATCGATGAAAATCCATCCTTCATGGAGCGTAAGCATACCCACCGTAATATCACGAGGCGGGTTCTCGGCGAATGGATTGTCGTGTTGTCCCCCCACCCCAGTCGTTACCTGATTGCCGCATGCGGCAATAAAAAAAACGACAGACAGCACAACTGCATGTAATAACGAAAAGTTTTTCCACATTGGCACCTCCCTTACCATGTGATAAGACGACTCTTTGGTATCCTCGATCAATTTTTTTATTTTCGGAGGCTATGTTATTTTTACCGAGGAAAACGAAGAATGTCTTCGCTTTCTATGTTGTGACGGACCAGCTCGCGTTTCAAAAGTTCCCGATCGCTCTCGTCCCACAGATCGAGGTCAACGGTAATGAGGTTCTTGTACATATTGAAAATCTGATTTTGCTTGATGTGCCCCTGCACCACCAGGAAGTCGTTGTTGGGTCCCTTGATGGGGAATTTGATAGAAACATAGTCGTTCTCGAGGAAGAGATACTCGTACTCGGCATCTACGAGGAACTTGAGCGTATTGTCCTCGGTCGAGACAACCCCCTCGAAGGTCGGATAGCCGCGGAGTCGAGGATCACGCGCTTGTTCCTCGACTTGGAAACCAAACTCGACGTAGGCAGTCGGGAACTTGTTGAGGCGCTCGATAATCTCCTTCGCTTTGCGCACCTTCTCACGTGCCTCCTTCGCCTCGTCGGAAACATAGTCCATCTTCATGCCGATTAATTTCACTTTATCGTTAACTGGCACGATACGCCGT
>Ga0129299_1001952_pt1 | contig 13752 bp, 12 predicted proteins | sample ConPoolayeCmetaG_FD_94477 | JGI IMG/M metagenome (GOLD analysis project Ga0129299, IMG submission 94477) | Hot spring microbial mat communities from California, USA to study Microbial Dark Matter (Phase II) - Cone Pool mat layer C metaG ... | reverse complement strand
TGGTGGTCAATCCACATACTTTACAGTCGGGAGAGGAAAAGATTATCGCCCAGCGGCTGCGCGAGGTTTTCTCGCTCTTGTGAAACCATCAGTCGAGGTAGCATTTTGGAAAAGAGATAGACAAAGGGGCGCAGATTTCGCGCCCCTTTTGTGTTCTCATCGGAGAATTTGGCGAAAGCCGGCCTACAGCGTGAGCGTATCGCCTGGTTTCAGGATTTCGCAACGACTGTGCGTTTCCATAGCGACTTTCTTGGCGAAGGCTTCGGGGTCTTGTTTGATCAGGTCAAAGGTGTTGTAGTGGATCGGGATAACGATAAGCGGGTCAATCAGCTTCACCGCCCGCAGGGCGTCGGCCGGCCCCATGGTGAAATTGTCGCCAATGGGCAGGATGGCTACATCAACTCCCTCTTCGCCGATGAGTTTCATGTCGTAGAACAAGCCGGTATCACAGGCGTGGTAAATGGTCTTGCTCTCGATTGTCACCAAAAAGCCGGCCGGGTTGCCGCCATAAGACCCATCGGGCAGGGAGGAGCCGTGGTGGGCAATGGTCAGTTTCACCCGCCCAAACGGGAAATTGTATCCACCTCCGATGTGCAGCGGATGGACAGCGCACCCCTGTTTCTGACAGTAACTCGCTATCTCGAAGTTGGCTATGATGGTAGCGCCGGTCCTTTTAGCGATAGTCACGGCGTCGCCTAAGTGATCCCCGTGTCCGTGGGACACCAACACATAGTCGGCTTTGACTTGATCGGGGTTGATGGCTGCTTGAGGGTTGCCTGTCAGGAACGGGTCGATCAGCAGGGCAGCTCCGCCTCCCTCAATGCCAAAACAAGCGTGGCCGTAGTATTTTAGTTGGACAGACATATAGACTCTTTCTCCTTTCCAGGTCACTTGCTAAGGTGCATCGGCATGATGACGCAGATGAAATCATCTCGCCCGTCTGGCTTGAAGACGCCCGGGCTCTGCGCGTTGGTCGTTTCGATGATGGTCCGTTCAGTGTCGATGATGGACAGCACGTCAATGAGATATTTGGCGTTGAAGGCAATTTCAATGGGTTCACCCTCGATGGCAATGTCTACCTCGCCTACGTTTTCCCCGACCTCAGCCGCGGTAGCCATCAGGATAAGTTTGCTCGGGTTGAATTCGTCATCGCCGGCCGTCATTTGCAGGCGCACGATGTTCGCCGCATCTCTGGCAAAGATATTCGCTGTCTTGACCGCCTGTAGCAGCGCTTTGGTGTTCACGAACACTCTGGTAGAGTAGCCGGTCGGAATGATCTGTCGGTAGTCTGGGAATTTGCCTTCGATGAGCTGCGACACCAAGTCTACATTGCTCATGTGGAAGAGGATTTGATTGCGCGCCGGGGTGACGTGGATGCGGACAGGTTCTTCTTGGTCGCCGATAATGCGCGACACCTCTGCCAGTGCGCGGGCCGGAATGACCATGGTAAATGGTTCCTCTACCGGAGATGGCAGTTCCAGATGAGTGACAGCGAGCCGGAACCCATCGGCGGCGGCCAGGGTCAGCATCGCGCCGTCGAACTGCGTCGAAACGCCCGTCAGAATGGGCCTGCTTTCGTCAGTGGCGGCAGCGAAGATGGTCTGGTTGATCTTCTTCTGGAGCTGCGCAGCATCGGCTTCTATGCCTCCACTCTCGTCGGCGGTCGGGATCAGGGGAAACTCCTGAGCGTCGATGGTCTTGATCTTGGCCTCGAAACGTGCGCAGCGCAGGAGGATTTGTTGTGAACGTACCAGGAATTCGATGTCTACCCTGTCCTGCGGCAGAGAGTTGACAAAATCTGTCAAAAGCCGCGCCGGTACCGTTACCGCGCCATCTTCGTCAACCCGCGCGCCGATCCAGCAGTTGATGCCAATTTCCAGATTTGTAGCTGCCAGCTTGAGTCGGTTGTCATCGGTGGCCAGGAGTATGTTGGACAGGACGGGTAATGTACTGCGAGTGGCTACAGCCCGGCCCACAATGCTAAGACCCCGCGTCAGGTTCTCCTGAAGACATGATAGTTTCACTTGGCAACCTCCTCATTTGACTTGTCTGTGACCGGCGAGAGCCGGGACCTGATATGGCGCAATCCGAAAATCACGTTCACCAGCCCAAAGGCTATGACCAATCTGGACCAGTCGACCGGCAGGATAACTCCGCCGGTGGTCGGCAAATTCAACGGGAGATTTATCGGCATTGGGCCGACAAGGCTCACGCCGTCAATGACAAAATCCACCTTGTGGCCCTCTCTAGGCCACTTCCGCCACCCACGAACGAATAGGGTCAGTGTGTCTTGCGTGGGGACGATAGTCGCTTTATATTCGTTAATGGTGTATGAATCCGCATCTAGCGGCTGGTCGTCCCAGCCGGTATCATACCATTCTCGAACTACTTCCCATGAGTCGCGGCCTTTGGGGTCAATCCCCCATTGAATGCGATAGCCCCAACTGGAACGCTGTGCGCTGCCTTCTGTAGACCGGATGAGGCCATGCAGCGTCAGTTCATAGGGCTCACCTTTGACCACTGCGAGCGTCTGCTGAATGCCGACATATTGATCCGGCTCTGAGCTAAAGAGGATGCGCATCATTTGAGCGTGCTGGCCGTCCCAGACCAGGCCCGGCCATGTTTCGTCTGACCAGCCGTAAACGCCCGAGGCATGGTCGAAGGCTTTCCAATACCTCCCCACACCCGATTCGTCGAAGCCCTGCTCGAAGTCGCCGTTGAGAATGACGTTGCCCGTTTCGTAGGTCGGTTTGACAGGTATGGCCTGAGGCGACTCGCCGACTGCGGACATTGTCGTCGCAAGTCCGACGGTTGGCGCACGTGTCTCTGCCACTTTAGGAGTCGGGGTGGGCGACGCTGGCTTGAGTTCCAAAGTCGGGCCTGGCGCCACGGCTGACGGGCGTGTGGGGGCTACTGTGGCGGTAGCTGCCTTCGCCACAGGCGTGGGTTCAACTGTCGGTGCGGGCGCAACGGTGACCACCTGCACAACCAACGTACTGGTTGGTCTCATCGCAATCGGCTGTGGTGTGGGAGTCGCCGTGGGAGACGGTTTCGCCTCAACTGGCTCTACGGTCGGAGTCAGAGGCTTCGGTGTGTCTGTCGGCAGGACAAGGATTACCGGCGTATTGGTTGGAACAGGGGTGGACGTTGGTTGGGCTGTAGGGGTCAGAGTGGGCGTTGCAGGTGCAGTCCACGTTGGGCGAGGAGATTGCAGGGTGCGTGGAGCGGGCAGCGGCAGCGTACAGGAAGTTGTGGACGCGGCTGAGATAATGACCCCAAGCAGTATTCTGATTATCACCTGCACATGTTTACTCGCCATTGGATGCCACCCCCTTCGCACCTTGTTGTAAAGCAAACGTAACAAGTTTATGTTATCATACCACCAAACGGCAATTTTGGCAAGATTTGTCTTTGATCGACATCTCCGGTGAGATATGCGCCACGCGAAGCGTAGGAGTCAATATGCCCAAAACGCCCTCGTTCTGGGCGGCTTCCGCCATCCATGTCGCCAAGCGATAGGTGTTGCCGGTTCCGCTCAGGAAGTAGAGGATGGCGTCTGTGCAGGTCAAGACTGTTACACTTTCAGGATTTCCACAGCGAGGCGAGCGTAGACGGCGGCGGCTTTGAACACGTCTTCCAGGCGGATCTGGTCGTCCACAGTGTGAGCGTATCGTTCGTCGCCGGGGCCGAAGCCAATGGTAGGGATGCCGGCTGTGCCCTGCGTGTAGACACCGTCGGTCGAGAAGTCCCACTGACGCAGTTCCGGAGTGTAGCCTAACGTCTCCTCCACAGTGTGGACTGCTGCGCAGACGAATGGATGGTCGGCGGGCATCAGCCAGGGCGGATAATATTCCGGCGCGCGGCAAGCGTATCCCGTCCAGCTCGTGGAGACGTGCTCAGTCAGAGCGACATCTGCCTCAATGCCGCTGCGCTCGACCAGGGCGTGGATAGAGGCCAGCACGCTTGCCGCGGTCTCGCCCAGCACCAACCGCCGGTCGATGTAGAAGCTACAAGAATCCGGGATGACGTTGCGGCTGCCGCCCGTGTTCTCGATGAACGTCACGGCAAGCGTGGCCCGTCCCATCTCGGGATGGGTCGGCAGGTCTGCGGCCACTGCCTCCAGCTCGCGGATGAGCCGCGCAGCTTTGTAGATGGCGTTGTCCCCGCGATGGGGTGCGGAGCCGTGGCTGGCCCGGCCCCTGGCCGTGACTTTGATTTCCATACGCCCCCGCTGCCCGCGGCTGAGATGCAGGTCAGTGGCTTCGCCCAGCACCACAAAGTCGGGGCGCAGGCCCTCTTCCTCAACCAGCACGCGCATCGCCAGCCCTTCGCATGGCTCCTCCTGGGCGATGCCGACCACGTACAGCGGGCCGGCCAGAGGCGTCCCTGCCTCGAGCAAGAGCTTGGCGCCGTAGACCATCGCCGCGATGGCCCCCTTCATGTCGCAGGCCCCTCGGCCGTAGAGCACGCCGTTGACGATCTCACCGCCGAACGGGTCTCGCTTCCAGGCGGCGGGGTCGCCCACGCCGACCGTGTCCATGTGGCCATTGTAAAGCAGGCAGGGTGCGCCGTCCGCGTGGCCCACCCGCCCGACCACATTGCCGATGCGGTCAATGCGGACTTCGGCGAAGCCGACGCGCTGCATTTCGTCGGCGATACGGTGGGCTACATTGCCTTCATGGTGGGACAGGCTCGGCGTGCGCACCAGGTCTTGCAGGAATCGGGTCGCCGCCTTCCGGTCCTGCTCAGATAATGCAAACATACTCGTTGCCTCCTACAGGTTTGAGAGTAATCAGTTTTCAGCCATGAGCGATCAGGTATCAGCAACGACGGTGATTGCTTCACTCGCAACTGCGGTGACTGGCGCAGGCCAATGGCTGATAGCTGACAGCCTAATATGCTCCATCGCCAAACAGGACGCGCGGGATGGTACGCAGCGTGATAATCGTATCGAGAGCTGGTGACCAGTTCTCGATGTAGTAAATATCGAGCAAGACCATCTCGTCGAAGGTCAGGTCGCTGCGGCCACTGACCTGCCACAGGCCGGTCAGCCCCGGAGAGATTTCCAGCCGCTTCTTGTGCCATTCCAGGTAGGCCTCGACTTCTTTCGGCACTGGCGGACGCGGCCCGACCAGGCTCATCTCGCCGCGCAGCACATTGTACAACTGAGGCAACTCGTCAATGCTCATCCGTCGGATGATCTTGCCCACCCTCGTCAGGCGGGGGTCGTCACGAATCTTGAAGAGCGGGCCGGTGGCTTCGTTAAGCTCGGCCAGCTTCTCCTGTTCCTGTTCGGCGCCCTCCCGCATCGAGCGGAACTTGTACAGGACAAAATGTTTGCCGCCCTTGCCCACGCGCACCTGCCGAAACAAGACTGGCCCCGGCGAGTCGAGCTTGATGGCCAGGGCCACCAGGCCCAGCAGAGGAGACAGCACGACCAGTCCCAGGCCCGAAGCGACGATGTCGATGGCCCGTTTCAAGACCAGACCCCAGCGGCTGAAAGCGATTTCGCGGATACCGATGAGTGGGATGCCGTTCAGGTCCTCTATTTCCACCCGGCTGAGACTCATCTGAAAGATGTCGGGCACGAGGCGGGCCATGATGTTCTGCCGTTCACACTGGGCCATGATGCTGATGATCTTGCGATGATACATCCAGGGCAAGGTAATCAGCACCTCTTCAATGTTGTATTCCTCGCTCTGGAGCAGATTGCGTAGATTGTCTATGCTGCCCAATCCTTTGAAACGCCCAATTTCAGAATTGCCCTTTTCTGGGTCGTCATCAATGAAGCCGACGACCTGGTAGCCCAGTTCAGGCTGAGCGACGATGGTGCGCATGACCATACGGCCAATTTCGCCTGCCCCGACAATCAACACCCGGCGGACACCGATGCCCCTCTCGCGCAATTGTGCCAGAATCAGGTTCTTCACCAGACGAGCAAAGCTGAGGAAGATAACGATGAGGACGAAGGCGTAGATGAATATCAGACGCGAGAAGAAATAGGGGCGGTAGAAGAACAGCCCGACCACCATCAGAATGACGCCAGTGGTAGTGCCGCGCACAATGCGGTATGACTCGGCCAGCCAGGAACGTCCGCGCGGGAACTCGTAGACGCCATCTAGCTTGTAGGCCACCAACAACACGGCCGTTAGCAGAAGGCTGAGCGGCAGATATTCCACGTAGGGCACATAGTTAGCTTCGTCAACAGCGCGAATCCACTGTAGCTCATAGCGGATCCAGTAGGCCAGCGCAAAAGCCAGATTGATTAAGATGGTGTCCGATACTATCAGGCTCAGATATAGCAGCCGCTTGTATTTGCGAAACACCTCTTACCCCCCGTGGGCCAACACCTGGTCGTAAACATCGAGGGTCTGACGGGCGGTCTCAGCCCATGAAAACCGTGCGGCCTGTCGCAGCCCACGCTGTCTCAGGTGCGCCCGCAGGTCTCCGTCGGACAGCACGCGCCATAGTGCGTCGGCCAAACCCTCGACATCCTGCGGCGATAGGGTCAGGCCCGCTTCTCCCACCACTTCCGGCAACGAGGACACATTCGACGTAATGACCGGCGTGCCGCAGGCCATCGCTTCCAACGCCGGCAACCCAAACCCTTCGTAAAGGGACGGGTAAGCAAAACACTCAGCCATATTATACCACAGAGGCAACTCGGTGTCAGGCGCGAAACCAGGAAACAGGACATGGTCATTCAGCGCCAGGTCTTCGACCAGCGCAAAGACTTCCTGCCAGCCCCAGCCTTTGCCGCCAGCCACCACCAGTCTTGGCACATCCTCGCCAGTGGGCTTCGGCCAACGCGCCAGCAGGCGATGGTACGCCCGAATGAGCGTGCCAATGTTCTTGCGTGGCTCAATGGTGCCCAAATACAGAATGGCCCGACGCGGCAAGTCCTTTTCGCGTCGAAACTGCGCCACGGTCTCCTCTGGCAACGGGCGGTAGTCCTGCTCCACTCCGCAGTATGTGACGCTGATCCGGGCGGACTCTACTTTCAGCAGTTGAGCCACATCCCGGGCTGTGCTCTGTGAGATGGTAATGACATGCGCCGCACGCGCCGCCGCCAGTCGGACAAACAGGCTCAGGTAGAGCCGATTGCCCGGGCGGAAATGTTTCGGATACCGCAAGAAACTCAGGTCATAGATGGTCACCACTGATGGACAGGGAGACCACCACGGTAAAGCGAATGCCAGGCCGTGGAGCAGGTCAAATCTGCCTCGCTGAAGTATCCACGGTTGCACACACTGCTCCCACAAGATGCGCACCAGCGGCCTACCTGTCGGCAGCCGCGACACATGGCTTTCTACCCTTCCCATTGCCGAAAACCGCCTGTCGCTCAAGAACGCAGTGAATCGGAAGCGGCCTTTGTGTTGGGCAAGGTTTAGGAGCAGGTTAGAGATATACCGATTGATGCCAGCGCTTCGGTAGCTTGGCGATAGCGACAAGAGCTGAGCATTCAGAGCGACATGCGCCAGTTCGTCCGATTCCACAGCTCAATTATACCACAATCTTGGTTTCAACAAAAGCCGAAATTGTAGTATAATGCGAGCACTGCTCGATTTCAATTGCCGGAGGGCTGATATGCTTCGTGCACGTATCAAATATTTCGTTGTTCTCCTGGCGATGGTGCTGGGGCTGTCGTACCCTACCGTCGGTTTCGCCGACAAGCCTGTAGTAGACATTTACTTCTTGTACTCGAACACATGCCCCCACTGTCAGGTGGTCAAAACGGAGATTCTGCCGGGCATCATGCAGAAATACGGAGACCAGATCAACCTGATGCCCCTCGAACTCTCAGACCGCGAGAGCTTCGCCATAGGGCTGGTATTGGAGACGCTGTACAAAGTCCCGCAAGACCAGGCTGGCGTCCCCGAAATATTTGTGGGAAACAGCGTGTTGATCGGTTCAAACGCGATCAGAGACTACCTGGATCAAGAGATTCAAACCTATCTCAAGGCTGGCGGCTTCCGTTTGCCGACCAAGGAACAACTGCTGCGGGCGGTCGTCTGGGAGACCCCCTCACCAGAGGCGGAGGTTCTATCTACAGACCTGTTCACCGCGACGCTGAGTGCGCCAGTTTGGACTCCGCCTGCTTCCGGTCAGCCGATCAGCTTTGAGACGCCGACAACAACCATTGCTCAGACCGCTACCGGCACGGCTTCGGCAGCTCCGCCGCGTCCCACGCCGACCTCTGCGCTCTCCGAAGCGTCTTTTGGCGCGCCGACGGCCGGGCTATCAACTGCCTCTCCGAAACACCGCGAGGCCACTCCTGTGCCGAGCGTATCTCCAGGCGCGCCAGTCGCGTCGCCGACGATTACTGACTCCTTGGCTATGAACGTTGGCGCGGCCAGGCCTATCCACCTGGCCTATTTCTACGAAGTTGGCTGTGACGAATGTGATCGGGCCAAATATGTGCTGAATTACTTACAGGGTGAATATCCCAATCTGGTCATCGAGACATTCGATGTGGTGAAACAGGCCGGCCTGGCAAAGTGGCTGGGCGAAAAATACGGCCTGCCTGAATCCAAGTTGCTGGAAACGCCGGTTGTGTTTGTAGGTGAGGATTACCTGCTGGAGAGTGCGATCACTTTGCAGAACCTGATTCCAATCTTGAGCAAATATCAGGAAAGCGGCGCGGAAGCGGTCTGGCAGGAGTGGCAGGCAGACCAGAATGAAGACGCAGTGGCCGGGCTGTTCAAGAACATCAGCCTGCCGGCGGTCATTGGCGCAGGCCTGATTGATGGCCTCAATCCTTGCGCGTTTGCGACTATCGTATTCTTCATCGCTTATCTGGCCTTCATCGGGCGCAGGAGCAGTGATCTCCTTCTGACCGGCATCGCGTTCACGCTGGGCGTTTTCGTCGCCTATCTGTTGTTGGGCCTTGGCTTGCTGCGCGTCCTGGAGCTCATTGACCTGGCCCGCTGGGGCCGCTACTTCTATATTCTTGTCGCCGTCCTATGCCTGATCCTGGCGGTTTTGAACCTGTCGGACTTCTTCAAGGCCCGGCGGGGCAAAGTTGAGGAAATGCAGATGCGTTTGCCCATATCACTGCGCCGCCAGGTTCACCGTATCATTCGAGAAGGGGCGGGCGCGGGCGCATACATGGCCGTGTCTTTCGTAACCGCCTTCCTGGTATCGTTGATCGAGCTGGCCTGTACCGGGCAGGTTTACGTGGTCATTCTTTCCGCGCTGAGCCATCCCTCCCTGCGCGGTCAGGCTTTCGGCTATCTGGTGCTCTATAACCTGGCCTTTGTAACGCCTTTGATCGTGGTGTTTTTGCTGGCGTTTTTCGGCGTGTCGTCGGGGGAACTGGCGCGCGTGGTCGAACGACATACGGCGACCGTCAAGCTGTTTACTGCCCTGCTTTTCCTGGGGCTGGGATTGTGGCTGGTGTTGTCGTTGTTGCCGCTGTTCGGCGTCCGTGCGTTCGGCATTTGACCGACTCGCTGAGGGATACAAACGATGGATTGGCACGAAACCCGGCTGTACTATACCGACGCCTACCTGACACAGTTCGAAGCTCGTGTTCTGGAACAGTTTCCGGTGGGCGAGTATTGGGGGGTGGTATTAGACCGCTCTGCGTTCTACCCAACTTCGGGGGGACAGCCTCACGATACAGGCTGGCTGAATGGCGCACCCGTCATTGACGTGTTCGAGCGCGAAACGGACAAGGCAGTAGTGCACGTCTTGAGCCGGCCCCTGGAGGGCGAAAGAGTCCAAGGCCAGGTCAATTGGGAACGGCGCTTCGATTTCATGCAGCAACACACCGGCCAGCATATTCTGTCGCACGTCTGTGAGGCCTTGCTGGATGCCGACACGGTCGGTTTTCATCTGACTGAAAGCACGTTGACCATTGACATCACCCATGCGCCGCTGACTTGGGAAGAATGGCAGGCAGTTGAAGAACGGGCCAATGCCATCGTGTTCGCCGATCAGCCGGTCGAGGCGCAATTCATGACTGCGGCGGAGGTGAACGCTTTGCCCCTGCGCAAACAGCCGACGGTCGCTGGCCCGATCCGCATTGTCCGAACCGCTGGCCTGGACTATTCACCCTGTGGAGGGACACATTGTCGGACTACCGGGTCGGTCGGCCTCATTCTGATTCGCAAGGCCGAGCGTAGAGGTGCCGAAACACGACTGGACTTCGTGTGCGGGCAACGCGCTTTGGCCGATGCCCATCGCAAGAACCGTCTGGTGAACGAGTTGGCTGCCAGTTTGAGCGTCGGCGAGGTCGAGGTGGCAGCAGCCGTGGCGCGTCTGCAGGAAGAGGTCAAATCAACCGCGCGGCAGCTCAAGCAGGCCGAAAACCGACTGTTGGATTTTGAGGTTGAGCAGTTGCTGCGTCAGGCCGAGACGATTGGAGAAATCCGATTGGTTAGGGCCACTTTGAGCCATGACAACCCAATGTGGGCCAAATACCTGGCTGTCCGTCTGGCGGAACGCCCGAAATGTGTGGCGCTGATAGGCTTTGTCCAGGACAACAGCGTGCAGTTGACTTTTTCCCGTTCCGGGGATATGCCAGTGGACATGCGGCCGCTGGTGAAAGAGGCCTGTCGTATTGTAGGCGGTGGGGGCGGCGGCCAGCCGAATATGGCGCAGGGCGGCGGTTCTCGACCAGACCAACTCGAGCTGGCGCTGGATGGCGCAGTTCAATCGCTCAGGACGTTGCTACTCTCTCAACCATGACACGGAGGAAAGGGGTTCGATATGCGCGAAGTAGCTCCCGGCGTATACGTTGAGACAGGTTTTCAGGGCGGCAATGTAGGTTTGATTTTGACCGGCGAAGGCGCGGTGCTGGTTGACACGCCAATGATGCCCTGGGAAGCGCGCGAATGGGCCAGGATGATCAGGCGGGTCACGGATGAGAAGGTCCGGTTTGTTATCAATACCGATCATCACACGGAGCATTGCTTAGGCAATCATTTCTTTCCCGCAACCATCATCGGCCACGAGGCCGGCTGGAAAGAGATTACCAGCTTCAGCGAGGCCTACCGACAAAGGTTGATCGACTCGCTCCTGGTTGGCGACCCGGAGCGCGACGCTGAGCTGAAGAGCTTGACGTTGATTCCGCCCAACCTGACCTTGACCGACCGACTGACCCTTTACCTGGGCGAAAAACGGATCAACGTGCTTCACGTTGGCGGACATGCAAGTTCCTCAATCGTGGTTCACTTGAAACGCGAGCGGGTCTTGTTCACCGGCGATGTAGTGGTGCAGGGGGTTCAACCTGCCATGTCTCAGTCCAATTCACGAGAATGGCTGCTCGCCCTGAATCGTGTCCGCCGCATTTCATTTGACATATTGGTGCCTGGCCAGGGGGAATGTGGAGGCAAGGAACTAACCGATGTCATCTCCCAGTTCATCCGGGAATTACGGTCGGGGGTGCGTAAACACTACAAGGCCGGTCACAGCAAGGCCGAGACATACAGCCAGCTACTGGGACTGATCCATTTGTTCCCGGTCACTGAGGGCCGGCGGGACAAAATCGAACAGCAATTCAAAGCGGGAGTCAACCAGGTATACGAGGAAATCAAGGCGGAAAAAGGAGACTAGCCTGAGGTCCCCGCGCTCCAGAACCAGCCACAGGGGTGCTTATGGTAGACCAGAAACTTGTGGAGTCGATCAGCAGGGTGAAGAAACGGCACGAGGCGGAGATCCTGTCCAAAAAGAATGTGGTCGGATTGGGGATCGGTTTTCGACAGCGAGGCGGCGAGACGAGCGATGAATTGGGGCTGGTGGTTTTCGTCTCCAAGAAGCTGCCCGACGAGGCGGTATCGCCCGAAGACCGTATCCCTGCTTTCTTGGATGGGGTGCCAGTAGATGTCCAGGAGGTAGGCCCCATCAAAGCCTTTTGACAATCGGAAGAGTCTCCACATTTTCAGAGCTCCTTGCTCAGGGAGGTAGTCGGCATGGAAGTGCAGATACAGATGGCCCGTGAGGCCAAACAACGCAGTCTGGCTCAATTGATGCAGAAACCGAACGTTGTGGCGTGTGGGATTGGATACAAAGAGGCTGGCGGACAGGTGACGGACGAGCTGTGTATTGTCGTGTCTGTTACCAAGAAGCTGCCGGCTGCCCAACTTGCCCCCTCAGAACTCATCCCGCAGACCGTCGGGGAGATGCGGACGGATGTGCAAGAAACAGGTGTGATCCGCGCGCTCCAGTCGCCTGTCGGCAAGTGGCGACCTGCGCCAGGAGGCGTATCCATAGGGCACGTAAATATTACGGCGGGGACGTTGGGCTGCCTGGTCTATCGGGGGCAAGACTTACTCATCCTGAGCAACAACCACATCCTGGCCAACTGCAATCGCGCCCGCCGCGGCGATGCTATTCTACAACCGGCGCCTCAGGACAACGGCACGCTGCAGGACCAGATTGCGACCCTGGAAGATTTCATCCCGATTGATTTCGGCCAATCGCCATCAACCTGTGGGGTATCCAATGCAGCGGCTGCGGCGTTCAACGCTTTGGCTCAGCTTTTTGGCTCCCAACATCGCATGACTGCATTCCAGCAGACGGCCGGCATGAACCTGGTTGACGCAGCGCTGGCGCGACCGCTCTCGGCCAATCTGGTGGAGAAGAGGATTCTAAATATTGGTCAGCCTCGCGGTGTGGGCACGGCCACGCTGGGCACCCAACTGGTGAAAAGCGGCAGAACGAGCGGTTTCACGACGGGCAAAGTCACACAAATTGACGTCACCGTGCAGGTCGAATATCCGGGTGTCGGCTCGGCCACGTTCACCAACCAATTGACCGCCTCAGGCATGAGTCAGCCGGGAGACTCTGGCTCGGCCGTGTTGGATATAGACCAGAAGGTCGTTGGCTTGCTCTTCGCCGGGTCTGACGCCGTCACGATGATCACGCCCATTCAGACGGTCATGAGCGCGCTAAATATCACCATCGCTTAGAGCGCTGGCCGAGACAGCTTCGACGCAGGATGACGCAGAGGGGACATGGCGTCTGAAATACGCACAGCAGGCCGGCGTGGGGCATGGCATGCCAAAGAACTGGCGATGGTCGCCCTGATCATCCTGGCTATCACTGTCTGTTTCGCCGACGTGCTTTTTCTGCCCTATACCTTCTACTACCAGGACATCCAGTTCCTGCACTACCCCGGCAAAATTTACTTCACCCGAACCTTACAGGAAGGCGATTTCGGGTTTTGGAATCCCTACATCTTCGCCGGTTATCCCTTGCAGGCCGAACCGGAAGTAGGGCCCTTGTACCCTTTCAATGCCCTTTTCCTTTTGCCCATTCCTCCCTACCGCGCGCAGACTTTGTTCGTGGTCTTGCATTATGCTATGGCCGGCTGTTTTACATTCTTGCTGGGTCGGCGGCTAGGATTGAGTCGTTCAGGAGCAGCTATTGCGGCGTTGGTCTACGCCTGCAGCGGCTATATGATGGCTCAGCTCACGAACTTTAGCATTCTGACCGCCATGGTCTGGTTGCCGCTGATTCTGTCGTTGTTCTCGGCGGCCCTCGACCGACAAAGCTATGGGTATGCCGTTGCGACCGGTGCAGTCATTGCCCTGTTTATCCTGACCGCCCATCCCCAATTCATCCTGCTGACCCTCACCGTCGTGGGCTTATATTGTCTTTACGAGATAGCGCGCCTCCTGATCAGCCGACATGGCGCGGATTGCCTGAATGACGGGAGGCGCAGGCAGCCAGCAGACCAACTTGCTCCCTGCTGTTGCGAGCGAGGCGAGGCGAACTCAGGCCGGTCAGGCTCCGAGTGTTCCACAG
>Ga0129299_1001951_pt1 | contig 13752 bp, 12 predicted proteins | sample ConPoolayeCmetaG_FD_94477 | JGI IMG/M metagenome (GOLD analysis project Ga0129299, IMG submission 94477) | Hot spring microbial mat communities from California, USA to study Microbial Dark Matter (Phase II) - Cone Pool mat layer C metaG ... | reverse complement strand
GCGGGGTCACGGAAAACCCTGAGGCGTCCACAACGGCGTGTTCGAACAGCAGGCCGGCGAACTCATCGGACAGGAGCACGCCGTGCGGCAGGTCGTCAAAGGTGATCGTGACGGCCTCTGGCCCAAACACACTCTCCTCCAGACAATACGGCTGGAGCGATACCGGGCACCAAGTCCATTCGAAGGCCCAAGTGCCGTTGCAGGCGAATGTGAACCCGCAGGCTGAACTGAATGGGGTGGATACGCCGGTATCGCTGTCAAGAATGCACGAGCAGACATCATCCGGATAGAAGATGTTGAACGTCGACGCTCCTTCGTAGCTCGCCGAGTACCCCGTGCAGCCTGCCGCATTGATTGCCTGAACGATGACGAGAGCCATGGCCGATTCGTCCGACTGTTGCGCGTTCACCGTGACGGAGCACAAGACGTCGCCGCAGCCTTCCGGCAAGGCCTCGTGGCACGGCGCGATTGGCTCAATGGAACAAGCCGTGAAGGAAATCGTGATGGAACATGGGCTGGGCGTTGCGTACCTATGCACAGTTAATTGTCGCGACTGGGGCGGCAAGAGTCAGCGGAGGCCTGCTTTGCGGAGGCCACCAACGCCGCGGGCAGCGTTGCCAGGAGGAGGAAGCACCGATGCCAAAGACCCCTCCCAAGGCGAGAGAACAACGACAGCCGGTGAACCGACTTCGGGACCATGGTCTGCTCACTCCCTGCTTTCGGCTCGCCCAGCCCAGTAACGCGGGCGCGACGGTATTCGACGACCTCGCGCATGTCAAGACTTTGATGGGCGGGTATGAAGTTGGCCCTGTTCGGGAAGAGTATCTCGGGGCGGGCCGTAGCTATAGTGTCACACTACGCAACCTGCATGGTCCACGGTCTCGATTGGCCCAATTGGACTACGGACCGATAGAGCAGTCGGCCGCACTGCCAAGGCCAAGCAGAGCTGATGCTCTTCGATGCTCAGCCTCCCGACGGCCTATAGCCGCAGCGTCGTCTGGACGTAGAGGAAGTCCGCGTCGTCGGCGGGGCCGGTGTTCTGAGCGAACGGTCCGGCGAAGAAGTGCGTGTAGCCGACTTCCAGGTCCACCCGCTGGTGGAGCTGATATCGGACGCGGACGTCAACCTCCTGCCCGAGGAAGTCGCCGCTGCCGCCGAACGGGTCGCGGCGGCCGGTGGCAACCCAGGCGTCGCTGTCGCTGGCCAGCCAGTAGCCGCCGTAGGAGGTGTCGAACCGCAGCTTGTCCGTGGGCTTCAGCTCCAGCCGCATCTTCGGGCTGATGACGTTCTGCCAGGTGATCAGATCCCAGGTCGAATACGGGTGCGCCGGATCGAAGCACCGGCCGAACCGCTCGGAGAAGTGGTCGTTGGGGTCGCGATCGCCGCTGGCGCCCATCAGGGAGCCGCTGAGCCGCGGCTTCCAGGCGTGTTCGACGGTGTAGCCCAGCTCGCCCATCGCCGCAAAGGCCCGCTGCCGCCGTTCTCCGTCCTCGCCGAACTGCATGGCGGCGTTGACGTCGTAATCGAAGTTCGTGCCGGCGATCGGGCCGAACACGTGCAGGCCCATCGTGTGGATCTCGCGATCCGCCGCTTCCCAACCCCGGCGGTCTTCGTCCAGGATGAAGTAATACGGCTCCAGCGTGATATACCGGTGCCATTTCCGCCAGGTGCCCACCAGACCGTAGAACCACCGCTCCTCGTCGCCGCGGTCCGGCCGCCGCATCCGTCGGTCGACCGGCTGGACGGCGAAGAAGTCGAACTGCCAATCCGACGACGCCTCGCCCAACCGCAGGCGAAAACCGTCGAAGGCGTTGGTGGTGTTGTTCCAGCGGTTGCGGCCGACCGTGTGACGGTCGATCAGGTCCAGCGTCATGCGCCCGGCCCTGAGGGCCAGCGGCTGCCCCGGACCCAGGGCGTCCTTGAAATACAGTTCGCCGAAGGCCTGCAAGAAGTCGTTCTCGTTCACGTCGCGGTTGGTCTCCGGCCAGTCGCTGTTGAACTGGCGCGAGTCCTGGAACTCCACCGCGAAGCGGAACGGGTCGAGGATCTCGCGGACGCCGAAGTACGCCCGCGATCTCAGCAGGAATTGGTCGTCCTCCTCCAGCCGCGGCCGCCGCAGGTCGTCGTCGCGGTGCTCAAAGCGGGTGCGGTGCTCCAAGCCGAGGTCGAACCAGTTGATGTCCTCACCGCCCGGCAGGCCGTGGTCCTTGAGCGACTTCACATATCCCGGCGGCTCGGTCTCGAGCCGCGCGCCCCAGGCCTTCGATTGGTAGGGTGCGGGCTTCTTTTCCACCTCCTGCCTTGTGGCGATGCTTTCGACCGCTTCCCGAGCGGCCGGCTGGGTGGCCGGGGTCTGGGCCGACGCCGGCGCACCGCCCAGAAGCAGCCCCAAGCTCCCCACGACTCCGCTCGCGATCCGCCGCCAGAGATGGTTTCCGTGTGTCATGATCGTGCCTTTCTCCACTGCTGTCCATTGAGAAGTGTCCATGTGAAAAGAACCGACACTGTTCATTGGGGCGAGATCGGGGCGAGGTCATATTACAGCACCGCGGAATCGTCGCCCTGACCGCCGTCGGCGAAGACGTTGATCTCTCGGGGAATGACAAACACGTGCTGGCTGGCCGCCAAGCCCAGGGTCTGGAATCTCTCATGGGCCAGTTCCACATGAACCGACTCCCCGGTGTCGGCCAGCAGGTCCACCCGCACCCGCGGCCCGGCGGCGTTGATGTGCCGCACCGTGGCCCGGAAGCCGGCCCGCCCGTCCAGCCGCGTGGCGATGTCCAGGTTGTACGGCCGAACCAGACCGCGGACCGACTGCCGCTCCGAGGTCCCTTCGCCGGGAAAGTCCACCTTCAGCGTGCCGAACACGGCCTTGCCGCCCTCCACCCGGCCATGAAAGATGTTCACGTGGCCGAGAAAGTTCATGACGAACTCATTGGCGGGATGGTGGAAGACCTCCTCCGGAGTGCCCTCCTGCTCGATCCGGCCGGCGTTGGTGATGACCACCCGGTCGGCGACTTCCATGGCCTCTTCCTGGTCGTGGGTGACCAGGACGCTGGTGACCTTCAATTCGCGGTGCAGCCGACGCAGCCACCGCCGCAATTCCTGCCGCGTGCGGGCGTCCAGCGCCCCGAACGGCTCGTCCAGCAGCAGCACTTTCGGCTCGATGGCCAGCGCCCGGGCCAGGGCGATCCGCTGCCGCTGCCCGCCGGAGAGCTGCGCCGGGTAACGATCGGCCAACCACTCGAGCTGCACGAGTTGCAGCAGTTCACGCACCTTCCGGTCGATTTCCTGCCTGGGCAGCCGCATCCGACGCGGCCGGACCCGCAGCCCGAAGGCGATGTTCTCGAACACCGTCATGTGCCGGAACAGGGCGTAATGCTGAAAGACGAACCCCACTTCTCGGCTGCCGGCGTGCCGGCCGGTCACGTCCTGCCCGTGGAGGAGCACCTGCCCACCGCCGGGGTCGGGGTCTTCCAGCCCCGCGATGATTCGCAGCAGAGTGGTCTTGCCGGAGCCGGACGGACCCAGCAAGGCGACCAGCTCACCGGTCTCGACCCGGAGGCTGACCTCCCGCAGGGCCGCGAAGGTGCCGAAGTGCTTGGTAACCTGGCGGGCTTCGATGCTCATGGCGCGCCGTCCTTGCCCCGGTGGCCGGCCTGAAGTTCCAGCTTGAACTTCCACTCGGCGAGGCTCTTCAGCACCAGCGTCACCAGGGCCAGAATGGTCAACAACGAGGCCACCGCGAAGGCCCCGACGAAGTCATATTCGTTGTAGAGAACCTCCACATGCAGCGGCATGGTGTTGGTCAGGCCGCGGATGTGTCCGGACAATACGGAAACCGCCCCGAATTCGCCCATGGCCCGGGCGTTGCAGAGAATCACCCCGTAGAGCAGTCCCCATTTGATGTTGGGCAGCGTGACCCGATAGAAAGTCTGCCAACCGCCCGCCCCCAGCGACAGGGCCGCCTCCTCTTCCTCCGTGCCCTGGGCCTGCATGAGGGGAATCAACTCGCGGGCGATGAAGGGGAAGGTGACGAACAGCGTGCCCAGCACGATGCCCGGCACGGCAAAGACGATCTTGAGGTCGTGCGCGGCCAGCCAAGGCCCGAAGTAGCCGTTCAGCCCGAACAGCAGGACGTAGATCAGGCCGGAGATGACCGGGGAGACGGCGAAGGGCAGGTCGATCAGCGTGGAGAGCACGTTCTTGCCGATGAATTCGAACTTGGCGATGGCCCACGACGCCGCCACGCCGAAGACCAGGTTCAAGGGAACGGCGATCGCCGCCACCAGCAGGGTCAGCCGGATGCTGGCCAGCGTGTCCGGGTGGCCGAGCGAGCGGAAGTAGACGCCGAAACCCTCGGACAGGGCCTGCGCGAAAACCGCCGCCAGCGGAACCACCAGAAACAGGGCGACGAAAAGCAGGGCGACGCCGGTCAGCAGCCAGCGGACCGCCGCCGGCTCCGTCGTGGACTTCCGCCGGGAGGCGGCCGCAGCGCCGAGAGGCATAGGCATCGTGGCCTGGGTCATCTGACGCTCAGCTCCTCGCCACGCGGTGCCGCCGCCCGGTCCACCATTGCAGCCCATTGATAATCAGCAGCAGCACGAACGACGCCGACAGCATCACCGCGCCGATGGCCGTGGCCCCGGCGTAGTCAAACTGCTCCAACTTCATCACGATGAGCAGCGGCACGATCTCCGTCCGCATCGGCATGTTGCCGGAGATGAAGACGATCGAGCCGTATTCCCCCAGGGCGCGGGCGAAGGCCATGGCGAAGCCGGTCAGCAGCACCGGCCACAATTCCGGCAGGATCACCCGATGGATCGTCTGGGCGCGGCCCGCGCCCAGACTCGCCGCCGCCTCCTCCACCTGCGGATCGAGGTCCTCCAACACCGGCTGGAGCGTCCGCACCACAAATGGCAGACTGATGAAGGTCAGGGCGATCACGATGCCCAGCGGCGCGTAGGCCACCTTCAGCCCCAACGGCTCCAGGTGCTGCCCGATCCAACCGTTGCCCGCATAGATGGCCGTGAGCGAGATGCCGGCCACGGCGGTCGGCAGGGCGAACGGCAGGTCGATGAGGGCGTCGATGAGCCGTCGGCCGGGAAAGCGGTACCGCACCAGCACCCAGGCGACCACCCCGCCGAAGATCAGGTTGATGGTCGCGGCCACGAACGCCGCCAGAAAGCTGAGCCGGTACGCCGCCACCACGCGGGGATCGGCGACGGTCGCCAGAAAGTCCGCCCAGGAGAACTGCGCCGACCGCAGGAACAGGGCGGCCAGCGGAATGATCACGATGAGGCCCAGATAGACGAGCGTGAAGCCCATCGCCAGGCCGAAGCCGGGCAGGATGCTGCGCTGTTTGAGCACGACCTTCATCGCGTGGCCCCTGGAGGGAACTCGATCACTTCTTGCCCGGCTGGTAGATGCTGTCGAACACGCCCTGATCGACGAAATGGGTCTTCTGGGCCTTCTCCCAGCCGCCGAAGACCTCGTCGATGGTGCAGAGCGTGAGCCTGGGAAACTTGGCGGCGTACTTGTCGGCCACGGTCTTCAGGCTCGGTCGGTAGTGGTGCTTGGCGACCAGTTCCTGCCCTGCCTCGGAATAGAGGTACTGCAAGTACTCCGTCGCGACCTCGCGGGTCCTGCGTTTGTCCACGACCTGGTCCACCACCGCCACGGGCGGCTCGGCCAGGATGCTCATCGAGGGCACGACCATCTCGACCTTGCCCTTGCCCAGCTTGTCGATGGCCAGCAGGGCCTCGTTCTCCCAGGCCAGCAGCACATCGCCGATGCCGCGCTGCACGAAAGTGGTGGTCGAACCGCGTGCTCCGGAGTCCAGGACCGGCACGTTCTTGAAGAGCCGCGTGACGAAATCACGGGCGGCCGCTTCGTTGCCGTCGCTCTTCTTCAGGGCGTAGGCCCAGGCGGCGAGATAGTTCCACCGCGCCCCGCCGCTGGTCTTCGGATTCGGCGTGATGACCTCCACGCCGGGCTTGACCAGGTCGTCCCAATCCTTGATGCCCTTCGGGTTGCCTTGGCGGACCAGGAAGACGATCGTGGAGGTGTACGGGCAACTGTTGTGCGGCAGGCGTTTCTGCCAGTCCGGCTCGATCAGCTTGCCGCGGCGGCTGATCTCGTCGATGTCGTAGGCCAGGGCCAGCGTGACGACGTCGCCCTCCAGCCCGTCGATCACCGCCCGAGCCTGGCTGCCCGACCCGCCGTGCGACTGGCGGATGGTCACCTCCTGCCCGGTCTTCTCTTTCCAGTGCCTGGCGAAGAGGGCGTTGTATTCCTGATACAGCTCCCGCGTCGGGTCGTAGGAGACGTTGAGCAGGGCGAGTGCCGCGGGGCGATCCATGGCCGCCGCGGCCCCCCAAAGCAGTCCGGCCAACGCCGCCACCAGGATTCCGTATCGAAACATGCCGCGACCTCCAAAAGAAACCAAGCGGCGATCCAGCAAGCCGGCCGGCATCATTCGATGTAGCCCAACGCCCGCAACCGCTTGCGGATCGTCTCCAGCTCGCGTTCGCTCAGCCCGGCCGGGCCTTGCTCCAGGCTGCCGCCGGCGGCGACATCGCGGAGCACATGGACAGCGAACTCGGTCACGCTGCGGAAGCCCGTATTCTCGATCAGCCGCTGTAGATTCTGATATAGCTCAACCGGAATCTTGAGCGTGACGGTTCGAGCCGGCTTCTTGTCATTCCGCTCAGGCACGACGCACTCCAATCAGGATCCATTCGCACTCCAATCGGAGTGTTACGAGAATAGATCGGTCTGTCAACCCGCTTCTCACGATTCTTGACCGCCTTGCAGAAAAGATGTTGACGCCGCGTGAGGGGTATGCTATCGTGACGATATATTTAATAGATCACCAAGATATTGGAGGACCGATTATGCAGACCAAATCCCGCGAGATACCCGCAAAAACGGTCAATGGCTGGCTCATGCTCTTTCCGCTCCTTTTGGCCCTCGTCCTCATCTGCTACGCCTTTTACCACTTCGTATCCGCGAAACAGGCCTTGCCGATTGTGGGCACATGCCTGGCCGCGTTGGTCTGGATCGTGCTCATGTGCGGGTTCTTCACGTTGCAGCCGAACATCGCCGCGGTGCTTGTGCTCTTCGGCAAGTATGTCGGAACCGTTCGGGCGAGCGGCTTCCACTGGGCGAACCCGTTTTACAGAAAGCACAAGATTTCACTTCGTGCCCGCAACCTGAACGGGGAAACCATCAAGGTAAACGACCGCCGCGGGAATCCGGTGGAGATCGCCGCCGTCGTGGTCTGGCGGGTCACGGACACCGCCGAAGCGGTCTTCGACGTGGACAACTACGGGAGCTACGTCGCGGTCCAGAGCGAGTCGGCCCTGCGGCACCTGGCCAGCGCTTATCCGTACGACACCACCGAAGAACATGAGCTGTCGCTCCGCGGCAGCATGGACGAGGTCTCGATCGCCTTGCAGAAGGAGCTGCAAGACCGGGTCGCCAAGGCGGGCGTGCAGATCGACGAAGCCCGCCTCAGCCATCTGGCCTATGCCCCGGAAATCGCCGGGGCGATGCTGCAACGGCAACAGGCCGAGGCCATCGTGGCCGCCCGCGCACGGATCGTCGATGGCGCGGTCGGCATGGTGGAGATGGCCCTGGAGCGGTTGCAGGAAAAGCACACGATCGAACTGGACGAAGAGCGGAAGGCCGCGATGGTCAGCAACCTGCTCGTGGTGCTGTGCGGCGACAAGGCCGCCCACCCGGTGGTGAACGCCGGGACGCTGTACTCCTGAGTCCGACCCGGCCCGGTCGGTGTCCGCGCCGCGGCGGAACCCAGTGCCTGACTAGTGACACCGCCGCCACCGAAGGCCCCCGCCGATGGCCCAACGCAAATCGTTTCTGCTGCGTCTGCCCGACGACTTGCTCGACGCCCTGAACCGCTGGGCGCGGGACGAATTGCGCAGCGTGAACGCGCAGATCGAATACATCCTCCGCGACGCGGTCCGCCAGCGGCGGAGCGAGCGGATCGCGGCGATCCCGCCGGACCGCTCAACGGATGCCCCGCCGGCAGAGGAAACACCGTCTCCCGCGACTGACGCGACCGACTCCGCTGAGAAACCATACCGGAGGCCGTGAGACCGACAGCCCTCCGGCCTGGGTCTTGAGACCGGGGCAACAGGATGTCACCAACCGCGATCAGATAACGCTTACGACCGATAACAATAGATCTGCGTTGAATATCGCCGCGATTTGTTCCAGATACGAAACATATAGAAGACTGACAGAGTTATCAACGCGAATAATGTTGTTTCTATTTACGTCCTATAATCATCAGTGTATCAAAGCCGAACAAGCGAATAATGAAAAAAAATGCTCTTCGAAACGTTGACTCGCTGATCGCCTTGAGGTAAACTCCAGCGAGTTGAGTAATGGTTCGGCGGGCAGCGTGGATCTCACGCGGCCCGACAGACCGGAAGGACAAGAGGAATAAGGACAAGGGAAACGGGAAATAGTAGCACGCCGATTCGAGAGCGTGCCAGAGGGGTTTGTCATGAGGCGAGTATCGAGTTTGCTGTTGTCGGTTGCGTTGGTTGGCCTGCTTACGGCTGGGGTCCAGGCCAGTCCGATCGTTCAGATTCAGCCGTTCGGGCCGAGCACGCCCAATTTCAATCAGACTTTGACCTTCAACCAGTTCAACGGGGCTCTGTCCGATCTGATCTCCGTCGAGGTGGAACTGGTCCTGAACATCGCCGGCGGCTTCCTGATCGTCGATAACGACGGCGCTCAGCCGGCCACCGTCACGGTCGCTTTGGGCGCCACCGGGGCGATCAGCTCCGTTGATGTGATCCTACTCAACAATCTGTTCCAGCCGGTCGTGGCCCCGGTTAACGTGGCCACCGGCAACACGTTCGATCTGGCTGCTGATGACGGTGACGGCCCGATGAACGTGGATCCGAACGCTCCCGATGGTGCGACGCACCTGGGCGGCGTCGGCAGCAACCTCGGCTCGGGCTTCATCAACCCCGCTTTCCATGCCGGTTTCGTGGGTGCCGGGACCTTCGACATCCTGGCCGACGTGACGCAGATCCTCAATTTCGGCGGTGTCGGCGGCGTGGAAGGTTCCTACGGCCCGGTGCTGGCCGACGGCTATGTGAAGGTGGTCTACAACTACATCCCCGAGCCGGCGACGGCTCTGCTGCTCGGCCTAGGTCTGCTGGGTTTGATCCGGCGGCGATGAAGACCCGCCTGCTTCGCAGGACGGCGGATGCCATCCGACCTCAAAACCAGTGAAGGGCCGCTCCGCAAGGGAGCGGCCCTTTTTGCTCTTGTGCGCCCGCTTTTCAGACAGTCTCGTCCAAACTGGCCGCTCGGGTGTCTTCAGGTGTCGGCCGCAAACAGAATAGGCTGAACAATCTGACTGAAGCGATGCGGACAATCCGCCGCCATCAGTTCCAGCATTCCTTGTTTCGTGATTACAATGTGACGGAGTCAGCTCACAGGGGGAGGGTGCCTATTGAAGGGACGCAGGGGAGTGTGGACATGGCGGATTCTCGCTTCTCTCGGACGGCTGCGGTTTCTCTCTGGATCGGGGCGGCGATGATCGCAAACACCGGCGTTGCGGTCGCCCAGACCATGTACTTCACCGACGCCGGTCAACGAACGATTCAACGGGCCAATCTGGCCTGTTCGGGAGTGGCCGAAGTGCTGGTCTCCTCCGACCTGTCAGGCCCGTGCGGCATCGCCCTCGACCTGACCGCCCGCAAGATGTACTGGGTGGACAACACCGCCAAACGGATCCAGCGGGGCAACATGAACGGCTCAGGGCCGGTCGAGAACCTGGTCACGGCCGGCTTGGATTCCCCTTCGGCCATCGCGCTCGACCTCGTTGGCGGGCACATCTATTGGACGGATGTCAACGCTCGAACCATCCAGCGTGCGCCGCTGAACGGCGGCAGCCCGCAGCTCGTGCTCAGCAACGTATCCGCGTTCACCGTCGCCGTGGACGCCGCCGGAGGAAAGCTGTACTGGGCCGACTACTCGGCCCAGCGGATTCGCCGGGCCAACCTGGACGGCAGCGGCATCCAGGACCTGGTTTCGGGCGTGTTCTCGTTCGGCCTGACGCTCGATCAGGCCGGCGGCAAGATCTACTGGACGGAGTACTTCACGCGCCGCGTGCGGCGGGCGAACCTCGATGGGACCGCCGTGGAGACCTTGCTTTCCCTCGGTTCCGGAACGCCGCACGGCATCGCCGTGGATTCATCCGGCGGCAAGATGTACTGGGTGGACAGCACCCAGAAAAGGGTGTTCCGCGCGAATCTCGACGGCACAATGTACGAGCTGCTCAGTACGCCGGGCCTCCAGAACCCGACGGTCCTGGCCCTGGATCCGTCGGGCGGCGTCGTGCGCGGCGACATGAACGGCGACGGGGTCGTCAACGGCCAGGACATCCAGCAGTTCGTGGAAGCCCTGCTCGCCCCGACGTCCTCATAAGCAAAGACCCCGCCGGGGTCGCCGCGGCGACACCCGACGGGGTACAGAGCCTCTTTACCACTCATTCAACCGCTGCCGCGAGCCGATTTCCCATCGACCGCGGTCGAATCCCTCCCGACGCGATTACGAACGGCGGCGGAGCAGCAAGGTCGCACTGCCGAGGCCCAGCAGCAGCAGGCTGGCCGGCTCCGGCGTGATGACCAGGCGCGTGTCATCAACGTAGCCGGGGTGAATCGCGCCGTCGTTACCGATCAACGAGGCATTGCTGTAGGCCACCTGCGTGACGAGCCACCGCGTATTGACCGGGATGCCGCCGCTCAACACCGCCACTTCCCAGGTGCCGGGCTGGCTGTCCAGGTTGATATTGCTGATGATCGGCGTGCCGATCTGCGAGCCGAAGTTGGCGGCGCTAAAGAACAGCACGGTGACGCCGCCGATGGCCGCGGGCACATTCGAGTCCACGTTCAGCAGCGCGCTCAGTGTCACGATCCCGGCGCCGCTGTCGATCAGGCTCGCATAAGCGGTCACATCCGTCACCTGAAAGGCCTGCGTCGCGATGAGTCCGTCGTCGGTCATCCGTAGCATCTTGCTGCCTCCGGCGGGCGAAACGCCCCCGTCGACGCCGGTGATGGTGGCCGACTCGACGCCCCACTGGCCCTGGTAGGTGGCGAAGTTGTTCAGCACGTTGACGTAACTGGTGAGCGGGTTGAACTCAAAGCCGGGATCAACCAGCAGATTGGCGGGGGCCGGCGCAGCCAGAAGGCCAAAGGCGCTGAGCACGGCGACGCAGACGGCGATTCGGTTTCTGAACATACTCGATTCCTCTCTCCAAGTCATTTGCTTGGTGCAGGAGACGCGCGAAGCACAGGCCCGACGAACAGCAGGTCGAGCCGATCCAACGCGGATCGCTCGGCGTCAACGAGGGAAGGATAGCGCGCCCCGCGGAGATTTCCGCGAAAACAAATGCTCTTTCTTAACAAAAAGACAATAGTAGAAATCAGCGAATCAGCCCTGAAGTGCGAAAGAACCGCTGGGCGATGGGTTGGATCGGACCAGCGGCAGAAGGGCTCTGAACGATCCCGTCGGAAGCGAAGCGGCGACCACGCGCTACGGATTCATCTCTCCGGCCACGATGCGGCGAATCTCCCCCAGACTGGCGGCCGGCTCAGGATGACGGAACATCCAGGACGAAATGACCAGAATATCCGCGCCGGCATCGACCAACTGACGAGCGTTGGCCGCCTTGACCCCGCCGTCCACGGTGATGGTCGCCGATGAGCCGGTTCGTTCGATCAGCGATCGCGTGTCCTCTATCTTCAGGTAGGTGTAATCGAGCAGCGTGCGGCCCGAAAAGCCTGGGGCGATGCCGAGGATGCACACGTTGTCCACGTACGGCAGCAGCGGCTCGATGGCGGAAGCCGGCGTCTCGGGATTGATGGCGATGCCGGGCTTCCAGCCGGCCTGCTCGATATCCTCCACGAGGCCCATCGCCCGCCGGGTCGCCTCCACATGGAAGATCACCCGGAAAGCCCCGCAATCCGCCAGTCGCCGTACCCAGTCTTCCGGCCGGCTGACCATCAGGTGGGCTTCCACCGGCAGCCGCGTCGCCCGCGAGACCCGCCGAATCAGCTCCTCCCCGAAGCTGATAGTCGGCACGAAAATCCCGTCGCAGACGTCGATCTGGATCATGTCCGCCCCGGCCCGCTCGCAAATGCGGATGGACTCGCCGAAGTTCAGATAATCCCCACCAAGGATCGACGTCGCGATTTGCAGACCATTCCGGCCGGCCATGTGGTCTCCCCGATCTTGCGGCGGGGCCATCGGTCGCGTCCCGTGGCCTGCACGGGATTCCCGCCCAATTCGGCTATGGTAGCTGTTGAAGGCGGGGTGTCCACGAGCTGATTGCCGGGAGATGAACGCTGACACACGGAGACCGGCATCGACTGGTTCCAGACTCCGATGGCTCGACGCAGGCGGCTGGCTGCGGCGTTTCGCCGATATTGTGGATATGACTCAAGCTTCGCCTAGACATCTGGACATTATTCTGGATGAAGACGGCGAGCGGGACGCCAAACGACCGCCCGCTACGCAGCGTCCCGGGCCTCATCGCCCGTGGATCGGGGTGCTGTTTGAATGCTGCGACACCTACCGCCGGATTTATCGGCGACCGGACCAGGCCCGCTACGTCGGCCACTGTCCGAAATGCGGCTGCCGGGTTTCGCTGCGGGTCGGACCTGACGGGGTTTCCGCCCGGCTGTTTCGGGCCACTCCCGTGTGACGCGGAATCCGCCTCAGGAAGGCTGTGCGATTAACGCCGGGGTCGTCGCGGCGCCCACCGGACGGCCCAAGCCGCAGGGTTGCCGCGGGAGGGCCGTCAGCCTATTTTGTTGCTGTTTCCTGACAGGCGATCGACGGGATCGCCGTCTACGTCCCCACCTGCCCACGGTGGTCCGCTGGCGGGTAATTCATCCGTATCGCCATACGCTTCAAAGGGTTACATCAAGTGGCACAGCTCGACCTCAAGAACCTCGGCCCCCTCATCCGTGCCGCCGGCGAACCATTCACGCGGCTTCGGGCGGAGATGCACAAGGTCATCGTCGGTCAGGAGGAGATGCTCCGACATCTGCTGATCGGCCTCCTCGCCAACGGGCATATCCTGCTCGAAGGCGTGCCGGGGCTGGCCAAGACCCTGGCCGTGGCCTGTCTGGCTCGAGGCATCCGAACCACTTTCTGCCGCCTGCAATTCACCCCGGATCTGCTGCCGGCGGACCTGATCGGCACGATGGTCTTCCAGCCGCAGACCGGCCAGTTCACGGTAAAGAAAGGACCGATTTTCGCGAATCTGATCCTGGCGGACGAGGTGAACCGCGCCCCGGCCAAGGTGCAGAGCGCCCTGCTGGAGGCCATGCAGGAGCGGCAGGTCACGATCGGCGACCAGACGTACCCGCTCCCGGCGCCGTTCCTGGTGCTGGCCACGCAGAACCCGATCGAACAGGAGGGCACCTACCCCCTGCCGGAGGCCCAGATCGACCGCTTCATGCTCAAGACGGTGGTGACGTACCCGTCGCCAGCCGAGGAGCGGCAGATTCTGGACCGGATGGCCACCACGCAGCCGGAACTGGCGATCCAGCCGGTGATGAGCCCGGAGGAGGTCTTCCAGGCGCGGCAGGTCGTGGACGAAATCTACATCGACGACAAGATCAAGGACTACATCGTCAGCCTGGTGGCCGCCACCCGCCGCCCGGATCAGTACCACCTGCCGAAACTGGCGGGGTTGAT
>Ga0129299_1001949_pt1 | contig 13756 bp, 11 predicted proteins | sample ConPoolayeCmetaG_FD_94477 | JGI IMG/M metagenome (GOLD analysis project Ga0129299, IMG submission 94477) | Hot spring microbial mat communities from California, USA to study Microbial Dark Matter (Phase II) - Cone Pool mat layer C metaG ... | reverse complement strand
GACTAAGGAGTTTGCAATAACTGAGATTTTATTCTCTGCCACAAATGTCCTGTTATCAGTTGTTTTCATTAATTTGTATGGATTGATTGGAGTAACTATTGCATTTTCGATAAATTACTTTTTATATTTAGTAACTATGTTATTTGTATTTCGGGATATTGTTTTTTCCCCTGAAAAACCAGTTACTCCTTAACCAGATATAATTTGTTGTCCTCAACTTTGTAGATCATCGGGGCTATCATTATTTTGGGGTAACGCAAACGCAAGCGTTTGGATTCGCTGAGAACAAAATCAATTTCATTTCCGATTTCGAACATGGGAGCGAAATGATAGAAATGTTCTTCTGCCTGTTCGGTTGTCCATCCTGCATTTTCAGCGAGCCCTTCAATGAATTTTGATTTCTTCGAAATCAGATTTACCATCCCGCAATTAGTGTGTCCGATAAGGGCAATGTACTTTACTCCACCAACTGCGATAGCAAAAGATACTTTAAACTCGCTATATCTAAGATTTGCTCCACCAGTCCTGATGATGAAAGAGAAGTTTTCGGGAATGTTCAACATCTTTCTATTGTCCATGCACATACCAATCAGTAATTCAGCTTTTTCGTATCTGCGATGGGGTTCAGCAAGGTTATGATACTCAATTAATCTTCCGATGGGAGTATCCTGATATTGATCAAGGATATCTGACTTTTTTTCTATAGCTAATAATCTGTCCATATTACAAGAAATATAATTAAATTAATAATATTGAAATATAAATATATTAATTTTTTTATTAAAAATGATTCTCAAACTAAGCAAAAGCGAAATTGAAGAGCTGACAAAGGATAATTTTCAGAGGATTTCTGAAAGCGATAGAGACGAAATGGCTATACCGTCATACTCTCATAGTAATCCTATGATTAGATGGTTGATGTGGAAGCGGCTGGAAACTGCTTTTTTAATGGCAGAGATTGGCAAGGACAAGACAGTCCTTGATTTTGGATGCGGTGTAGGGGTGTTTTTACCAACATTGGCTAATCATTTTACTAATGTTTATGCTGTTGATTTATTTCCTTCTTTTGCTCAAAAGTTGTGTGAGAAAAAAGGGTTAAAGGTTAATTTCAAGGACTCAGTCAATGAGTTCGAGGATGGCTCAATAGATATTATTTTCTCGACAGACGTTCTTGAACATGTTGACAATTTGCCTGAGTTGCTGGTTCAGTTTGGAAAGAAGCTTAAAATTAATGGGCAATTAATTATTTCGGGTCCAACAGAAAACTTTGTTTACAGAATAGGAAGATTGCTGGCAGGTTTTGCAGGAAAGGGAGACTATCACCACCGAAATATTGATGATATAATAAAAACGGCTATAAATAAGGATTTTAAGATTCAGAAAGTCAGATTTCTCCCTTTTAGATTTCCACCATATTTGTTTAAAGTTATTTCATTTGTGAAGAACAGGAAATTACCCTCTGAATAGCAGAAATTTTTCGTTTATGTCCTCGAGTTTTGAGGTTTCGTTGTTAAGAATAAAATTGAGGGCTTCGCTGGTAAATTTTTCACCCCGTTCGGTGAGATTAATAATGCCGTTATCAATGGAAATCATATTGTTTTTTTCGGCGAATTCGAGAATTTTCTTTGCTAATGCTTTGTTCCATCTGAAATGACCTTCGGTTAAATGGATTATTTCTCTTTCGGGAGGATTATTGTTAGTAAAGCTATGGTTTTTAAGGTGAATAAGGAATGTAAGCATAGTAAATTCCAGTTTTTGGCGTTTTTGTCGTGAAAAGACAGATATCAAGCCATTATCGGGGGCAAAAAGAAAAACAAATAGAAAAATTAATCCAAGAAGGGTAGCAATGGACCCGGATATTGAAGTATTGGCTAAATGTGCAATCCAATAACCTCCAATAGCAGAAAATATAGCAATTAAAGAAGCAAAAAGCAACATTTTGCTAAGGTCATTAGTCAATAAGTATGCTGAAGCAGGAGGCACAACTATCAAGGCAACAACAAGAATAGCACCAACGGCGTTGAAAGCACCAACAGTAGTTAAGGATGTGATTGACATCAGAAAATAATGTATAACAACAGGAGTAAAGCCCAAAGAGGCGGCAAGCTCAGCGTCGAAAGTGCTTATTTTTAATTCTTTGTAGAAAAAAATTAGTAGAAATAGAGTCAGCGACAGTATGCCGAGCATAACCCATAATGAAACCGGTCCGATATCAATATCAAAAATTATCAACCTATCGAGAGGTGCATAAGCTAATTCACCAACCAGCACAGCATCAGTATCAATATGTATGTTTCCAAGCTGACTTGAGATAATTAGAACGCCAATACTGAAAAATGCAGGAAAAACCAAACCGATGGCAGTGTCCTCCTTAACCAGATTTGTTTTGGTTATTGATTCAACTGCTACGACGGTCAAAACGCCTGTTAGTGCAGCAAAGAAGATTAAAAACGGGGAAGAAATATTTTGTGTAATTAAAAAACCAACAACAATCCCCGGAAGAATAGAATGGCTGATAGCATCGCTAATCATTGCCATCTGCCTAAGAACCAGGAAAGTGCCGGGAATGGCACATGCAAGAGCAACCACAATGGCAATTAACTGTATTTCAATCTGTGCTGAACTCATAAGCTTTTTGCCTTTTTGTAACCTTCATCAGTTAAAGACCATTGATTGGTCTGAATATTTATCAAGCCGAGGTTTTCCAGTTCTTTAAGGCATTTTTTTCTGAAACCCTGCAAATCATTCAGTAATTTTATAGAATGAGGATGAGAATAATCCTCGTGTGAATCAACAATTTCGAGCATTTGGATAAGAGTTTTGTTGAGTCTTAAATTTTTTCTATTTTTTGAATATCTTAACTGGCGACTAAGTAAACCTCTTGTAGGAGAGAAGATAAAAGAAAAAAGAACCAAAGATATTGCAATCAGAACTATTATAGGACCAGTTGACAATCTGAGGTTCGAAGCACTTATGGCAGTGCCAATAACGCCGGATAAAGCACCGAGAAAAGCACTGATGATGATCATTGTGCTGAGCTTATTGCTCCATTGTCTTGCTGCTGCTGCTGGTGCTATTAGTAAAGCACTCATAAGAACAACACCAACAGCCTGCAAACCCAGAACTATAGCAACAACAATAAATGAAGTGAGCAACAGATCGAGAAGCTGGACATTGAACCCAAGAGTTGTTGCATATTGAGGATCGAAGGTCAAAATTTTGAATTCTTTCCAGAAAATTATTACCAGCAAGAGAGATAAAAGACCAATTATGCCGATGATAAAAACATCTGAAGGAACAAGAGTGGCAGCCTGACCGAACAAAAATCTTTCCAGCCCTGCTTGATTTGCATTCGGCTTTCTCTGGATAATTGTCAAAAGGACAATACCAAATCCAAAAAATATGGAGAGAACAATTCCAAGTGCGGAGTCTGATTTCAATCTTGTATTTTTTGTTATGCTTATTATCCATATCGCACCGATTATACCGCTGAGAGAGGCTCCGATGATAAAAAGAAGGGTATCTTTAACACCAGTTAAAAGAAAGGCAATAGCAATTCCCGGCAAAGCGGAATGAGCTATTGCATCTCCGAGAAGGCTTTGTTTTCTTAGAACTGCAAAACTACCAAGGATCCCACAGGTTAATCCTATTATGGCAGTTCCAATTGTGATAGTTTGAATTGTGAAATCAGTGAATAAAAGATTAAAAAATTCAAACATACTCTAACTGTAATTATATTTTGATTACTTTTAATGTTTTAAAATATTTATCACAAAGATGATATTCCAGTTTAGCTCCATCAAGGACAGCTTCAGAAATCTGACTGCCGAAGAGTTTAAATACATCGTTTAAGGATTCATCTTTTTCTTTTCCCTCCTGAACTACCATTCTAAACTGGTAAGTATCATTTTCCTTGAGCAACTGAATAGATACAGCATTTTCATTTCCAAAAAAGCCTGATTCGAGTAAAAAGTTACCGAGCTTGTTAGCCAGTTCTTTGCTGACAGGAGCCTTATAATATAACTCGCCTTTGCCAAATTCAAGCTTATCTCCGTAATTGTCGCAACTTTGAAGGAAAAAAGCAACGAATGGAATGAATAAGAATAACAATAAGAACTTCCTATATTGCATTGATGCGGCAATGTGTTTATAAATTAAATTCATCAAAAACCTCAAAAAAGTAAAAATAAAAAATTTATTAGTCAAATATAAGGATAATTATAACAAATAAAAAAAGGGACTATCATGGTCCCTGTTTAAAAAATAAAAAAATTCTGATTAATTATTTCCAGTCAATTAGCAAAGAAAATCTCATAGTATTTGCTAACGGGTGGTTTTCTTCAATTGTATTAATAAAGCTGAAATCGAGCCTGAAAATATCATAACGAACGCCAGCCCCGAAGTTCCAGTATTTTCTGTTTCCGAGTCGGGAAGGTTCGGTGAAATAACCTAACCTCAAAGCAACAATGCTTTCATACCAATACTCAGCTCCAATTGAAAGTTCGGCACCGGGATTCTGCCATCCTGTAATTAATGATTTTGGAACCGGGTCGGAACCAAGGGAATCTCTTTTGACTAACAATTTAGCAACGTCAACGGCAAATTTCAGGTCATTAAAATCATCTTTTACGATTGTGTAAGCTGCACCGAGTCGTAAAGTTGTTGGGAGAGGATCTGATTCGTTACGATAAGTCATTTTGGGACCGACATTTTGAAGATTAGCACCTAAGCTCAGTTTATCTTCAAAGAAGCCAAGGTCGGATGGTTTCCAGAGAACGCCAAGGTCAAAGGAGCCGCTACGGCCTGTACCAGCATCGCCTTGTGTTGTAATGGTAGCAGGGGCGAGGTTCGACTGAATATATCTTAATTGGAAACCAATACCCAGATCTTTTGCTACAATTGTTCCATAAGATAAACCGACAGCAAATTCATTTGAAAGGAATTTCCCAGCAACGTTTCCGTTTTCGTAAGTTCTTGTGAATTCACCAAGATTCATAAAAACGAAATTAAGAGCAACAGTACCGTCCAGGGATTCAATAAACTGACCGATTGTTCCATAGCTATAGAAAAGGTCTGCATTGAATTGAGGCAACCATCTGGAAAATGACAAGGCAATCTGGCGATAAGGAGAGCGTTCGTCCGGATCGTTAATGTTTCCAACCCAATCATGAAATCCGAGACCGGCGGGATTCCAAAAAACTGCATTGATGTCGTCTGCGATGGCAGTTCCGACTTCTCCCATACCACTTGATCTTGCATCAGGAGATATCAACAGGAATGGTACCGCAGCGCCTCCAGCTTGAGAATATAAGTTATTAGCAGAAAGACCTGTTATCAGAGTCATAGTAAGCAGAAGAGCGCTAAACCTACTTAATTTCATTATTTTATTCCTCCAGTTTAAAATGCTTTTTATGTTATTGTTATCCATCGTAAATTATGTTAATAAATTGAAGAAAATATTTACAAATTATTTTAAATTCATTAAAATTCCGTATTTAGATGATGTATTACCTCTTTTATCAGTGAGAGTAAGCTGATAAATATAAGCTCCGGCATTAACTATTGCACCGTTGTTATCTCTGCCGTTCCAATTAATTTCTGAAGTATGAATTGAGCTAATTTCTGATTGAATTGATTTAACAAGCATTCCAGCAGAATTATAAAATTTTAATTCTGCGTTGAATGGCTCGGAAATATTGTGACGGAACCTAATTGTAACTTTATCACTGAAAGGATTTGGATAAGCATATAAATCTCCGATGAAAATAGCATCATTATTGCCACCAATCCTGAAATGTGTTTCAGCAATTGAAAATTTATTGAAAACATTCCATGCTCTTACTTTAACAGAATGAATGCCCGGCGATAAATTGAATAGTTGTGCCCTTGCCGAGCCGGAATTTATCTTGCCAATAGATGTTGTATACTGATTGGTGAGGTCAATGGAGTTAGGATTGTCATCAATCCAAGCTTCAATACCATGACCGATTCCATTTCCAGTAGTATTTATTCCATAATCATCATAAAGATTCACAATCAGGATGGGATTATTGCTAACAATGTCTCCGGGGATGAATGTAGTCGAATCAAGAAATATTTCGATTCTGGGTTTTGAGGGTTCAACCCCGAGTATTGAATCAATCCCAGCAACTCTGAATGATCTTGAGGAGCCTTTTGCAAAACGTGAGTCATTGGAGTAAGAATAAGCATTGATTCTTCCCAAGCCTTCGAGAAAACTGATGTCTTCGGGAATTATAAATTCGGCGTTAATCATTCCGTTGATAACAGGGTAAGAACCATTGTGGAGTGTTCCGCCGCTTTTTTGCATACTATGAAGAACTTCATCAATATCTTTCAGAATGACATTATAATCAGCATCTTTTAAATTAATCAGAGCGGTTCCGTTATAATCAGTAACAAGTGAAGAATCAAAAGGGCTTAATATTCTTGCTTTCAGTGAAACCTTGGATAAGGCTTTGATATTGATTGTATCTCGATTATCACCGATATAATGACCATTCAATGAATCAATGGAAATAATAAAGTCGGGTATAGGTAATTTCATAGATGGATCGGCAAGAATATTATATTTTTCGTCATTGTCATTAATTTTATATTGTTTGATGTTATAATAAGCTTCACCTATTGTGGGATAGAGTTTAGTAGCAGGATTACGGTTTAGAAGTTCTTTATAAAAAGACTGATTAATTTCTTCGTTCCAACCAGCATAAACGACTCTTGTAGCAGAAAATATGCCTATTGAACCACCAATCTTGCTAAGCACAAGTTCTTCGGCACCACTTTTTGTATCCGGCATATCATACCTACCAAAATCGCATGTGGCAGCAGTAGTGAAGAAATATTTTCCGGAATTTTTCATCATAGGTATGGATTTATCACGGTCAAAAACCTCTTCGTGAGCCCAAACACGAGGATTTCCGTGTCCTATCCAGTTTAAAATAATTGAACCGCTGGTATTTATTGTTGAAATCAATTCTTGAGTAGCTCTTGGGCGGCGACGTCCGTTTGGAATGTTTTCAGTTGGATAATCGGGCAGATAAATTTTCTTTACGTTAAAGTCATCACTAATGAAATTTTTAGCTAATCTTTCAGATGCAAATGTATGTTGAGCTCCATCTGAAGAAGAACCGGATTGAGGGCTGTCATCAGCAACGAGTGTTATATTTGTTCTCCATTGATCAATAGAGGAATTGTTTTCATAGTTTTTTATTTTCTCGACCATCCAATCGCCATTTGCGGGAGAATCAATGGGCAATCTGCCAATAGAGACATCAATTCTTCTGTCATCTCCAATTATTCTTGCAAAATAATCATCAGATGTAAATGATAAAGTAACAGAAAAATAATTCTTTGTAGGTTCAATGGATTCATAAGGAGGAACAAAATTAGTGGCGTTCAGCTTTAAATTATTTTTATAGTCATAATGTCCATCACCCCAAAGAAGAATATATTTTGGTTTAACATCCCAATTAGAATAAGCATTAGCTATGAAATCCCTGATTGCAGTTGGATCTGGGACGCCATAGGCGAATTCATTAAAGATATGATTTGTTTGAACTACAGTAACTTTATAGACTCCCTTTGATTCCCGATACGACTTATAATTGTTAGCAGATTTAAGTAAAGAAGGATGTGTAATGACAATTATGTCGGAATTAAGTTTGTTTTCTCGGAGGTTAACAAATTCAATTTGTTCAAGTTTTGGAACATAGAATTCAGAAGCTATGACGAATTTTTTGGGTTGATTTTTCACAAGATTAACTCTGAAGTTAAAAATACCGCCGGTGTTTGATAAATTCTTTAGTTGATAAATATTTTTGATATCAGTAACATCAAGCCCGATTATTTCGCCAGAAAAGTTACTGAAATTATATTCTGTCAGACCTTCCAGAGTTGGATCGGTAAAGAAATTTACTCTGTTATTTATTGAGACCAAGTATCTTGGATAGTGAATCTCATACCAGTTAAAAAATGGGGTAGCCTGTGCAGGAAGTGAGTTAGAATATGTTATGCTAAGCCATGCTCTATCATCTCCCGAAACCTGATTAGCAGGTGAAATCAAGCTTACGACCCTATGAAATCCATCGATATATTTATCTGTATCACCCTGAATATTTACAGAACCAATTTCCTTCTTGTTATCGAAAAATTTAAATGTCCCAGTAGTTGAGGAGCGGTGAGCAACATGGAATCGGTATTGAATAGAATTACCCGGGCTTCTGTCGAGATTATGCAAAATCACCGGTGGAAAATTCATTGGGAAAATATTATTACCAAGCCAGATTCTTCCCGACCCTCCAATAAAGGCATTCGTAAATTCTTCAACATAAAATTCTCTTTGGACATAGTTTGTGGGTTTATTTTTGACATCGCCAGAAGGTGGATCTATCGCTTGTAATCTTTTGCCGTTACTACCACCCCAAGTTAGCAAGAATGAATTTGTATTTGTGTAATAATTGTTGAAACTAATGAATGAATCATCAGAATACTTAAAACCTTTGGCTGCAGTTGCATAGAAAATAATTGATTCAAGGGAGCCATCGGGTTTTGTTCTGACAAAAATAGGAATTTCGTTTAATTGGTTATCTAAAGACAAACTGACAGTTTCAGGAAGGCTTTCTCCTTCTCGCCCAAAAATTTTGATTGTATTCAAATCACTATTAGAAATTTTATAACCAAGAGAATTTAGCATATCGGCTGTTATTCTTTGTATGCCCTCGTTTTCAATATTAACTTTAACCCAAGTGCCAGAACTGATTGAAAGAAGGCTTTCCTTCTTTACGTTGTTGTTTGGTATAGAAGGATAGAAAAGCCAATTATTTCCAACCTCGTGATTCAATGTGAAATTAAAATCATCATTACTTTTTCTTGTTATACTAAAACCTATAGGCGCTTTAGGCTCTGGTGAAAATTTAATTATGATATCGATTCTCTCGGGAAGTAAGATGTTTTTATTTGTTTTGGATATATCAGCTATTTTAATTTTTAAATTAGCAATGTGGCGATTTCTTGCAATGCCATCATAATTCAAAGAAACGTCAGGGGATTTTGATTGAGAGACTGAAAAATTATCGAAAGCAGACCAACTGCCTGTATTATTTTTAATGATGCTATAAGTTAATCCAGATTTATCATTTGAATAATATTTTTTAATATAGCTCAGATTGAATGCATCCTCAGAAGGGACGGTAATGTTAGCAACTGTAAATAAATAAAGGGGGTTTCCGGAATCATCTTTTTCAATAAAGACAGATTCGATATTTGGAATTATATATGAAAAGTTGTTGATTTCAATGGTATCGTAGGATAAGACTTTAGTGAAATAGCTGAGAGACAGTTCGGTTTGGGTTGAACTATTAATAATAAAATTTGAATTGATGAAAGCATTAGCCCTTGAAGAGATTATCAAGGATAATAATATTATGGTTAAATTTGAGATATACCGTTTTATAGTCATATTATTTTTATGTTATTAATTGCAAAAAAACAATATATTAACAATTATATTAATAAATTGTTACATTAACAAATATTTTAAAACGGTATTTAGATACGATAGGCTATAATAAAATAAAATTAAATAAATAAAGCTCTAAAAAAGCAATATAAAAATATTGTAATTAAAAAGCAAAATTAAAAACGTTAGAAATTGAAAAAGATTTTAATTAGTTTTGTCTTTGAAGAAGAAAAAATAAAAAAAAATTGATTCAGGAATAACTAACAAGACAAGGGATAGAGTGTCACGGGTAAAATAAATTGATTCAAATTCAGAACTCATGATTAAACGGGAAATCGGGGAAGTCAAAGCCCAACCAATAGTAAAAAATAATCCGATGATAATTACCGCCAGAACACCGTCCCGTAATCTTCTCGATTGCCAGTTTTTTGTAAAGGCATAAAGTGCACCGACAATATGTAAATGAAAGATTATTAATTCAATCATTTTTTTTATTTTTGAAATAATAAAAATTCAAATTAACAATTATGGTTCAATTATGAAAAATGCTAATAATTATTGCATTGTGTTTGTTACAGTTGACTCACTTGAATCAGGAAGAAGAATATCAAGAGTGATAGTTAATGAGAAATTGGCTGCATGTTGCACAATTCTGCCTAATGCTATCTCAATTTATGGTTGGAAGGGAACATTGCACGAGAGAAATGAGCAAGTTTTGATGATTAAGACACTGGAAAGCAAACTGACAGCATTGAAAGACAGGATAGTTGAATTGCATAATGACGAAGTTCCCGAAATTATATCAATCAATTTGCATTCAGGACTGTCTTCTTATCTTAGCTGGATATCAACTTCTTTGCTCGAAGATAATGAATAAATAATGAAGAAAAAAAGGCAAGAGATTCAATACAAGGTTGAAAGCACCGGATACAAAGCTATTCGAGAGTGGCGTGTTGATGACAGACCAAGAGAAAGATTGATGAAGCATGGTGCGGAAACATTATCGGATGCAGAATTACTTGCAATATTAATATCCAGTGGAGCCAAAGGTTTCTCCGCAATTGATGTTGCAAGAGTTTTATTGGATGCTCACGAAAACCTTGCAAACATAAGTTCTTGTGATTATAGTCAGTTCAAACAAATCAAGGGCATTGGCACTGCGAAAGCAGTAACACTTGCAGCGGCTTTTGAAATAAGTAAAAGGATAAAATTACCAGAATTTTGGGAAAGACATGTAATTAAAACACCTCAAGATCTTGCAGAATCCTACATTCCGAAGTTTCGTGGTATAAAAAAAGAAATGTTTCTTATTTTGTTGCTGAATACTTCAAATCAGGTTTTCCGGGAAGTTAAAATAAGCGAAGGCAGCCTTAATGCCAGTATAGTTCATCCAAGGGAGGTTTTCCGAATTGCTATCACCGAGAGTGCAGCTTCAGTTATTCTAATGCACAATCATCCATCAGGCAATAAAACACCATCGGAGGAAGATATCAAAATAACAAGACAGTTGGTTGAGTCTGGGAAAATATTAAATATCAGGGTGCTTGACCATTTAATAATAGCTGGCGAAAGCTATTATAGCTTTGCAAGTGAAAATTTAATTTAATTTAATCTAATGTAACCTTCTTTTCTATTGCTTTTTTGATAACATAATTTGGCGTAGAAAAAACCTCATTAAAATTAATCTCCAGATAGTCATCAAGGATTGTAATTCCTGAAGAGATTGAAGATAAATTTTTTTCAGGTATTTGAAGTTCTTCTTTTCTTAATATTATGAATTTAACCTTGTTTTTTTGTAAATCTCTGATTATTGCCAGTTGTGTTTCATTCTTTGTTGCCTGACCGGGCGATAACTCATGATATTTAGTTCCTGCCATACGGTTCAGAATAAAATACATCATAACATCATTGATATATATTAAATCATGCCTTAAATTTCCGATAAATATTTTTTCATTATAGCGGACATTTTCTTTGAAAAAATTATGGATAATATTTAATTCAAAGGCTCGAATCTGGTTAACCAAAATTCCATTCAATCTTGGTATTTTTAGCTGAACAAGATTCTGTTTGTTTAATTCGATTTTTTTATAAATGGGGGCGGAAAGCAGGAAGAGAGTTAATAAAGCAAATGAAATTTTGAAAAGTTTATTTTTTCCAAAGATATAAAAAATATAAACTAAGAGAACTGATGAAATGAAAAGAGTTGGCAGAAGATGTTCTATATCTGACCTAATGGAAGCCTGCATATAGAAGAAAAGACCAGAAATGACAATATGGATGATTTTCAATTTTTCAATTTTTATTTTTCCATCATTTTGATTTTTATAGACTATAATTATCGAAGAAATGTAAATAATCAGTGGTAGATAAAATACAATTCCAGCCCAAAGCATATTAAGTTTAAATGTTATTGAACTTTCACCGGAAAATACATCAAAAGGATTTGGAAAAGGTAAACTTCGATAATTTGGAAAAATTTTTGAGGGAAAAATTATTAATTGTTCAACAACATTATTAAAACCACTGTAAAAAAATAATGTTAAATATACAGGGATTGTTACTATGCTGAACCCCAAAATAAGTGTTAAGAGATTTTTTATAATTATTTTAAGAGTAAGTTTTAATTGTGTATAATAAACGAAAAGAATAATAAAATTACTTAAAATTGAATATATCCCAATGTCCAGCCGGAAGATCGAAGTGAGACCAGCGAAAAATGAGGATAAAAAAAGAAATTTTGGTGAAGGCGATTGAATCCATTTGTGAAAATAATAAAATGATGTCAGGGTTAGAAGGATTGAAGTTCCCATTGCCGTTCCATACATAGTGGAATAGGAAATGAAAAAAACATATAGTATCGGGGCAATTATGGATATTGAGGATTTTGTAAGATTAAAACTTATACTATTAAGTAAAATTGCAGTCAGAAAAAAAATTAAAATGCTGCATATTCTCTCATTTATAAGCTCAAAGCCGAAAATTTTGAAAATAAAAGCTAACAAATAGTATTGTCCGGGTGGATATATTGTCCAAAAATCAAGATAAGGAATATCACCATCGGCAATTCTGTTAGCTCCAACAACGGCAATTCCCTCGTCATAAATTTTAAAATCAAAATTAAAGCCTGAAAGCAGATAAATAAATAAAAAAGCAAAGATAATAATTGCAGGTAGATTATTTTTATTTATCACTCTTTTCAAAATATTCATTTCTAAGAAACAAAAATTATTCTTGTTCAAAAAACTGATTTTGTTATATTGTAATTTACATATTTAATTCATTACGGAAAAAGTGAGATTTTTTAAAAAAATACAACTTCATACATGGATACTAATCGGCTTGGTTTCGGGGGCTATATTTGGTGCAATATTCAGGATTGACCACCATTTGCTCGTTATCGAAACTCAAAGTTCTTCGAAAGTAACTTTTATGAATGAAATCTCAAATTGGGATTCGATTATAGTTGAATCAAAAGTTGAAAAAGACAGTTCATCTGTAATAAGAAGAGTATTTGATAAAAATTCACAGCTACAGATAATTAAATATTTCAAAAAATTGAGTAATGCCGACAAGAAAAATCTTTCTCTCAAGGTCATAAAAAATGATAGGATTACTACATACAACAATGTCAAGTCGGTAAATAAAAAACAGACATTTGCAACAATGGTTAAGCCAATAGGAACAATTTTTATAAGATTATTGAGCTTTCTGGCTATTCCATTGGTTATTGCCTCGCTGATTATTGGAGCAGCGAGTTTGGAGAATATAAAAAAAATTGGAACAATCGGTGGAAAGACTTTTTTGCTGTATATAATAACAACAATAATCGCAATAACTATCGGGTTGCTAATATCGAATATTATTCAGCCGGGGAGGATGTTAGCTCAGGATGCCAAAAACCGACTGATATCAGCTTCTCAGGAGGAAACGCCGGAACTAACAATGGAAGAAATTGATATAGATATCATCAACTTTTTCGTAGAAATTGTTCCAAAGAATCCAATTGGAGCAATGTCAAACGGTGAAATGCTTCAAATTGTATTTTTTGCTGTTATTTTTGGCGTAACACTCTCTCTAATTGAAAAAGAAAAATCAGCACATGTTCTTAATTTTTTCTCAGGAGTAAATGATACGTTCATCAAAATGGTTGAAATGATAATGAAACTTGCACCATTCGGGGTTTTTGCATTAATTTCGGTAACAATAGCCGATTTTGGTTTCGAAATCATTACAACTCTTATCTGGTATATTTTGACCGTTCTCCTTGGGCTTATT
>Ga0129299_1001948_pt1 | contig 13759 bp, 7 predicted proteins | sample ConPoolayeCmetaG_FD_94477 | JGI IMG/M metagenome (GOLD analysis project Ga0129299, IMG submission 94477) | Hot spring microbial mat communities from California, USA to study Microbial Dark Matter (Phase II) - Cone Pool mat layer C metaG ... | reverse complement strand
GTATTGCACGATGAGTCCCTGTCTCATTTGCGCCCGCATGATCATCAATGCGGGCATCCGCGAAGTCGTGTTCGAGAATGAGTACGAGTTCAGCAGTCAGACAAAGCGGATGTTCCGCGAGGCAGGCGTTAAATTCAGGCGGCTGTCAAGGCCGCAGCGCAGACCGGCGGGCTGAGCCATCCCTAACCCATGCCGGCCGTCGTCAAAATACTCGCCGTTTTCGCCGGAGTGCTTGCCCTCACGAGGTTCCGGCTGCATCTGGGGGCCGCGCTGGTGGTCGGAGGCATCGCTCTGAATGCGTTGGCCGGTCTTCCCGTTTCGCGCATCGCGGCGAATTTCGCCAAATCATTGCGCAACCCGGAGCTGTGGATATTCGTGGGAATTATCGCCCTCATAGTCGAAATCGGCCGCTATCTGACGGAGAAGGAAAACTCCGATGCGGTGCTCTCCGCGGTCCGGCGCTGGGGCGGCAGGAACGGACGTGTCGCCACGATAATGGCTCTGCCGGCGGTCATCGGTCTCATTCCCATGCCGGCCGGCGCGCTGGTCTCCGCGCCTTTTGTGCAGCAGGCCGGCGGAGATGCGCAGGAACTGTCGCATTGGAAGGCGGCGGTGAATTACTGGTTCAGACACGTGTGGGAATATTGGTGGCCGCTGTATCCCGGAGTGATTGTCGCCCTGTCGGTGTTCGAAATGGATTTCAGAAAGTTCTTTGCCGCGGAGGCATTCTATACGGTCATCGCTCTCGCCGTCGGCTACGCCGTTCTGGTGAGACCGCATGTGAGGCGGCTCACGGCTGAAGCCTCATCAGATCCTCCCGTCACGCTGAGGGCATGGCTGGTGCTCCTGCCTGTGGCGATCGTGGTCGCGTGCCTGTTTGCCCTGCCGCCAGTGATGGAAACGCTGCTGCCCGGCGTGGAGAAGAAAATCCGCGACATGCTCGTTCTGCTTGCCGGCCTTGCCTGCGCTGTTGCTTATGTTGCGGCTGTCGAAATCCTGAGGTCGGGTGCGCTTTGCACGGCGTCCGGACCCGGCGCTCCAGCGCGGCGGCTCAGGCTCTTCTCGACCCAACTGAAACCCGCCTCCATCAACACGCAAATCTCCCTTTTCGGCGTGCTGGTGTTCAAATTTTTCCTGGCGGAATCCGGCCTTCTTCCGGCAGCCGCGCGCGAACTTGCGCAAAGCGGTCTGCCGGCATGGCTGGCCGCGGCTGCGCTGCCCTGGCTCGCAGGATTCGTCACCGGCATCGCAATGGGTTTCACCGGAACTTCGTTCCCCATGGTCGTCGGTCTCATGAATGCGCCGGGTTCGGGGCTGACTCCCATGGCCACGCTGGTCCTGGCATACGGATGGGGGTACATCGGCATGATGCTTTCCCCCGTACATCTGTGCCTTCTTACGACAAGGGACTACTTCTCATGCGCAGGGGGAGGAATAATCAGGGCCATCCTCGTCCCGCTGGCCGCAATAGCGGCGTGGAGCGTCGCTGCGCACCTCATTTTCCGGGCGTTTGGAGCGTGACTGCGCCGGCCGCGAGCCGTTCTTTCAGCGTGGTGCGCCTGAGGAGAATCTCGTTGTTTCGGATGGCCATGTAAACGGCCTTCGGCTTTCCGACGAGGCACACAAGCTTGCGGCCCCGGGTTATGGCTGTGTAAAGCAGATTCCTCTGCAGAAGTTTGAAGTGCTGCGTGTCCATCACCACCACTACTGCCGGATATTCGCTGCCCTGGGACTTGTGTATCGAGCAGGCGTAGGCGTGAACAAGCTCGTCAATTTCGTCTGGTGAATACTGCACGCGCGTCCCGTCGAAATCCACGGCCAGCGAACCGTATTCCGGGTCAACATCGCATATTATCCCGATATCGCCGTTGAACACACCTTTGTCGTAATTGTTCCTTATCTGCATCACGCGGTCGCCGACTCTGTACGCGCGCCCGAACCTCTCCACGGCCGGTTCATGCGGGTTAAGCGCCTTCTGGAGCAATTGGTTAAGATTGTCAGTTCCAAGAAGAGCCTTCCGCATGGGTGTGAGCACCTGAATGTCGTTCAACGGATCGAACCCGAATCTGCGCGGGATTCGGACCGTCACAAGTTCGATCGCAATCTGCAGAATCCGCTCCGGTTCGTTCGCCGCGATGAAGTAAAAGTCCGAATCCTCGTCGCCTGCCGGAGTTTCCAGTCTCTCGCCCCTGTTCACATGATGCGCATTGCGCACTATCCAGCCGCCCTTCTCCTGGCGGAAAATGGTCTCCAGTTTGCGGAATGGAACGACCTTGGAGTCAATGATGTCTCGCAGAATGTTCCCCGGCCCCACGCTCGGAAGCTGGTCAACATCTCCGACAAGAATCAGACACGCCTGGTCGGGAAGAGCGGAAAGAAACGAATCCATGAGCAGAAGGTCCATCATCGAGACCTCGTCCAGTATGAAGACATCGCCGGGTATCGGCGAACCCGGTCCGTGCTCGAACCGGCCGAGCGCCGGCGTATACTTGAGAAGCCGGTGCACCGTACGGGCGGGTCGGCCTGTGGCGTCTTCCATCCTTTTGGCCGCCCGGCCCGTGGGCGCCGCGAGGTGCGTCTGGAGCCTCTGTGCGTCGAAAATATCCACCACAGCCTTTATGATGGTGGTTTTGCCCACGCCCGGCCCTCCCGTTATGACGCAGACCTTCTGAGTCAGCGCCATATTGAGAGCCTCGACCTGCATAGGCGCGAACCGCAGGCCCATGTTCCGCTCCGCATGAGCGAGCGCGTTCGCGGTCTGAAACGGCCGAAACCGCCGCGGAGTCCGCATGAGCCTCAGCAGCTTCTCAGCGACCCTCTGCTCTGCGTTTCGGAGATCCGGAAGATAGATACGGTCGTCCTCCCTGGAAAGCAGCCCCTGTTCCACATCGTGGTTGAGCGCCTCCGCGAGACGTTCCGCCGGGATTTCCAGAAGACTCGTGGCGCTGATAATAAGTTCCGGAACCGTGCAGTAGCAATGGCCTTCCTCCCGCATGGTCTCCAGGGCATGGACTATCCCGGCCCGCGCGCGGAGCTCCGAATCCCGCGACACGCCAAGATTCATCGCAACCCGGTCCGCAGTCTTGAAGCCTATCCCCCAGACTTCCGAGCACAGTCGGTACGGATTCTCCTTGATGACGGCTATGGCGTTCGAACCGTATTGCCGGTAAATGCGGCCTGCCTGAGCGGTCCCCACCCCGTGTCCGTGCAGGAAAATCATCACGTCGCGCATTCCGCGGGCAGCGTCCCACGACTCCTTGATCTGCCTGCGCCGCATTTCTCCTATCCCCTCAACCTCCTCCAGTCTCTTCGATTCCCTGTCGAGTATCCGCATGGTGTCTTCGCCGAATTTAGCGACGATTCTCGCGGCGGTGACTTTCCCGACGCCCTTGATCACTCCGCTGGCCAGATAACGCTCGATGCTGCGCGCCGTGGTCGGCGCCAGGCATGTGATGCTCGCTGCCTGGAACTGTCTTCCGTATTTCCTGTGCTGCACCCACCGGCCTTCAGCCTCTATCTCTTCGCCGGCCCAGATGGCGGGACAGCTCCCGACAAGGGTCACGACCTCATCCCTCTCGGCCAGATGAACGCGAACCACGGTGTAGTTGCTCTCAGACGAGTGATAAACGATGTCTTCAACAGTGCCCAGCACCCGTTCCTGCTCCGCACCGTTGCCGTTGGAACTCTCGTCTTCCGCGGAATTTGACAGGTTCTTTTCGTCGCTCACAGGCAGCTCCGCTTTTGCAACCGGACAGGAAGGCAGGCGCCTTCCGACCGCGTCAATACAGCCGCATCCGGTTCTGCACTCTTGAGGAACAAATCACGGCCGCACGGGTGCGCACTGGTCATCAGGGATCTTCCCCGGAAACATCGGGCGGTGGAGGCAGTCCGGCCGCAGGCTCCTCCGGCGCAGCCGATGCAGGAGGGCCGGACAGGAAATCGAGCTCCTGCTCCAGCGAGCGGTCCGGTATGGCGCCCATGTCCAGAGCCTTCTGATAGTGAAATCTTGCCGCTTTCAAGTCCGGAGGAGAGCTTTCAATCAGAAGCCTTGCCATGTCGTAATGAGCCGCACGAAGCTTCGGATCCAGTTCCAGCGCCCGTTGTATCGCCAGGCGGGCCTCTTCATTCTGCCCGCGAGCAAAAGCCACCGTGCCGGCCATCAGATGGACGGCGGCGTTCGAGGGAGCGTCCCTTTTCAGAGACTCCACGAGAAAAGCGGCAGCGTCAAAATCTCCAGCCTGACACTGGAGGCTTGCAAACATCACCCGGATGCTCAGATCATCTGGGCACTGCTTGAGCCCGTCCATCAGCACGGCGCGCGCCCTGGCCAGATCGCCATCCTTCATCAGCAGTCTGGCCGCGTTCCTTATCTGCCTGATCTCAGCCGCCGCGTCCTGCAGACCCGCTCCTTCGCTCCTGCCGTCCTGCTCAACAGCCCTGTCCTCTATGCGGCGCAGGATCGTCTCCATCTGGCTGTTGCAGTAATGAATCCGGTACTTGACAACCGCGGGTTGATACTCCGGATACCGTTTGGAAAGAGCCGAGTATTTTTCAAGAGCCAAGCCGTAAAGTTTTACGGCTTCCGACCAGCCGCGCCGGTCGCGCGCGTCGTCAGCCTTCGAAAGCAGTTGATAGGCCTCCTGAAACTGAGACTCCGCCGACGCGGCGTTTTCATCCGCGGCAGTCGCCGTCCAGCATGCGGCAGCTGCAAGGATCAATCCGGCAAAAAACTTTTTCATGGCAATTGCGGTCAACCAAATCCGAATAAACCCCCTCGCCGGCCCGTTGGCAAGCCTGTTGTGTGGCGCTGGCGAACCATGTCATCGCATCGAGGGGGACACCCCGCGTTGACGCCATCCCTCTGCCAGCGCCGCGCGCCGCAGCAATTTCAAACGCTGCTCCACGCTCAGAGAGCGACAGCCTTCGACTCCAGGGGTCGAAGCGACACACAGACCGCCGGACTGCGAGCCGCGGCCCTGGCGTCTGTCATGCGCACCTTCACTCTCTGCTCCCCGCGCGTCACGTTCACCAGAAACAGGGAGCATCCGTCTCCGTCAGGATCCGACCACAGAGCCGACAGAACAGGCCCCTTCAGGGGGCTGGAGCATTTCGTCCCGTCTGATGTCACAACCTCCGGCGGACGCAGAAATTCGCCCCTGCAGAAAAACCTCGCATGGTCGATCCTGAGCCTGCAAAGGCCGATGAAGTAGTCCAGGAGGTCTTTGTTCTCCGGTTTGAGCAGATGTTCGAAATGGCCCCATCCAAGTTCCCCGCCCCAAACGCACCTCATTCCCATCCTCTGGATGAATGTCTCTCCGCCGCCCTCGAAAGCAGGCCCGAAAACATCCCCGCCGTAGATCGCTCCCCTGTCCCAGTACACTGCCGGAAAAATGGGCAGATTTTCCTCGTGGTTCCACTGGGTATCCAGCAATGCATCAAAGTCCGCCACGCACGCCTCCCAGTTGTTCTCAGTGGTCAGATACGGCTCCGGCCCTATCCTGTCGCGAATCGAGGCCAGAAGCCTGCGATATCCTTCCAGCCAGTACGAACCGCCTCCAAGCGAATGGCCGTGGCGCGGATCTACGCATGTCCGGCTGCCCGAACATCCGAGCTGGTCAAGGTAAATGCCGCGGCAGCCCAGTTCTTTCACGATTCTCTCGCACAATTGCACAACTTTCCGCCGCCAGAACTCGCTGGCCAGGCACATGGTCACAAGAAGCTGGCCGTTGCCGTACGATTCCGGCCACGCAAACCGCAGCGGAGGGGCCGCGCGTTCCGCGCAACACTTGACCGCGTGAAGCTCAGCCTGAGCGTCGTAACTCGGCGCGCTGTGATCCCACAATCTCCCGTTGATGTAGGGCATGATAACGATGCCCGCGTCCTGCAGGTCCGCCACCAGATCCTTGAATCCCTGCTTGACCGGAAAATACTCGGGATAATTGGTGTCGAACGGCGTCTGATGCCAGTGATACATGTGCACCGCCATCCGCACGCCGAGCTTCCGCTTGAGTGTCTTCATCTGCCGAGCCCATTTGGAAGCAGGCAGATCGTTCACCGTGACCACCCTTTCGCTCGGAAAAGCGTTTATGGACCCCTGCTCCCATACGAGAATTTCCCGCTCCTCCCGAAGCCCCTTGAACGCATTCTTCGGCGGCGAACTCACCCATGGCCGGCCCCGCACCCATTGCGCGTACGTTCTGGCTGCGTCGTACCAGTCGCCCGGAATTTCGCCAAGAACCACGTCATATTGCTGCCCGTAGGAATTGCCCGCTTCCGTCATGCCGGCCGGGTGAGCCAGAAAATACATTTGAGCGCTGCGCCGGCTTCTGCACGAAACAGGTTTGAAGACCATGTGTTTCGGCCATTGTTCCGGGTCATGAGAGGCGAAATAGAACGTCCTGTCGCTGTGCGAAAAACCCATGAACTGGGCGCTGTGTTTTCCGTATCCGCCGCACACGCCTGAGACTTCCTTCATGCGCTCCCAGCCTGTGGTCTGCATCCCCCACATCTCAGGCCAGAACAGCATGTCCCTGTCCGGCGACGGGCCGGGCCTCAGCCCATTCAGCAAAGGAAACAGCAGGTGCCACAGCGTCCAGTCACCGCTCCTGTTGCGCACATCTATTCGCCATGCCGTCAGCAGACGCCTTCCTGCCACCGGCGCAAGTCTCACCGTCACGTCAAAAGGCCCTGCGCCGGCCGCCCTGTGGGCTACTCCGGTCCACCGGAGTTCCACGCCGTCCTTCCGGCGGACGACCTCCGCGCGCCTGCATCCGCCGCACTCCAGATCCACGCGTCTCCCTCGCGCGTCCACCGCATGCAGTCTCCACAGCGACGCGCCATTGTCCGGATTCTCGAACCATGTCCTTCCGCCGAACGAAAGCCGGATCATCGCCAGAGAGCGCCTGTCCAGCTCCATCTCCATCCCGTTCGTTTCCACTCTGCATGGCTTCATGTCGCAAACCCTCCGGCGCCTGTCCCGTTGACTCGTGTCCGCGCGGACACAACGGGAGGGCGCTCAAATCCTGCGCCTGGTATTCCGTCCACGGGCATGACCGTGCTGCCATGCAACACGTTCGGCGAAGGGATATCAATCCGGATTTTGAGTTTACGAAATGGCGTATTGCGCAGACTGGACGCGCTTTCCGGCTTCTATTCGAACACAAACTCACCCCAGTTTGCCGGGTTAATTTGGAGTTCGAACACAATGTCGTCCACCAGGCCAGTCTGCTGGTTCGCCCAGTGCGTTCTCAGCTTGGTCCTGGTCCCGCTCGACTCGCCGTGGGTCGCGCCGACGTCGCCCCTGAGCAACAGCCCCTTTGCGGGCGAAACGCCGATCGCCGCGAGCGGCAATGCCAGCTCCACCACATAGCTCTCCTTCGCGGCCGACGTTTTCACCACCGCATCCCTGATTTCATCCACATAATCCACGGTGTAACCCTTGACCACGCCCGAGGTGAACTGCCGCGGCTTCTTCTCGTCGGAAACGAACCTGTAAAGCACGACTTTCGGCTGCCCCTGGAAATTGCCCACGGAGATCCTGATGTCGCCCTTCACAGGCTGGCTCCGCTTCGGATCTGCGGAGGCATCCGCGCCGAGCTGAATATCCACCGTATCCCCGGATGCGTACATGTGAGCCATGTCCTGCGCGCCGTTGATCCAGGGAGTCGAATCGCGCACCTCCCATGCCGCATACAGATACTGCTCGTCGTACGCCAGAGCGGTTTTGATGCGGGCATCCTCGCTCTTCCTGTATTCAACGATGTCCAGACCTGCAAAATCCCGTCCGAAATTGCCGGTGAACTCGATCTTCTTACGCTTCACCGTCAGGACTTTCCGACCAGCCGCTGCCTGCAGGGCCTTCTCGCGGAGCGCGAACGCCTTCTTGGTTTCCTCTTCGCTGAGCGACAGAGTCCCGCCGCTGATCCGCACCGTCCTGTCCAGGCCTGTGAGGAGAAGGTTCCACAATGCGAGTTTGCCGGCCTGAATGTATATGTTTCCGTCATCGCCCTGCGTGACCGAACCCCCGAAATCTTCCCCGCCGCATCCGGGCGGCAGATCGGTCATATCAACCCCGGGTTTGGCCTCCGGCGGCCACTTCCACTCGAAAAGATTCCCGTTGAAAAGGCGGGAGAGAAAATAGCCGTCCGAAGTCAGCGCATACCATTCTCCAAGGTTGCCGTTTATAACCCAGACATCGCCAGCGCCTTTCATGCTGACCGCGCCAACCGGACCGAAGGCTCCCCTGAACAATCCAGGTTCCGGCGCAGGCGCATGATGAGATCCGTGCACCTGGAAATACGGGTTGGGATAAGTCCACATCAGCCTGCCTGTGGCCAGATCGAAGCAATGCCACACGTTGTTCGCAGGATGATCCTTGACCGCCAGATTCACGAGCAGCCGGCTGCCATCCGCGCTCGGAACCGCGCAGCTTTCATTAAGAACATAGCCGGCCGCCATCTCGTCCGGCAGAACACCCAGCATGTCGAGCCTGTACAACGGAGCTCCGCTTCGGGCAAAGCCGTCCAGCCGCAGTACCTTGAGCTTTCTGTCGGACCGATCGTATCCGTAGAGCGACATATCCGGCCCCAGATTGAGCGACCAGCTGTTCGCGCCTGAAAAGTAAAGAGCCCCGGGTCTGGTCTGGATCTCGCCAGTCTGTTTTCTTCCATCGCCATTGAGATCGCTCCATATCTCCGTGGAGCCCGGATTCCGGTCGTCAACCGGCGAGACATCGTTCCTTATTTCGGCCAGAAGAACATATCCGGCGTCGCCTCTTCTTTCCCAGAACTCGACGGCCCCTGTCCCGTACCTGAGGTCGCCGGCGACCAGGTACATGCGACCGTTCCTTCCTCTTCGGAATGTCGCATAGCTGTGGAAGTGATCCGTGAACGCTCCGAGGCATCTGCCTCTGCCAGTGGCCGGATCGATCCGCCATTCGCATCCCTCGCCCACCATGACGTTCGGATCGCTGGGAAGGATGGCGCCGCCGGACGCTCCGTAATGCGTGGCTCCGAAGAAGTCCCTCACAAAGGCGCCGCTCTTCATGTCCCACACGCTGACCCGCTTGGGATGAGCGTAATGCTCCATCACCCATAACCTGCCGGAGCTGTCGGCCGCGATACCAGCCGGATCGAGCATGCCGTCCTCTCTCCACGGTCCGATTCTCGGCCTGCCGCCTCGCCTGCCGATTTTCCTCCGCAATTTTCCAGACGAATCGAACACAAGCACCTGCATGTCAGGCTCTCCGACGGAAACAATGACATTGCCCGTACTGTCCACGCTGACCGCCGACGCGTTCCGTAATCCCCCTGCAAAGCGCGTCAAGGCACCCGTCGAGGGATTCAGGACTGCGATCTCGGAGTTGTCGCAAACCGCATAAACGATGCCGGGATCTGCAGCGAAAATATCTCCCACGAACGGGACGCCCCATTTGCCTGACACACGACGAGTCTGAATATCAACCTCGACAATCATGTCCTGAGGCTGCGGTTTCAGAGCAGGCGCAAGATGTTCACACAGAAACCTGCGATTCTCCCTGGCACGTCGCGCCGGCGACATTTTCGCCGCGCCCGCAACCAGATCCACGCTCTGAAGCAGGGCGTTGAGCCCCTCCATCACGCCTCTGTCGAAACGTGGGCCGCCGGTCCATGTTGCAAACGCCCTCTCCTGATCCACCTTTCCGGCCAGAAATTCGTCAAGACGCCTGCAGGCCCGCTCGTCAACCCTTCCCATGATCCGGACCGCAACTGCGTCATTGGTGTTTCTCAATTTCTGAATCAGCGCCTTCCAATCCGCCACGTCTTCATTAAAGAAACTCGCGCTGCTGATGCTCAGGTAGAGCCTGTCCTTCCAGGCGGCGATGGAATCGGCATGGTCAACGGGCTCTTCGCCCTCCCGCCAGATGCCTCCGATCTCGAGAACATGAGAGGATCCGCCCGGCCAGGGCGCGTAACAGCCCTTCTCTGCGTCAACCCTGGTAATGCGGCCGCCTCCGCCCATCCATCCGACCTTCGGATGGAGAACGTAGACGAATCCGTCTGCTATCGCGATGTGTTCGGGATCGGCCGCGCCGGTGGTGTTCTGCAAACCCCAGATCAGCCGTCCGTCGGTATCAGTGGCAATGAGATGCCGTCCGCCTTCGGCTCCGTTGCACGCCAGATACACTCTCGTTCCGTCCGCGACAACGTCGGAAGGAACGCCGTGATCGCCCAGCCAGAAATCCTTCGGGCCGCTTTCCCATGGAACGCGGCCGCCGTATGAGGCATAGCCCCGAAACGTCAGTTTCGCCCCGGGATGAGCGATGCCCTCCCACCGATATTCTCCCGCCGGAACCGGCTTCCCGGGCGTCCTGTACACCGGATCATCCAACCCATCCCACATCGCCATGTGCCGGCCGGCTTTTCTGTTGTCCCAGTTGAGGAGATGCCTCGCCACCCTTCCCTCTTTATCCAGGATGTTGATGGAGACATAACCGTCAAACGGCATTTCGAATTCGATTGCCTTGAACCCCTCCCACTCGAACTTGCGGATCAGACCGGTCCAATCCACGACGGGCACACCATCTTTCATCGAGACGGAAAACGTCCGGCCGTCAGCGGTGCGCACCGGTTGCGGCTCCACATTCCCCTGCTTCTCAAGCTCCGCCCATCCCCAGTGAGTGTATGCGCGAAACGTGAAAACCCTGTCCGGCGCCGCGACGCGCGCATCAAAAATATCCTTGATCGTTATCCGCCCGAACGAACCGGCCGTGAAATTCGGTTCTATGGTCATCCGCAGCCTGTCTCCGGCCTTCAACGGCTGCCCGTCCGGGCTCAGCAGCTCCCACGGAATGGCGATTTCCTGGTCATAACCCCTGCCGTCATCCCTGACATGAAACGCCTGCCGCACCCCATGCTCCCCGGCATCCGCGAGATTCGGCATGGGATTGTCCGTGATCCCGTTGGACGGACCCGGCCATGCCCTGTCCATCACTGACCGCCCCTCCGCGTCCCGCCACAGCGTCCACCATGTGATCGCACGTTGCGGCGTTTCAGGATGGAGAATGAATCTGACCTGCAGGCAGTCGCCGTTGAAGCCGTGTCCACCCAGCTTCTCGGGATTGTTCAGCGGAGTGGGATCGTTCCATCGCGCCAGCAAATAGATGTTCTGCTCATCGTACATGGCATGGAACCAGACGGCATATTGGTCACGCAGGTGCTCCAGCTCCCCGCATGCGAAAATTCCGCCAGTCAGGTCCCAATCGCTGATTTTTCCGTCTATCTCGACCTTTGCAGGCGCCGGCAGAATCCGGAACTCCTGATTCTCCGTCTCCGTCGCTAACCCGACCGCCGCCAACGCGTTTATCAGAACGCACCCAAGCACGACCCTGCCGCTGGACCTGAGCATATTTGCCTCCCATCTTGACGTCGGACAAAACCGCAAGCGTTATGCTAATCCAACTGTGTTTTGTGTATCATCAAGGATTCCGAGGTGTTTATCAAGAGGGAAAATGTGCCGTTTTTTCAGAGAGGATTCCGCTCGCCGGCCGGTCTGCGGCAGTTTCACAAGCGTCCTTCCGCCTGCCTTCGGCCTCAAACGCAGAGGCCGGGTTGATTCCTTGCCACGCGGGGTCGGAAGTAGCAATATGGAGGCCATGAAGGATCTGAGCGGGCTTTATCGGACCGAGGGCGGATACGTTCTCATCGAGATAACGCTGAAGAGTCTTCACCAGCTCTTCAACTCATTCGACCCCGCCCCGTTCTATGAAAAGGACATTGACCCGGATGCCGAGAGTTACATCGTGGATGCGGCCCGTGAAATAAACATCAAGCAGCCTATCAAGCTTGTCATCTATCTCCCCTCTCCGGACGCGGCCGCTGAAAAGGCCCGGCTGATCCAGGATGCCATTCACAACTATTTCTCATACCAGGCCCGTGCCGCTCGCCGCGAACTCCGGCTGGTTTTCCAGCAGGGACGCTGGAGTCTGGCGATCGGCCTTGCATTCCTGGCATTCTGCATCGCTGTTCGGGCGATAATTCCCTATGCACTGCGCAATTCTGTGGCCCGCGATTTTCTGCAGGAGAGCCTGCTCATCAGCGGCTGGGTGGCAATGTGGCGTCCGTTCCAGGTGTTTCTCTACGATTGGTGGCCGGTCAGGAAAAAAATCCGCGTAATGGAGAAACTGAGCGGTCTTGCGGTCGAAATACGGCCGGCCGAAGCCCAGGCATCGGAAACGGCGGGCATCAACCGTTGAGTTTCTTCAGCCAGGAATCGAGTTTCTGGCTGGGTTCCCCGCGCATGTGCCTGTGCAACTCCTCCCGCGCCTCATGAGCCGGGACCCCAATTTTCTTCAACCGCTCGAGAAGCCGCCCGAAAGCCGCCCGCGCCGCTCGCCCCTCAGGCGTGTTCGATCGCCTGTCATGACACTCTATCATCAGAGTCGAGCCGCACCGGCAGTTGCGGAAAAGCATGACCTGCGCGCATTCAGACATGTCGCGCACGTCCATCAGACCGGTGGACCCGTGGGTTTGATCCGTATCCGAAAGAAAGGCAGCCATGTTCTCGTATCTGCGGCCGCAGGAAGCGCACACCTTGGGAAAGGCGTTCTCATAGAGCGCCTTCAGATCGCGGTAGAATCCGTTCAGGCCGCCTGAATCAGCCTGACCGTCCTGTTTTTCTCCTGTCCTGCTCATGAATCACCACGGACTCTGCGCTTGGCCCGTTTTCAGCGGACGCATTTCCCGTTCCCGTCTGAGGCTGTGCCAGCCTCCTGGCGGAGACTTCTCCCAAACCGACAAAACTATGTCATTTTCCATCTCTTTTGCGCAAGCCATTCCCCGTCCGCCCTCTTCAGGCCGCAGCAGCCGGCCAGGAATGTCCCCCGTCACAGACTTCTACCTGAAGCTCCACCAGCCCCCTGGCAGCGGTCATCTCTCCCAGCTCTGTCAGACCCCTGACAGAAGCAAACCCGGATTTTGCGATTTTTCCGAGCGCGGCAGATGCTCTGGCGCTCTGACGCGACGCTGTATTCCCATACTGCAAGCGCCTCGCAACAAAGCAGATGCCGCGCCCCGGACAATCCCTCTCGGTTTGAGAAATGGCCTTTTTCTCCCTTTCTCCGTATTCACTTTTTCATGTTTGTTCGTTCAAATCACATCGTGTCCAAACGCCATGTTTTTCTGACAGGTTGTGCAATCCGGCCATTTCTCAAACGCAAAATCTGGGGTAAAGTGCCCCCATCCTTAGCCGGCCTGTCTTTATCTCTTTGCCTAAGCGCCACAGGCATCGCCTTGCAGAATAACGATTCCCTGACCTTAGCCGGGCGGTGTTTCTGTAAGCGAAATTCTTACACTGGCTGTAAGGAAAACCCTGATAGTCGGGAATTGATGGTTTGCAGTAGGAGAGGAGGTGATGAGGACAGAGGAGTAGAGGGATGAGAACAGATCCGCGGCGGATTGTTGGATGTGGAGTGATGATGGCGGTGTGGTATCTTGCGGCCGCAAGGCCGGTCAATGCGCAGGGTGTCAGGAGAGGTGATACCGTTGATGCGAGGCAGAACCGGACGCAACAGGATGGTTGGGTGGAACCGAACGCGGATCGGTATGAACCCGGGAGCGTGTCATACTATGGCGAGGGTATGGGCCGGATAATGTACGTTGAGAAGACGTTCAGGCCGCCGGGTGGGTTTGAGTTTGATCCATTTCGGGATGGTGAGGTGAATGGGGTGAGGACAGAGCAGGCCACCAGGTTGCGCAGTGGTGGTGGCAGCGAATGGCGGTAC
>Ga0129299_1001945_pt1 | contig 13769 bp, 11 predicted proteins | sample ConPoolayeCmetaG_FD_94477 | JGI IMG/M metagenome (GOLD analysis project Ga0129299, IMG submission 94477) | Hot spring microbial mat communities from California, USA to study Microbial Dark Matter (Phase II) - Cone Pool mat layer C metaG ... | reverse complement strand
CGAGGCTGCTCCCACGAATGAAATTCCTGCACAGCCCGGCGAGATAGGAATTTCAATTGACGACACAAATCCCCGATGAAAATGCGGCGTGCGTGCGAGGCGCGTGGGATCCGGGTTGAATGCATCTGACAGACAAGAGAAGATTTGTGAAATTGATATTGTGCGTGCCGCTTGGCCTTGCCGGAGCGGCGGCGGTCAGGTTTTTCATCCTCCTGCCGGTCTTCTATGACGAGCTCCTCGAGTCGTATCCTGCGTTGAGGCCCGTTTATGAGGGCTTGGGTATGGCTGGATGGATTGGCGCCCTGCGGGCGTCATGTCTGATCGCAGGCGCGCTTTTCGTTGGATCGGCGGTGTGCGGCCTCCTTCTGGACGGACTGGGACCTCTGCGTTTGCTCAGGAAATGCTATGGCGCTGCGTACATTTTGTTTCTTGAGTACGCGCTGATAGTGTCGCACGCCACGGGTTGCCTTCAGGAGAACAACCTGGTTGTCGACGGCGTTCAGGCCGACAGCGTGACGGTCTTCTTCTGGGCATGGGCTTTTCTCAGACCTGCGGCGGCTGCCGTGCTGTTGTTTGCTTTGCTGCACCTCACATCGTGGCGCCGGGCGGCGATCAACGCCTATACGGGCGAATCGGATACGTCACCCGGGCCCGGCGACCTCTTGGTGGAGAACATAAGGACCCACGGCGCGGATCCTCTGTTCAGGAAGAGCATCTGGGCCAGCGTGGGAATCCATGTTTTCGTGATACTGATTCTGCCATGGCTTCTCAGCATGGGTGGATGCGTCGAGGACTATCGAGTGCCCAAAGGCTCCGGGATGCCGGAGGTTGCGACGGTGCGGGTTGTGAAAAAGAAACCCAAGAAAAAGAAATATCTCCTCAATCCTCAATCAGCGATTCTGTTCAACTTTCCGGACCTTGACGACAGCCCGACACTCAAGGATGTCGAGGAAATGACGCAGCTCACCTATGCGGCGGACCCGACCAGAGTTCTGGGCGGGAAACTCGGTACAGGAGGCAAGGGGCCTGGAGGCTGGCCGGACGGGATGGAGAACGCAAAGGTGCGTTTCATCCGGCTTGAGTACAACGGCAGGGGGTGGGACGACGGGATGGATTCCGTGTCCAGGGCGGATCGCAACTTCCTTGAATATTTCAGGAAGCTGACCGGATTCAAAGTCGCGGAGGCGTCCGAGAGCCACTCCATCTCGATGCTGAGGAAATACCGCAAGGGATTTGCTCCGCCATTTGTGTACATGACAGGCGATGGAGCTATCAACGTAACCGCTTCTGAGGTGCTCATACTCCGCGAGTATCTTCTGGACGGCGGGATGCTGTTTGCCGATTGCGGAAGCCCGCAGTGGGACAGAAGCTTCAGATCCTTTGTTCAAGTCCTTTTTCCCGGGGAATCTCTCAGGGTCATTTCCGACGACGATCCCATATTTCAATTGCCTTTCTGCTTCCCCAACGGCGCTCCGCCTCTGTGGCATCACGGCGGGAATCGCGCCATGGGCATCAAACATCAGGGCCGCTGGGTTGTGTTTTACCACCCCGGGGACATAAATGACGCATGGAAGACCGGCCATTCAGGGATGGATCCGGAACTTGTCAAGGGCGCTTATGAGATGGGAGTTAATGTCGTGTACTATGCTTTCACACGATATCTTGAACTTACCAGGAAGTATCGGAAATGAGTATTGGGCTTCTGGTTAAGGCATTTGGACCTGCCGGCGTGGCCTCGTGCATCGCCTGGGTGGCGTCTTTGGCGGTGCTGGTGATTTTTGTCCGTAGCGCGAGGAGGCGCTCGCGCTTGAAGACGGCCCTTGCGCTGGGATTTGTCGGATGGATTCTGGCCCGGACAGCTTCGGACAGAGTGAGTTCCATAGAGGTGGATCGAAGCGAGGAACTTGAGGCCGCGCGTCTTTATCAGAAGAAACTCCGCGAAGAAATGGAGGGATTTGCCTTCCGACAGGTTCGGTTCGCCGAGGACACTGAGCGCGACCGGCTCGACCTGGCCGGGCTCAAACATGATGAACTCGAAACAGTGACCGGATCTCTCGACAATGCTGAAACTTCCATTCCAACCTACATGGCTGGAGGAAGGCAGCAGAGAACCGCGGGCAAAAAGAAACAGATTGCGGCCGCCAGTCTTGCAAAGGAGGAAACAACAGGCGGACTCAGGATGAAGGAGCTGGACGTGCTGGCCGCGAACAGGTTCGACAGATATAATCTTTTCGCCTCCGACATTGCGCTCTTGGCTGCTTTATGCGCCGTGCTCTGGGACTACGCGAGGCGGTTTAACCGAACCGTGGGGGCTTCCATGCCGCTGCCGATAAGCTCGGCTTTGCTGCAGGCCGTCTCGCCGCCTGCGCGGACGGTTCTGTGGCGTGAGGCCGGGAGGGAGAAGCTGCGCGAATATGTCGAAGCGCTTGTCAGGAAGGGCGAGACTTTCGCGTGGTTCGGCCCGTCGCCATGGCATGGCTCGATTCCTCGCTCCCTGCCGCGGTTTGCTTTCCGGAACATTATGGCTGGACAGCATCTGATTCTTGTTTTCGGCTCTGAAGATCTTCCGAATGATGCCGACTTCTTCTTCGATGCCATATGGTTCACACGATACGCCGTGCTTGTGACCGACCCCTGCGCTGCTCGCGCCCTGCTTGAAGAGTGGACGAAAACATGCAGGCGCCGCAGGGCGAAGCGTGCGAGAATGAGGAAAATGGCCCACGTGATATGGGCGTTTGATAATCCCTTGCCGGCCTCTCTTCTGGCTGAAATGGCCGATTTGGCCGAGCCGCTGAACTTCAAACTGATTGTTGCTGTGCCCCCGGGATCCGTGGCCGAAACTTCTTCGGTTTTTGCGGAAATAATCTGACCCCGCAGTTGCGGTTTTGGAAATGGCGGGATTGCAGGATACAGGGGATTTGTTCAGGGAGCCGTCTTTGACGACGATGCGGAGGCTGCTGTTGTGTCTTTGGGTTGTGCTGTCGCTGACCATGACAGGCATCGGCGTCTGGGGGCTCCTGCGCTCGTTCAGGCCTGCATTGCAAGGCAGAATAGAGGATAAGCGTACAGCGCCGGAGACGCCCGGGGACTCAACCCCGCCCCTCGTTGAGAGTCCCGGTTCATGGTTCTCCCGACCGTTCATACCGGTGAGTAAGAAGCCAGGTCCGCCACGCGGAGAGGAAACCGGCGAGTTTATTTTGAACGAATCGAATTCCACGGTGATGACCGGCATTGCCGAGTGTGCAGTCCAGAGATGGTGCGATATTTCCGGCAATTTCTATTCCACTTCTCTCATAAGGGAGTTCAGCTACACCAATCCCGGCTCGAACGGTCCTGTGGTGCGTGTAAAGGTTGAGCCGTCGGGGCCCACCCTGAAAGGCCGGATAGAGGCCAAGGGGTTGAAGCCGAACTTCGCGTATCAGATCAAGCTGAGGGGATTGCCTCATGAAGACTTCGAGGCATTTGAACGCATAGGGTACACGGGGAGATGGAGATTGCCGGGGTGGGGTACCAACTACACCGACGATGACTACCGGTTGTGCGCAGACAAGAAGAGAGTGGAGTCATACATTCTTTTCGATTTCTTTGTCACAGACGGACGCGGCAACGCGATCCGGAACTTTGAACTCGACAGTTCCCTGCACGTTCTATGGAATGCCGCCCGTCAGTGCGGGACGCCGAATACTGACGACCTTATTCCAGTGCTGGTGGAGGCGGCGGATCCGGCCAAATACGCCGTTCCGCGGCGCAAGGTGTCGGTGGAATTTATATGGGCTGAAAGGGAAGTCTGCCGGTACAGGAGCGCTGACGACATAATCAGACTTCCGCCCGGCGACTACAGGGCCGAACTGGTCCTCACCGAGGAGAGTTTCCACTCCCCCTACAACGATGGCGGTTATTGGGCAACGGTCCTGAAATGTCCTGTGAAATTCACCATTACACAAGATTAGGATGCAATCCGGGCTTTGCCCTTGATGAAGAGCTCCGCCTCTGTCGCATTCGTAAAAAACGCAAAATGCGGCTTCAATTGGACGGCGCAACGGGCAGGGCGCGAAGGGCCGAGCTGTCCAGCGGCTTCTCGGCAAAGTCCGGGCCCAGCCATGAAGCCCTGATCCATGCTCCGCCTCCTCCCTGTTGAAATTCAATACGGATATCATGCATGCCGGGAGACAAATCAACCGCTGCTTCATTATTGGCAGGACTGCCCCAATGATCGAACAGGAGCTTCCCATCCACCCAGAGCCGGTTGCCGTCGTCTGACGCTATTTTGAAGGTGTAACGTCCCTGTTTCTCGATCGCAAGCTTGCCTGTCCATCTGATCGAGATGTCGTCCTGCCGTCCGTCGGGATAGGGGAACTTGCGGTCATCAACCCATACCCTGTCGTCAATGCGGTCGAATACATGTTTTTCAAAGGATGTTCCTGCATAGTATTCGCCCCTGATGCCGGGAACAAATAGGTTCACCAGAGCGGCCTGTTCCGCCGCCCATCTTGCAACGGCAGGATTGTTCGTTCGCTCCAGAGCTTCGCCCACATACGAGCGCAGCGATTCGAAGCTTCCGGCGCCGAGCACCCTTTCAAACTCGTTGGAGTCTGCCTTGCATGCCGACCTGAACACAGCGGCAAGAACGATTGCTCCTTCGTGGTTTGCGGGAAAAAACTTTTCGCTGAGCAGTGGCACGAAGGCCGAAGGAGCTGAGACCGGAGCCAGTCGGCTGAGCGCTCCAGCAAGTTTGGCTTTTTCCAATGCTCCGGGGCTCCTGAGAAGCCTCACGATTATGTCCGGGACCGCGCCGCTGTCTTCCGCGTCAGCCAAAAGTCCGGCGGCCTCGACCGCAACAGAGTCTCTCGATTCTCGAACCGCCTTTCGAAGCGCTATTCTCGCGGTATCTCCGGCTGACAACAACTTCTCGGCTGCGATCTCGGCGGCGTCGGGATCCTCTGACGCAAGCTGTTCCACGGCAAAAAGAAGCGTAAGAAATTGACGCTTTTCGTTTTTTAATTCCACGATCTTTGCCGACACCTGGGCCGCCTCTTCTCCGGATATGCCTTGAATCTCGTTCAGAACTGACACAGCGCCATCGAAGTCTCCTGCCTGGCGTAGAGTATCTGCCTGAGCCAACGCATGGGCGATGCCCTGACCTTGGACGGGGCCAGGATGGCGGTCGGTCGAGGGACCAGTCACGGTTTCGGCCATGGCCGGATCCGGAGACGTTGATGGCGAAGCCACCTCAGTGGGTGTAACGTGTTCCTCCTTCGCAGGTGTTGGCGTGCGAAGCGATGGCGGTTCGCTCTCGCTTTTTTTGCGTTCTCTTCCACAGCCCGGCAGGCTGAAGACGATCAGTGCGCCAATAATGGCCGCCACCTGCGCGCTAGAGACTGGCAGTTGCCTCATTGATTCATTCCCTCCGATGTTGAGCGCATGAAATTGTTGGTGACGGACGCGATGCGTTCCGGCATGTCTGCAACCCCTGCTGCAAGAGCCGTTCTCATTGCATTCGAAAAGGCGCATTCCGCTTCAGAAAAATCGCCGGCAGCCCAGTTGCTTCTGCCCGCGCGGAACCATAAGTCTGCTGCCGACTTGCCGTTACCGGCGGTTTCCATACAGCGGGCAGCCTGTCCGAGGGCGTCCGCCATTCTCTCATAAGCGGCGGCTTCGCGCAGAAGGCCTGCTTCTTCGCTGAACGATGCGGCCGCTTCCGCGTGCTTCCCTTGAACGAGGAAGAGGTTGCCCTCGGCCTGGCGCGCTGCCGCCCTGGCAAGAGGGGATGAGGCGGCCTTTGCCAGTTTGGCAAGTTCGTCGAGTGCGCGGCGAGCATCGTCAAGGCGATTGAGCCCGCACGAGCCCGCTACAATGGCTGCGAGGCGCTCGGCGTTTATGTCCGGCGCAACTTGCTCGCCCCTGCGCGGTTGCGCTTTCTTAAGGATTTCCAGCGAACGTTCGATGTCGTTTGTCCGGGCGGCAAGTTCGGCTTCCAGCAGGCTTATGGCCATGGCAAGGTCCGGAGAAACCGGCGTCTCGGACTTCGCCTCCTGGATGAGAGCCGAGGCCCTCTCCGTGTCGCCGGAGGAAAGGCATGCCGCCGCAAGATTGCATGCCGCAAGCGCGATACCGGCCGAATCGTCGGCAATGCGGCTTTTTCTGAGAGCGTCCTCCCATCGTTTCATCGAACCCGCGGAGATGGTTCCGGCCGATGCAGGCGTGGCAGGGTGAGATATCTGTGGCGGCACATATTTTCTGATGAGCCAGTGCCGCTGGAATCCTTTCACAAGACGCGTGGTCTGCTCCATCGTGTCCGTGGAGGCGGTTATCAGAACGTCGGCATTGCGGATGGCCGATCTGGCGTCCTGGGCTGCGCCTGAGGCGGAGGAAATGAGGTCCTGCGCCTTTCGGACAGCGACATCAAGTTCCTTTGCAACGGTGACGGCAGATGTCATCAAATCGTCAGATTGCGCGACAGCGGCCTTGACATCGGCCGCCATACTCTGATCTTTCACGATTGCGCCTGCGACTCCTTCTCCCTTTTCCACGCTGCCCAGAATACCGTTCACGTTCTTGAGGATGCCCTGCACCTCGTCGAGCATCGGGATGGCGACCTTTCTCGCTTCTTCGAGCAATCTCCTCGCTGTCTCTGCTATTTCCTCGTCCTTCACGCACGGTATGGTGTCGTCATCCTTCAGTGGAGGACCGGAGCCTCTCGTGATGTCAACATACGAATCGCCGGCGATTCCGAATTTCATTTTCACCTTGGCCACGGAGCCGGTAGTGACGAACGGGCGGAACCTTTCCAGAATGACAAGAGTTGTCTGCAGATTTCCATCTTCAGTCGGCAGTATCCTTCCAACCTTGCCGGCTTTCGTGTTCCGGATCCTGACTTCGCTGCCCTCAACCAAGCCATAGGATCCTTCTTCTGAATTGAACATGACTCTGAGTTCGAAGGTCGGCTCGAACCATCCCTGAATTCGGCCCGCGGCAACCAGGGCCACCGCCATAATGGCGAGCGCCGCAATCACAAATACGCCAGCTATCCTGTTCGCCCTTTCAATGCTCAAGACGGTCTGCTGTTTCATCTTCCGTTCTCCATCCAGCGCCACGCTGAGCCCTCCAGGCTCGCAATCATCGGTTTTCTAAGGAGCGATGCAATCCTCGTGGCATCTCCATCTGTGATCCATGCGACTGCGGCGCCCTCCGCGCGTCTCTTTTCGACCTCGGCTGCGAAATTGGAAGCCGTCTTGTCCTCCAATCCTGCCAGTGCCCTCTCCAGAATGAAAAGAGACCGGCTTCCGAGCAATGCCCTGACGCACGCAGCCTCGCAGAGGCGTTTTTCGGGAGTCTGCTCGGGGGACAAGTGGGGAGGCGGGTCAATGCCGAGCGCATCTGAAATGCGCCCGATTTCGTTCCGCAATGCGGATCGGGTTGCGTTGTGATGGTGCCGACTTGCAAGAGCCACGTTTTGAAAGACCGACAGATTGCTTATCCATCCCCCCCTGGCGAATATCCTGCCTATTGATCCTCGAAGAGCCGCCCGGTGCGGGCGCGGGAGCTCGCTCCATGAAGAGCCGAGAAACTTAACCACGCCCTGCGCCGGTTCGATCAGTCCCTCAAAAATGTCGCCGAGCGCCTCCATCGTTTCCAATCCTTTGACTTTGATGATCATGGTGTCACCCGGGCACAGCTTGAAATCAATCGGGGAGGAAGTTGCGGGGGGACAGTCCTCCGCCAATCTCACTCCCGCCAGCGAGAGGATGACGTCGGGTGTGGCGTTGACAAGAGGCTCATGCATATGTCGCTATTGAAATCAGGGCGGACAGCACGATCAGGGCAGCCAGGGATGAAACAACCCCGGATGTTCCTGCCCTAGGTATATCCGTGATTTTACCGCCTCCACTCAGCCCGGCCCGGCAACAGATGATGCCCGTCAGAAAACCGCCAAAAAGCGTTTTCAGGAGCAGGTTCGCAATGTCGGTTGCGGAGATGTTCGCGAGAACGCTCGTTCCGAACGATACAATGTCGGTCCCGACCGCTCCACGCGAAACAGCCATGAAAAGGCCGGTTGTCAGGGAAACCGCATTGAAGAAGATGGCGAGGCCGAACACCGACAGCGCGCATCCCACCGCCCGCGGCATTACCAGATAGACAAGAGAATCCACCCCCTGAGCCTCAAGAGAACGCACCTCATTCCTTATGTTCATTGCCGCAAGTTCTGTTGCCATGGCGGTACCGCTTCGGCCTATGACTATGAAGTTCACTATCAGAGGCCCGGCCTCTCTGATAAGCAGGGCCACCAGAACCGAACCTATCAACTCGCTTTGTCCGATTTGCAGCAGCCATGCCTGGACCTGCGCGACTACGGACAATCCTGTCGCCAGACCGATGACGATGATCAAGCCAAGCGCGTCTACGCCCGTGAAGTAAATCTGTTTCCCAAGGACATCCCTGACTGCTCTTGACCATGACGAAGGTTTGCAGCCTGCTGTCAGGACAGCGGTTGAGATCGCCGCCGTGTCCCGGCAATTCAGCCACAGTCTGACAATGTGCGAGCCCAGAAAACCAAGCATGGTAATGCGCATTCTCCAAAAGACACGCCAGAACGTTATGAATCCTGACGGCTCATAACAAGACGAAAACGCATGACGCCTGATTGTGGCGTCCGGGCGGTTACCGCCTGTCGGCAGAGCAATGTCCCGGGACGGGTCTGAACGCGATTGACTATCGAACCGCAAAACAGCAAAGTTACGGACAGTTCTTCAGCGCTTCAAGGCTGCGTGCCCCCGTAGCTCAGTTGGACAGAGCATGGGATTTCTAATCCCAGGGTCGCAGGTTCGAATCCTGCTGGGGGCGCCATGGCCGCCGGGATCGCGCGAGTCGGAGATGAGACTGTTATGAAAACGGCCGGGTGGTTCTGGGGCTTTGCGATGTATGTCTGCCTTGGCTGCGGTCCTTTTCGAACCTTGCTCGCTGACGGGCCGACGTTGGGGCTTTCCCTTGATGCGCTGTTTGATCCCCGCGGCGGCATGTGGGGAACAGGCCGCGAGCAATTCATGAACAGATTCGGAGGATACGGCTTCCGCTGGCTATCCTCCGGGACAGGGAACACTGCCCTGGCGCGCAACGAGAATCTTTGCCTCCTTTCGCTGTCGGTTGTCGAAGCTGATGCCGTCTTCGGCGATTCCGGCCTCAAGGAAGTCGGAGTTCTGTTTTACAGCAGGGGAGATGCTGGCGACGTGCCTGCTGAAAGATTTGAGGACATGGTTAATGTGACGGAGCAGAGGTTGACGGAATGGACCGGCGTTCGTCCCTCGACCGTCGTGGACACGCTGAAAACCGCTGGGGTTTCCAGGGAAGCGCGGGTGTGGACATGCAAAGGGTCTCAGTACAAGCTCGAATGGAGCGTCTCAACAGGCAGCCGCAGCAGGGATTCGGGAGGAATCAGGCCGGAATTCCTGCGCCTGAGGTGCCAGCCTGCTGATTCGCCAGACGATTTCCGCAGCGCGCTCAAGAGTGTCGCGGCTTCGAGAGGCAGGAGCGTTTCGCTGGCCGGTCTGAAGGGTAATGTGCGCGTGGAAGAGAATGGCGACGTTTTTATCAGCAATTTTCCCATGGTTGACCAGGGCAAGAAGGGGTACTGCGCCGCCGCAGTGACGGAGCGAGTGATGCGCTACTACGGAAGGGAGCTGGACCAGCACGACATGGCGCAGCTTGCAGGCACATCCGCGCAGCAGGGAACCGACCCGCGCAGCATGCTCCAGACGCTGAGATCGCTTGGCACGGCATTCGGGTGCAAGGTCATGGTTCACGAGGAGTTTACCGTCAACAATTTCTTCCGCCTGGTTGAGAAGTATAATCGCGAGGCAAAACAGCGTGGTTTGGATGAGATCAAACTGGGCAACGAGATTGATGTTAACACTGTTTTCCAGAAAATGGACACTGACGCATTGCGGGCGGCGCGCACAAAAAACCAGGCTGATATGAAAAACTTCGTTTCGAAGGTTGATAGTTATGTGCGTCGCGGCATTCCTCTGGCGTGGAGCGTCGTGATCGGCAAGGTGGCAGAAAATCCGCCGCTTGAGGGATTCGGCGGCCACTTGCGCCTGATAATTGGCCAGAATGCCAGGAGCGGCGAGATTCTTTACACCGATTCATGGGGCGCCGGCCACGAATTGAAACGCATGAAGGCTGCTGATGCCTGGACCATCACCCAGGGGTTGTACACGATCGAGCCCTTGCGCACGACGCTGTAGCGGCTTTGCCGATGTCGCGGACCGCGCGTGTCAGCCAAGAACTGCGCCTGCCGAGGCATTCTGAACCATCAGCGAATACCTCCTCAGCCAGCCGGACTTGACCCGCGGTTCAAACGGTTTCCATGCGGCGCGGCGGCGCGCAATCTCCGCCTCGGACAGTTTGGCTTCAATCCTGCGGCCGGGAATGTCTATTCGGATCACATCCCCGTCCTCCAGAAGCCCAATGAGGCCTCCCTCAGCGGCTTCGGGGGATATATGCCCGACGCATGCTCCGCGTGTGCCGCCGGAAAATCTTCCGTCAGTGATCAGCGCCACGCTTTCGCCAAGGCCCTGGCCCATTATGTAGGATGTGGGCGCAAGCATCTCCTGCATGCCGGGGCCGCCTTTGGGCCCCTCATAGCGGATCACGACCACATGGCCGGGCTTGACTTTGCCGGCGAGAATGCCTTCGCACGCTTCTTCCTGCGAGTTGAATATGACCGCCCGGCCTTCGAAGGTAAGCATGCTCTGGGCAACGCCGGCTTTCTTGATCACCGCGCCCTTTTCGGCGAGGTTTCCCCAGATAATGGTCAGACCGCCGTCGGCAGAGTATGGATTGTCCAGCGGGCGGATCACCTCGGTGTCGGTAACCCTGGCCCTGGCGATATTTTTTGCAAGCGTCTTTCCCGTAACGGTCATGCAGGAGCCATCCACGAGGCCGGGTATCCCGGATATCGAGCGGAGTATGGCGCTTACACCGCCAGCTCGGTCCACGTCCTCGATGTGGTATTTGGATGATGGCGAGACCTTGCAGATATTTGGGCACTTTGACGAGATATTCTGTATACGTTCAAGGTCGTACTGAACTCCGGCCTCGCGCGCTATGGCGAGCCCATGAAGCACGGTGTTCGTGCTTCCTCCCATTGCCATGTCGAGGGCAAAGGCGTTATCAAGGGACGCGGCAGTGACGATCTCGCGGGGTCTTGGCCCCCCGGCCAGCGCCATCTCCACGATTCGTTGCGCCGCTTGCCGGTAAAGAGCGCGCCGGCGGGGGTCCACGGCCAGGACTGTGCCATTACCGGGCAGCGCAATCCCTATCGCCTCGCACAGACAGTTCATGGAGTTGGCTGTGAAAAGGCCCGAACAGGAGCCGCAACCGGGGCAGGCGTATTCCTCAACGGTTTCAAGCTCGGAAGCGGTCAGTTTGCCGGATGCATGCTTTGACACCGCTTCGAAAACGCTGATGAGATCAAGCGTCCGTCCGTCGGGGGTCCTGCCTGCGGCCATGGGTCCACCGCTTACCATTATGGCCGGTATGTTGACCCTGAGAAGGCCCATCAGCATGCCCGGCACGATCTTGTCGCAATTGCATAATGCTATGACGGCGTCGAAACAGTGTGCCTTGAGCATTGATTCGACGCTGTCAGCTATGAGTTCGCGGCTCGGCAGGGAATATTTCATCCCGCTGTGCCCCATTGCTATCCCATCGCAAATCCCTATTGTGTTGAACTCGATTGCTACGCCTCCGGCTTTCTCGATCTGTCTGCGTATGTAGCGTGCGACGCGGTCGAGATGAACATGCCCCGGGATTATCTGCGTGTACGAATTGCAGATCGCAATGAAGGGCTTGCAGAAGTCCCTGGCCGGAATACCGGTGGCCCTCAGAAGACTGCGGTGGGGCGCTCGCTCCACTCCTGCTTTTATAAGGTCGCTGTTCATTTTATTGCTCCCGATTTCGTTTGCCTTGGCATACGGCCGGCCCCTCGGTCGGGCCTGGAAATGTCATAGAGATTTACAATCTATCGCTTCATCGTTACGAATGAAAGACCAAAAACCGTGCAGATCACTGATGAGGGGGCATCCGCAGCGCGACAGACGTTCATAGGATTGATGGCCTCCTGTGAGCAGGACGCAGCGGAAGCCAAGGGTGCGCGCAACCTCTGCGTCATGGGTTGTGTCGCCAAGAAGGATGATGCAACGGGGCGGAAGGGCAATTTCGCCTGCCAACTGTTTTGCGGAACTGAGTTTGGAATCGGCGTAGATATTCGAAATGCCGCTCACTCGCGCAAAAAAACCTCGCAGGCCGCATCTGGAAAGCTCGGATTCAAGGAATGATGTTTCGCTGGCTGAGAGCACGGAGGCTCCGATACCGCATTTTTGCAGGCGGGCCAGAAGGTCGGCGGCTCCATCTCTCAATTTGCAACCGCCTACATGCCTCCTGTACAGTTGATGAAACTCCACTGCCGCTTTGTCCCAGTCCTCTGACTCGAAATCAAAACCGAGTCGGCGATAGAACGACATGACCGGAAACCCGAATTGGTCCCGATACTGCTGCTCGGTGACGGGGGGCAGACGGCGGCGTTTGAGCATGCAGTTGAGCGCCTGCACGCACGCCGGAACATCCTCAAGGAGCGTCCCGTTCCAGTCGAAAATGACGTGAAGACTCGTGTCGCGCATGTGACGCACAATGCACAAGATTATTCACAGAGCAACCTGAAAATGGTACTGGTGGAGACGGTGCGGCACGCATGAGCCCGGACGCACAAAAAAAGAGAGAAAGGAAACTGGCGGCATTCGACGCCATCGTCTCAGCTTATGAGGGCCCGTTGCTCAGATACGCCACAAGGCTCGTCTGGCATCATGACGCGGCGCAGAACGTTGTTCAGGACGCGTTTGTCCGCCTGTTCCAGAAATGGGACGGCCCGTGGGAACCGTGCCCCAAACTTTCGGCCTGGCTTTACCGCGTGACGCATAATTGCGCCGTTGATTACCTGCGGCGGGAACAAAGACTGGAGTGGTTTCGTCTTAAGCATGCGGAGGACTGGCACAAGTCGCACATTAATTGCGCCTCCAGGAGTGGCGATATCAGCGACGAGGCGGCGCGGGCCGCCGAAGCGCTGAGAAAGTTGAGCCTCCGCGAGCAGCAGCTTGTCATCCTCAAGGTGTATGAAGGCCGATCCTACGAGGAAATCAGCCAGATTACCGGGCTCAGCGCCGGGAACGTCGGGTTTATCTTGCACCATGCAATGAAAAAGCTCGGTGAGATTATGAAGAAGGGCAGCACATGAATCAGCCAGAGGACAGCAGAGCCCGCGGGAAACCGCGCGATGGCGGACGCGCGGACGGATCGTCCGGCTGCCGGACCCGGTGTGAGGAAATCCAGCCGCTCTTGCTCGATTTTCTCACCAGGGAGCTTGGCGGCGCGAGGGCGGACGTGATCCGCGAACATCTGCGGCGCTGCTCCGCGTGCCGGGCGGCGGCTTCGGAAATGCAGGCAACGGTTGAAGCTCTGCGCGGGGTTCCCGGCGCGGGGGAAGGCGATCAGAAACTGTCCGAGAAACACCGGGCGCGCATATTGAAGTCAATAACGCATCCCATTCTTGCATGGATGGACAGACACCATGTGCTTGTTTCGATAGTCGTGGTCTTTGTCACCGCCCTTGCAGTGTTTGCACTGCTCAGGCGGGTGCGTCTCTTGAAGGAGGATCACGCCAGTCATATCACTGTCACCATAGGCGTCGGCGGCGGGCCGGATGAACAGCCGAAACT
>Ga0129299_1001942_pt1 | contig 13772 bp, 15 predicted proteins | sample ConPoolayeCmetaG_FD_94477 | JGI IMG/M metagenome (GOLD analysis project Ga0129299, IMG submission 94477) | Hot spring microbial mat communities from California, USA to study Microbial Dark Matter (Phase II) - Cone Pool mat layer C metaG ... | reverse complement strand
GGTATTAATATTGACCCAAATCCTCAAAGTATAGAAATTTTCAAGAAATACAGAAAAAGAGATATTAATCTTAATATTGGAATTAGCAGCTCAAACAAAGAATTAAATTATTATATTCTTGATTACACAAGCTCTATGAATACTTTCAACAGAGAAGGTTTAGTAGCAGATGGTCTGTTGGATAAAATCAAAGAAGTGAAAAAAATTCAGGTGATGACTCTCAATGATGTTCTAATAAATTATCTACCTGATGGTCAGGAAATTGATTTTCTTAATATTGACACCGAAGGAATGGAAATTGAGGTTATTCAGTCAAATGACTGGCATAGATTCAGACCGAAACTTGTTGTTATTGAGTCTGAGCTTCAGGATTTAAAAGATATTTTTGAAATAAGAATAACAAAGCTTATGCAAAGTTATAATTACGAGCCTCAAATTGTAACTTACCTCGATCCAAAGCTTAGAAATATAATTTATTTTGATTCACAAAAAAATTTATAATTAACTTCAAAAAAACTAATGTATTAGCATGGATATAGTCTTAATAATACTGATAGCTTTAAGCTTATCTTTTGATACATTTGCAGTATCAATATCAATAGGTTTGTTTGATACGAATATTATTTTTTTTCGGGCTGTTGGATTCGCAATGGTTATGACATTTTTTCAATCGTTAATGCCTTTTCTTGGCTGGCTTGCAGGCGTAAAAGTTGAAAAATTTATAAATAATTATGACCATTGGTTAGCTTTCTGTCTTTTGCTGATTTTAGGCATAAAAATGATTTATGAGAGCATCAGGAAGAACAATGGAGATAATAAATACATTAACCAAAACTATCTAAGTCTTCAAAATATCATCTGGCTCGGCATAGCTACAAGCATCGATGCTTTTATAGTTGGATTGAGCTTTGGTTTTTTGAAGTTTGATATTATTCTTTCAATTTTAATTATTGGATTTGTTACTTTTATTGCTTCAATGCTTGGAATGCTTCTTGGGAAAAAAATCGGAGATAGATTTGGTAAGAAAATGGAAATAGCTGGTGGATTGATTTTAATCATTATCGGCGTGAAAATCCTATTAAGTCATATTTTTAATTTATAGTGGAAAGACTTTATAATCAGGCTCGTCGCTTGGATTGTGCTCAAGTTTCAATTTTGCAAAGACATCGCTACCCAGACATTCTTCTATCTTCTTGTATATTACCTTTAAGGAAACCGGCTTTGTCAGAAATCCTTTCGCACCCATTTTGTATGCAGCACCGATAACATCTGCACTAAGGTTTCCTGATATAAATACTACAGGTATGTCTTTGGTTTGTTCAACAGCTTTGAGAATTTTTAGAACATTATCACCATTCATTTCAGGCATGATATAATCCAAAAAAATCAGCTTTGGGTTTTCTTTTGCAGCAAGAGATATACCTTCGTATGGATTATATGCCGAAATAACCTCAAATCCCCATGATTTCAGATGTTTGGTGAAATATTTGTGAAACCAGACATCGTCATCAACAATCAAAATTTTATATATATCAGCGTTACCCCTATTTTCTGTTGATTTATACATTTTCTCTGATATTAAATTCATTAATTTCTGGCAATAGGTATATTTATTTCGATTTTGGTATATTCAAAGACTTTACTATCTATTTTTATCTTACTGTTTGAAATATCAACTATACGATGAACAATAGCGAGACCTAATCCAAGACCCTGTTGCTCGAACTTATCTCTGTCGAATTGCGTATAAGCGTCAATTTTCTTTAAATCCTCTTCATTTATGCCCATTCCATAGTCAATTACTGTTAAATTAAGGTAATCAGTATCTACTTTAGTATTTATATAAATAGGTTTTCCTTTCTCTGAATATTTAACAGCATTGTCAATCAGCTCAGTCATCATAATAATAAAGAAATTCTCTGGCATTTGAATTGAAGCATCCTCGAGTTCAATTTTAAAGTCCTCATATCTCGTTTCATAATCACTTTTTGAGGAAAGAATGTTATATATAGATGTTTCAACAGACTCAGTTCTTGCATTCCTTATTTCATCTAATTGTTCAATATTTATAGCAATGAGTTCGAGTTGGCTAAGGACAAGGTAATGTTCTATCAACGTTTGTAACCTTCTGCAAGAAACATAAATATCAGAAATTATTTCCTTAGCTTCAGTAGGTTCTGTAATATCATAATGTTTCATTAAAAAATCTGTGTTACCTAAAATCTGATTCAAAGGAGTTCTGAATTCATGAGGCAGAGCCATGCTTAAATTTTTATATAGAGACCTGATTTTGTCAGCAAGCTGTTGATTATATTTTACTAAATTAATTGTCCTATCGGCAATATGAAGATTCATATTTTGCTCAAGTTCGATGATTCGATTACTTAATTCAAGGTTTGTAATTTTATGAGATAGATAATTGGAACATATAAATAAAAAGTCTTTGAACATTGAGTTGTTAGATACCACAGGATTATATTCAGCAATAATAAAACCAAAAAAGTCTTTGTGACTACATAATGGCGATAAAAGATATGATTTTTCGGAAAAATTAGTTGATAATATTGAACAAGTTGCTAAAAGATTTCCAATTGAGCCATCATCAAGCATAGCCTGAAATATATCATCCCAGTAGTTTTGACTTTTATTGCCAATATGTTTATATAATTCAAAATCAAGTGAGTCAGGAATTTTCCTGAATATTGCCACTTCATCTATATCATACATTTTTTTCATTACATCTAACAATTCAGCACAGACTTCGTCAAGTTCATTCTCAAAGTTCAGACAAAGTTTCTTAAAAGTATCTAAAAAATCAGATGTCTCTCTGTTAGGTGAAGTATTCTTTTCCATAATTTAATTCACAATTAGAATTTGAATTGATTGATTGTAATTTTCAATTATTTTTGGATATAGTTCCAGTAATTGACCCTTATTTAACTTTAAAACCTCCCAAATTTTTGGATTTGGGCGTAAGATGGTTCTTCGGGTGTTTCTTAATCCGAGACCAAGAAGCTTAGCAATATATTCAGCTAATGAGACAGACGCAATAATCATACTATTTCCATTGCTATATTCAAGATCATGATAATGTTTTATCACTAATCGGAAAATATCAGGAAGTTGCCATTTTATTGCAATTTTTTCACCTATTTTTATATGATTAATACCAAAGTAATTCATCTCAGCATCAGTTATTTCTATGTTGTTTTGATTAGCATGGTCGAGAAGATTATCATATTCTTCGTTGAAAAACTGAACAAAAAATAATTTTCCAATATCATGAATAACGCCGGCAAGGAAATAATTCTCTGTGTTTTTTTCACCGCTGGCAACTCCAAGCAATTTAGAAGTAACACCTGCTGCAACAGAATGCTTCCAGAACTCTAATAGACTGAAATTCTTTGTTGGTTTTAAATTTTTGAAGGTTGATACAACCGAAAGTGCAACAACAAGATTTTTAATTTCATTAAACCCAAGATGAAATACTGCATCTTTGATGGTCTCAACTTTTTTACTAACTCCGTATAACGGAGAATTAACGGATTTCAGAACTTTGAGAGCTGCCGATTGGTCTTTTGATATAATCTGGGCAACATCATTTACCGTTGAACGTGGATTAGAAATGCACTCTAATAAGTTCGAATAAATTGTAGGCAATGTCGGGAACTCATCTAAATTTTCCAATATTTTCTCAACATTCATCATTCTAAATCCTTACCTTTCAACTTATGAATAGCTGCCATTTTTAGTAATTCCATTTCATAATCATTTTCAGGTTGCCAATCTAAATTCTCGAGTAATTTTTTTAGAGAGGTTTCAATTTCTTCTTCTGTCAGACTTTCGTTCTGATTATCCTTATCAATTCTTTTAATAGTTACATTCTGTATATTTAAAGTTTTCAGTAATTTTAGACATTTATTGGAAATAACAGCATTTGCAGGCAATAAAATATGACCATGGACATTATATAAAGGTTCAGCAAGAATATCACCTTCCTTCAACTGGTCTATATCAATTAATTTAATCATAGTATAATTGAACAATTGTTTTCTGCTAATCTGTGATTAACTTATCGGCAGAAATCAGGCAAATTTAAACCATGATTAAATTATTCCCTGAGATTTAAAGTTCAAAATTTCGTCCTCCGAATAACCAAGTTTAATCAGTATTTCCTTTGTGTGTTCGGATAATTTTGGAGGAGGATTGATTATTTTTCCGGGTGTTTTATTAAATTTGGCGGTCATATTGAAAAGCGGTACTTCACCAATTCCTTCAACAGGCACAGTTGAAAATGTATCTCTGTGCTTTATTTGAGGAGAGTTTACAGCCTGATATAGTTCTAATATAGCTCCAGATGGAATATCATTATTATTGAATAGTTCCACCCATTCATCAGTATTTCTGAGTATTAGCTTTTCTTCAAGAAGGGGAGTGAGTTCATAACGGTTTGATTTTCGGGTATCACGTTCCTTAAACCTTGGATCTTCTTTTAAATGAGACAATTCGAGCAAATCGGCGAGCATTTCCCATTGTTCCTGCTTGTTAGCTGCAATATTTATATAACCATCCTTTGTTCGGAACACTCCTGATGGTGCGGCTGTGAAATTATCATTACCCATTGGCACAGGTTTTTGGTTGCCAATCATCAAATTTGCAACAACCCAGCCCATCATAGGCATTATGGAATCGAGCAAGGCTATATCAATGAATTGCCCTTCCCCTGTTCTTTCCCTGTAAAACAGGGCTGCCATTATTGAAAAGGCGGCATTTAAACCTCCTACGGTATCACACACTGGGAATCCAACTCTAAGAGGATGGAGTCTTTCATCTCCGTTGAGGTCCATCAATCCGCTTAGACCTTGAATTATCTGGTCATAGGCAGGTTTAAAGGCGTCTGGTCCTGTTTGTCCAAAGCCTGAAATAGCACAAAATATGATTTTGGGATTTATTTTGCTAAGAACCTGATATCCCAAGCCAAGCCTGTCCATAACCCCGGGGCGGAAATTTTCGACAACGACATCAGAAATTTGGACCAATTTCTTAAAGATTTCTTTAGCAGTATCATCTTTTAAATTCAAAGTCATTGACTTTTTGTTGCCATTTTGAGCAATGAAACTTGTGCCCATAAGCTTTTTGTTATATTCCGGCACGCACCCGAGTTTCCTTGCAAGATCGCCGTCTTTTGGATTTTCAATTTTTATTACTTCTGCCCCAAGCCATGCAAGATGGAGGGTAGCAAAAGGACCTGAAAGCACGTTTGTTAAATCAAGAACTCTAATACCATCAAGTATATTCATAGTTATCAATTTATGTTAAACAATATTAAAATCAATATTTAAGTCCACCGGTTTTATAAACCAGACCGGGTAATTCTTTCACAAAAAAGCCAGATGCGTATTTTGATACAGCTATTATCTTTTCAAGATTTATATCTTTCCTTTGATTATTGCGATGAAGAGAATGAATAAAATCCTCAGTGCATACATTACCGGCTGACAGCTTTGTAAATGGACAACCTCCAAGCCCTCCAAAGGCTGTTTCGACAATATTCACACCACATTCAATGGCAGCATAGACATTAGCCATTCCCAAACCGTAAGTATTATGAAAATGACAAGCAAGCGTTAATTTATCGCTAATCATTCGTATTGTTTCAAACATTCTTTTGACTTGTTCGGGGAAGCCGTGACCGGCAGTATCAGCAAGACTGATGTTCGAAATGCCTTCATCAACATATCTCTTTATAATATTAATAACCTTTTCTTCTGGTATTCTGCCTTCGAACCCACAGCCGAAAGCAGACTGAACTGAAACCTGAACCAACTTGCCGGAATTTGTAGCCTCAATTGCCATTTTTACAATTCTTTCGAGGGCTTCGTTTGTTGTCATTCCGGTGTTTTTTTTGGAATGGGTTTCACTTGCGGAAACTCCCATACATATCATATCTGCATCTGCCTCAATTGCTCTTTCCAGTCCTTTTTCATTGAGGACTAAACAAGAAAGTAATGACTTAAAGCTTTTCTTTGATTCTTTAAAATATTCAAATAATTCATCTGTGTCTGCCATCTGGGGAACTTTTGCAGGATTAACAAAAGAACCAATCTGGACGATATCAATACCCGAATCAATAAGCATTTCGGACCATTGCTCTTTGGTTACTGTCGGCACTGGTTCAGATTCCATCTGTAAACCGTCTCGAAGTCCTACTTCGTGAATTTTTATATCTTTCATCTTTAGCAATTCAAAAAATACAAAACTATGAAATTTGGTATGAATTATCGTAATAAAGGATACATAAGTGTTTGCATTAAAAAAATTTAATCAGATTTTTAGTATTTCTTTACATTCCATACTTGAAAGTATAAAATTAATTTCACTAATGAAAAATTACACAAAAAGCAATTCAGTAGTTTATTTTACCGTCTTAAAAAAATTTTATTTTAACACAGAAATTTTTCGAGAACTAATAGAAGGAAAAATGAAACAAAGCAAGCCATTGCCGACTATTTTTTTAACTGTATTCTTAGACTTACTTGGCGTAGGTCTGATAATACCAATTCTGGCACCTTTGCTGTTAGGGAAAGAATCGGAATTATTTAGTGAATCAACCGATTTTTCTACCCGAACTATTATTTTCGGATTATTAATGGCAAGTTATTCATTCTCGCAGTTTTTCAGCTCGCCTATACTTGGTTCATTATCGGACAAATATGGCAGAAGAAATTTGATGATATTTTCTTTGATAGCAACAATTATTGGCTATCTCCTTTTCACTATTGGTATTCATTTTAATAGTCTGTTTTTACTTTTCTTAGGTAGAATAATACCGGGATTATCTTCAGGAAATATAACTATTGCTTATTCTTCACTTGCCGATGTTAGCACCCCGGCAGAAAAGACTAAAAACTTCGGTCTGGTAGGTATGGCTTTTGGTCTGGGTTTTGTTGTAGGACCATTTATAGGTGGTCATCTGGCTAATAACAAAATATCGAGTTTTTTCAGTTTCGAAACTCCATTTGTCTTTGCAACTTTATTATCAATTATAAATCTGTATTTAGTCTATCGGAATTTTCCGGAAACTTTGAAAGAAAAAAAGAAAGAAGAAATATCCTTGTTTAAGGGTATAAAAAACATTATTATTGCATTTTCCTCAAAAAAGACAAGGAGGTTAAATGTTGTAATATTTATCAATACTCTTGGCTTTGCCTTTTTCACTCAGTTCTTTCTGGTTATTCTTGTAGATAAATTTAATTTCAGGCAGGAGAACATCGGGACTTTGTATGGATTTCTGGGTCTATGGGTTGCAATTTCACAAGGTTTAATAATTCGTCCATTATCAAAAAGATTAAGACCAGAAAAAATAGCAATCTTCACTTTACCCCTTTTGTCTTTGGCTTTGTTTCTTCTATACTTTCCTCAGGAATCTTTTTTTCTATACCTGATAATACCATTAATAGCTTTTTCGCAGTCATCATCTAATTCCTCTTTAACTGCGACAGTATCTAACCTTGCAAAAGACGACGAGCAGGGCGAAAAGCTTGGAATAACTCTTTCGATGAACTTTCTTGCACAATCAATTCCACCTTTGATCGGCGGAGCATTGGTGGCAAAGTTTATATATATGCCGGTTTTTGCCTCTTCAGGACTTGTTCTAATTGCTTGGCTGATATTTATTACTTTTTACTTAAGAACAATTAAAAAATAATTATATTATTTACCCCCATTTTCTTTTTAATTCAAAGCTATCTTTACGTTTTGCTTCAGTGTCAGCAAATGAATTAATAAACTGGATGACATCTGCTTCGGTCTGTTTTGTTTTTAGCTCAGCCATATTTATTGATAATTTGAATGAATTTCAGTCAAAAGAATCTTTTAGTAAGCAAGACGGACAGCTTCTATTTCAGATATCCGCATTTTAAGAATCCTTTCCACTCCTCCGCGAAGTGTCATTGTTGCTCCGGGACAGCCGGCACAAGCTCCTGAAAGCTCTACATAAACAATTCCTGCCTCAACCTTCTTTAATTTAATCCTTCCGCCATCAGCTTCAATATATGGTTTTATGTCGTTATCTATAACTTGTTGCACTTTTTCGATAAGTGATTTATTTTGTTCTTCCATTTCTTTTCCAACAATATTAAAAATATAAAATTAGAAAATAATTTTCTAACTATCAAAGACTTATTGATATTGTTATTTCACGATAATATTAACTACTTATTATTTCTTAATTTTGAACTTGTAATTTGCAACAATTTGTTTTAGTTATGAAAACTGAACTCAATTTTAATGAATTTATAAAGCAGCAATATTCAGACTGGGCGAAAGAAGCAGAGATTGCACTCAAAGGCAAACCCATTTCAAGTCTGAATACTAAAACCTATGAAGGCTTTGAGTTAAAACCATTATACACTAACGAAGATCTGGAATCTCTTGAATATCTTGATTTTGCTTATCCGGGATTTGAATTTTTTCTAAGGGGAACAGATTTTTCCGGCTACAAAAAAGGGAGCTGGCTAAACATTGCTGATATCAATAATATTGAAGATTCAACATTAAAAAAATTCTTATCCAAAAGTAATGACCTTTGCCCCGATGGTATATCTATAAACTTCAATTTTCAAATTGAAAATCAAAGAAGCGGCAATCCTATTAGTTTGAATGAGAATTTTAAAAATTATATCAATGAACTTGATTTCGAAAAAACTTATTTTTATTTCAAATCAAATTTTGAACCTCTTCAAATTTTCAATATAATTGACTCAGTTTTCGGCGAAATGTCAGTTGATAAGAGCAAAATAAAAGGAGGAATTGAGTTTGATCCCGTTAGTTTCTGGCTTACCTTTGGAAAAATACAAAAAAATACTCAGCGGGTATTTGATGATATGCTGGAATTCGTTCGATTAATGAAATTGAATTATCCTAATTTTTCAGCAATAGGGATTGATTCGTCAATATTTTATAACTCTGGAGCCAATGCAATTCAGGAATTAGCTCTTACACTTGCCATTGGAAATCTATACATTCTTGAAATGCTTAAACGAGGTTTTGAGGTTAATGATTTGGCTTCGAAGATTAGAGTTACTATGTCAGCCGGAACTAATTTTTTCGGCGAAATTGCGAAATTCAGGGCTATACGGGTTCTCTGGGCTAATTTGATAAAAGCTTACAGTGGTAACGCTAAATCTCAAAAGATAAACCTTAATGTTATTTCTTCACTCATCAATAAAAGCAAGTTAGATCCTTACGTAAATATTCTAAGAATTACTTCCGAGACTATTTCTGCAATAATAGGTGGATGCAACTCACTTCAAACAAATTCATTTGAACAAATATATAAAAAAGCAGATGATTTTTCTTTTCGTTTAGCTTTGAACACTCAAAATGTTCTTCGGGAAGAATGCAATTTGTTAGATGTTATTGACCCGGCAGGCGGGTCCTATCTGGTTGAAAATCTTACACTGAAATACGCAGAAGAAGCCTGGAAACTTTTTAACGAATTCGTTGAGAATAGCTCGTTCATTGATAAGCTGAAATCTGGTGATATTCAAAACATGATTAATCAAACATCCGAAGATCGCTTCAAAAATATTCTTATTAGAAAAGATATCCTGATTGGAACGAACAAATATCCAAACCTATCAGAAGAAAATGGTATTAATTATAGATTTGAAAATGAAAGTAATGATTCAGTTCCTCAAAATGATATGGTTTACTCAAAATTATTGAAAATTTATGAAGAGACAGAGTTTAATGATATTAAAAAGTTAATTCAAAAAAGGCTTGCTGAGCCATTCGAGGAGTTAAGACTTAGAAGCGAAAATTTCTACAAATCAACAGGGGAGCGCCCCAAAGTTCTCTTAGCTTGTTTTGGTAATTTAAAACAATATAAACCAAGAGCAGATTTTTCCTCGGAATATTTTGCTGTTGGTGGATTTGATTCTAATATTCTTACTTTCGATAATATTGACACAGCAGTTTCAGAAATTTCAAAATCTAATATCAAAGTGTGTGTTTTATGCTCGAGCGACGATCTCTACGAGGCTCTTGTTGAAGAATTTGCAAGTAAATTAAAAGATCAAACAAATGACAGGTTACTAATTTTAGCAGGCAACCCGGGCGATAAAGAAGCTCGATATAGTGCATCGGGAGTAGATGATTATATTTATTTACGCTCAAATATTTTTGAAAAATTAAGTTTAATTATGAATAAAATAGGAATCTGAAAATGAAGCAACCCGATTTTAAAAATATAAAATTAGATTTTACACTCGAAAATATTAATTATTCAGACTGGAAAAATGCCATTGAAAATTCATTGAATATTAAATTCGAAGAACTTAAAACCGAAACTCTGGAAAATATAACTCTTGAACCCTTATATGATAAAAAAAGCATTGAGGAATTAAAACATATAGGTTATTATCCCGGACTTCCGCCTTTTCTTAGAGGACCTTATCCAACAATGTATACTCAAAAACCTTGGACAATAAGGCAATATGCAGGATTTTCAACCGCAGAAGAAAGCAATGCTTTTTATCGCAGAAATCTTGCAGCAGGACAAATGGGGCTTTCAGTTGCATTCGATCTTGCAACACATCGTGGATATGATTCAGACCATCCAAGGGTAATTGGCGATGTTGGTATGGCTGGAGTTGCAATTGACTCAATTCTTGATATGAAAATCCTGTTTGATGGAATTCCTCTTGATAAAATCTCCGTTTCAATGACAATGAATGGAGCAGTATTGCCCGTTATGGCTTTTTATATTGTTGCCGCAGAAGAACAAGGAGTCTCGCAGGAGCAGCTTTCGGGGACAATACAAAATGATATTCTTAAAGAATATATGGTCAGAAATACATATATCTATCCTCCCGAAGCATCAATGCGAATTATCGCTGATATATTTGCATATACGTCGAAAAATATGCCTAAATTCAACTGCATATCTGTCTCGGGTTATCATATGCAGGAAGCCGGAGCAACAGCTGATCTCGAAATGGCTTACACTCTTGCCGATGGACTTGAATATGTCCGCACAGGGATAAAAGCCGGGCTGGATATAGATTCATTTGCACCGAGAATATCTTTCTTCTGGGCAATTGGGAAGAACTTCTTTATGGAAATAGCTAAAATGCGAGCTGCAAGAATGCTATGGGCAAAATTAATAAAGCAGTTCAATCCAAAAAATCCAAAATCTATGGCTCTAAGAACTCATAGCCAGACATCAGGATGGAGCCTTACCGAGCAGGACCCATTCAATAATGTTATCAGAACCTGTATCGAAGCAATGGCAGCCGCAATGGGGCATACTCAATCACTGCATACTAATTCGCTTGATGAAGCTATTGCTTTGCCAACAGATTTTTCTGCCAGAATTTCCAGAAATACACAGCTATTTTTGCAGGAAGAGACTGGTATTTGTAATGTTATTGACCCATGGGCTGGTTCCTACTATGTTGAAAATCTTACCAATAACCTTATGGAAAAAGCTTGGTCTCATATTCAGGAAATTGAGTCACTCGGAGGAATGGCAAAAGCCATTGAAACGGGTATCCCAAAAATGAGGATTGAAGAAGCTGCTGCCAAAAGACAGGCTCGAATAGATTCAGGGAAAGAGATTATCATTGGGGTTAATAAATACAGAATAGAAAGTGATTCATCAATTGAAATTCTCGAAGTTGACAATCAAGCAGTTCGTGAGCAGCAAATCAAGAGGTTGCAGGCTCTTAAAGAGTCAAGAGATCAAATAGCAGTTGAAAAGGCTCTGGATGATTTGACAAATGCCGCTTCTTCGGGAACAGGTAATTTATTGGAACTTTCAATAAATGCTGCAAGAGCAAGAGCTACTCTCGGGGAAATTTCCTTTGCACTCGAGAAAGTTTTTGGAAGGCACAAAGCTGTTATAAAGGCAATTTCCGGTGTTTATTCATCTGAATTTTATCAGAAAGAACAGATACAGAAAGTAATTGAACTTGGTGATGAATTTGAGAAAATTGATGGTCGCCGCCCAAGAATATATGTCGCTAAAATGGGTCAGGATGGGCATGACAGAGGTGCAAAGGTTATTGCTACTGCTTTTGCTGATTTGGGCTTTGATGTTGATATAGGACCATTATTCCAGACTCCTGAGGAAACTGCAAGAGCGGCTGTTGAAAATGATGTTCACATAATTGGGGTCAGCTCTCTGGCTGCAGGTCATAAGACTTTAATACCTCAACTATGGGAAGAACTAAAAAAATATGGCAGGGAAGATATTATGATTGTCGTGGGTGGTGTTATTCCTCCTCAGGATTATGATTTTCTCTACAAAAATGGTGCAAAGGAAATTTTTGGACCGGGAACTGTCATTACCGAAGCTGCCGAGAAAATTATCAAGGATTTAATGGAAAAAATCAGATAATCTATGGTTATTGCCAGAGATAGGTAGTAACAAAAAGGAACAAAAATAGCTTTCATTGAAAATTCTCTACAATTTATTTTTGTATCAAGTCTAAAATTGTTTTAATTTGTTTTCCTAACTTAGGTATATCCTTTTTTGCAGTATCCCAGATGATTTTTTCATCAGCAATGTAATAATAATGTATCAGTTTATCTCTCATTTTAGCTATTGCTTTCCAGTTTATTTCACTATGGCGTTCCTGTAACTCTTTAGGTATTTTTTTAACAGCTTCTCCAATTATTTCAAGACTGCGGCAAACAGCAAAAAACTTTTCATCATTCTCAAAAAATATTTTCATATTTATCCCAGCAATAAATTTTTGAATTCTTTGAGTTTCAACATATATGTCATTCAAATAATCAGTTATATCTCTAATCATATCATTATTACCTCTTTCATAATATAAGAGCCAATAACAGGCTTTAATTTACTTTTCAAAGCCAAATCAACTTTAATACCGAGTAATTCAGTTAAATATTCTTCCAACCTAATAATATCAAAAATTGTAAATGTTTTTCGCCGGTCGTATTCAATTAATATATCAACATCACTTTCTTTTTGGTTTTCACCTCGAACAAACGAGCCAAACACACCAATTTGCTTTATTTTGTATTTCTCTTTGATTGTTGATTTGTTTTCAGACAATTTTGAAATAATATTTTCTAAGTTATTCATAATTATATAATCTCTTATTTGCTAAACTTTTCTAAATTAGTAAAAGATTTTTATATATCATTATAATCATGATACTAGTGTTTAAATCATTAATTTTCAGTTAAATTCATTTTGCATACCTCTTGCATTTATGATTTTGGTGACAATCCAAAATGGCTTACGCCGCCTATGAAGTAATTTTAGGTTATTGTTTTGATAAATATCAATTGTCGAAATTGAACGGATTACATGTATCTGATTAATATTTTTCGAACATTGATTTCCCGCCGCCTTAACGCCAGCCTATCAGCCTGTTCCAAAAAATAATTCATAGCTTTCTCATATTCTCTCCAATTTTGTCTTTTAAAATAATATTAAACACATAAATAACAAAAAAGTCTCAGAAGAAAAGAAAGCTATTTTATCATCCTAAATTCTTCGAAAGTAATACCCGCCTGCTTCAGTATGGCTCTTAAAGTTCCTTCCGGTACATCCTTTGTATGAATTGAAACATATGTTTGTCGTCCATCCTCATGACGTAGAATAACAAGAGAGCCCGATTGCCTTTTTTTAAACATAGCCTATTCTCATTAATTTCGAAATTACTTCTTTCGACTTATAAGGCATATTCTTCTAAATCCAAAACAGAGTAATAGGTCTCATTTGAATATTCTAT
>Ga0129299_1001941_pt1 | contig 13772 bp, 9 predicted proteins | sample ConPoolayeCmetaG_FD_94477 | JGI IMG/M metagenome (GOLD analysis project Ga0129299, IMG submission 94477) | Hot spring microbial mat communities from California, USA to study Microbial Dark Matter (Phase II) - Cone Pool mat layer C metaG ... | reverse complement strand
TCCTGAGATGGCTCACTCCCGTTCTTCTGGTGTGGCTCCTGGCAATTTCATGCGTGTGTGCGGCTTTTGGCGGAACCGCGGCCCGGATTGCGGGCCGCGCGGCGATAGCCGGGTTTGCATTGTGGTTTGCGCTTGCGGCCGGCGCTTCGCCGGCAGCCGCGGGGACAGGCAGGCCGGCGGCGTTTCTGCGACTGCTCCGTCATGCGGCGATGATGCAGGCAGCGGTCCTGGTTGGGTTTGTCAAATTCGCGACCCGCCAGGCCGGCGGCGCATGGGAACCCACGCCTCGCGCCTCGAATCCGCCGCGCTCGGAAAAGTCGCAAGATTCTGTTTGAAGAAAGTCAATTGGTCATGCTCAGGGCAGCGGACAGGTGGTTTGCGGGTTACCTGAAATCTCTGTTGCGCCGGCCACGCTGGCGGCAGGGGCAGCGGCACCTGATGGTGTGTTTTGCAAATCACTTCGAGCCGTTTCGCGGCGGAGCGGACAGGGACACGGCGCTTTGCCGAACGCGGGCATGGACCGCCGGCCTGGAAAGAGCCTGCGGGAAAGCCGCGGATGCTGACGGCCGGCTGCCGGTCCAGACATTCTTTTATCCGGCGGAGGAGTACGATCCCGAGGCGCTGGAAATGCTGGCCGGCGTGTGCCGGAAGGGGCTGGGAGAAACAGAGGTTCATCTTCATCACAGGAACGACAATCCATCGAACCTTGCCCGGACTCTTGAGCGTTTCCGCGATATTCTTGCGCAGCGGCACGGCGCGCTTGGTTCCGACAGGAGCGGCCGAGCGAGGTTCGGATTCGTTCATGGGAACTGGGCGTTGTGCAACTCGAGGCCGGACCATGACTGGTGCGGGGTCAATGAGGAGCTGGCCGTGCTCGCGGAATCTGGCTGTTACGCGGATTTCACGTTTCCATCCGCGCCCTCTCCGACTCAGCCGAGGATGGTGAACGTGATTTACAGGGCCCGGGATATTCCGGGCCGGCCGCGCGGGCACGATACCGGCCGTGTCGTGCGCGCCGGAACCGGCCGGATTGAGGAGCCCGGCGAACTGATGATCGCGCCGGGACCGTTGTTCCTGGACTGGGGGAGGCGGAAATTCGGAATTCTGCCGCGGCTTGACAACTCAGGTATCGAGCCGGCAAATCCCCTGACCGCCAGGCGCGTGAAGATGGCGGCAGAAGTCGGAATTCGCGTGATCGGAGTGGACAATTGGATCTTCGTGAAGTTTCATCTGCATGGATGCGTGGATTCAGTGGCGTCCGGGTTTCTGACGGGATGGGGACCGGCTGTTCTGGCTGAGGTCGCGCGGATTTTCAATGACGGAGCGATATGGAGGCTTCACTGGGTGAGCGCGCGCGAGATGTACAATATCATCCGGGCCGCGGAAGACGGGTGCATGGGCGAGCCGGGAGAATATCGGGATTATGAACTCCTGCCTCCGGCGGCGGCGCGGGGGTGAAACATGAGTTACTACAAGCTGATAGGCCTGGACAAAGAGCCGTTTTCCACGAGCCCTGATCCGGCTTTCCTCTTTCTCTCGCGCGAGCACAGAGCTGCGCTGTGCCGTCTCCAGATAGCGATAACACTCAGGCGGGGATTGTGTGTGCTGCTGGGCGACGTTGGAACCGGCAAGACCACCCTGAGCCGCCGGCTTGCGCAGATACTCAGCGAGGATTCGTCCATGATTTTCCGGATGATTCTCAACCCTTATTTCAAGACCGAAGAGCAGTTTCTCTCGCGCGTGGCGTCGCTGTTCCATGTTGATGTGGGGTCGGGAGGAGGGGCTCCGGATTACATGGAAGCCATAGAGCGGTTTCTCTTCCATGCCGGAGTGGAGCAGGGCAGGACAGTCGTTCTGCTGGTGGATGAGGCGCAGATTCTGCCTGATTTCGCGTTCGAGCTTCTCAGGATTCTTCTGAACTACGAAACGAACGAATACAAGATGCTTCAACTTGTGCTTGTCGGACAGATGGAGCTGCTGCCGAGGATAGGCCGCATGGCCAATTTCTGGGACAGGATCGCGCTCAAGTACGTGCTAAATCCGCTTGGCGAAGAGGAGGTGCGGGAGATGGTTGATTTCAGGCTCCGCCAGGCGGGTTACCGGGGCGCGGTGCCTCTTTTCACCAACGAGGCCATAAACCGGGTATGGCGCCACACGCAGGGATACCCGAGGCGGCTTGCCATGACATGCCACAATTGCCTCGAGGCTCTTGTCATGTACGAGAAACAAGTCGTGGACGAGGCGATCGTTGACAGGGTCATTGAAACCGAGAGAAGGAACGCCGGAGCGCAGGCGTCGCCCGGGATGTAGCATCTCAATCCGCATTTTGCGTTTGATAATTCTCAGGCTTATATAACATATTTGAATCTGGTGTTCAATCCGGCTTGATCCGGCTTGGGACAGGGCCGAGTTTGTTGCGTGCGCCGCATCTGCCGCGCCAGGGCCGGACGCATAATCCGGAAAGATGTTTTTCGACTGAAAGATGTGATATGGCTGCAGAGAAGGAAATAACTCCGGAAGAAAAACTGTTGAAGGTCATTCAGAGCGGGGGTGCGGCAAAGGCAGATGCCGCTCAGGGAGACAAGATGGCCGGAAGCGCGTCCGGTCATGCGCCTTCGCCTCCCAAAGCGCAGCAGCCTGCGGCCGGGCAGCAGACCGGACCTGCGCAGCCGAAGCCGGCCGGTCCGGCTGTCAAACCGGCTCCCGCGGCAGCGCCTGTCCGGGCGGCGGCTCAGAAACCTCCCGCAGACCAGACAGCCTCGCCTGCGTCTGCAGCGCATGGGAAGCAGGAAGCGCCATCCGGGCAGAAGCCGGCGGCCGCGAAGGATAGGGGGAAAGAGCAGAAGCCGGCCACGGAGCCGGCGCTGGCGGCCCAGGAGAAGGGCCCTCACGCGGCCGCGCCGAAAAAACTGCATGGCTCAGCAGTTTCAATGCTTCCGACCGTGAACAGGGCGCTTGGGGCGCTTGCCGCCGCGCTGGTTGCGCTGACTGCCTGGCAGATATGGGGAATGATTCGCAGTTCGGCGGGGAACGGCCTGGACAGGACGGCGACCGGGGCAGGGCCGGCGGCAGGTGCCGGCGGTCCGGAGCTTGCGGCGCCGGGTGAGGAGTTCGACGTTGAGAAGATAGTTGCGGCGTACCTTGACCGGAACATCTTCAAATATTCCGACACAGGACAGCCTCAACAGGGAAATGTTCAGGCAGTTGCGGCGACCAACGTGTCGGTTCAGGCTTCGGAATTGGCTGCCCGGCTGAAGCTCATGGGATTCACGCGCGGGGATGGAGCGGAGGCTGAGGTTATTCTGTGGGATCAGCAGCAGAGCCGCATGCACATAGTTCGGAAGGGCGGCAAGATTATTGTTGGAGAAAAACCTCTGGAATTGGTAGATGTCGAGAGAGAGAGCGTGGTTCTTTCCGACGGCAGGGAGCGGCTGACTGTCCGTTGAACCGCGGATGGAACCCGGGAGATAATAGATGACTGAACTGCGGCGTCATCTCTTTGTTGCGGCGGCGCTGGTCGCGGCTGCGGGCGTGATGTTCTGTTCGGACAGGTCTGCCGCGCAGGAAGATGTATCTGAGGTTCCGGCCGCGGCGATTTCAGAAAGGCCGGCGCCTGTCGTCCCGGCGATCTCCAGGCGTCTTGCCGACCTTGGAGTGCCGGGAATGACCAACACGGTCGTCCTCCAGGCCACCGCGGAATGGAATGTGGTTCAGTTGATTGATTTTCTGACTCAGAAGGCCGGCCTGAGGAACGTGGTCATTTCCAAAGGCGTAAGCGGATTGACCACAAAACTGACCTTTGACGGTGTGACGGTGGCCGACGCACTGGAAATAGTCCTTTCCATAAACAACCTTTCCTGGGAGGTCCGCAACGGGATAATGACCATCATGACCGACGAGGAGTACCGCGCCCTTTACGGCGTGAGCTTCTACGAGCACAAGAAGGTCGAGGTGGTGGAACTGAAGTACGCGGACCCGACCAGAGTCGCGACGATGCTCGACAAGGTACGCAGCGCGATAGGGACCATAGTGGCTGACTCCGTCACAGGCTCCATCCTTCTGATAGACACGCCGGAAAAAATCGCGGAGATGCGGGCGATTGTTTCCAGGACGGACATTCCCACGGTTTCGCGGGTGCTGCCGACTGAAACCAGGACATTCGTTCTGCAGTACGCTGACGTGGAGACGATTCAGTCCGAAATAGCCGCGCTCCTCAGCAAGGAAGCCGGCATGGTCAGGTCCGACAAGCGGACGAAGACGCTGATCGTGACCGACCTTGCGCATAACATGTCGAGGATTGAGCAGCTGGTCAAGACGTTCGACCGCACTCCGAGGCAGGTGTTCATAGAGGCCAAGATTGTCGAGACAGCTCTCAACGATGATTACAGCATGGGAATCAACTGGGAGCACATGTTCCAGAGCCTTGATCCGCGTTTTTCGCTTCGAACTGTTTCGCAGCCCGGCCTGCCCACTGCGCCGGCTTTGTCGCTCAACTACAACACCATCGTCTCCGGAGGAGATATCAGCGCCGTGCTGGAGGCGCTGAAGGCAATCGGCGAGACACGCATTCTTTCGAATCCCCACATTGCGGTCATGGACGGGCAGGAGGCGACGATAGAGGTTGTGGAGGATCAGCCCTACAAGGAAGTCACGCTTGAAAGCGGCACGACGAACGTTACCGGCGTGACGTATCTTTTCAAGAAGGTCGGCGTACAGCTTGCGGTCACTCCGAGGATAAACGAAGAGCGGTTTGTGACCGTCTCGATAAAGCCTGAGATAAGCTCAATTTCGCAATGGTACGACGGCGCGCCGCAGGAGGGCACGCCGGTCATACGCAAGGCTCTGGCCGAGACGACGGTCATGGTGAAGGACGGGGTGACGATCATCATCGGCGGACTAATCAAGGATCGCAGAGATACGAGAAGCAGCAGGGTGCCGGTGCTCGGGAGCATTCCGCTCATAGGCCGGCTGTTCCGCTATGATGTAGAGTCAATAGTGAACACGGAGACGATCGTGTTTCTTACGCCGAGGATAGTGACTGGAGACGAGCCTTATCTTCTGATGAAGGACATGAAGAAGGCGCCCAAGCCGCTGCGACAGGTGGGAGGGTCCGGAGGGAAGGATTTCAAACCTCTCCGATGATCCCGCTCTTTTGCGTTCAACCCGGCTTCCGCGTTCGAGCAGCGGCGCGGTCGCCTGTTTCGTCGCCGGACAGGGGCGACGGAACTGGAAACTCTGTGGAAGGAAAATGCGCTGCAGGGTGAAAAACATGGACGGCGCGCCGTGGTTATGCGCGGCGCTGGCTGCGTGCGGTTTTCTGTTCGGGTCTGGGCACGCGATCTCAGCCGAAGATGAGGCCGAAGCGCCTGATGTGTTCCAGTGGACCGAAGCCGGGTCCGGAGCGGAGGAGAAGCCGGTGGCCGCGGGGGAGAACGAGCAGTCTGCCGCGCCCGCGCCGGAAAATCCGGACGAGCAGGAGACGTTCAAATGGACGGAGCTTCCGGATGAGGGAACTGAGGCCGGGCCCGCCGCGGCCGCGGAAACTGATGTAAAACCTCCCGCAGAGCAATACCAGGCTGTTCTGAGGGAAAATGAGGATTTGAAGAATCGAATTGCGGAGGCCCAGCGCCTTGCGGAGAAAGCGCGCGTCGAGAACGAGAAACTGGCGGCCGAGGTTAGAGACCTGGAGGAGCGCATCGCCCAATCCGCGATGCTTATCAAGGATCTGCAGCAGAAGAAGGCCGAGACTCCGGAGGTTGACACCGGACGCATGAAGGAATTGGAGGAGCGTCTGGCTCAGGCTGAGGCGGAGAAGAAGAAGCTGCTGGAGGATGTTCAGGCCCTCCAGAAGGCTGTCGAAGAGCGCAGGCGTGAGGAGGAAGACGCCCGGCTGCAGGAGCGCAAACCGGCGGTCCAGCCCGCTCCGCCGACCGCCGCGGTGCAGCCCGGTTCCGATCTTTTCAAGGAGAAGGAGCAGGAGAATCTGCTTCTGCGAAACAAGCTGGTTGACGTCGAACTCGAGAAGCGCAGGGCAGAAGAGGCCCGGGCGCAGATAGAGAAGAAACTTGCCGAGGCAGAAGAATCGGCCCGGCGCGCGATCGAAAAGAAGGATGAGATCGAGAAGAAGTATTCCAGCGCGGTTTCCGTGCAGAAGGAGCACGCCAAGACGATCGAGAAACTGATGGAAATCATGCCGCAGATGGAAAAGGAGCTGGCCGAAACGCGGGCCAAGGCTCAGAAGGCCGAGGCTGCGCTCAGGGCGAAGGAGCGGGACATGAAAGCCATGGAGACCGAGCTCCAGAGACGGGAACAGAGGCTTTCCAAGGCCGAACGGATGGCTTTTGTTCTGGAAAAGGCGCGCGAGGAGGTGGCCGCGGCGGACGACCTTCAGAAGCGGGACATGCACTACAACATGGGCGCTGTTTACGCAAAGGAAGGCAGGTTCCGGGAGGCCGAGGCCGAATACCTGAAGGCGCTGCGCATAGATCCGAATGATTCGGCCGTGCACTACAATCTGGCGATTCTGTACGACGACGAGCTTAATGAGAAGGAAAAGGCGGCCATGCACTACAGGAAGTATCTCAAGCTGAATCCCGGAGCGCCGGACGCGGACGCGGTCAAGGGATGGCTCATGGCCATCGAAATGAACCGCTGAGCAGACCGCCGCAGTCCATGAACCCGGTGCTCCGCAAAAGCCGGGATGAAACCGCGGATAACCGTCATAGTTGTCGCCCTCATCATTCTTCCGACTGCCGTCATGACCCTGTTGACGGCACGCGCGCTTCTGGACTGGGAGGTTGTTCTGAACCGCGCAACGGAGACAGCCGCCGCTCGGGCGGTTGAGACGTCAGCCGACAGGCTTCATTCGGAGCTGTCGCGCGAGCTCAGAACCGTCAGGGACGCCATGGCGTCGGCGCTCGAGAAGGGCGGATCCTACGCTCCAATCGAGGAAGCGGCCGCAAGAATCGAGGGTTCGGGTTCGCTTGCGGCGCGCGCGTATCTGTTCATGAATCCGGAGGGATTTGTTTATCCGCCCGGCGGGCCGCAGGCGTCATCGAACAGCCGGCCTGACCAGATTGCGGCTGCGCTCAGGCGGGCGATTTCGCAGCATGGCGTTGGATCTGCGGTGCGTTTTGCCTGCAACGACGAGTCGTTCCTGTTCGCAGCCATTCCCGAACACGGGCCGGTGTTTGCCGGCTACATGGTGAACAGGGATCGTTTCAGGGACAGGTTGGCCGCGATTCTCTCGGAGGTCTCATCCGGCGGCGTTTTTGTGTTTGCCGAGGGTCCGGGATTGCGGGTGGGCCCGAGGCGCGCTGACCTGCCGGCGGCGGTTGAGATCACCGATTCGTTCGACACCCGAGGCCAGCCGGCAACCGCTGAGGCTGGGGGAACCGGCCCGCAGGTGCTGGCCGTGGGCAGGCTGTATCCGCCGTTCGATTCAGTGCAGTTGAAGGCTGTCGTGGCCGATCCTGAGAGCCTCCGAAGGGCGGGGAGGATGAGGGCCAGGCTCTTTGGATGGGGAGTCGTTCTGTGCGCATCCGCGATGATAGGAGGAATTGTTCTCGCATGGCGCGAGACGGCGGCGGATATCCGCCGGGCCAGGGCCCGGGCCGATGTGGTTGCAGGGGTCTCGCACGATCTCAGAACGCCCCTCGCCGCGATGCGGGCGCTGGCCGACGCTCTTCTGATGGGCCATGTTGCCGATCCGGCCAGGCGGAAACAGTTTCTCCAGACCATCGTCAGGGAGTGCGAACGTCTGGAGCGGTTGATAGAGAGGGTGCTGTATCTCATTCGGTTCGGCCAGGATTCCCTGGCCTTCGCCATGAGGCCGGTGAACCCGGCGTTGATCATAGAAAGCGCGGTCCGCTCTTATGCTTCGTCCGTAGGCGCGGCATCCGGGCCTGACGCCGGAGCCGCGGAACCGGTGGTGATGGAGTGTCCGGCGAACCTGCCTGAGGTGATGTGCGATGAACGGGCGATCGGGCAGGTGATTTTCAATCTGCTTGACAATGCCTGGAAATACACTCCACGCGACCGCAACGGCGCCGGTCCGGCGGTGAAGGTCTTTGCGGATGTGGTTGAGCGCCGCGTCCGCGCCGGTTTCCTGCGCCGAGCCGGCAGATGGGTGCGAATCACTGTGGAGGACCGGGGGATAGGAATGACGCCGGAACAGAAGCGCAGGATATTCCGGAGGTTCTACCGGGCCGAGGAGGCGAGGGCGATGAACGTGTCGGGGTTGGGGCTCGGTCTTGCATTCTGCCGGCAGGTGGTCAGACAGCACGGCGGACGCATGGAGGTCAGAAGCAGTAAGGGCATGGGGAGCTCATTCACGGTGTTGCTGCCCGTGCTGGAGAGCGGAGCATGAAAGAAAACAGGCAGAAAATTCTGATTGTTGAGGATGATCAGGCGCTGATGATGGGGCTGACCGAGAGCCTGCGGCACAGCGGATACGATGTTGTTCAGGCTGTCACCGGACCCCAGGCCCTGAAAATTGCCCAGGAGGCCCGGCCTGACCTGGTCCTGCTGGATCTGATGCTGCCCGGGATGAGCGGATTCGAGGTTTGCAGGGACATTCGCGCGTCGGGAAGCAATGTTCCGGTGATAATGCTGACCGCCCGGCAGGATGAATTCGACAAGCTGCACGGGTTCGAAGTCGGCGCGGATGATTACGTCACCAAGCCCTTCAGTTTGCAGGAACTCCTGGCCAGGGTCAAAGCCGTTCTTGCCCGGGGCAGGGCAAGACGGGAGGGACCGCCCCGCCACGAATTCGGAGAATGCGTTCTTGACATGGAATCCCGCACTCTGACCAGAAAGGGCAAGGCTGTTTCCCTGACCAAGACCGAGTTTGATCTGCTGGCCTACTTCTGTGTGAACGAAGGCAAGGCTCTGTCGCGCGAGGCCATCATGAACGATGTGTGGGGTATGGAGTATTACGGGACGCAGCGATCAATAGACAGCTTCGTGGCCAGCCTCAGGGCGAAGATAGAGGACAAACCCAGCCGGCCGAGGCACATCATGACAGTTCACGGGGTGGGGTATAAGTTCGTCAGGAACGGATGAAAGGCCGGAGGGGGGCTGGCCGGCCCTGCGCCGGTGTTCGGATTGACGGACGGCGACAAGGTGTGAGACAATAATTCCGGATTTTGCGTTTGAGAGCAGATGGCGAAGCGCCCCGCATCGGCCGCACTCGGACCAGTCCGCAAAGTCCGGATTCGAATGAGATGCCGTCGAATGCGCAACGAGTTGAGAACCGAAGTCTGATTGCGATACGACCGCGGGAAAAGGGAGGGTGAGCATGTCAAACACACGATTGACGGTTGCCGCCGTTCTTGGGGCGGCGGGCATTCTGGCGGGAGCGCATTTTTTTACAGGATGCGAGCCGGCTGAAGGACTCGACGGTCTTACCGTGGAGCCGTCGGAGGCTACGCTCACACCGGGCAGCAACACGGTGATATTCACCGCGGTTCTGCATGCGACGAACGAGCTTTCGCTGCCTCTGGAGTGGAGGGTGAGCGACCCGTCTCTGGGCAGCATCGTCTCGCAGTCGGGATACACGGCGGTCTATCAGAGCACGGGGCGCAACGGGAACAATGTGGTCACGGCGCGGGACCAGTACGGCAATGAGGGGTCCGCCACTGTGCGCCAGACCGAGGAAACCTACACGCTGACCCTTACGGCGGTTCCGAGCGCACAACTTCCGGCCGGCACGAACGAATGCACCATCATTGTCGAGGGCGGCGTGGCGCCATACCGCTGGTCGGTCGAGAATTCGTCGCTGGGCCGGGTCACGGTCAAGGCCGACAACATGGTTGTTTACCGGAGCTATGCGCCAGGCTCCAACGGCGTTCGGGTGCGCGACGCAAACGGCGTCAGCGGGGCCATAGTCATTTACCAGGCTGCTCCGAGCGCCGGACCTTCGCCGGGCGGATGATCGCAAAATCCGGAATGATGCGGCCGGCTCCGCCAGCGGCCTTGCGGAAAACGGGTGCGCCGTGATCGGGGCACGGACACAAAGTCTCTGCAGTCCGCCGCTCTTGCGCGGCGCGTGGACGGTGTTGTGCGCCGCGCTCCTTGCGGGCTTCGGGGGGACGGTTTTCGCCGACATCCACTACGTGTCTCCTTCCGGCGGCAACGTGTTTCCGTACACGAACTGGAACGACGCCGCCACGGCCATCCAGGCGGCAATAAGCGCGGCGTCAGACGGCGACACGGTTCTTGTGACCAACGGCATTTACAAAACCGGCCAGACGTCTCTCACCAACAACATGGCGTGCCGAGTGGCTGTGACGAACGCCGTGACGGTCGAGAGCGTGAATGGTCCGGCCTTCACCGTCATAGAAGGCAGCCTGTTTCCATCCTCCATCCGATGCGCATACGTGGGAAGCAATGCCACGCTGCGGGGTTTTTCGCTGATCAACGGATGCACCGAGCTTTTTGCGACAGAGACGCCGCGCACGAGCGGAGGAGGCGTCATGTGCGAAGGCGGCGCTGTGGACAGGTGCGTCATCATGAACAACTGGGCGGTCAACGGCGGGGGCGTGCTCTGCTACAACGGCGGCCTCGTGCGCAACTGTCTGATCGCGAGCAACAGTTGCACCTCGCTCGGCGGCGGGGCGTTTCTCTATTACGGCGGGGAGATCGAGAGTTGCACGCTCGTGGCGAACTCGTCCAGCGCCAACGGCGGCGGAGTGTACTGCAAGGAGGGAGGATCGGTCAGGAACAGCATTCTGGCCACCAACACCGCCACCGACAGCGGCAACAACTGGTACAACTCCGGGACAGGCATGGCGTACCTGTACACATGCGCTTCTCCCGCGCCCGCGGGCGCGGGAAACATGGATGTTGATCCGGCCTTCGCGAACGCGGCGGGCGGCGATTACCGTCTCGCGCTCGGCTCGCCGCTGATTGATGCCGGCACCAATCAGCCGTGGATGGCGGCTTCGACGGATCTGGATTCCAATGCGCTCATCATGAACGGCCGGACGGACATCGGAGCATACGAGTACATCTATTACCCCATAACCGCCACCGCGGGGCCGAATGGCGCGATTGCGCCGTCAGGCACGCTCCTCGTCGCGCGGCTTGCTTCGACGAATTTTGCGATGATTCCCGATCTGCATTATCATGTCAGCAGCGTGGTAGTTGACAACGTCTCAATCGGACCGACCAACTGGTACACATTCGCGAATGTGACTGCGCCGCACACGATCGCGGCTTTTTTCACTGGCTTTCTGCGACGGGCCGTTGGTACAGCGTTCAGACCAGCGCGGGTCTGATTCCGGTTTCATCCTGGGGAGCTGCGACCGACTGGGTGGAGCGGGCCGGCACCGGCGGATGGATGAGTTACACCGGCTCGATGCCTGGCGCCAGAGGGTTCTACAGGGTTGGAGTGAAGATGCCTGTTCCATAGAGATAATCCCGGAATTTGCGTTTGACGGTTTCAATCCCGAAACAAGAGGTTTTCACACGAATTTCACAATCTCATGACACCTTTTTCCGGCGATTGGACTAGATTACAGATAGCTGGAACCAGTCGCAGAATCCGGGATAATATAGGGATGAGCATGATCAGAAAATTTCGAATGAGGTTCAGGCAGAGCGCTGCCGGCATGGGCGCGGCGCTGGCGTTGTGGGCTGCCGGCGCTTATGCGGACCTTACCAATACGTGGCATTTCACGAACAGGAACCAGTACGCGGTTTCCGATCCTGCGCTGATCGAGGTCAATGAGACTCCGCCGGGCTATGCGCAACTCATTCTTCAGGCCCAGGAGTGTTTTTTCTCGACCCTGGACGAGTTCACGAATGCGACTTCGTATTCCCGGTTGCGATTCGGTCCGCTCGCGATTCTGCGTCTCTCGGGCACGCCGGGCAACTACAACTCGCCCGGCACGTTCACCTCGCGAATTTTCGACAGCGGCGGCGCGGTGTGGGACATGCTGCAGTTCAGGGCGTGGAATATTCACTACGTGCCTGATCCGGATTTGCTGGCCTATTACCGCATGGACAATGATCAATGGGTTGATGCAATCACAGGACTTCGGGGGACGCCAACGAATGGGCCTTCCTTCGTCGCAGATGCCAAGGGCGGGACGTATGCAGGCCGATTTCGCGGGAATGCCTATCAAGATGGCGTAGCGCTGCCGAATCAGAGCCTGCTGTCCGGGAAGAGCGGTTGTACTTTGATGTGTTGGTTCAAGGGGTTTCAACAGACGGCTGAATACGAGGGTATACTTGCCTCTCGGTCTGCGGATTCTACGAGATTTTGGGGTTTTCAGCTTTGGACGATGGGAGCGACATCTGTGTCTTTTCTCGTTCGAAATGGAACCGGCCCTTATTCATATGCTGTGGCTCCTTATCAAACAAACCGGTGGTATTTCCTTGTTGGGACATATGATTCGACAGGTGATAGAAAAGCGCGTCTGTACGTGGATGGAGTTCTTTACAGTGTGGCTGGCAATGTGGCGGATGCCGGTTCGATAGTTCAAACTGCCCCCTTCTTTCTTGGGAAGACGGACTATGTGCTTCCGACGCGTCATGTCAACGCCGTCATTGATGAGGCAGCCATTTTCGGCCGGGTTCTTTCCTCCAACGAGATTGCGCTCATGTACAAGAGTTATGCGCGAACCAAGCCGCTCTTGTTCCAGGTCAGGTCCGGGACCACGCCGGCGGACGTCCAGACCAGGACGTTTGTGGGGCCTGACGGCACTGCGGACACCTATTACTCGCAGCCTGCCGAGAAACTTGTTGAGTGTCCTGACTTCAGTGTTTCCAACCGATACGCGCAGTACAGGGCATATCTGTACGCTTCAACGAACAACGCCCTGACTCCGTACATCGAGGCGGCCGGCTTTGTGGCAAGGGACAGCAGCGCTCAGAACGACTGCATGCTCAACGAATGGAAGGCAGGCCAGTTCACGGCCAATACAACCTGGATTCCGGAGACCAACGATACCCCCTATCTGGGCCTTTCTCTGCGTCCGAACGGCGGATACGCCACGAACGGCACATACACCTCCCGCGAACTCGACGCAGGCGCATCAGTGAACTGGCTGAATATCTCATGGTTCATGGGAGAAGAACTGAGCGCGTCGATTCCTGGGCTTGTCGGGCTGTGGCATATGAATGAGACGTGGGCTCCGGCAAAGGGGACGGTGTTCGGAACTCCGGTTGACGGCGCCTTCACGACCTGTGGCAAACTCGGGTCCGGATCCGCGGTCTTCAACGGATCCGGCGCTCACACGGTGTTCAGTTTTTCGCCGGCTCAGACAGTGAGGGCCGTGGAGCTGTGGGTTCGGGCCGACGAGCCTCGAGACGGACTTTTCAGGATCAGCTACGGCGGCGGAGGGTCGGCCATCTCCTGCGCTGTCTCGAACCGGTGCGTTTACACGTATCCCACGAATGTCGTCTCAACGATCATCGTAAACGGCAGCGACCGTTCCGCCAGGCTGCTGCCGGGGTGGAACCTTGTTGTGGTCTCGTTCGACCGGAACATTTCCATGGACGAACTGGACCTCGGCGTGGCTGACGGGGACTATTTCAGGGGCGCCATGGACGAGCTGGCTCTGTACGACAGGACGGTCACGCCGGCCGAAGCCAAGGCGCATTTCATTTCCGGTCGCCGGCAGGCGGCGGGCCGGGCCAGGGCGCAGGTGCGTTACGGAAACACCTTGCCCCTTTCAGGCGCATTCGTCGGGCCGGGCGGCCTGCCCTCGACCTTCTACGACAACGGCCAGGCGCTCGGAGTGCTGGGCCAGCGCTACCTGCAGTAC
>Ga0129299_1001940_pt1 | contig 13774 bp, 10 predicted proteins | sample ConPoolayeCmetaG_FD_94477 | JGI IMG/M metagenome (GOLD analysis project Ga0129299, IMG submission 94477) | Hot spring microbial mat communities from California, USA to study Microbial Dark Matter (Phase II) - Cone Pool mat layer C metaG ... | reverse complement strand
GGTGTAACGCCGTATCGTGGAGGCGAGCCAGCAGCAGCTCTACCTCTGCTTTGAGGCGCTCCACCTCCCCCTGCGCCGCCGCCACCGCTGCGGACGCATCGGCTCCGCTCAAGCCGGCGGCGCGGCGGGCGGCGGCCACTTGCCTGCGGGCCGCCTCCAGGCGCTTCTCCAGGGCGCGGAGCTGGGCATCCTCTGGGGAGAGGCGGCGGGGCAGCAGCGCCGTTTCGCCGTGGATCACGTAGGTCCAGGCGACCAGGCCAGCCACCACGATGAGGGCAGGGACGATGAGGGTCTTCATTGGGCCTCCTTACGTTGCGGCGGCAGTGGGTGGCGAGAGGCGTTGGTCGGGAGGTGTGGTCTCGAAGGGCGCGGCGGCGAGGGAGGTGAAGCCCGGGGGACGCCGGTGGGCCCACGGCCGCGCCGCCTCCAGCTGGCTGGCTAGGCGCAGCAGCACCGCCTCCTCACCGTAGCGCGCCACGAACTGGGTGCCGATGGGCACCCCCGCCGCGTTCCAGAAAAGCGGGACCGACATGGCCGGTTGGCCAGTTTGATTGAACAGCATGGTGTTGGCAGTGGTCTCCAACTTTTCGGCGGCCATGCGCTCTAAAGCCAGCCGTAAAGCGGGTCGAGCAGGCACGACGCGGAGTACGGCAAGCGCCAGCTCCTCATGCCGCCGCAGCCGGTGGTAGCCGATGGGCACTGGAGGGTAAGCCATGGTCGGGGTGAGCAGCACGTCGTAGGTACGGAAAAACGCGGCCATGCGGCGCCGGCAGCGGTGGACCTGATCGATGGCCTCCTGGTACAGATGGGCCGGCAGTGAGCGTCCAATGAGCCCCAGCATCCACGTCTCGGGCTCAAAACTGGCGGCCTTGGCGGGTCGACCCACGAAGATCTCTGCCTCCGCGATGGTGCGCGCCGTCCCCACCGCCACAATGGCCAGGTACGCCCAGCGCCAGGCGCCCTTGTCCACCGGCGGGTGGGCCTCCTCCACGTGGTGTCCCAGGCCCTCGCACAGCGCCGCCGCGTCCAGGACCGCTTCCCGGCAGTCGGGATGCGTGCTCTCCCCGAACAGCGAAGAGGTGGAGACCGCCACGCGCAGACGCCCCGGATCGCCTCCCACCTCGGCCAGGAAGGGGCGCTGGGGCGGGGGCAGCATGCCTATGGCCCCCAGGTCGGGGCCGCAGGTGGCGTCCAAAAGCGCCGCCGAATCACGCACCGAGCGGGTGAGAGCGTGCTCCTGGACCAGTCCAGCCCAGCACTCGGCGGCGTCGGGACCCAAGGGGTTGCGCCCGTGGCTGGGCTTGAGCCCGAAAAGGCCGCAGCACGACGCGGGAATGCGGATCGACCCGCCGCCGTCCCCGCCGTGGGCGGCGGGTACGATCCCCGCCGCCACCGCCGCGGCGCTGCCCCCGGAGGATCCGCCGGGGGTGCGGGACAAATCCCACGGGTTGCGGGTGGGCCCTCGCCAGCGCGGCTCGGTCACTCCCATGATCCCCAGCTCGGGGGTATTGGTCTGGCCGACGAAGATGAGCCCTGCGACGCGCAGCCGCGCCACCAGTTCGCTGTCGTGGGGAGCGCGGACATCGGCGAGAAAACGGCAGGAACCAGTGAGGGGCTGGCCAGCCACGGCGGCCAGCAGATCTTTAAGCAGAAAAGGCACTCCGGCCAGCGGCTGATCGCGGCGCACCTTGGCCAGCTGGGCGCGGGCCGCGTCCGCCATGACGTGGACCACCGCGTTGAGGTGGGGGTTGCGCTCCTCAAGGCGCTCTAAACAGGCAGTTAGCACCTCGGTGGGGCTGAGCTGCCCTTGGCGCACCAGGGTGGCGAGCCCCACCACGTCGTACTCTTCATACTCCGTAAACGCGCCACTCATGGCTGGGGCTCTGGGTCAACGAAGCGCGGCTCGCCGCTGAGGGCGGCCACAAGCCCAGGGAGCGCCTTTTCTGCGGCGGTGCGGCCACACGCTTCGAGGAGCTCCACCTCGTTGAAATCCCAACCCAAATACGCCCCCACCTCGGGCTGAATGAGGCATTCGATGGCGCCGGCCGGTGGGTGGTTGGCGCGGCTCCACAGGTAGCCAGTGATCATCATCAACTCCAGGATGTTGCGTGGCCGGCGCGCCCCCTGGGGAGGGGGCACGATATCCACCGCAATGACGAAATCGGCCCCCAACTCGCGTGCCACGTCTACGGGGAGATTGTCGGCGACGCAGCCGTCCACCAGCAGTCTGCCCTCCATTTCCACCGGTGGAAACACCCCGGGAACCGCCGAGGAGGCACGCAAGGCGGGGGCCAGGGCGCCTGAGCGCAGCACCACCTTCTCGCCCGAAACCACGTCACACGCTACCGCCGCAAAGGGCTTTTTCAGTTGGTCGAACTCGCCCACCCCGAGGACCGAGTGGATGACGTCCTCCATGGGACGCGTATCGAACAGGGAGAAGCGGTTTTTCCAGGAGAGTCGCGCCAGTTTCGGCCAGCGCACGGTGCGAAACACCTGGCCGAGCTCTTCGGCTGGCAACCCCGCCGCATAGGCCGCCCCAACTAAGGAGCCAACGCTGGTGCCGGCCACCACCGCCGGCTCAATCCCCTCCCTTTGCAGCACCTGTAGGACCCCCACGTGGGCGGCGCCGCGCACCGCCCCGCCCGACAGGGCGAGGCCGATACACCGGGGTTTGCTCTGCACGCACGTCGACACTCTCTCGCCTCCCGCCGAGCTGTTGGCAGTGTAACCCCTTTTGGCTTCACCCAGCGCGCCAAAGCGCCGGCGCGCTACACCGGCAGGAGAAGGCGCCGTGCCGATGTCCCTGCAAGCTATCCTCCAACCGCCGCGAGCGCCAGACGTGGCAGCGCTGTGAGTTGCCGTTTTCCCTCCAGCCGCAGGAGCTGCTGGGCCACAGCAGCGGCCCCGGCGTGGGTGGCGAACCACGGCGGCTTGGGAGCGATGGTGAAAGGCCCGTCGATGACGCTCTTTTCCGGGTGTTCAAAGAGCAGAGTGTTGTGCACCACGCCGATGCCGCTGGCGATCTGCTGCCGGGTGTGCCCGGGGTAGGCCCCCCAGGTGGTCACGCCCAATGCGAACCCCATCGCCGGCCAGTGGTTGAGGGCCACCGTGCCGTAGCGCAACTGCTCCACCGCCCGCTCCAGGTGGTCACCCAGCTGCTGGCGGGTGCGGGGGTCGACGATGACACAGGCGTTGAGGGTGCCCCACAGGCGGGAGTTGGCGAAGTCCACGGCTGCGTCCAGGAAGGTCGGCGCATCGCCCGCTGGGAGCGGTGTCTCCGCAGCCAGGGAGCAGAACGCCTCGGTGGTGAAGCAGGGGTTGTCGAAGTCATGCGCTGGCACGCCGGGGATGACCGTCCACGGTAAGACGCCCTCCTGGCGCTTTCCCACCTGGATGGCCTGGGGGTTGGCGGCCAACAGCGCGTCGAACCGTGCCTCGGCGCCGGGGTAGTAAGCGGGTCGCTGGGGAATCCGGCCCAGCACGGCGGTGATCGCGGCCAGCAGATCCTGGCGCTGCGGCCACTGGGCGGAGGTTAGGAGCACGCGGGCGGCGTTGCAGTTGAAACCGGCGTTGTTGACGATCTGGGTGGCGATGTTCTCGGCGTGAAAGGCGAGCTCGCGGTGGCTCCAGCGGCCGGGCACGATAATCACCGGGCCGACGTTGCCCAGCTCCGAGGTGATCCGCTTGGTAATCAGCGGGCGGTCCTCCGCCTTGCGGCGTCTGCCCTCCTCGCCGCTGCCGTACACGATGGCGTCGTGGGTGCGGTCGGAACCGGTGATGTGAATTTCTTCCACCTGGGGGTGAGCCACGAGATAGGCGCCCACCTCGGGGCCGCCGTAGGCGGTGGCCAGGAAACCGTCCGTAATCAGCGCGGCGAACGCCTCCTCGATGAACGGCCCGAGGTAGGCGTTAACCTCGTGTAGCTTGAGCAGCACCACCTGACCCTCGGCGAAGAGCTTGTGCACCGCATCGAGGGGTCCGATAGAGGCCACGTTGCCGGCCCCCAGCACCAGGGCCAGGCGCCCCGGCGGTGCGGGCCGCCGGTGGAGTGCACCGGTGTTTGCCATCAACTCCTCACGGGTCACGCCGGGTTGCATCCACACCTCGGCGCTGAAGCCGCGGTAGAGCAAGCGGTCGAGGAGGTCGGCGGGAAAAACCTCCACCGCCAGCGCCCCCGACGCCCTCGCCCGAATGCGCCGCGCCGGCAGCAGCGGCGCCCCGTACTCCTGGATTTGCCTTAAGGTGCGCAGGAGCAGGCGCAATACCCGAGCCTGGGCGATGGGTCCTCCGAACCACTCCTCGGCACCCTGGGGGGAGTCCATGGCGATCCCCTTGGCGGCGCAGGCGGCGGCGACTTGCGCTTGCGCCACCCGCACGGTTCCCTCCAGGGCGTCGCGCAGGTAGAGGATCTTTTCCGCCAGCGCAAGCCTCGCCCAGCGCTCCTTGTTCGCCGCGAGGGTGGCGAGCTCCCGATCGAGGGTGTGGGTATCCACGGCACGCACCCTTTTACGGCAACAGCACCGAAGAGCCCACCGTGCGCCTCTCCTCCAGGTCGCGGTGGGCGGCGGCGGCGTCGCGCAGCGGGTAGGTCCGGTGGAGGTGCAGGCGAACGTGGCCAGCCTCGAGGGCGGCGAAGAGCTCGTGGGCGCCGGCCAGCAGGTCGGCGCGCTGGGCGGTGTAGGTCATGAGGGTGGGGCGGGTGAGAAAGAGGGAGCCTTTTTCCGCCAAAACCAGGGGTGAAAACGCCGGGACCGGGCCGGAGGCGTTGCCGAAGGAAACCATCAGGCCGAGGGGCGCCAAACACTCCAGCGAGTCCTCCCAGGTGGCGCGTCCCACCGAGTCGTACACCACCGGCACCCCTCGCCCCTGGGTGAGCTCCTTAACGCGCCGGGGAACGTCGTCCCGACCCAGCACCAACACGTGCTGGCAGCCGTGGCGCCGCGCCAGCTCCACCTTGGCTTCACTGCCTACCGTGCCGATCACCGTGGCGCCCAGCGAGGCAGCCCACTGGCAGGCTAAAAGCCCCACCCCCCCCGCCGCGGCGTGAAAGACGATGGTGTCCCCCGGCTTGACGGGGTAGGTTCTGCGCAGCAAAAACCACGCCGTCAACCCCTTCACCATCACCGCTGCAGCGGTGAGATCGTCGACGAAGTCAGGCAGGGGCACCAGGCGATGGGCGGGAATCACCCGCCGCTGGGTGTACGCGCCTGGTGGGCCGCCGGCGTAGGCCACGCGCTGCCCCGGCTGCACCTCCTCCACGCCTTCGCCCACCTCTTCCACCACCCCAGCCCCTTCCAGTCCCGGCACCGCGGGCAGCGGCAGGGGGTAAAGCCCCCTGCGGTGGTACACATCGATGAAATTTAGCCCCACGGCGCCGTGGCGAATGAGCACCTCGCCGGGCTGCGGCGCGGCGACGGGCACCTCTTCCCAGCGCAAGACTTCGGGGCCGCCGGTTGAGTGAAAGCGAATCGCAAAGTTCATGGGTCCTCCTGCCACACTCGCCGGGCCTTCGTCAACCCCGACACCACCGCCGCCGGTACCTGCGCCCCCCAGCGCTACCAGCGCCGGGGAATATCGGCCACCACGCGGAAGGTGTCGCGGGCGATCAACAACTCCTCGTTGGTGGGAATGACGTAGGCCTTGAGGCGGGAGTTGGGGGTGGAGATAAGCGAGTTTTCCCCCGGGCGGGCCTTGGCGTTGGCCTCTTCGTCCAGCTCCAGGCCGAGGTGCTCCAGGCCGCGGCAGATCCGGGCCCGAACCGGGGCGGCGTTTTCGCCGATGCCTCCCGAGAACACCACGGCATCGGCTCCCCCAGCCTCCGCCAAATACGCGCCGATGTAGCGCTTGACTCGCTGGCAAAAGATGTCGATGGCCAGGGTGGCGCGGCGGTCCTGATGCTCCACTTCCTCCTCCAGCAGTTCGCGCATGTCGGAGGTCAGCCCAGAAAGCCCCAACAAGCCGGAGCGCTTGTTCAAGAGAGTGTCCACTTCAGACAGGTTCATACCCTCTTTGATGGCCAGATACTCCAGCACCGAGGGGTCGATGTCGCCGCAGCGCGTCCCCATGAGCAGCCCTTCCACCGGCGTGAACCCCATGGAGGTGTCAAAGGAACACCCCGCTTTGATGGCGCACGCCGAGCACCCGTTGCCCAGGTGCAAGGTGATGATGTTGACCTGCTCTGGCGCCAGCCCCAGCATGGTGCGGTAGCGATAGGCCAGGTAGCGATGGGAAGTGCCGTGAAAGCCGTAGCGCCGGATCTTGTAGCGCCGGTAGAACTGGTAGGGGATGCCGTAGAGGTAGCTCACCTCCGGCATGGTGGAGTGAAAGGAGGTGTCGAACACGGCCACCTGCGGCACGCCCGGCCCGAGGAGCTCCTGCGCGGCGCGAATGCCTTTGAGATTAGCTGGGTTATGCAAGGGTGCGAGGTCGATGCAATCTTCGATGCCCTCAATGACCTCGCGGTCGATTTTCACCGACCGGCGAAAGCGCTCGCCGCCGTGCACCACGCGGTGACCCACGGCATGGATGTCGCCCAGTGAGGCGATATCTTCGATGTGGGAATCGGGAGAGATGACCCAGCGGATGATGCGGTCGAGGGCCTGGCGGTGATCACGGATCGGCTCGGCGGAACGCTGCTTGGCGTGGTTGGCCACCTGGAAGGTCAGGAGCGCTTCCGTGCCGATCCGTTCCACCACGCCGCTCGCCAGACGGCGGTCCGCGTCGGCCGCGATGAGTTCCTGGTCCGTTTCAATGATTTGGAACTTCACCGTGGACGAACCGCAGTTGAGCACCAGAATGTTCACGAGCCACCCCCTAAGATGTGCGCGTCTTCACGAGCGCGCGACCCCCTTATGCCAGTATGCCACGGCAGCCAGCGGCAGGCTCGCAGGGAGGTGGGTAAGCCGACGGGGGTACGGCTCAGCGTGGGACCAGCGGGCAGGGCCGCCCACCGAAAACCCCGAAGCAGTGGTCCAGTCTGGCAGCGAAGACGTTGGGCGAAGGCCAGATTAGCTGGCGGGAAAACCACCGGTGCTACGGAGAATGCGCTTTTTCAACTGCTGGACCGGCGGCGCACCGCCGCGGTCAGCGGCCTCAGTTGGGGGGCGCGGGCAGTTCGGCGCGGATCAGGCGCACGACCAGCGGTCCGACGGTGCGGGCCCGCCCGGAGAACTCCAGCGGCACACCGGTGCCGGCGTCCAGGGCGATGGTGAGCCCGTCCTGCATGCCCCAAAAACCCAGCTCCACCCGTTGGTGCGTCGCCCCGCCGCCGCGGCCCGCTGTACGGACGTGGACCAGGCGGACGAGGGCGTCGGCGCGTCGGCGCCGCTCACCGCCTGGCCAGCGTTCCAGGTAGTCCACTGATCGCCGGGTAAGCCCGGCGTCCGCAAAGGCCAGCTCTACCGGGTACCCACGGGACACGATCCAGGCGGTGAGGTGGCCCCCCGGCCGGTGCAACTGCGCCGCCGAGACGATGTACAGGAGAGCGTACGGGTCGGCAAGGACGGTGTTATCCGGGACGGCTCCGCGGGAACCCGCCCACCCATGACTCAGATCCGACCATTCCTGCGGGGAAAGGGGCGCCTCCCGTTCGTCGGCGGGAGCGCGGCGCCACTCGTAGTAGCCGCCGCTCACGTAGCGAAACAGCTTCTCGTACGGTCGCTTGCCGAAGGTGCGCTTCTCCGTCTGCAGGGCCGCGAAGGTAACCGGGTCCAACCAAACTCGCACCTGCTCATCTCGACCGACGGGAAGGTCGGTTTCCACAGAAAGTTGCACGACGGTGGGGGGAAGGGGGACGCCCTTGAACCCTGGCGGCTCCCGCAACTGCTCGGCAAGGGCGGCGGCCGGTAGCAGCTCGTAACGGATGACCGAGGTGGCCGATGCCAGCAGCTTGCGAGCCTCGAAGTGCAGCGCCGTCCAAGGGGCGGCCGCAGGCGCGGCCTCGGTTTCGGCGGCCTGGCTGTTTCCGACGCTCATCGCCAGTGCCAAGAGAATCACCGTGGGCGTGCTCATGATGCCTCCACTGTAGCGTACGGATGCTCTGTGACGGGCGTTTTCACCTCCCGGTCAGCAGGGCCAGCGCCTCGTTCCAGGCCACAGAGGTGCCTTCAAGGGCAGTGGCTGAGGGGACAAGGTGGCGCCACCTCCAGCGGGGGGGATGGCCGCGCACGTCGCAGGGAAGAGGGTGAACCTCCAAGCCAACCCGGCGGCAGTGGCGCAGGGCGCGCCGCATGTGCCACGCCGAAGTGACCAGGCCGACCTTTTGCCAGCCGCGCTCTTCCACCACCCGCCGGTAGGCGTCGATTTCCTCGCGGGTGGTCCGCGGCCCAGGGAGGAGCACCACGTGCTCCGACGCCACGCCGAGGGACGCCCAGAGACCTGCGACCGCGTCCGGATAGCTGGCAGGTCGGCGGGGGTGGGAATGGCGGGTCGGGGGAGGCCCCGCGGGGAGGATGGGACCCGAGCTCACCAAAGTGACAGCCACACCTTGCCGGTACAGCTGGGCTGGCCAGATGACCCGTTCCGCGGCGCCGCCCAGCGTCACGCGGCCGGAGGAGGTGATCGCGATCCCTCCGCCCAGCACTAGAAGTGCGTCCAGACTTCCCCCTTCGGCCGGCTGCGAGGAGGAGAACGGTCCCTCCAGCAGGGCGAGTTGCCACGCCGCGACGTGGGGGTTGCCAGCGAGGGAAAGCAGCAACCAGCCGGCACCGGCGATCGCCGCCGGCCAGTGCTGGCGGCGCCGCCACAGGATCCCCGCGAGCGCGGCCCCAAGCAGCCACAGAAGCCCAAGCGGTGCGAGCGCCGCGCCGGCCACCTTGCGAAGCGAGTGGAAATCCTCCCAGCTGGCCAGGGCTATAGCCGCAGTGGCGACCAGGAGGCTGGCGACCGTCACCGAGGCCAAGCGGGTGCGAGGGGACATCATCCCACCTGGGGGCAGCTCGTGTCGGGTAACGGCCTAGCCGCTGCGGGCGGGGTGGCTGAGACGCGCCAGGGAGGAGGCGGGAGCCTTGGGACCATGGGCCGGTCAGGGTGATTCCGCCAGCCGGTCGACCAACTGGATGTACGCTTGCCGCGCCGCCTCAGGCGTCATCCCCTTCCGCTTGGCCCAGGCATCGTACTTGGCACGACCGACGAAATCGAAAAGGCCGGGTTCCTCGCCCTGGACATCGCCTACGGTGGCCTGCTTGTACAGCGCGTAGAGCTCCAGCAGCTGTGCGTCGGATGGTCTGCGGGGCAGTCCTTTAGCCCGGGCAACCGCAGCTTCAAATTCGTCCACTGGACTCATGGCGATTTCCTCCCCCCTCATCATACCGGCGCCCGCCCCGCCAGGGTGGGCATCCACCGGCCAGGATCTTGGGGGAGTTTTCCGGTGCCAGTCCAGGATCTGGGCGGCGGCGGGTCGGGAGAAACGGATCCTGGGGATTGGTAGAGCACTCCTGATACTGTTTTTTCGGTGTACACTTGCTTGGTGAATATCGGACCTGGGGAGAGGAACGGTGGGTGCCGCAGGGCATCGTGACTCCGATCCCGGGCGTGGGCCTGCTGGTCGCCGCCGTGACGGGAAAACCGGGGGCCAGCAGGCGAGGTGAGGGCAGCGGTGAGTGACGACCTCTGGGGAGCGATGCGAGATGACTCAGATGGCCTTGGTCCCGGTGGTGCAAGCTGTCGCGTTGCTGATGTCGGCTTGGCTGCTGGCTCGCGCGGCTCGCGGGCAGCCACAGCGACACTGGTGGACGGCTGCAGCTTGGGTGCTGGCGCTGGCCGGGCTTGTCAGGTTGCTGCCGTGGGATCGTTCGCTGGATGGGGCGTTTGCGGCGGCGCTGGCGCTGGGTGTCCTGGCGTGCGTCGCGGCGTTGGGCCGCCTGGCCGCGCAGCGACAGGAATCGGCCGGCTGGGCGTCCGCCCTGAATGAGGAGCTGAACCGCAGTGAGCAACGCTACCATTTTTTGCTTAACCGCCTGCCGGAGGCGTTCGTGGTCTTGGAGGAGGGAGACACGATCGCCTTCGCCAATCGTGCCTTCGCGAGGATATTCGGGATTGACCCGGAGGCCGCCAGAGGCCGGCCGTTTCACCATCTCATCGCACCCGAATGGCGCGACGCCTACCACCGCCGGCATAGCCTGGAGTCGACGACCCCCGGCGTGGGGGTGCGAAGATTGGAGTTGGAAGTCCTCACATCGCGAGGCGATCGCATCTGGGCCGAGATGAGGTTCGCCACCTCGAGCCTTGAGGATCACCCGGCCGAGGTGGTGCTCATCGCGGATATCAGCGAGCGTCGGCAAGCGCAGGTGCGGCTGGAGCGCTTCACCGAGACGATGCTGGGCCTCGACGGCACCTATGACGCCAACATCCAGAGGTTGACTGCGGTGTGTGGGGAGATGCTGAACGCCACCTGTGCCATGTACAACCGCCTGCAGGGAGAGTTCCTCTGCACTCTGGGTGGGTGGCAGCTCCCGAACGACTACCAGGGCGTGGATCGCGCCGAGGGGCATCTCTGTTTCGAGGTCATCCGGCGGGGTGCCGCAGCACCTCCGCTGGTGGTCGAGGAACTGAGCCATACCAGCTATGCCCTCAGCGACCCCAACGTCCGCCGCTACGGGCTGACGACCTACGCCGGGTTCCCGGTGTCGAGCCGGGGGCGCACGGTAGGATCCATCTGCGTGGTGTTCAAGGAGCGCAAGATTCTCACCAACGCCGACCTGCGCGCGCTGCAGATCGTTGCCGGTGCGCTGGGCCTGGAGGAGGACCGTCGCTACGCGCAGGAGGTGCAGCGGGCCGGATTCGAGATTGCCGAGGGGACGCAGCGGGCAGAGGATCTCCCAACCCTTTTCGCGTCATTCCACACCACCTTGGCCCGACTCATGGACGCCTCGGACTTCTCCGTGGCGCTTCTCGACCGCGAGACGCAGGAGCTTTCCTTTCCGTTTATGGCGCACCGACCAGACCCTCCCGCGCCGCGCCCCGCTGGCCGCGGACTCGAGGAGTACATCCTCCGGGTGGGTCGCGCAGTCCGTATCTCCCCAAAGAGGTTCGCCGATCTTGTGGCCCTTGGAGAGATTGCGGAGGCCGAACTGGGGTGCGTGGAGTGGCTGGGGGTGCCGCTGGAGGATCGCGGCGGACCGTTCGGCGTCCTGGTGGTGCGCAGCCACCGCGACGGGCATCATTTCTCGGCTCAGGAGGAGGAGGTTTTGACCATCCTGGCGAGCCAGGTGGCGAGGGCGGTGCAACACCTGCGTGCCGAAGAGCAACTGCGACAATCCGAGCGCAAGTACCGCACCCTGGTGGATCGCATGCAGGATGGGATGTTTCTCCTGCAAGGAACGAGGTTGATATTCTGCAACGAGGCGTTGGGGCGCATGGTCGGACGCCCGGCCGCGGAGCTGGAAGGCTGCGAGTTCTTGCCGCTGATCGCACCAGAGGACCGGGAGCTGGTGATGGAGAGCTACCGCCGCCGCCAGGCCGGGAACGCTGTGCCCGCTGAGTACGAGTTGCGCCTTCTGCACGCCGATGGCCGGCGCCGCATCGACGTTCTCATGCACGTCGGCGTGATCGATTACCAGGGGCGGACCGCGACGCTGGGCACTGTGCGCGACCTCACCGAGCGCAAGCGGCTCGAGGCGCAGCTGCGGCAGGCGCAGAGGATCGAGGCTTTGGGGCAGCTGGCCGGCGGAGTGGCGCACGATTTCAACAACGTGCTCATGGCTATCCAGGGCTCGGCGCAACTGTTGCAGCAGCGTCTAGGCGGCGACAACCGCGAGGAGCTTGCGACCATTTTGGCGGCCACTCAAAGAGCCTCACTTCTGACCCGCGGGCTGCTGGCGTTCGCGCAGCGACAGGTTTTAACCCCGCAACCCCTGGATCTCAACCGGCACATCGAACAGACTTTGCCGATTCTTCGCCGCATCATTCCCGAGAACATCAGCATCGATTTCGTGCCCTCGGCCCCGCCGCTGGTCGTCGAGGTCGATGCCGGACAGCTGGATCAGATCCTTATCAACCTGGCGGTGAACAGCCGCGACGCCATGGAGAACGGCGGGCGAATCCTCATCCGCACCGCCGCGGTAGAGATCGATCAGGTGTATCGCGAGACCCACCCTTGGGCGAAATTGGGGCCACACGCTTTGCTGCAGGTCCGCGACACCGGTGCGGGTATGGACGCGGAGACTCTCGCGCACATTTTCGAGCCGTTCTTCACCACCAAGGCGCTCGGTCGCGGTACCGGGCTGGGGCTGTCCACCGTGTACGGGATCATCAAGCAGCACGGTGGCATGGTCGACGTGGCCAGCGAGGTGGGCAGCGGCACGGTTGTGGATGTGTACTTCCCGGCCGTTGACAAGCCGCCGGTGGTGGAGCCACAGCGAGATCGCGGTGACCTGCCCGGGCGAGGGGAGCGCATTCTCGTCGTCGAAGACGAGGCGGAGGTACGGCAAATTCTGGGGGAGGCGCTGCGCGAGGCGGGGTATGAGGTGCACGAGGCGCCCGATGGAGCGGCGGCGCTGGACTTTCTCTTGCACAGCGGCGAGGAAGTGGAGCTGGTCTTGTCCGATGTGGTCATGCCCCGCATGGGAGGCAAAGAGTTGCTCCATGCGGCCCGTGCGCACGGGTTAAGGGCGCCGTTTTTGTTTTCCTCCGGGTATGGGCAGCCGTTCATCCACCATGGAAGTAAAGGGGGTGAGCGCGTCGCGTTTATCGCCAAGCCCTACGGCATTGACGAGCTGCTGCGCAGGGTTCGGGAGGTGCTGGCCAGCGCCAGCGACTTGTGCGTGTAACGCCGCAGGGGTGCCTCCCCGAATCCACGTGCTCCCCGCCGCGCCGCGTCGTTTTACGTATCCGTGGCGTTCCCCACCGGCGGGCACGGCGGGGCGGCGTCAGCGGGCACTCCCAGCAGGTAGGTGATGCGAAGCCCGGCGCGGGTTTTGACGCGGCCAGCGGTCCACTGGTAGCGCCCGTCGCCGCTTCTGCGTGCCAGAGCCAGCAGCTCGTCCGGGTGATAGGAGCGGAATACCGAGACGAGGGCGTCCCACGCCGCCACCAGCGGCACCACCGGGATCACGTACGTCCACAGGAGACGGGCCGCGGAGCAGGGTCGGATGAAGGGGGTGGCCGCCCATACCAGCACGGGCATGAAGAGAATCAGGGGACCCCAACGCAGCAAACTGCGCTCGGTGTACTCGAACACCCCGATACCGCGCCCGGTGCGCACGGTGTCGGCGAAGATCAGGGCGGCCTCTTTGGGTTGGAAGTGGTGAAACGCTGAAAAGAACGTGCGGAACCCCTCGAGCTCGGGGGGAACCCGCACCGCGTCTATGGAGCGGAGCAAACAGCGTACCAGCGGCCGGCGCTCGGTTTCCAGACGCTTGAAAACCTGCTCGTTGGGGTACAGGTCGGTGATCGTCACCGACACACTGATACCCTGCCGCGCCAGCTCCTCCTGTACGGTAAGCACCGGTTCAGCGGCGCCGGAGCAGAGGTCGAGAATCGTCTTATCGCCGCAACGCAGCATGGCGGCGTGAAGGCAATCTGCGATTGCGGCGTACGGCCGGAAACTCCTGGCAAAGAAGGACATGAAGTCGGTCAGGAGGTCCCGCCACAGGCGCGGAAACCACCTTAGTTCATGCAGCTCGACGAGCTGCCGGCGTTTCATCTCGTCCCGGATCCCGAAAGGTGACACCTGAGCGGCAGAACCCTTCTCAGCGGCCTGCGGGTAGCCGTGTTAGGATCGGTCGCTGGTACGGTGTGCGGGCGGGGGTGGCGTCTGTTTCTCTTGGTTCGGGGG
>Ga0129299_1001939_pt1 | contig 13776 bp, 8 predicted proteins | sample ConPoolayeCmetaG_FD_94477 | JGI IMG/M metagenome (GOLD analysis project Ga0129299, IMG submission 94477) | Hot spring microbial mat communities from California, USA to study Microbial Dark Matter (Phase II) - Cone Pool mat layer C metaG ... | reverse complement strand
TTTTTCCAAAGCTTCCGCCGAATAGCGTTGCAGGTATTGTGTCACGCGAACCTTGCGGGCCGTGTTTTCGGAACTCATGTATCGGACCGTGCCAAAGATGGGCCGTTCCGGTACCCAGGGCCGGTCGTAGCGGCCGAGGATCCAAAAAATGCCCGAGTATGAATTCGGGTCCTGGCCGTCCAACGCATAGCGATTGTTCAGCTCGATCATGATGTCGAGGGCCTCTTGCGGGCTGGCCGTCCACTCGAGGATCTTCTTGCCCCAAAGCATCCGCAGGTAGTTGTGCAGGCGGCCTTCGGCGACCAACTGGCGCTGGGCCGCGTTCCATAGCGGATCGTGCGTCTGGGACGAAGCGAACTGTTCCAGGGTGTAGACGTAAGAACGACGGTCGTTGGCGTGTTTCGCCAGAGTGGCCTTCGCCCAAGGAGGCAAAGAAGCGTAATCCGCGTAGTCCCGCCGATGCGCGCATTCATGGAACCCCAATTCCCGCCAGGTCACCAGTTGATCCAAAAACGCCTCGGCCGCCTGGCTCATGCCCCACCATCCCTCGCGCGCGCCCGTCGCTTTGTCGGACAGTTTAGCGGGCGTCCAGGCCTCGTGTCGGGCCAATTCGTGGAAGACCTGGTGCGCGGAGATGTGGCCAAAATGCAGATAAGCCGAAAGCCCGCTGGTCGAATCGGCGTCAGGCTGGTTTCGCAGCTCGGGATAGGAAGCCAACGTGGTGGTCAGGAATGACTTCCAGCGGGCCTGCGCGGCCGTGGCCCCGCCCGCCATCGAAACGACCGAGACCTTGTGATCGATGGGCAACTTCCGCAAATCGCTTGGCTCGCCCGCCAAGAGCTGGGGCGACGCGGCGGGCCACCGCTTGAGAATCGACGTCGGCAGTGAACGTAACGGCGGCAAGTCGATGTTTGCCAAGGGGTCGGGCTGGGGCACATCTAGGAGATGGTCCCGAAGCACGCGCTGCAGGAACCGCCGGAAGGCGTAGGCCGTGGGAAATGCCTCGCGCGCCGACCGAAGGGGAAGCAGCCCGTTGCCATCGATCGTTTCCACGCGCGCGTCCGCCTGGCCGTTTGCCGGGAGGATCGCCGGCGACACCGTGGGATGGTCGTCGGTCACGATCACGCAAGCCTCCCGGGCGACAGCATCCCATAACTCGCGGCTCTCACCCGGACGCGGCTCCACGTAAGGGTGGTACGCCACCGGCGTGCCGTTCAGCCGCCGTGCCGTGTCGTTCATCCCGTCGATCGCGAAACGATGGCCCCGGTGCGTATCCCATCGGCCTCCACAATTGAGCACTTCGACGACGAGGAGCGGCTTGTTCAATTCCCGCGCCCAGCCAATCGCCCGATCCATCGCGAAATTCCACCCGACGCGCCGCGCGGCCGTCATCCAATAGACGACGCCAAGACCATCGGGTTTGGGCGGCCGATCGTGCAACACGGCCAGACGCAAGGGGGGTGTCTTGCCGATCTTCTCGTGGATCATCGGTTGCTCCTCGCCCGGGCGCGATCGCCTGTCCCGAACAATGCAGAAGGAAAGCTCATCGGATCACCCAATGCCATTGTACGAATCAAGTTTCCCTCGGCTCGAGCAAACACGCAACCGTTCAGGGGGACTAACCCCCTCGGGACGCACGTTCTCGGGTTGCTGACGCGGGGTGTTTACACATCTATTACGCGGTTGATACACAGCCGCGACTCACCCTCGGGCGATCTGGGATACAATCAAGTGTTTCCTGGGGCTGTCCGTTTACCATCCGCGTGAGAACCATTATGGACCCATTGGCCGTCAACTCGCCTTTTGCCGTTCGGTCGAACCAGCCGACTCCAGCCCCCCATCCGCTCCGCTCACGCGCCAAGGTCTTGCTGACCAGCGTTTTCGGTCCCTACGGCAGGGACGACGAATATGGGAGCCGGGCGCTGAATCCGATGGAGTTGTACCACAATCAGGTCACCCGGGTGCAAGGGGCGTTTTCGCTCCGCATGTTCCACCGCTCCTGGGGCTTGATGTTGATCCAGGCGAACATCGAGGCCCCGTGCACGCTGTTGGACTTTCCCACGCGGGACCGATTCATTGAGGAACTGCGCACCCGTTCTTATGACATCATCGGCATCAGCGGGATCATTCCCAACAAGGTGAAGGTCCGCGAGATGGTCGCGTTGATTCGCCAATACCAGCCCCATGCGGTGGTGGTGATCGGCGGCCATGTGGCCAACGTGCCGGATTTGAAGCAGTGGACGGGCGCCGACCACGTGGCGCGGGGCGACGGCGTGCGGTGGTTCCGCGCGTATCTCGGCGAACCGACGGATCGGCCCATCCGCCACCCGAAAATCGTTTCCGGACTCGGAACCCGCAACGTGGGCATCACCGTGCGCGAAAAGCCGGGCGACGTCGCCGCCACGCTGATTCCCTCGGTCGGCTGCCCGATGGGTTGCAATTTCTGCTCCACCTCGGCCATGTTCGGCGGCAAGGGCAACGCGGTCCATTTCTACGAGTCGGGCGACGAGTTGTTCGACATCATGAGCCAGATGGAACAGTCGATGCACGTCCGCTCGTTCTTCGTCATGGACGAGAATTTCCTCCTCTATCGCCAACGCGCGTTGCGATTGCTGGAACTGATGCAACGGCACGGCAAGGCGTGGTCGCTGTATGTGTTCAGCTCCGCCAACGTGCTCCGCTCGTACACGATCGAGCAGCTCGTGGGCCTGGGAATTTCCTGGGTCTGGATGGGCCTGGAAGGCGAGAACAGCCAATATTCGAAACTCCATGGCGCCGACACGCGGGCGTTGGTCCGAACCCTCCAGTCGCACGGGATCCGCGTGTTGGGTTCGACGATCATCGGGTTGGAAAACCACACGCCCGACAACATCGACGCCGCGATCGACCATGCCGTGGCCCACGACACCGATTTCCACCAGTTCATGCTCTACACGCCGATCCCGGGCACGCCGCTTCACGCCGAACTGCAAGCCCAGGGACGCATGAAAGACGAAAGCGAGTTCCATCCCGCCGACATCCACGGCCAGTACATTTTCAACTATCGCCATCCCCACATCCCCGAGGGCATGGAAGCGGAATTGATCGTCCGCGCGTTCCAGCGGGACTTCGAGGTGAACGGGCCGAGCGTGGTGCGGATCGTGCGGACCACGCTGGCCGGTTACCGTCGCTACAAGAATCATCCCGATCCGCGGATCCGCGACCGCTTCGCCTGGGAGGCGCGGGACCTTGCCACGAGCTTTTCCGCCGTGGTGGGCGCCGCCCGGCGCTACTACCGCAATCGTCCCGCGCTTCGGGCCAAGATGGACGCGATCCTCAAGGACCTGTACGCCGAATTCGGCTGGAAATCTCGGTTGTTCGCGGCCCTGGGCGGCCCCTACGTTCATTGGACCATTCGTCGCGAGGAGCGACGCCTGGCCCAAGGATGGACCTACGAACCGCCCACCTTCTACGAACGGAACGAACCGGCGGCCAGTCTCCCCGTGCCCGAGGGCCTTCAGACGCCTACGTTATGCCAGCCGCTGACCTGCCGGGTGCAACCCCGGCGTCCGGCTCCGCGACCCAAAAAACAGGTCGCCGAACTGGTGGAAGTTGGTTGATTGCCGCGACCGCGGGAACGAGCTTGCCCAAGCGACGCCGAGGACCTCGCGGCCCGATGCCGGCGGGCGGGGATTGACTCGGGCAGGCGGGGTCCGCATAATGCTTGTCTCCCTATCAAGGGGGTGGTCGGGCGTCAGGCAAGCACCGCTGGCCAGTCTCTCGCGAGGCGCCCACATCGCCTTTCCACGGAAAAGGCGACATGCGCCCCGAGAGCCGAGTCCGGCCATATCTGGTTTTGCGGCGCATTCCCGCTCACAAAGAGGCCTTGTTTGGCACGCATTGGGAGAGATTTTATGATGTTGCGATTATCGCCTGGCGGCATAGCACTGAAGAGCGTTTTTGCCCTGGTTGCCGCGGCGGTCTGTTCAGATTGGGTCGAGGGCGGCGATTGGCCTCAGTTTCGCGGGCCGAACCGCGACGGCAAGTGCGAAGAGACCGGGCTGTTGAAGGAGTGGCCCGAGGGCGGCCCGAAGCTGCTTTGGAAAATCACCGGCCTCGGCCGCGGCTACTCGACCGTGGCGATCGTCGGGGGAAAGTTCTACACCATGGGCGACCGCAAGGGCGAGGGCGGAGCAACGTCGCAATATGTGTTGGCGTTCGATCTGGCGGGCCGGAAGGAGCTTTGGGCCACCCGGATCGGCCCGCCGCACACCGACGGTCCGCGCTGCACGCCCACCGTCGACGGCCAGTTGCTGTATGCCCTTGGCACCGACGGCGACCTGGCGTGTTTGGAAACGGCTACCGGCAAGGTCCGCTGGCGGAAGTCGTTCCCGAGGGACTTCGGCGGCAAGATGATGTCGGGCTGGCGGTTCAGCGAGTCGCCATTGGTCGACGGCGATCAAGTCGTTTGCACGCCCGGCGGAAGCGAGGCCACGCTCGTCGCCTTGAACAAGCGTTCGGGCGAGACGATCTGGAAGTGCGCCGTGCCGCGGCTGAACGAGCGGACGCCCCAAGGCGCCGCCTACACGTCCATGGTGGCGGCCGACATCCTAGGGACGCGGCAATACATTCAGGTCGTCGGACAGGGAGCGGTGGGCGTCGACGCGAAGACCGGAAAGTTCCTGTGGGGCTACGGCCGCATCGCCAACCGCGTGGCCAACATCCCGACGCCCCTGGTCCGCGACAACTACGTGTTTGTCACGACCAGCTACAAGACGGGAAGCGCCTTGCTCAAGATCGTCAAGGACGGCGGCGGCTTCAAGGCCGAGGAAGTCTACTTTCTCGGTCCCCAGGACTTCGAGAACCACCACGGCGGCGTGGTTTTGGTGGGCGACAGCGTTTACGGGGGTTCGGGCCAGAACAACGGGACGCCAGTCTGCCTGGATTTCCTGACCGGCAAGATCCGCTGGAAGAAACCTCCCTTGGGCCGACGTTCGGCGGCGGTGCTGTTCGCCGACGGCCATCTGATCTTCCGTTACGAGGATGGCCTGGTCGCCCTCATCGAAGCCACGCCTGACGAGTTCCGCCTCAAGGGTTCCTTCAAGGCCGCGGTGGTCGACGGGCCCGCCTGGCCCTACCCCGTCATTCACGACGGCAAACTCTACCTCCGCGCGAACGACACGCTGATGTGCTACGACGTGAAGGCGAAGGATTGACGCCGCGCGGGTCCGAGGGGCGTCGGCGCGGGGCGTTGTCGGCGTTCATGCGGGTTCGCCGGGCATGTCCCGGGGAAAGGCGGGCACCTCCATGGGCGGGAGCGGCTGACGATAGGTCTCCGCCCACGCCTGGCGCTCCTCTTCGCTGGCATAGTAGCGGAGCCATACTTCCGGATCGCCTCCCACCGAAGCGCAGTCCCAGTGCAAGAAGCTCGTGCGCGGGTCGATCTTCTTTTCCCGCGCAGGAAGGATGTGGCGATAGATCAAAGTGTACAGCTCTCGATCCGAAAGGTGGTCGGTGAAGTCGAGCACGATCCTCTTCTCGTACAGCTTGTAGATCAAATCCCAGAGGATCTCGTGCAAATCGTCGTCGCTGAGGGCCGAGGGCCGCGGAGGCCGCAGTTCCGGCTCGAACCACCGAAAAATCGGCACCACCGGCGCCATTTCCCAGGCCAACATGCTGGCCAGGTACTCGTTCTCGACGGCCAGCGGCAGCCGGTGGACGCTCACGCGGCTGATCGACTCGTCGTAGTAGGGTTCCAGTTCGTCGCGGAGTTCCGCGTTGCGCAACAGTTCGTCGAGTTCGCTGGAGGGGTATCGCGATTCGGCCATGGTAGTTTTGCCCGTGCCATCCGGCGCTCACACGCTTGCCCGCCGCGAGCGCGTGTTGGAAGCCCATGCTTTCCAAACTAACGCGATCCAAGAAACGTTCAAGATTTCGCCCCACCGAACCGACGCGGCTTTTCCAAGAAATGGCGGTTGGGATTCGGCAAAACCGCTACGATCGCGCGGTTTCCTGGCCCGGCGAGCCTTTGCAGAGGTGCTCGCGTTCGAGGCGGGCGATTTTCTCGACCCGGCGGGCGTGGCGGCCGCCTTCAAACGGCGTGTTCAGCCAGATTTCGATCATCCGGTCGATCAACCGCTCGCCGAGCATGTCGGCGGAAAGGCAAAGCACGTTGAGGTCGTTGTGCCGTCGGCTCATTTCCGCGGTCAGGTCGTCGTGGCACGGGGCGGCTCGCACGTTCGGGAACTTGTTCGCCGCGATGCACATCCCCAGGCCCGTCCCGCAGATCAGAATCCCGCGGTCCACCTTTCCTTCGCTGACGAGCCGGGCCACGTCGGCGGCCACGTCGGGATAATCCACGGGATCTTCGCCGAAGGCGCCCAGGTCGAGCACCTCGTGGCCGAGGCGCTTGAGCAATTCCACCACCTTGTTGTGGATCAAAAAGCCGCGATGGTCGGCCCCCACTGCGATCCGCATGGCTTGTCCTCGTCCTCCTTGTTGCGTCCCCGAAATCGCCTCGACGTTTCACCGCCCGGCCCGCCGGCCCAAAGGCCGAACACGCGACCCAAGGCGCCACGGTTACCACTCGAATTCGTCGATTCGGGCCTTCAGGTACGTTTCAATCTCGCTGGCGCAGCGCTGGTATCGTTCGATCGGCCCTCCGATCGGGTCGACGACGTCGCCGCCCGAGGGGCACAGCGTCCTCGCGCGGTCGGCCACGTCGGGCCATTGGGCAACGAGCGTCCGCAGGTGCGATTGCGTCATCGTATAAATCACATCCGCTTGGCGGACCAACGACTCGCTGACCGGTTGGGTCTCGTGGGCGGTTAAATCCAATCCCATCTTGGCCAAGACGTCCACGGCCTCGGGACTGGCGTGCCCGCCCGACACCGCGCTGGTTCCCGCCGAAGCCACGATCACGCCTCGATCCTCGACCTGGTCCACGGAGCAGTTTAGTCGCTCGGCGATAATTTTTCGAGCGATGGCCTCGGCCATCGGACTGCGGCAGGTGTTGCCGGTGCAAACGAACAAAACCATGAAGGAACTCAAGCGGCGAACGGTTCGCTCCGGAACCGCCCCTTCCCGCAAGATCATCAACTCGTTGTCCACCACTCGAACCACGGTCGAGGGCTGCCCATGCCGCGCCGGCCCATCATCCAGCACCAGGTCCACGTCGTCTTGAAGGGAATCCACCACGTCTCGAGCCGTACGTGCGTCCGGTTCACCGCCGCGATTGGCGCTGGTTAGCGCGATGGGACCGGGAATAAACCGCATGACATCCTGAACCAGGGCATGGCCAGGCACGCGGAGTCCCAACGTCCCTTCGGGGGCAACGACCCGCCGCACCTCGTCCGGCAGCCGCCGCGGCAATCCCTCGGGATGCGTCGCGTCGAGCACCAAGGTAATCGGACCCGGCCACCCGCGACGAGCCAAGCGGCGAGCCAGGCAGCTCATGTCCGGCACGTAGTCCAAGGCTTCTTCGAGACTTCGAAGCGCCAGGGTGACCGCGTGTCCCGGCTTCCGACGCTTGACGGCCACGAGGCGCGCTACGGCTTGCGGGGCCAAGGCATGGGCGGCCAGACCGTACACGGTTTCCGTAGGAAGCGCCACCAGCCGACCCTCGGCCAAGGCCTGGGCCGCACGATGCACCACGTCTCGGGCATCGTCCGCGGCTCTCACGTCGATTACAATCGGCGGCATGCTCGCTCCCGGGCTGAAAACCTCATCGACCAATCGTTACTAATCCTACCCGAATTGACTTGGGGCGAAAACCGGCGAATCCCCCCTTTTTTAATGTCCTGGCAGATCATTTTTAATGCCCTGGCAGATCACTCTCCACTCGCCGCTCTGCCAATGGCCCTCCGAGAAGATCGCAAATCCGTTTACAACCAGTTGCCAAACCATACGTTACGACAATCCAATTTACTCGGACCTTGCCGCGGACGAGACGGACCTCTCTGGCGATTCCCTGGTTTAGCCGCCCCTCGCAACCCCGGCTGTTGACAAACAGCGTCCCGCGAATCTACCATGGGCAAGTGGCATGGCAGCCGTCTTGCGGGAACGGCGCGGGTTTGCGCGGCGAGGGCCGCAAGGATCGGAACGCTCCCCTTCGGGGAGAAGGGGAACGGTTTATTTTTCGGCCCCAGACAGGCCCAAAAACGAGCCGCCCCGGTTGTTGAACGACTGCTTTGCACCGCCGGCGACGTGGCCAGGATGCCCGCCAGGCAAGCGAAAATAGGCCATGCTCCATCTGGTTTGCTATTTCGATTCCTTGAGGAGTTGCACCATGAAGAAGTGGATCGGCATCGTTGTCGCCGGAGTGGGCGTGATTGGTTTTTCAGGGAGTTTGCGCGAGGCGTTCGCGGTCAAGCCGTTTTTTGACGAGTTTGTCGCCACCTACGTGAAGGCCGACAGCAATGACGCCAAAGACAAGGCCTTCGCCGAGGCCGTTGAAAAGGTCAAGTGCAACGTCTGCCACGAGGGAAAGCTGAAAAAGAACCGCAACGAATACGGCAAGGCCCTCGACGAATTGCTGGACCGCAAGACCGACGCGGAGGATAAAGAGAAAATCGTGGCCGCGTTGAGGAAAGTCGAGGCGAGGCGGGTCGATCCCAAGGATGAAAACTCGCCCACGTTCGGCGACCGGATCAAGGCCGGCAAACTGCCCGTCGAACCCAAAACCGACACGGCGGCAAGCGGCAGTTAGTGCCTTCATGGGCTCCAGGTAAAATCGATCCCCGGAGTCCCGTTTCTCTTTGAGCCTTCCGGGGGGAAGCGGCGGTCTTCGGGCGGGGTCGATGCGCGCGTCGCCTGGCTTTTGCGCGACGGTGATTCTCGAACAGGGTTTCGGTCGCGGCCTCGACCAGTCTCTTGTTCCGGCAGGATCGAAAGGCTTGGCGGGCCGCCGAACCGGCGCACGGTCGAGGTGGTCCATGGCTTGGCAAACGATTGGCGTCGCGGGATTGGGTTTGTTGGGGCGCGGAATCGCGGCCTGCCTGTTGGGCCATGGTTTTCGCGTGATCGCCTTCACGCGCCAGGAATCGACCCACGCTGATGCGCGAAGGTACATCCACCGGGCGATCGACGACCTGGTCCATCGGGCGGGTTTTCCCTCGGCCCTGTCCCGGGAGTGGGTCGAACGGTTCACGCCGGTTCGCTCGTGCGAGCCGTTCGCCGAATGCGAGTTCGTGATCGAAAGCGTCGTCGAGGACGCCGCGGCGAAAGGCGAGCTGTTCGACGAACTCGAGTCGCTGGTAGACCCACGGACCCCTATCGCCAGCAACACGTCGGCCCTGCCGATCAGCCAGCTTCAACAAGGCCGCAAACACCCCGAGCGGTTCCTCGGGATGCATTGGGCCGAGCCTGCCCACGCCACGCGGTTCATGGAGATTGTGCGGGGCGAGCAGACCTCCGACGCGGCGTTTCAAGCCGCGGCGTCGCTGGCGCGGGCGATCGGCAAGGAACCCTCGTTCGTTCTCAAGGACGTGCCAGCCTTCATCGTCAATCGGTTGGGCTATGCGATGTACCGCGAGGCGATGCACCTGCTGGAAATGGGCGTGGCCGACGTGGAGACGATCGATCGCTCGTGCCGCAACGCCTTGGGGCTTTGGGCCACGATGTGCGGGCCGTTTCGCTGGATGGATTTGACCGGCGGGCCGGCTTTGTACGCCAAGGCCATCGCGGGAGTGCTGCCCACGCTTTCCAACGCCACGCAAGTGACCGGGCTGATGAAAGACCTGGCCGACGCCGATGCCCGGGGCGTCGCCAACGGACGTGGCTTCTACGGCTACGACGCGGAAGAGGCCCGCCGCTGGGAAGAGCTTTTCCGCGAACACGCCTGGACGGTGAAGGCCCTGATGGACAAGTATTTCCCGCTGGCGCCGTCCGAATCCACGTGAATCCCGCCTTACTCCCCATCATGCCCGCCGCCGCCAGGTTGGACGCCCGCTTTCCCTAGGCCCCAGGGCGGGATAAACTTTTCAAGTCGGCAGGACGTTGTTAACCGCGAGGGGCGTCGAATCATCGTCGCGCGGAACGGGAAGTGGACGGCGCGACGAAGTTGTCTCTCGATCGCCCTCGCGGGTTCGAAGCGTGGCCACGCCGTCCTTGCCGGATCGGTTTCTCCCCTCATGCGACAAGTCACGGAGTCTTGAGCCATGCCGATGCGAGTGCTGTACGCAACCGCCTTGCTGGTGTTGTCGGGCCTGGTGTCGCGGACGTTGGCCGCCGAGGACACGACGGCCGCCGAACCGCTGATCGCGGTGTTTTCCCTCGACGGCCCGGTGGTCGAGGCTCCCTTGGGCGATGACTTGTTGTTCGGGTCGATCGGCTCGGAATCGCTTCAGGACCTGCTCGAACGGATGGCGCGGGCGAAGGAAGACCGCCGCGTTCGGGCGATCGCCCTGCTGATCGGCGATGTCGCGCTGGGGCTGGCGCAGGTCGAGGAAATTCGCCGCCTTGTCGACGAGATCAAGGCCTCGGGCAAGGAAGTCCATGCCCACGCCGAATCGCTGTCCTTGCGGACCTACGCCTTGGCGTGCGGGGCGTCGAGGCTCAGCGTAACGCCGACCGGGGACTTATGGATCGTGGGGCTTCACGGCGAGTCGCCGTACCTTCGGGGACTGTTGGACAAGATCGGCGTCAAACCTGATTTTCTCACCTGCGGGGCTTACAAGAGCGCGGCCGAGATCTTCATGCGGAGCGGTCCCAGTCCCGAGGCCGAAGCCATGGAAAACTGGCTCATGGACAGCCTCTTCGAGACCCAGGTGGCCCTGATCGCCAGTGGTCGGCGCGTGACCGCGGAAAAGGTCCGCGCGTGGATCGATGGCGGCCTGTACACGGCGGCGAAAGGGCTTGAGGCGGGCATGATCGACGCCGCCGAGTTCCGCCAGGACTTCGTCGCCCAACTGAAGAAGAAATGCGGCGAGGAGGTCCAGCTCGTCACCCGCTATGGAAAACGCAAAGGCCCCGAGATCGACCTTTCGTCGCCGCTGGGCGTGTTCAAGCTCTGGGCCGACATCCTCCAGGGGCCGGCAAGGAAAAAACCAGCCAAGGACGCCGTGGCGATTGTGTACGTCGATGGGCCGATCCTGCCGGGCAAGGGCGTCCCTGGCCTGTTCGGCGCGGAGCGGATCGCCTACAGCACTCCGATCCGCAAAGCCCTGGACCAGGCGGCCGAGGATCCTTCGATAAAAGCGGTCGTTCTGCGTGTGGATTCGCCGGGCGGGTCGGCCTCGGCCAGCGAGATCATTCTCGACGCCACGAAGCGGGTGAAAGGCAAGAAGCCGTTCGCGGTTTCGATGGGCGAAATGGCCGGGAGCGGCGGCTACTACGTGGCCTGCGGCGCCGACACGATCTTCGCCAACGCCTCGACCATCACCGCTTCGATCGGCGTGGTCGGCGGCAAGTTCGCCACCACCGACATGTGGAACCGCCTCGGCGTCGCCTGGAAGTCGTACCGACGCGGCGCCAGCGCGGGAATCCTCGCCACCGACGACGTCTTCACCCCCGACGAAAAGGCGAAACTCCAGGCCTGGATGAACGAAATCTACGAGGTGTTCAAGGGCCACGTCGCCGCCGCCCGAGGCAACCGGTTGAAAAAGAACCTGGAAGAACTCGCCGGGGGGCGGGTTTACACGGGGCGACAAGCCGTCGAACTGGGCCTGGTCGACCAGATCGGCGGCCTCCGCGAGGCGATCCGCCACGTCGCCAGCCAGGCCAAGCTGAAGGACTTTGAGGTCCGCGTCCTCCCGCGGCCCAAGAGTTTCATGGAGGCCCTGGTCGAGGAACTCGGGGGCAAGGAAAGGGAGGAATCCGGCGTCAGCCTTTCGACGTTGGTGGCGCGCCGCTATCGCGGAATGTGGGACGCCGCGTGGCCGCACCTTCAGCCGCTCGAACCGCAACGACTGGCGGCGATCAAGACCGCCCTGCTGCGGCTCAGCCTGCTTCAAGAGCAGCGGGCCGTGCTGATGATGGCCGAGACGGTGGTTCGGGACGCGGGCGGTCCATGAGCCGGGCGTGGATCTCGTCGGCCGCCTTCATGCCCTCGGCGATGCCCCGCACGGCGGTCGTGCCGCCGTTGACCAGATCGCCGACCGCATAGACGCCGTCGAGCGAGGTGAGCTGGGAATCCGGCCGCGTGGCCACAAGCCCCAGCCGCGTCAGTTCCACCCCCTCCAAGGCGTTTCGCAGCGTCTGGGGGATCCCCTGGCCGAGGGCCTCGATGACCCGGTCCACCGGCAACACGTGTTCGGTTCCCGGCATCACGCGAAAGGAAGGGCGTCCGGAATCATCGGGCGGCCCCAGCTTGGTTCGGGCGACGCGGAGCCCCACCACCTGGCCCTTGCCGTCGGTTTCGTAGGCGAGGGGCTGGGTGAGGATCAAGACGTGGCAACCCGAGCTTAACAAACGTTGCTGTTCCTCGGGCCAGGCGGGCATTTCGGCCAGGGAGCGTCGGTAGACGAGCGAGACGTCGGCCCCGAGTTGCCGGGCGACGACCGCCGCGTCGACGGCCGTGTTGCCCCCGCCCAGCACCGCCACCCGCCCCGTCAGCGAGGTGACCGCGCCTCGCTTGACGTCCCTGAGGAAGCTTAGGGCATCGACGACTCCTTCGGCCTCGCCGAGCGACCGCGGGGCGCCAAGTCCCAGGGCGAGGACCACCGCGGCATAGCGGGCACGCAAATCGGCAAGCGATACGTCGCGGCCCAAGGCGGATTGGAACCGCGTTTCGATCCGGCCCGCGGCCACCGCGGGCTGGAGAATCCCGGCAATCTCCTCGGCGGTGGTCTCGCAGCGGTCGCAGGGGATGAGCGACTCGGGCGTGCCGCCGAGGCGGTCGCCTTGTTCGAAGATCGCCACCTCGTGCCCATGCTCCAAAAGGCGAATGGCGCAGGCCAGCCCGGCGGGACCGCCGCCGACGACCGCGACGCGAAAGCCGCTCGGTTCCGGCGGCAGCCGCGCGCCGATCATTCCCGACTGGCGGGCGAGCCGGCACACAACCCATTGGATGTCGCGGATCGGCAGGGCGTGGTCGGCAAAAATCTTCTCGATGCACCCGCCTTCGCATTGGACCTCCGACGGGCAGACCCTTGCACACAATTCCGGCAAGGCGTTGGTCCGTCGCAACACGTCGTAGGCCTCCTGGATCCGACCTTCGGCGAAGGCACGGACAAAGGCCGGGACATCGACTTGAGCCGGGCAGTTGGCCGAGCAGGTGGGAAACGCGCAGTTTTGGCACCGTCGCGCGGCCTCCTGGAGCCGGTCGAGCGCGTAGCGCCGGCCGAGTTTGTATTGTTCCCCGTAGATGTCGCGGTCCCGGACAACGCACCCGGTCATCGCCCCGTCCCGCATGATCTGCGAACATCCCGAACAGGTGATGCACGTCTTGGCCGGGTCCATGCGGCGATGGAGGAAGATGTCGCGGGGAGCGTCGGGATAGGCGAAGGCCATGCGGCCCAGGCCGACCAGCGCCGCCCAGCCCCGCTCGACCATCCCCGCCGCCACGTAAGGCATCAGGTGCCGAAGCCAGCTATAGCCCGTGGCCACCACCGGCAGACCGGGAAGCCCCCGCTGCATCGCCCGCGTCAGGTCGACCAGCCGGGCAACGCCTTCCAGAGGGTGCTCGTCGGGCACGCCGCCACCGGCAATGGGCCGATCGTAAGGGCGGCCGAAGTGCGGGTTGTAGTAGGGATTGCCGACCGTCACGTTGACCAAGGCAAGCCCCAAGTCGCGCAGCCCGCCGACCACCTCCAGGGGTTCGGCGAGGTCGGGCCGCATGGGTTCGTCGCGGCTGACGCC
>Ga0129299_1001938_pt1 | contig 13780 bp, 9 predicted proteins | sample ConPoolayeCmetaG_FD_94477 | JGI IMG/M metagenome (GOLD analysis project Ga0129299, IMG submission 94477) | Hot spring microbial mat communities from California, USA to study Microbial Dark Matter (Phase II) - Cone Pool mat layer C metaG ... | reverse complement strand
CTTGCGGCTGGCGTCCAATGCGCAGCGAAATCCGGTAAACGAACAGCGCCAGCCCTCGTATGCATACCAGCCGGAGGCGATCCGATAGCTCAACGGGTCTTCGTGGAACCAGCTTGCGCCTTTCATCAACTGGAACTGCACGCCGTGGTGAGGCCGGACGTCGGCCACCCATTCCAGCACTTGGCCGGCGAAATCTTCGGCCCCGGCCGCGCTACGCCCGAACCCACCGCGACCCACCGGCTGAGTGCCCGGCAGCAGCCAAGAGGCGGCAGCTTGGCGTCGGAGGGTGAGGGGCCCCGGCCATTGGTCCCCCCAGGCAAATACCGCTCGGTTTCGGCCCGACATGGCCGCTTCCCACTCCTCGGCACTAGGCAACCGTTTGCCAGCCCACTTGGCGTATGCGTTCGCGTCCTGGCCGCTGAGGCCGACCACTGGATGATCGTCGTACTCTGCTGGGAACACGCCGTTCCAGCGCCCCCACCATGCAGGCCGCGCGTGCCCGGTCGCCTCCACGAACGCCAGATACTGCGCGTTGGTCACCGGATGTCGATCGATCCAGAATGCCGGCAGGGAGACCTCATGCTTTGGCAAGTCGTCGTTGAGCCAAGTAGGGTGGCAATCGAATCGCCGGGCGAGTTCTTGTCGTTCCGCTGCGCTGTTCCCGACCACAACCCGCTGCGCCGGCACCAATACCATCTTGTGCTCTTCATCCGCGGCAAATACGACCGCCGGCATCAGCATCCAGGCGGCCGGGGCCACTATTGCGAAAAACCACGGCTGGGCTGAAAGGTGGGGCAGCGGTCTGAGCATTGCAAAAGCCTCTTTGAGCGGATAGAGCCCATTTTCGGATCATTGCCGAAGCTTCACGCTACCAAGTCGCGCCGTCCGATGCAACCGCCGAGAGCCGGACGTTTAGCGGCGCATTTCAGCTTCTACGCGGGGGGCGGGCGGCGTGCGGCAAGCGTAAACCAATCGTGCACTCGCCCGGACAGCCCACACCCTCTCAAAATACGTGCGGCCGACTCCCGGTGACGCCTCGCGCACCCGGCAAAGCGCCCGCTGGGTGCGCGCAAGGCCCAGGCCACCATATACTCCGCGCGGGCCAACGTGAGGGGTTCTTGCCACGAGAATGGCGCGTTCTTGTTCGCGCACGGCATAAACGGAGCTCGAGGATCGGCCAGGCTACCCCATTTACGATGTGCTCATGGCTCGGCAAGATCGAATGCTCGGGCAGTTGCTGTCGCCGCTGACGTTGGCGGGCAAGGCTGGAATGGACGGCTACACCCGCGCATCTCGGCGAAATAGCCGCACAGACCCGCAAGGTGCTCGAAGCCCGATTGGAAATGCGCTCGCCACAAAGCCGGAAGGGCCCTTGCGAGCAGGGACACAAAGGGGTAACCTAACGGCTGCCGAGGAGGCTCCTGTTTTTGGGCGCCGCGTGACGATTGGCCGAAAAGGCTGGTTTTTTGGGCGGCCGGCGGCGGTAAGAGGCAACCGGAGTGCCCCCCACGGAGCCCGAACTGGGTCAATTGCCCCCACTACGGTCTGCTTCGGTGCAGAGCAACAGAGGGGGCCGGCTTCGGATTGTCTCAAATGTTCGGGTGCGGAAGTCTGCGGCCGCCCATCTTGGGGGTGTCGCGTTAGGGCACTCGGGCAGGTACAGGATCGCCATTGTAAGTTTTTGAGAGAGTTCGCATCTTCAAGACGGGCGCCCCGGCAAGGGCGGTTTGCTGAAGTTGGCTCAATCGCGAGCCGACCACAGCGTGCCCGCTTTTGTTTGTACCAGCACGCGACGGCGGCAGTACGTGTCTTAGGGAACCGTTTTTTCGTGTTGACGTTTTTGGAGTTGACGATGAACCGGCGACCTGCCGTATAAACGACCTACAATTGGCACGACCACTGAATAGGAGACGAACTGTGGCAGAACAACGCTTCGTGACCCTTGACGGCAATGAAGCGACGGCCAACATCGCCCATCTGTGCAACGAGGTGATGGCCATTTATCCCATCACCCCGTCCTCCGGTTTGGGGGAGATGCCGGATGCCTGGGCGGCTGCCGGCCGGAAGAACATCTTTGGGACTGTCCCGGACGTGGTGGAGATGCAGAGCGAGGCTGGGGCGGCCGGAGCGGTGCACGGCGCGCTTCAAGCGGGCGCCCTGACGAGCACGTTCACCGCTTCGCAGGGACTGCTGCTGATGATCCCCAACATGTTCAAGATCGCCGGCGAGCTTACGCCCGCGGTCTTCCATGTCACCGCCAGAACCATCGCCACCCACGCCCTGTCGATCTTCGGCGACCATAGTGACGTGATGGCATGCCGGAGCACGGGCTGGGCGATGCTTTCGTCGGCCTCGGTGCAGGAGGCCCAAGACATGGCCCTGATCGCGCAAGCCGCCACCTTGGAGGCGCGGGTACCGTTTCTGCACTTCTATGACGGCTTCCGCATCTCGCACGAGGTCAACAAGATCGAACAGCTCACGGATGAGCAGGTTGCGCAGATGATCGATATGGAGCTGGTTCGCGCACACCGGCGCCGGGCACTCAATCCCGAGGAGCCCAAATTGCGCGGCACCGCCCAGAATCCCGATCACTTCTTCCAAGGCCGGGAGGCGTGCAATCCGTTTTATCTAAGATGTCCGGCCATCGTGCAGAAGACGATGGACAAGTTTGCGCGTTTGTTCGGCCGGCAGTACCATTTGTTCGATTACGCCGGCTCGCCGGAGGCGGATCGGGTGCTCGTGATCATGGGGTCGGGAATCGGTGTAGTGGAGGAGGCGGTGGACAAGCTTGTCCAGGAGGGGCAGAAAGTCGGGGTCGTGAAAGTGCGCCTGTTCCGCCCCTTCGACGCCAAGGCGCTGGTAATGGCCATTCCGAAGACCACGAAGTCCATTGCCGTGCTGGATCGGACCAAAGAGCCGGGCGCGGCTGGCGAGCCCTTGTACCAGGACGTGGTTACCGCGTTGGCCGAGGAGTGGACAGGTCCGATGCCCCGCGTGATTGGCGGACGATACGGACTGTCGAGTAAGGAATTCACGCCCGCCATGGCCGCCGGCGTCTTCGGCGAACTGGCCAAGCCGCAGCCGAAGAAGCACTTCACGGTCGGCATTGACGACGACGTCACTCACCTCAGCATCGACTACGACCCGAGTTTTTCCACCGAGGCCGACGACGTTACGCGGGCGGTTTTCTTCGGGTTGGGCAGCGACGGCACAGTAAGCGCTAACCGCAGCTCGGTGAAGATCATCGGCGAGGCTACCCCTTGGTATGCCCAGGGCTACTTCGTCTACGACTCGCGCAAGGCTGGCTCGGTGACCACCAGCCACGTGCGCTTCAGCCCGCGCCCCATCAAGGGCTCCTACCTTGTCCACAAGGCCAATTTCGTCGCTTGCCATCAGTTTCATTTCCTGGAGCGGATCGACGTGCTTTCGCTGGCCGAGCCCGGCGCCACGTTCCTGCTCAACAGCCCTTACGGACCGGAGGAAGTCTGGGACCACCTGCCGCGCGAGGTGCAAGAGCAGATCATCCAGAAGAAGCTGAAGTTTTACGTGGTTGACGCTTATCGGGTGGCGCGGGAGACGGGGATGGGCGTGCGGATCAACACCATCATGCAGACTTGCTTCTTCAAGCTCGCCACCCGGCTGCACAAAATGCTCCCGCCCGAGGCCGCTATCGGCCACATCAAGGAGATGATCAAGCTCACCTACGGCAAGAAAGGCGGCGAAAAGGTATTGCAGCAGAACTACGCAGCGGTTGACGGTGCACTGGCCGCCTTGCACGAGGTCCAGGTCCCCGACCAAGTGACCTCGAAAGTGCACATGGTGCCCCCTGTGCCCGACAGCGCGCCGCCCTTTGTCAAGGAGGTGCTGGGGGCCATCATCGCCAACCGGGGCGACGAGATCCCCGTCAGCGCTATGCCCGCCGACGGCACCTTCCCCACCGGCACCACCAAGTACGAAAAACGTTCCATCGCCCAGGACATCCCCATTTGGGACGAGAAGATTTGCATCCAGTGCGGGCTGTGTTCCCTGAGCTGCCCGCACGCGGCGATCCGCATGAAGGCCTTCGACCCCTCCTTGCTCGACCGCGCCCCGGCGGGCTTCAAGTCGGCGGATTGGAAAGGAAAGGAGTATCCGGGCTACAAGATGTGCATTCAGGTGGCCCCGGACGACTGCACCGGCTGCGGCTTGTGTGTCGACGTCTGCCCGGCCAAGGACAAGGTGCGGGCCAAACACAAGGCCATCGACATGGAGGCGAAGCTTCAGCATTTGGAGCGGGAGCGGGCCAACTTCGAGTTCTTCCTCACCATTCCCGACGTAGACCGTTCTACGGTCAAGGCCGATACTATCAAGGGCTCGCAGCTTCTGCTGCCCTTGTTCGAGTTCTCCGGTGCCTGCGCCGGCTGCGGCGAGACCCCCTATGTCAAGCTGATTACCCAACTCTTCGGCGATCGGATGCTGATCGCCAACGCCACGGGCTGCTCGTCGATCTACGGGGGCAATTTGCCCTGCACGCCCTATACCACCAACCCGGAGGGCCATGGGCCGAGCTGGTCCAACTCCCTGTTCGAGGACGCCGCCGAGTTCGGCTTCGGCTTCCGCCTGGCCATCGACCAGCAGGTCACGTACTGCCATGAACTGCTCAGGCGGCTCGCTGGCGAACTGGGCGATGCGCTGGTCGCGGCCCTGATCAACAACCCGCAGGAAACCGAAGAGCAGATCGCCCAGCAGCGGCGAATGGTCCGCGATCTGAAAGACAAGCTTGCCACGATCGCCTCGCCCGACGCCAACAGTCTCGCAGCCTCGGCCGACTTCTTGATTCGCAAGAGCGTTTGGAGTTTCGGGGGCGACGGCTGGGCTTACGACATCGGGTTTGGCGGCCTGGACCACGTCTTCGCCTCAGGACGCGATGTGAATCTGCTGGTGTTGGACACCGAGGTCTACTCGAACACCGGCGGCCAGGCTTCAAAGAGCACTCCGCGCGGGGCGGTTGCCAAGTTCGCCGCCGCGGGCAAGCGGGGGCGCAAGAAGGACTTGGGCTTGATCGCGATGTCTTACGGCAACGTGTTCGTGGGCCAGATCGCCCTGGGCGCCAACCCGCTGCACGCCATCAGAACCATCCTGGCCGCTGAAAGCTACCGCGGAACCTCGCTGTTGATCGCATACTGCCACTGCATCGGCCACGGCATCGACATGACCACTGCCATGAATCACCAGAAGGAGGCGGTGGCCTGCGGTCACTGGCCTTTGTATCACTACGACCCGCGCGATACACAGCAGCCTTTCCATTTGGACAGCCGCAAGCCGACGGGGGCTTTCCGCGAGTTTGCCATGAAGGAGGCCCGCTTCGCTATGCTCGCCCGCTCCAAACCCAAGGAGTCTGAACGCCTCCTGAAACTGGCCGAAGAGGATATTGCCTATCGTTGGGCCTTTTATGAGCAACTGGCGGGGGCAACGCACCAAGTGGCGATTTCGGGCGAGGACGGCGGCGACGGCGCCAAGAAGCAGGCTACTTCCGAAGAGGTGAATGCATGAGCGTGGACCTGAGAACCAAGTACCTGGGATTGGAACTTAAGAATCCGCTGGTTGCGGCCGCCTGCCCGTTGACCGAGTCGCTGGACAACCTGCGCCGCCTGGAAGATTCCGGCGTGGCCGCGGCTGTGCTCCCCTCCTTGTTCGAGGAACAAGTCGCCCACGAGGAGCTGGAAATCTCCCGTGTCTACGAGCGCGGAACCGACAGCTTCGCCGAGGCGCTCAGCTACTTCCCGGAAATGGACGACTACCGCATCGGCCCCGACAGCTATCTGAGGCACATCGAAGAGGCGAAGCGGGCGCTTTCGATTCCTGTGATCGCCAGCCTCAACGGCACCTCAGAGGGCGGCTGGATCCGTTACGCCAAGCTGATGCAGGACGCCGGCGCCGACGCCTTGGAGTTGAACGTCTATTTCATCGCAGCGGACATTGAGATGACCGGCGCGCAAGTCGAAGAGCGCTACCTTGAGTTGGTCTCCGCCGTCAAACAGTCGGTAGCGATTCCGCTGGCCGTGAAGATTGGGCCGTACTTTAGCTCGCCGGGATACATGGCCAGACGCCTGGTGGAGGCCGGGGCGGATGGGCTAGTACTGTTCAACCGCTTCCTCCAGCCTGATATCGACCTGGACTCCCTGCAAACCGCTCCTCGCTTGGTGCTGAGTACCCCCTTCGAGTCCCTCCTGCCTTTGCGCTGGATCGCCATCTTGTGCGGCCGGATTAACGCCTATCTGGCCCTCACCAGCGGCATCCATGACGCGCATTGCATGCTCAAGGCGCTTCTGGCCGGGGCGGACGTGGGCATGGTCGCCTCCGTGCTCTACAAGAAGGGCTTCCAGTATGTCGGCACCATCCTCCAGGAAATGCAAGCCTGGATGCAACAGCGCGAGTACGAATCGGTCAGCCAAATGCGCGGCAGCATGAGCCAGGTCAACTGCCCCGATCCAGCCGCCTTCGAACGAGGCAATTACATGAAGGCGCTGACGTCCTTTACGGGGAAGTTCATCTAAAACTGGTTTCCGGCCGTTTTGGCCTTTGGAAAACGCCCGCTTCGGGCCATCATGTTTTGTCGTACCAACCCCAAAACATGAGTGCCCGAAGGTACTGCGTCATCGGCAGCCCCGCCACATGGCGAAAGGCGCCGTTTTTCAATCCGAAATGGGCCGAAAAACACCCCACCCCCGGCCCGCCGACTGTCGGCGTTGGACAGTTTCGGTCGCGGTCGCATTCGTTTTTGCAGGGTTCTACTCTGCGTTCGCGCGACCCGGATGGGTGCGGCTCGCACATGCGTAACGGGAACGCTCTTGTGTCGGGAAAACGCACGATTACGTAGATTGTCCTCTCGCTTGCCTTGGAGTAGCGCTGGCGGCTTTGGGAGCACTTCGCCAAGTACGCTGAGCTTGGAACCACGTGGCCTTCCAGCGCCAGACCGAGCACTTGATCGAGCAGGAGCAGCCCACACGATTCGGCACATACCATCTGGTGGCGCCGGATGACACGAAAGTCCATTGGACCCGCAAGGACGTCTGGTGCACTTGCACCTTTCACGAATCCACTGGCGCGCAGTCTGAATCGCGCCGAGACGGCCCGCACGCACAGCTAGTTGGTGCCGGCTGCAATTGGCCGCCACGTCGGGTTGCCAAGGCGAGGCGCGCCTCAGGCGGGACGATAGCGGTAGACCGGCAGGTCCTGGCCCTCGAACTCGTCGAGGTTGGCAACGGATAAAAACCCGCGCTCATCAAGGTATTCTACGCGCGATCCAACGTCGCTCAGCGCGAGCATGGTGTGGAATCCTTTTTGGACTGAATACATCTGCTGCGTGATCTCATAAACGGACAACGGGCGGGGCGCCTTGCGGAGAATACCCATGAGCCGGTCGAGGCGGCGGCGATGGCTGGCTTCGATCTCGTCGATTCGGCGGTAGAAGTTGCGCACAGGCGGCTCGTGACCGCCCAGCGCCAACTCGATTCCGCAGAGGCGCCGGACCTTGGCGAGCGAATCCAGATAGTGCCCCAAGCCGGTGTAAGGCGCGGTGCTTTCCGGCCAGATCTGGGGCACGGTGCGCAGCAGGACGTGGTCGCCGGTGATCAGGATGTTGCCCACGCGAATGCACAAGTGTCCGGGACTGTGCCCCGGCGTATGGATGAACTCCAGCCCGTCGAGCTGCTCGCCATCGGCGATTATCCGGTCGACAGGTATGCTTCGGACGTACTGTCGGGGGTTTCGCTCGACGTCGATGATTTGGGCATATTCTTCGGGTGGCACGCCCGAATGTTTCAAAAACCGCAATAGCGCCCGCTCGGCGAGTGTCCCGCGCTCCTCGATCGCCGAGATCCGGCGCGCGTCGAGCGCGTGGGCCAGGACCTCGGCGCTGGTTTGTTGGGCCAGGCGCCACAGGCCGCCTACATGGTCCACATGCGCGTGCGTGACGAGAAACCGGCGGATATCGCTGACGCGGATGTTCTCGTCGAACTCGGCTCTGACCGCTTCGAGCCCTTTGAAGATATCTCGCACAGCGGCCTCCTGGCCGTTGCCTGCGTCGACCAGCGTGGGTGGTCCGGCTTCAAGCAGCAGGTAGACTCGTCCGGAAAGGGCCGGCATGAAGGTAAACGGGATGCGATAGACTCGCACCCCGGTATCCGACACGAACTGTTTGACCGGAGGCAGTTCGAGCATGATGGCTTTGCCAGGAACCGATTGAAGGCTTCCTTCCAATTTGAACCGTGCGAATCTATCGCGCCTCAAGCGGATCGACAAGCGCAGATCCTTGACAACGCAAGCCAGTTGCGTGATATAGTAAGATTCGTAGCGCTATCGTGGAAGTGTGCAAGTTGGGAAGGTGCACCCGACGGCCCGCCATGGGACCTTGAAGTGCGGTCCATAGGCCGAGCGGAGGAGGGCGGCGATGATCCAAGTGGAATGTCCTGGCTGCCGCAGCAAATTAAACGCCAAGGACGAGTTGGCTGGGCAGACCCGCAAGTGCCCGAAGTGCGGCGCCGCAGTGCTGATTCCCGAGCGGCCGCCTGCGCGCGAGGCGACGTCGGCCACTGCCTCGGTCGAGGCCCCGAGCCAGGCGATCCGCAAAGGACCGGAAGAGGCGATCTCGCTTGTGCCAAAGCCGAAGCAGTTGGCCAGCCCACACCGCTACTTGATCTGCGACAGCACGAAGATCGTTGCGGCGTGGGAGGACAGTGTGCAAGGCTGGATGTTGCGCAGCCCCGCCGGCTTCGTCAGCCTCGCCCGCAACACCGACAAAGTGCCCAGCCAAGGCGATTTCAAGCTGATCGAACTGCGCATGGAGCAGGTCGACGATACGGTTCATTTGGTGGGGATTACGGTCTATCAAATGGCCAAGCGCTGGGCACTGGCCAATCTGCACAAGACGCCCAATCAGGTCATCAGCGCCGGGCTTGCGCCTCTGAGCAAAGCGCAGAAGAATGCGGTGCACCGTCATTTGCGGGAGCAGGTGCCCAGGCACATTTGGGAAGACGCTAGCGCGGTGATCGAGTATTTGACCAACACCGACTATCATTCGCCGGGCACAATGGGCGAGGCGTGAGAGGCGCTGGCCCAGGCGCCGCTTGAGTCTGTCCGGTCGATTACCTCGCCCGATTCCGTCGCGGGATTTGGTGTGGCGGTTCAGGGTGAAAAGTGTATGCCGGCGCCGGTCTGCGTGCAGCTTTCTTGTGCGGCGGAGCCTTCTTGGATGGTCACCAGGCGGTCGGCTGCCAGGTTCTCCAGGATGTCCACGCCGCCGCCGATCCAGCGGACTTCGAGGCGGTCTACGCGCCCGTGCCGCCCCAGCCCGAAGTGCAGCCGACTGCCGAAATGGCTTTGGTAGCCGCGCCCGCTGTGCACTTCCGTAATCTGCGTCAAGTCCCCGGCAATCACACGGACGTGGGCTCCCACGCCGTCGCGGTTGGTCTTCACGCCGCAAAGTTGGACCTGGAGCCAATGGTTTACATCGGGCGACTCGTTGCGCAGGATGGTGGCCGGCCGGCGGGAGTTCTGGATGACCACGTCGACGCGTCCGTCGTTATCCAGATCATCGAAAGCCACGCCACGAGCGACCAGGCGCACCTGCATCCCGTCGCCGCTGGTTCCGGAGACGTTGGTGAACGTGCCGTTGCCGTTGTTCCGCAGGAGCACGGGCTGGACCAGGTAAGAGGCCCGATCCGTGTACAGCTCGATATCGTCTTGAAGATGGCCGCAGCCGATGAAGATGTCCAAATGGCCGTCATTGTCGAAGTCGATCAGGCCGCAGCCCCATTTGACGTAGGACACCGTGCCCACAGCCACGCCGGCACGCATCGTGACATCCTCGAACAAGCCCCAGCCGAGGTTCCTGAACAAGACCGGTTTCTCCATCTCATAGTCGGTCATGAACAGATCCAGCAGGCCGTCGTGATTATAGTCGCCGCAATCGGGTCCCATGCCGCTGGTCAGTTCGCCCACGTAGTTGCAGGCCACTCCGGCCATCAGGGCGACCTCGGCGAAGCAGCCTTGGCCCTGGTTGCGGAACAGGAAGTTCCAATGCTTGTCGTTGCAAACGAAGATATCGGTCAATCCGTCGTGGTCGTAGTCGAGGCAGATGGTTCCCATGCCCGAACCAGCGTGCGCGCCAATCCCCGAGGAGGCCGTGACCTCCGCGAAAGTCCCATCGCCTTGATTGCGGAACAGGTGGTTCGGCTGGAGGGGAAAGTCGCGGGGGCTGGCATAGCGGGGTCTGCCGCGGACGATCGGCGCTACGTGGTTCTCGTAGGTGAAACGGATGTAGTTGGCCACGAACAAGTCGAGCCATCCGTCGCCGTCGAAATCGAGGAAGTTGGCGCCGGCGCCCACGTTGTCGCCTCGGGCGACGCCGGCTCTGGCGCTCACATCCTCAAACGCGCCGTTGCCGAGGTTGCGGTATAGGACGTTGGGGCCGAAGTTGTTGACATAGAGATCGGGCTGGCCGTCGTTGTCATAGTCGCCTACGCAGACCCCCAGTCCGTATCCTGCGTCTCCCACGCCCGCCTCGTCCGTCACCTCGCGGAAGCGGAAGCTGCCCAGGTTGCGGTAAAGCGCGTTTTTCGCAGGGGCATGGGCTTTGGTGCCGCGCAACGGCCGACCGTTGAGGAAGTAGACGTCGATCAGGCCGTCGCCGTCGTAGTCGAAACTCGCCAAGCCCGAGGCCACCGTCTCCACAATGTAGTGCTGTCCGCCGCTGCCGTCCGTATGGCAAAAGGTGATGCCGGTTTGCCCGGTCACGTCGCGCAGCACAATGGGCCCCGGGGCCGAAGCGGCCGGGCAAACGGCCGGCAATGCCGCAAAGCCGCAGCAGATTGCCGCAATCAACGGCGCTTGCAAGCGGTGTTCCAACATAAGGCGTTCGCGTCGCACGCAGCCCTTTTACGCGCGCGTCACTGCCTAGCTTGGCCCAGATGCGACATCCTGCCCTGCTCGCGCCGGAGGGCATCGAGCAGTTGCCGGGCAAAGGAGTCGGCTGGGTTGCAGGCCAGGGCTTTAAGCCAGTGGGCTTGTGCTTGATCCAAGCGGCCTTCGAGGGCGCAAATGCGGCCGGCCTCGACCGAGAAACGCCCCAAGAGCGTGCGAACCTCGGCCGGATCAGCACGATCCCTGCCCGAAGCCAAAAGCGCCTTGCGCCGGCGGTCATAGGCCTCCAAGTCCCGTTGCTTTTTCTGGAGATACTGGCGTCGATGTTTCTGTGCCTCTTCCGGCATTCCCAAGGCCACCAAGGCCGTGCCCAAGGCGTAATGCGCGCTTGCTAAGCGCGGGTCCGCGGCCAGCGCCTGCTCGAAGCGCAGTTTGGCCTCCTGGTAGTTGCCCAGCTCCAGGTGAGCCTGACCGAGCACGAACAGCCCGTCAGGCGATAACCCATGCTCCTGTCCGGCCCGCTCCAGCAAGGCTACCGTGCGTTTAGGCTGGCCCGAGTTCATCCAGGAGTCGGCCAATTGGTAGACATACTCGCGCAGCAACCCGGGGTCAGCCGTGGTCCCATGCTCCAGCAAGCTTGCAGCCCGAACGTATTCGCCCCGCTCCCATGCAACAACTCCCAACCCGCAAAGGGCCTCAGCAAAACCGGGCCGCACGCGCAAAGACTGCTCCCACAGCTCGGTCGCCTTTCCTGCCCGGCCAAAGGTGTAGTAAACCTGCCCGGCCAGACTCAGCGCATGAGGGCTGCCGGGGAAAGACTCAACCAAGCGATCGGCAAGCACGTTCGCCTCGGCAATCAACCCCTCGGTGGTTGTCGGGAGAGCCGGCAAAGGAACGGCTTCGAGGCTGGACGGCAAGTGCTCCGGCGCAAGAGCCGATTGTACGGACGGCGCCGATCGGGTGGAAGGGCTTTGCGGTGGCTGTTCCGTGGGCCGAGTCACACGCTCCACCAGGATCGCGCCGGCCGGCACCGCCACAGCGACGGCCAGGAACAAAAGCCAGCGAGTCGGGCGGGAGAGGCGCTCCCCGGACGCTAAACCCTCAGCGACATAGCCCGGCCGCAAAGAGCGGCCCCTGCCTGGTGCCATCGGGTCTCTCTTGTGTCTGGCGATTGCCAGCTTACGCTACTTCTTCAAGTCGAAGGTGAACTCGTTCGGCTTGCCCGCCTCTACTGTAGCCGTCAGACCCGAGCTAGCCGGGTCTTTGTATTTTTCCGGCAACTCGTTTACCGTCTTTGGCGGCGGGGGCGACTGGCCAGTCTTGGCAAAATACTCCTGTGCCTGCTCGGTGGTCATCTCGCCTTCGCTCTTCTCCTTCGATATGCCCACCTGGTAAGCACCTGGCACAACGCCGTCGATCGTATTGCTGACGGCGAGAGTGAACCGCCCTTGGGAGTCGGTCTTGCCGAACGCTGCACGACCGTCTTTGGCCTGCGGTGAAAAGGTCACGGTAGCCCCCTCTACCGGCACGCCGTCGAGGGTGACTTTCCCGCCAGCTTTGACCGTCTTGGGACGATCGCGGCCCGGCCCGGAGCACCCGAGAACCAACCCGATCAGGACCAGGCCGACTACAAGCCCGCATCGATGCATGGCAGCCTCCTCATGAAGTGAAATGGTCCCATAAGTCTAAGCCTACGTTCCCGAAACCTCGATGGTAATCGGCAGCGGTTGACACAGGCTCCGCTCCCGCCTCGCGCACGCCAAAGTAGCGCTCTTGTGCGGTTCGCCGATCAAGCGAGCACTTAACCTTTACGACGTTGCCGGGATCACTGCGGTGCCGAAATCGACTCGCCGCCCATCCTCGATCCCAGTGCTCCCCACACGCCATAAGGGCTAGGTTGCGTCAAGCTGGTCGGTACCGCTGCTGCGATGTTGCCGGTGTCGATCGAATCGCTAAAGAAGCGAACCGAGCCGTCGGCCATCAGCCCCAGCACGCCGCCGGGATGGAAGCTTGAAGGCGGATAGACCCCGTCGTCGCCGTCCCAATTACCGGTCTGGCAGGTGGGCGCGTTGGGCGGAAGTATGGTGGTGACACAGTTAAACCCGACGTTGCCGTCAGCCCAGCGAACCCCGGAAAAACAACCGACCCAGCCTGTCAGGCGACGGGTGTTGGGCTCGAGTCGCGTATAACAACTTCCCGGGTTGGAGTTCAGGCCAGCGCCGAAGTTGCCGGCGTCTCCGCCCCGCAGCGCTGCACCGTCAGTGCACACAGCGCGCTCGCTGACGGCCAGCGTGTTGCTGGTTCCGTCGGTGATCGTCGAGATGCTGACCATCACCGAATAATAGCCGAAGACGCCGCGAGGATTCGTAGAAAAGTTGATTCCCTGACTGCTGTCACCCACGCAGAAATGATAGTTGAACGAGTTGTTTCTGCCCGGGGCCACGTTGCCCGGATCGCTCGGACAAAGCAGGCCCGGAAGCCGCGCTTGCCAGGGCACGTAGTTGCCGTCCCAAGGGTGTGGTCCCTGCACGGGATAGGTAGTGGTCCCGTATGTCGGCCGGCTGCGGATCAGGTCCCACAGTTGTTGCTGCTCCATGTAGGGCAAAAGCATTACCCATCCGCTGATACGCGCGCAATTCGACGGGCCGCAGCCGCCCGCGTTCGTGCCGCCCATGCGATAGGGAAAGCAACCGATCGCCTGGTGATAGTTGTGCAAGGCCAACCCGGCCTGCTTCAGGTTGTTCGTACATTGAGACCGTCTTGCGGCCTCGCGCGCTGCTTGGACCGCTGGCAAAAGCAGCGCGATAAGAATGCCAATAATGGTGATCACCACCAGCAACTCCACAAGCGTAAAGCCGTGTCGTCGCAACCTAGATCT
>Ga0129299_1001936_pt1 | contig 13780 bp, 6 predicted proteins | sample ConPoolayeCmetaG_FD_94477 | JGI IMG/M metagenome (GOLD analysis project Ga0129299, IMG submission 94477) | Hot spring microbial mat communities from California, USA to study Microbial Dark Matter (Phase II) - Cone Pool mat layer C metaG ... | reverse complement strand
TCAAAAAGGCGGTGTTGGCAAAACAACAACCTCAGCTAACTTAGCGGGTGCTTTAGCCATGAAGACTAAGAGAGTACTGGTGATCGATATCGATGCCCAAAGCAATCTTACCACTCACCTTGGACTTGGTTCAAAAGAGGATCAAGAAGTATTGACCGATCGGCCCCCTTCTCCTGAATTTACTGTTTATGATGTTCTTAAAGGAAACAAGGCCTTAGCTGATGTTATAATTCACCGCTCTGAGAATTTGGATGTAGTGCCATCTAGTCTGATGCTTAGCGCGGCTGACCTTGAATTAGGCGGAATGGTTGGACGGGAGCTTATTTTAAAGCGGGTCCTAAAACCTTGCCTGAATAACTATGATTATATCATTATCGATTGTCCTCCGGCCTTGGGACTTCTTTCGCTGAATGCTTTGGCAGCAATTGAGCGCACGATTATCCCCGTTCAAAGTGAGTATTTGGCTCTTCATGGTGTGAGGCAATTATTGGATACTATTGATCAAGTAAAGAATATTTATAATCCATCATTAGTTGTAGGCGGGGTACTTATTTGCCTTCACGATAACCGGAAACGTCTAGCGCGGGCGGTCAGTGATATAATTAGGGCCTACTTTGGAGATCTAGTGTTTGAGACTGTTATACGGACAAACGTAGCCCTGGCCGAAGCTCCGGCCAATGGTCAGACCATTTTTGAATATGCCCCCAAGTCATCAGGGGCAGAGGACTACATGGCGTTAGCTGAGGAGGTTCTGAAACATCCGTAAGCTCGAATGAGTGCGTTCATGTTTTAATGGAGGCCGTACAATGCCTAAGAAGAAGTTAATCTTGACCCATAATCCGCTCTTGTCAGGGCCGAATTTGAGTGAGCGCGAGAGACTAGGCATTCCCTATCGAGTACTTAAGCTTGATTTAATAGACCGTGATGCTAACCAACCTCGGCGGAACTTCGCAGAAGATAAGCTCCAAGAATTGGCACAATCGATTCGGACATATGGAGTACTAAGCCCCATTCTAGTACGCCCTGGAAAAACTATCGGCCGTTACACGCTAATAAGCGGTGAAAGGCGCCTTAAAGCCGCTCAGATAGCAGGCCTTACTTCAATTCCAGCCTTAGTGGATCAGGAAGAGGATAGTTCCCAAAGCCGGACTCTATCAATGCAGTTGGTAGAAAACCTTCAACGAATGGATTTAACCCCCTTGGAGAGGGCTCATGCCATAGGTGCATTAAGAGACGGTCATGGGTTAAGTGTGAGGGAAATAGCTGATCGACTAGGAGTTTCGAAAAGCATGGTTCAAAGAAGCCTCGAAATTCTTGAGTTGCCTGATGACCTAATGAATGCTCTTAAAGAAGGGGCTTCTGAGTCCAAGATCTTGTTGCTTGCCAAGATAGAAGATCCGGAGATCAGAGCAAGCTATCTGAAGGATCTAGAATCCCTCACTCGAAAGCAGCTTGAAGTCGGGATTAATAGGATAGGAAAGCAGAGCAAAATAACAACCTTAAGTTCAGAAGATCGCCGTATTACCGACGAGATTCAAAGAGCTTTGGGACTTAAGGTGAAACTGACAAGGCCGTCGGCTGATTCGGAATCAGGAAAGATAACGATTGATTTTTATTCCACTCAGGATTTGCAGGAGATTTTTAGAAGGTTAGTTGCGGAGGGTTAACCTGTTAATTGTCCCACGGTGGGACATTCTATAGGCCAGGATAAAAGCTTACCTCGGTGCACGAAATTGTAAGACTTATTCACAGCCGTATGATTTGTCCCACGGTGGGACAAATCATACGTTCTAATAAGCTAAGTCGATGAAAGGGCAGGGTCTTCAGTATCTCTCTAATCTCGCAGAATGGCAGGGGACAGGAGATTTTTCGCTTGGGCCGATGCAAAGTATTATGAAGGCCTTAGGCAACCCTCAAGATACAATTCCAAGTATCCACGTGGCCGGTACTAATGGTAAGGGCTCTGTTGCCGCAGCAATTGCCTCAATTCTAGGAGCGGGGGGAAATAGAGTAGGGCTTACGATTTCGCCGCACCTAAGTCGCATTAACGAACGTGTGCTAATTGACGGTTTGCCGGCTTCTGATGAGCTTTTGGACGAGTTCGGTGTAATGCTCAAGCGGGTTGCGGAGAAAGAAGGGATTGAGCTCACCTTTTTTGAAGGTATTACGGCCTTGGCTTTTTTAATTTTTTCCGAGCTAAAGCTTAACTGGATGGTTGTTGAAACCGGTCTTGGCGGCCGATTAGACGCAACAAACGTTCTCTCGAAACCAAAAGCGGTGGTAATCGTAACAATAGATTTGGACCATGAAGAGATTTTAGGGTGCACATTAGCTAAAATTGCAAGCGAAAAAGCTGGAATCATTAAAGCTGGTTCTATGCTTGTAGTTGGAGAGATTGATACTCAACCTTTGGAGGTGATTCTTCGAGCTGCTAGAGAGAGACAAGTCAAAGGAAGCTTTGTTTTCGGAGAGGATTATGGTGTGGCGGATCTTGCCAATGGATTCTCACGAACGTATCGGTTACTTACGAAATCTGTGCCAGTTTTTGATTTTGAGCCTTCTTTGAAAGGATGCCATCAGGCCCATAATATGGCGGTGGCTATTCAGACCTGTTTGGCACTTGGTTCTAGTAGGGAAGATTGTCAACTGGGCGTCAGGAATGTTTTTTGGCCGGCCCGCCTTGAGGAGATTCAATATCAGGGGAAAACGTGGCTACTTGACTGTGCACACAACGTGGCAGGAGCAAGCAGGTTGGCAGAATACTTGCGTGAAAGAGGGCTCTTAGATATTTCGCTTGGGTTTGGAGTGCTTAAGGATAAAAATTGGAAACAAATAATCAATATATTAAGGCCTTATGTCGGCATGTGGAGTATTTTAAGACCTGAGTCCTTAAGAGCCCTGGATCCTGTCGATATTTTCCGGTACCTATCGGGAATCGGCATAAGTGCGCAAATCTTTGACTCTGATTATGAAAGATTTATGTCTACTCAACTTGCTTTATGCTCTAAAAACCATGTCGTTGTAACTGGTTCGATGTATATGGTTGGGAGAATACGGCGGCTGCTCTCTAAAGAGGACCAACCAATTTGGCAAAGGTATAATTAAATAAAATATCGTAATATCAACTAGTTAAAGCGCTTGCCGCTGTTTTTTAAACTATGTTTGGAATAGTGTGGGGGTACGTTCTGACTAATGAGGGAGTTTAGCGAGTTTCGAGCTTGTTTGGAAGCTTGCCTCGAGCAAAGTTTATCTAAGCTAAGGCTCAGCGAACAGTTAAGCTTGGCTCTTCGATATGCGCTTTTCCCCGGCGGCAAACGCATTCGGCCGCTGTTTGCGCTTTGTTTGTGTAAGGACCTGGGCGGTGATACTGAAAAGCTTCTATATCCCGCCGCGGCGCTGGAATGTGTTCACACCGCTTCCCTTATTCATGATGATTTGCCCTCTCTTGATGACGATGATCTGCGCCGCGGCCGGCCCTCGCTGCATAAAGCCTTTGGCGAAGCGACGGCGCTTTTGGCGGGGGATTTCTTAGTCCCTTATGCTTTTAACTTAATAGCTCTCTCTCAGTTTTCCACCTCCCAGAAGGTGGAGTTGATGGATGGTTTGAGTGCGGCCTACATGGAGGTGTGTGACGGCCAGCAACGAGACATCTTGCCGGGCGGGCGGAGTAGGGGAGAGCTGTTAGAGTTGCATGCCATGAAGACCGGCTCGCTCTTTAAAGCAGCGGCTGAATTCGCCTCCATCGCGGCTGGATTGAAGCAGGAGGCAAAAAGCATGGCTGCCGCCCTGGGGTTGCAAATTGGGATTACCTTTCAGATTTATGATGACTACAAAGATGTCTATGCCGATACAGCAACCATTGGTCGGTCTCCTGGAAGTGATAAGCGCAATGAAAAGAGCACATTTTTCTTAAACAGATCTAGGGAAGAAGGGCGGCGGGAACTGTTGGAGGCGTATGCCAAGGTGGAACAGGGCTTTTCTGAGCTGGAAAAGAACTTGAGTAAGAGAGCAAGATTAGAAGCCGCACGTTCATTGTGTGAAGAAATGTTTGCCTCTCTTAAGGTGCTTTGAACTTGAAGCGGTAAAGGCGGCGGGCAAAATCCATTATGCGGCTGTTTTTAATCATGATTCCTTCTTGGCGAAGAAGAGAAGCCTTGCGTCCCTGTCCATGGGCAAAACCTCCCAGTCGGCCGTCGCTTTTTACTACGCGATGGCAGGGCACCTTAGGAGCATATGGATTGCGACGCAGCGCATTACCCACCGCGCGGTATGCTTGACTTCCTAAGGCCTTGGCCAGTTCGCGATAGGTTGTCACCCGGCCGGGCGGGACTCTGCGGAGCAGCGCATAACAGCGGGCACTAAAACTTTTTAGTTTCTTCACGGCGCCGCGTAGTATACCCGTGGGCCGGGCGTTATGGCAAATAGAAGGGCTTTGGCTGAACGCCAAGGGTGAACTTTGGTATATGATGCTGGTGTTGCTTAGCTATTCGAAGCTTACAGCTTGGGGTTTATGTTTTTTTGGCGGCCCATGATCGCTTAAAGTCGTGTGAGTATTTATAAGACCGCTTCTAGACATCGCAGGGTATTTCCACAAATTCAACCGCCAGATTGAATTTCTTGGCCAACAGTTTTCCTAAGTTTTGCACGCCAAGTTTTTCAGTATTGTAATGGCCGGCGTTTATAAAGTTAATGCCGGCTTCCTCTACTGCCCGTACGATATGCTCCCGCACATCGCCGCAAAGAAAGGTGTCTGCCCCGGCTTGTTTGGCCTTCTCGAACTCCGGCGAGGCTCCGCCTGAGATTACGGCTACGCACTTTATATGCTTAGGGCCGGCCGGGATGGAAAAAGCCTTTACGCCTAGCCGCTTATTGACTAAATCAAGCCAGCTTTGAAAGGTAAGCGGCTTAGGGAGCCTCCCCATAAAACCAACGTCAAGCGGCCTTGGTCTCGTGACACCCAGCAGCCGGCAAAGGCTTATGTTGTTGCCGATCTGCGGGTGGGCATCGAGCGGCAGATGAAAAGCGGCCAAGTTGATGCCATGTTCAAGGAGGAGCCGCAGGCGTTCCTTTAAGACGCCTTTAATGGCAGGGGGTCTGCCGAGTGCTTCGCTGAAGATGCCATGGTGTACGATAATCATCTGCGCCTTGCGCTTGACGGCTGCCGCGATTAGTTTTTGCGACAGGCTCACGCCCGTTACGATCTTTTCCACTTTAGGGGAACCCTCAACTTGCAAGCCGTTTAGGCAGTCGTCTTGAAACTTATCTACCTGCAGGTAACGTCGGCAGAACTCAATAATAGTGTCGCGGTGGATCATCATAAGATGTTTCCTCCAAACGGATTTTTAGCATGGCCTGGGAAAACTCTCCACAAGCTGTGTATGTCTTTTCCAGTTGTTGCCGGGCTCCGTCCACCAGCTCTGGACCGGAGTTTGCTTCCCGGCCTTTCCGTCACTTTTGTCACTAATTCCTTGAAATGACAGCAAAAGAAAGATAGCAAGTGAATTTTGTTCTTCAGTTTCCGTTCGAACCTGCCAATATTGCTGGTTGAATAATGGCCTACAAAAGAAGTGCTTGACGTGGTGATCTTCGCCACGCTGACATGGATGTGAGAAGTGGAGGAGATTGTGGGAATTAGTTTAGGCAGAAATCTAGCTGCTGTTTCGGCCCAGACCCGGCTAAATAATGCCACCAGTTCGCTTTCTTGCACTTATGAGCGGTTATCATCGGGGCTGCGCATCAACCGAGCGAGCGATGATGCTGCTGGTCTAGCGGTGGCGTTAACTCTAAATGCACAATCTCAAATTTTCAGCCAAGCTGTTCGGAATATTAACGATGGAATTAGTTCGCTTAATGTCGCCAATGGCGCTACAGCGGAATTAACCGGTTTGTTGCAGCGTCTGCGTGAGGTAGCTATTCAGTCGGTTAACGGGACTTTCTCGCGTGCTCGGTGCCTGTCGTTAGACAAAGAAGCATATGCTTTAACAAGTGAGTTTACCGAATAATTGCCGGCACCGCCTTTAATGGGCGAATGCTCATTGATGGCACCACAGACGTTTTTCGCTTGCAGGGAGGGATCGGCCTAAAAAACAGCCTGGCGCTTTCTGTGGGGCGGAGCCCGGCCCGTCAAGTTGGTAAAACCCGTAGTACCGGGTCAACGACTCGTAGGGCTTTGCTATATGAGTAGAAAGCAGCGCCAAGAACTCCAGGGCGTCGAACTCGTGGGCCGTGCCGTCTTTGGCGGTGTAGGTGACGATATCATCCAGAATACTAAGCTTTTCCAGGGAGATTGGCCCGCGCTCAATGTAGCGCGCCACAAAGCGGGAGCTTTCTTGGTCCTCGAACGCCTCCCTCAGCCAGACTGAGAAACCGGAATGTTCTTGGGAAAGTATCTGGGAGACAACTCCGTCATCGATAAGTCCGCGCTCCAGAAGGCCTGCCAGCACGCGCTCGCTAAAGCGGTGTTCAAGTCGAGCTTGGTCAATAATCTTAAAGGGTGTAAAACTGCCCTGCGGGCTAAACGGCCCGTCGGCTAAACTGCCATGCAGGTGCGGGTGAAAATTTAGAGCCTCCCCAGCCGTCGCCAGAGTCAGCACTACCGCAGGGACACCCGCATTAGACCCTAAAACCTCTTTGATGCCCCCCCAGGCGGCTTCAAACAGTTCATCTCCCACTGAGCGGTCGTAGCGCAGGTAGCTCCGCAAGCGCTTGGGAATCGTGAACACAATGTGCCGCAAGCGGGTGCCTTTAACTACGTGCTCGTATAGGTGCTCAGCAAACAGCACCGAGCGCTTGGCTGAGCAAGACGGGCAAATACCCCTTTTCTTACACGAATACACCACCAAAAATGAGTACTTGCACGCATCACAGTACACCCGCGCCGCCCCGGGCTGCAGCCCGGGGCGGCGCGGGTGTACTGTGATGCGTGCAAGTACTCATTTTTGGTGGTGTATTCGTGTAAGAAAAGGGGTATTTGCCCGTCTTGCTCAGCCAAGCGCTCGGTGCTGTTTGCTGAGCACCTATACGAGCACGTAGTTAAAGGCACCCGCTTGCGGCACATTGTGTTCACGATTCCCAAGCGCTTGCGGAGCTACCTGCGCTACGACCGCTCAGTGGGAGATGAACTGTTTGAAGCCGCCTGGGGGGGCATCAAAGAGGTTTTAGGGTCTAATGCGGGTGTCCCTGCGGTAGTGCTGACTCTGGCGACGGCTGGGGAGGCTCTAAATTTTCACCCGCACCTGCATGGCAGTTTAGCCGACGGGCCGTTTAGCCCGCAGGGCAGTTTTACACCCTTTAAGATTATTGACCAAGCTCGACTTGAACACCGCTTTAGCGAGCGCGTGCTGGCAGGCCTTCTGGAGCGCGGACTTATCGATGACGGAGTTGTCTCCCAGATACTTTCCCAAGAACATTCCGGTTTCTCAGTCTGGCTGAGGGAGGCGTTCGAGGACCAAGAAAGCTCCCGCTTTGTGGCGCGCTACATTGAGCGCGGGCCAATCTCCCTGGAAAAGCTTAGTATTCTGGATGATATCGTCACCTACACCGCCAAAGACGGCACGGCCCACGAGTTCGACGCCCTGGAGTTCTTGGCGCTGCTTTCTACTCATATAGCAAAGCCCTACGAGTCGTTGACCCGGTACTACGGGTTTTACCAACTTGACGGGCCGGGCTCCGCCCCACAGAAAGCGCCAGGCTGTTTTTTAGGCCGATCCCTCCCTGCAAGCGAAAAACGTCTGTGGTGCCATCAATGAGCATTCGCCCATTAAAGGCGGTGCCGGCAATTATTCGGTAAACTCACTTGTTAAAGCATATGCTTCTTTGTCTAACGACAGGCACCGAGCACGCGAGAAAGTCCCGTTAACCGACTGAATAGCTACCTCACGCAGACGCTGCAACAAACCGGTTAATTCCGCTGTAGCGCCATTGGCGACATTAAGCGAACTAATTCCATCGTTAATATTCCGAACAGCTTGGCTGAAAATTTGAGATTGTGCATTTAGAGTTAACGCCACCGCTAGACCAGCAGCATCATCGCTCGCTCGGTTGATGCGCAGCCCCGATGATAACCGCTCATAAGTGCAAGAAAGCGAACTGGTGGCATTATTTAGCCGGGTCTGGGCCGAAACAGCAGCTAGATTTCTGCCTAAACTAATTCCCACAATCTCCTCCACTTCTCACATCCATGTCAGCGTGGCGAAGATCACCACGTCAAGCACTTCTTTTGTAGGCCATTATTCAACCAGCAATATTGGCAGGTTCGAACGGAAACTGAAGAACAAAATTCACTTGCTATCTTTCTTTTGCTGTCATTTCAAGGAATTAGTGACAAAAGTGACGGAAAGGCCGGGAAGCAAACTCCGGTCCAGAGCTGGTGGACGGAGCCCGGCAACAACTGGAAAAGACATACACAGCTTGTGGAGAGTTTTCCCAGGCCATGCTAAAAATCCGTTTGGAGGAAACATCTTATGATGATCCACCGCGACACTATTATTGAGTTCTGCCGACGTTACCTGCAGGTAGATAAGTTTCAAGACGACTGCCTAAACGGCTTGCAAGTTGAGGGTTCCCCTAAAGTGGAAAAGATCGTAACGGGCGTGAGCCTGTCGCAAAAACTAATCGCGGCAGCCGTCAAGCGCAAGGCGCAGATGATTATCGTACACCATGGCATCTTCAGCGAAGCACTCGGCAGACCCCCTGCCATTAAAGGCGTCTTAAAGGAACGCCTGCGGCTCCTCCTTGAACATGGCATCAACTTGGCCGCTTTTCATCTGCCGCTCGATGCCCACCCGCAGATCGGCAACAACATAAGCCTTTGCCGGCTGCTGGGTGTCACGAGACCAAGGCCGCTTGACGTTGGTTTTATGGGGAGGCTCCCTAAGCCGCTTACCTTTCAAAGCTGGCTTGATTTAGTCAATAAGCGGCTAGGCGTAAAGGCTTTTTCCATCCCGGCCGGCCCTAAGCATATAAAGTGCGTAGCCGTAATCTCAGGCGGAGCCTCGCCGGAGTTCGAGAAGGCCAAACAAGCCGGGGCAGACACCTTTCTTTGCGGCGATGTGCGGGAGCATATCGTACGGGCAGTAGAGGAAGCCGGCATTAACTTTATAAACGCCGGCCATTACAATACTGAAAAACTTGGCGTGCAAAACTTAGGAAAACTGTTGGCCAAGAAATTCAATCTGGCGGTTGAATTTGTGGAAATACCCTGCGATGTCTAGAAGCGGTCTTATAAATACTCACACGACTTTAAGCGATCATGGGCCGCCAAAAAAACATAAACCCCAAGCTGTAAGCTTCGAATAGCTAAGCAACACCAGCATCATATACCAAAGTTCACCCTTGGCGTTCAGCCAAAGCCCTTCTATTTGCCATAACGCCCGGCCCACGGGTATACTACGCGGCGCCGTGAAGAAACTAAAAAGTTTTAGTGCCCGCTGTTATGCGCTGCTCCGCAGAGTCCCGCCCGGCCGGGTGACAACCTATCGCGAACTGGCCAAGGCCTTAGGAAGTCAAGCATACCGCGCGGTGGGTAATGCGCTGCGTCGCAATCCATATGCTCCTAAGGTGCCCTGCCATCGCGTAGTAAAAAGCGACGGCCGACTGGGAGGTTTTGCCCATGGACAGGGACGCAAGGCTTCTCTTCTTCGCCAAGAAGGAATCATGATTAAAAACAGCCGCATAATGGATTTTGCCCGCCGCCTTTACCGCTTCAAGTTCAAAGCACCTTAAGAGAGGCAAACATTTCTTCACACAATGAACGTGCGGCTTCTAATCTTGCTCTCTTACTCAAGTTCTTTTCCAGCTCAGAAAAGCCCTGTTCCACCTTGGCATACGCCTCCAACAGTTCCCGCCGCCCTTCTTCCCTAGATCTGTTTAAGAAAAATGTGCTCTTTTCATTGCGCTTATCACTTCCAGGAGACCGACCAATGGTTGCTGTATCGGCATAGACATCTTTGTAGTCATCATAAATCTGAAAGGTAATCCCAATTTGCAACCCCAGGGCGGCAGCCATGCTTTTTGCCTCCTGCTTCAATCCAGCCGCGATGGAGGCGAATTCAGCCGCTGCTTTAAAGAGCGAGCCGGTCTTCATGGCATGCAACTCTAACAGCTCTCCCCTACTCCGCCCGCCCGGCAAGATGTCTCGTTGCTGGCCGTCACACACCTCCATGTAGGCCGCACTCAAACCATCCATCAACTCCACCTTCTGGGAGGTGGAAAACTGAGAGAGAGCTATTAAGTTAAAAGCATAAGGGACTAAGAAATCCCCCGCCAAAAGCGCCGTCGCTTCGCCAAAGGCTTTATGCAGCGAGGGCCGGCCGCGGCGCAGATCATCGTCATCAAGAGAGGGCAAATCATCATGAATAAGGGAAGCGGTGTGAACACATTCCAGCGCCGCGGCGGGATATAGAAGCTTTTCAGTATCACCGCCCAGGTCCTTACACAAACAAAGCGCAAACAGCGGCCGAATGCGTTTGCCGCCGGGGAAAAGCGCATATCGAAGAGCCAAGCTTAACTGTTCGCTGAGCCTTAGCTTAGATAAACTTTGCTCGAGGCAAGCTTCCAAACAAGCTCGAAACTCGCTAAACTCCCTCATTAGTCAGAACGTACCCCCACACTATTCCAAACATAGTTTAAAAAACAGCGGCAAGCGCTTTAACTAGTTGATATTACGATATTTTATTTAATTATACCTTTGCCAAATTGGTTGGTCCTCTTTAGAGAGCAGCCGCCGTATTCTCCCAACCATATACATCGAACCAGTTACAACGACATGGTTTTTAGAGCATAAAGCAAGTTGAGTAGACATAAATCTTTCATAATCAGAGTCAAAGATTTGCGCACTTATGCCGATTCCCGATAGGTACCGGAAAATATCGACAGGATCCAGGGCTCTTAAGGACTCAGGTCTTAAAATACTCCACATGCCGACATAAGGCCTTAATATATTGATTATTTGTTTCCAATTTTTATCCTTAAGCACTCCAAACCCAAGCGAAATATCTAAGAGCCCTCTTTCACGCAAGTATTCTGCCAACCTGCTTGCTCCTGCCACGTTGTGTGCACAGTCAAGTAGCCACGTTTTCCCCTGATATTGAATCTCCTCAAGGCGGGCCGGCCAAAAAACATTCCTGACGCCCAGTTGACAATCTTCCCTACTAGAACCAAGTGCCAAACAGGTCTGAATAGCCACCGCCATATTATGGGCCTGATGGCATCCTTTCAAAGAAGGCTCAAAATCAAAAACTGGCACAGATTTCGTAAGTAACCGATACGTTCGTGAGAATCCATTGGCAAGATCCGCCACACCATAATCCTCTCCGAAAACAAAGCTTCCTTTGACTTGTCTCTCTCTAGCAGCTCGAAGAATCACCTCCAAAGGTTGAGTATCAATCTCTCCAACTACAAGCATAGAACCAGCTTTAATGATTCCAGCTTTTTCGCTTGCAATTTTAGCTAATGTGCACCCTAAAATCTCTTCATGGTCCAAATCTATTGTTACGATTACCACCGCTTTTGGTTTCGAGAGAACGTTTGTTGCGTCTAATCGGCCGCCAAGACCGGTTTCAACAACCATCCAGTTAAGCTTTAGCTCGGAAAAAATTAAAAAAGCCAAGGCCGTAATACCTTCAAAAAAGGTGAGCTCAATCCCTTCTTTCTCCGCAACCCGCTTGAGCATTACACCGAACTCGTCCAAAAGCTCATCAGAAGCCGGCAAACCGTCAATTAGCACACGTTCGTTAATGCGACTTAGGTGCGGCGAAATCGTAAGCCCTACTCTATTTCCCCCCGCTCCTAGAATTGAGGCAATTGCTGCGGCAACAGAGCCCTTACCATTAGTACCGGCCACGTGGATACTTGGAATTGTATCTTGAGGGTTGCCTAAGGCCTTCATAATACTTTGCATCGGCCCAAGCGAAAAATCTCCTGTCCCCTGCCATTCTGCGAGATTAGAGAGATACTGAAGACCCTGCCCTTTCATCGACTTAGCTTATTAGAACGTATGATTTGTCCCACCGTGGGACAAATCATACGGCTGTGAATAAGTCTTACAATTTCGTGCACCGAGGTAAGCTTTTATCCTGGCCTATAGAATGTCCCACCGTGGGACAATTAACAGGTTAACCCTCCGCAACTAACCTTCTAAAAATCTCCTGCAAATCCTGAGTGGAATAAAAATCAATCGTTATCTTTCCTGATTCCGAATCAGCCGACGGCCTTGTCAGTTTCACCTTAAGTCCCAAAGCTCTTTGAATCTCGTCGGTAATACGGCGATCTTCTGAACTTAAGGTTGTTATTTTGCTCTGCTTTCCTATCCTATTAATCCCGACTTCAAGCTGCTTTCGAGTGAGGGATTCTAGATCCTTCAGATAGCTTGCTCTGATCTCCGGATCTTCTATCTTGGCAAGCAACAAGATCTTGGACTCAGAAGCCCCTTCTTTAAGAGCATTCATTAGGTCATCAGGCAACTCAAGAATTTCGAGGCTTCTTTGAACCATGCTTTTCGAAACTCCTAGTCGATCAGCTATTTCCCTCACACTTAACCCATGACCGTCTCTTAATGCACCTATGGCATGAGCCCTCTCCAAGGGGGTTAAATCCATTCGTTGAAGGTTTTCTACCAACTGCATTGATAGAGTCCGGCTTTGGGAACTATCCTCTTCCTGATCCACTAAGGCTGGAATTGAAGTAAGGCCTGCTATCTGAGCGGCTTTAAGGCGCCTTTCACCGCTTATTAGCGTGTAACGGCCGATAGTTTTTCCAGGGCGTACTAGAATGGGGCTTAGTACTCCATATGTCCGAATCGATTGTGCCAATTCTTGGAGCTTATCTTCTGCGAAGTTCCGCCGAGGTTGGTTAGCATCACGGTCTATTAAATCAAGCTTAAGTACTCGATAGGGAATGCCTAGTCTCTCGCGCTCACTCAAATTCGGCCCTGACAAGAGCGGATTATGGGTCAAGATTAACTTCTTCTTAGGCATTGTACGGCCTCCATTAAAACATGAACGCACTCATTCGAGCTTACGGATGTTTCAGAACCTCCTCAGCTAACGCCATGTAGTCCTCTGCCCCTGATGACTTGGGGGCATATTCAAAAATGGTCTGACCATTGGCCGGAGCTTCGGCCAGGGCTACGTTTGTCCGTATAACAGTCTCAAACACTAGATCTCCAAAGTAGGCCCTAATTATATCACTGACCGCCCGCGCTAGACGTTTCCGGTTATCGTGAAGGCAAATAAGTACCCCGCCTACAACTAATGATGGATTATAAATATTCTTTACTTGATCAATAGTATCCAATAATTGCCTCACACCATGAAGAGCCAAATACTCACTTTGAACGGGGATAATCGTGCGCTCAATTGCTGCCAAAGCATTCAGCGAAAGAAGTCCCAAGGCCGGAGGACAATCGATAATGATATAATCATAGTTATTCAGGCAAGGTTTTAGGACCCGCTTTAAAATAAGCTCCCGTCCAACCATTCCGCCTAATTCAAGGTCAGCCGCGCTAAGCATCAGACTAGATGGCACTACATCCAAATTCTCAGAGCGGTGAATTATAACATCAGCTAAGGCCTTGTTTCCTTTAAGAACATCATAAACAGTAAATTCAGGAGAAGGGGGCCGATCGGTCAATACTTCTTGATCCTCTTTTGAACCAAGTCCAAGGTGAGTGGTAAGATTGCTTTGGGCATCGATATCGATCACCAGTACTCTCTTAGTCTTCATGGCTAAAGCACCCGCTAAGTTAGCTGAGGTTGTTGTTTTGCCAACACCGCCTTTTTGA
>Ga0129299_1001933_pt1 | contig 13788 bp, 7 predicted proteins | sample ConPoolayeCmetaG_FD_94477 | JGI IMG/M metagenome (GOLD analysis project Ga0129299, IMG submission 94477) | Hot spring microbial mat communities from California, USA to study Microbial Dark Matter (Phase II) - Cone Pool mat layer C metaG ... | reverse complement strand
TTGCGACCGTGTGTTCCTTCTCGGTCCGGAAAACAGGCTGGTCGTCACGGCCGTACAGGCAATACTGGATGGCACGCACCCGGCTTGGAATCCGATATTCTTCTGCGGACCTTCGGGAACCGGTAAGACGCATCTGGCCCGGGGATTGATCGCAGCATGGCAGTGTAGCCGGCCGCGACGGTTGAGGGCGGTTTACGCTGCGGCCAGCGACTTCGCTCGGGAACTATCCGAAGCGATCGAGGCGGAATCGACCGACGAGCTGCGAGTTCGTTACCGCTCCGCGGCGCTTGCGATTTTCGACGAGGTGGCTAACCTGCGCGGCAAGCCCGCCGCCCAGAACGAGCTTGTATATACCATCGACACCCTTGTAGCTTGCGGCAACCGAGTAGTGTTAACATCCGCATCAACTCCCTGGGAACTGGCGGAACTTGCGCCGGCCCTGCGCAGCAGGATGACCTGCGGCCTGGTGGCGCCGATCGCCGAGCCTGCCCCACAGACTCGCAAGGCCCTGCTCCGGCAGTTCGCCGACTTGCAGCAGGTGGAAATCACCCACGCTGCGATCGAGCTGCTGGCAAGCAACGCCCCTTCAAACCCAGCCGTCTTGAAAGGAATCATCGCGCAATTAGGCGCATTGGCACAATTCGACGGCCAGGGCATCGACGAAGCAATAGTCAGCCAGTGGCTTCGCCGGCAGAAGAGCAGCCAATTGGCATCGTTGCGGAACATAACAGCCGAAACAGGCCGGTACTTCTCGCTGCGTGCAGCCGACCTGCGCGGCCAGTCGCGCCGACGCGTGATATCTGCTGCCCGGGGAATCGCCATCTACCTGGTGCGGGAACTTACCAACTCCAGTTTCAAGCAGATCGGAGAGTACTTCGGCCAACGCGACCACACCACGGTGCTGCACAGCTACCTGAAGACCAAATCGGCCTTGGACAGCGACCCGGAAACACGCAAAGCGGTCGCCGCCATCGCCCAGCGCATACAGGCGCCACTGCCCAGACACTAGCAATCACAGAACAACAGGACAAGAACAACAGCAAACTAGTAACATCAGAAACACAGAAAAAGCGAAACAACCTCGACCAGACACCACAAGCCAGGAGTACGACAGCCGAGAAAAATCGGAACATCCAATACAACCTCGGAGCATTCAATAAAAACCTTTGTCCAAGACCGGCAGCAGGGGCTTCAGCCGACGCACCCAGACTACCGTCCAACGGCTTTGCCGTACAACCTTGCACGGCCATACCGTACGGACTTCAAGCTATGCCTCGGAATGCCGACCGGGTTGGGCTGGCACAGCAAGTACACATTGCTCGGCCGGGGCCCGCAGTCGGCAATTGTTGGCAACTGCCAACCAACTGACATGCGTGCCTGTTTAACAAGCCAATGCATCGGCAGCGACCGATCGGTTTCGACACACAAGCACTTTGGGCCGACTGCTCGTCGACAGATTTTCCACACGGGACCAGCAATACGGTGCCGACGACTAAGGCGTGTCCAGCTTCGGTTTGGAGAACAGACTCGCAGAACTGTCAACAGTGCTTCTAGACGTACTGATACCATTACTACCTGAAATTATTCAATTGTTTCCTTACAAAGCGACGGCGATGTGTTGGCAAATCAAGCCAGCCAAAGATTTCCACAGTCGCCTAGCTAGTACCGCTATGAGCCTCCGCTCATGCAGCAGTGGGAATTGTAAAGACGGCAATAACTGTTAGCATCGTGCCGACCCAACTTGTCGACGTTCGCAATACGCGGCTACACACAACAATTGGCAATGCATTGTACCATCAGCTTGAGGGGGAAATGAGATGTATTAGCACCGACAACGCTGGATTCTTGCCCACGAGCACAACATCAACTGGTCAGTTCGTTTCGGAAAGATCGATAGAGGGCCGCGCTCTGTCGTGGCGGCGGGGAAGTGCTTGGGGGCCTGCTCGGGCGTTGCTGTATTGCCATAGTGTCGCTGTATCGCCCTAGTTTGGTGGCGGCGGCAAGCCGTGCCAGGCTGCATGGCAAAGTTTTGTTATCGGTGACGTGCAGTAATATCAAGCAGTAAAACTACAAGTTCGCAAAAGGCGGTAACTGTCATGAAACTGACTTGTGAGAGAGCGAAGTTTCTTTCCGTGTTTCAACCGGCGGCCAGTGTTGCTCCGACGCGCAGCCCTAAACCTATTTTGCAGAATGTCAAATTGGAGGCCCGCCCTGACAGAAGCGCACTGCTGGCCACCGACTTGGAGCTAAGCATTCGCGTAGAGGTTCCTGGCCTGGAAGTCGAGGTGCCCGGAGATGCTCTGCTGCCGATAGGTCGTGTGGGGGGGATCCTTCGGGAAAGCAGCGATGAGAAGTTGAGCTTCGAGTGCGATGGGCGACGGTTGACCGTCCGCGGAACCACCAGCCAATTCAACCTTCCCATCGAGAGCCCCGAGGAGTATCCCGTGGTTCCCACAGTCCAGTGGAACAAGTACCACGAGATGCCCTCGCGGTTGTTTTGCGAGGCCATTCGGCGCACGGTCTTTGCCACCGACGCGGAGAATGTGCGCTACGCTTTGGGCGGGGTGTTGCTCGAGCTAGGGGAAAACGAGTTCATCGCCGTGGCTACTGATGGGCGCCGGCTGACTCGACAGCAGGGCCCGGCTACCGCCGTCAACGGACATTCTACCCTCGAGATGACCACTGTAGTTCCCACCCGGGCCCTTCAGTTGCTGGAACGAGTTCTCAGCACCATCGACGATAACGTGCGCATATTCGCTCAAGAGAACACTATGGCGATCTCCTGTGGACAGTTCGTCATCACCACTCGGTTAGTCGAAGGTCGCTTCCCCAAGTGGCGCGACGTGTTTCCTCACGCCGAGGAAATGAAGAATATCGACATACCCGCAGGGGCCTTCTACGGTGCGATCAAGCAGGCCGCGGTAGTGGTGGACCCGGAGCGACCGCGCATGGAGTTCACCTTCAGCGACGGCAAAGTAGTGATCGTCGGTCAGGGGGCGGAGTTCGGCGAGTCGCGCGTCGAGCTGCCCATCGCCTACGAGCGGGAACCGGTGAGCGTCATCTTCGACCCCCGCTTCCTGTTGGAGTTTTTCCGGGTCCTGGATGCCGAGGTCGTTTGCAGCGTGGCAATAGGGGACCCAGAAAAAGCCGTGCTCTTCAGTACCAACGACGGATACGCATACATCGTCATGCCGCTCAGTAGGGAACGGGGAGGATGGTGATGTCCAGCGGGCCGGAACGAATCGGCGATATTCTCAGCAGCGTGATAATTCGCCGCGGGCTTGGCCAGCAACAGGCAATAGCCCTTTACCAGCGGGCTTGGGAAGAGGCCGCAGGCGCGATACTATCGCGGTACACATCCGTCAAGGGAATCTATGCTGGCAGGCTGGAAGTCTTCGTAGGCAACTCTACCCTGTTGCAGGAACTCGGCTTCCGCAAAGAGGAACTGCTGGCGCGGCTTGGCGCGTTGTTGCCGCGAGAGGGCATCACCGACATCAGGTTCCGGATAGCGCCGGGACACTGAGCACGCAGGGTTAGGGACGCCCCAGCGCCGGTCCCGCAGTGCACGACAGCGAAAAATAATATGAGTACACCGACAGCATACGAGCCGTCTGAAGAACGCCAGGATGTGCAGGGGTACGAACTCCGCAGGGAGGACGCCCAGTACACCGCCGAGCAACTCCAGTACCTTAGCGACCTGGAGCATGTCCGCGAACGCCCGGCGATGTACATTGCCGATACAGGGGTAAGCGGCTTGCACCACCTGGTGTACGAAGTTGTGGACAACTCGGTGGATGAAGCCATGGCCGGCTACGCCACCGAAATCTCTGTAACAATAAACAGTGACGGGTCGGTGACCGTGGAGGATAACGGACGCGGAATCCCAGTCGAAGTCCACCCAGACCTCGGATTCTCCACCCTACAAGGAGTGATGACCGTACTGAAGTTCGGCGGCAAGTTCGACAAGCGTGCCTATCGCCACTCCAGTGGCTTGCATGGGGTTGGCGTTACGGTCGTCAACTGCCTGTCCGAGTGGTGCGAGGTGGAAGTTCGTCGGGACGGCTACCTGTATCAGCAGGAGTATGAACGCGGCGTGCCCACCGGCGAGGTGCGCTGTATCGGACGCACCGATCGGCGCGGCACCAAGACCACCTTCAAGCCCGACCCGCTGATCTTTTCCACCACAAACTTCCAGTACGGCATCCTCCACCGCCGGCTCCAGGAGCTGGCGTTTTTGAACGCCGGCTTGAAGATCACGTTCCGCGACGAGCGCGTCGGACAGGGCGAGACCTTCTGCTACAAGCGGGGAATCGTGGAGTTCGTCGAATACCTTAACCGCGCCAGCGAGCCTCTCCACCGGGACATTATTTATCTGAAGGGAACGTTCGACACGGTGGACTTGGAACTGGCAATGCAGTATTCCTCGGAATACACCGAAAACGTGCACGCCTATGTGAACAATGTGTGCACGGTCAACGGCGGCACGCACGTCTCCGGGTTCCGGGCGGCACTGACCAGGACGATCAATAACTACGGCAAGAAGGAGGGAATGTACAAGAACCTCATCCCTACCGGCGATGACTGCCGCGAAGGACTTACTGCCGTAATCTCCGTCCGGCTGGCTGAACCGCAGTTCGAAGGACAGACCAAATCGAAACTGGGCAACAGCGAGGTCGAGGGAATCGTCAATTCCGCAGTGGGCGACTTCCTGGCCAAGTACTTCGAGGAGAATCCCAAGACGGCTCGGGCGATAGTCCAGAAAGGGCTGCTGGCTGCCGAGGCCCGCGAGAGCGCCCGCAAGGCCCGCCAACTGGTGCGCGAGCGAAAGGATGCGCTGACCGGTGGTGGGCTACCCGGCAAGCTGCGCGATTGCACCAGTCGGGAAGTGGACCGCTGCGAGCTGTATCTGGTGGAGGGCGATTCGGCCGGAGGCAGCGCCGAGGGCGGGCGGATGCGCGAGTTCCAGGCCATTCTGCCGCTGCGCGGAAAGATCATCAATGCCTACAAGTCGCGCGAGGAAAAGGTGCTGGAAAACGAGGAAATCCGCAGCATCATCTCGGCCGTGGGCGTGGGCATCGGAGAGGAAATCGATCTGAGTAAGCGCCGATACGGGAAAATAATCATCATGACCGATGCCGATGTGGATGGTTCCCATATCCGCACCCTGCTGCTGACGTTTTTCTATCGCCAGATGTATCCGCTGGTCAACCAAGGGTACATCTACATCGCCCAGCCGCCGCTTTACCGCGTGCGGCATAAAAAGGAAGTTCGCTACGTACAGACCGAAGAGGAGATGAAGGCCCAACTGCTCGAACTGGGCTTGGCCGATGCGGTGTTCGAACCGGGCGACGGGCGGGTGATCGCCGGGGCGCAAATGGAAAAACTGTGCCGTACTCTGGCAGCGCTGGAGGAGTCGCTGGTGGCGCTGGAACGCAGAGGGATAAGTCTGCGGGCACACGCCGCCCGCCGCGATCCCGTCACAGGCCGGCTGCCGGTCTATCATGTCCTCATCGGGGCCGAGGAGCACTGGTTCAGCACCCGCGAACAGATGGAAAGTTTCCTCTCCCGCCAGCAGCAGGCGCAGGCCCAGGGGGAGCAACCGCCCGAGCACTCTGCTGGCGAGGCAGCGCCCCACGATGACGAGGAAAGGGGCCGGGCGCACATAGTGGAACTTCACGAGGTGCGCTCGATCAACAACCAACTGGCTCAGTTGCGCGAGATGGGTTTCGACATCGACGCCCTGATACCCCAGGAACGGACGGGCACGGAAGAGCCACGCTTCCGTTTCCGCCGTGGCGACACCGTGGTGGGCCTGGAAGACTTGCGCGGATTGCTGGCGGCGGTGCGCGCTGCGGGGGAACGGGGACTGCAAATCACCCGCTTCAAAGGACTGGGCGAAATGAATGCCGAAGAGCTGCGGCAGACTACGCTTGACCCGGCCAATCGTACCCTGGTGCGCGTGACCATGGAAGATGCCACGGCGGCAGACGACCTGTTCCGCATCCTGATGGGCGAGAAAGTCGAGCCTCGCCGCGAGTTCATCGAAAAACACGCCCTGGAAGCGCGCAACCTCGATGTATAACCTCGATCGCGCGGGATAACCTCGCGGCCCGCTCCCAGTCGTCACCAGCTCAGCGCAGGGCCTCGATTTGCCGGCGAAGCGCCGGAGCCAGCTTCTTTTCTGCCATCTCCTGGGCGGCATCCAAGCTCAGGGCGATTTCGGCTTCCTGCCGCGCTTCCGCGTGTCTGCCCAAGGCCGACAGTACCAGCGCCAGCTTGGCTCGATAAAGCGCACTGCTCGGGTAGCACTCGACCGCCTGTTGGTATGCAGCCACGGCTTCCAGTAGGAACTCCTGCTGAGGCGATTGGCCCTCTCCGTAGGCTTCGGCCATTTGGCGGTAAATATCTCCGGCCGCTCTCCAGGCAGCCGCCGAACGGGGCGACAGCCGCACCATCTGCTGCGTGTAGTAGCTGGCGGCCATCAGCGCAGCCGGATTACCTTCTTTTAACCAGCGTTTCAGCGCCAGCTCGGCAGCCAGTCGTGGCGCTTCGCTGGACAACGGGTCTGCGGCAACCGCTTCTGCCACAGCCTGCTGGGCTTGATCCGCTCGACCAGCGGCGTCTTCACGCACGGCAACTTCCATCAGGGCCCGGCTGCGGAGCACTGGGGCGTAGGCCGTCAGATAGCAAGCAACCAGTGTCCCAAGGGCAAGCAGTAAACCAGCGCCGGCTACAATGCGACCAAGGCGGACCACGCTGGACGGCCCCGCCGCGTTCAATCCCGACGCCAGGAGCAACCAGAACACGAGCGCCAGCGCCGGATACGCGATGCCGCCCGCGGCCAGCAGGTTCACCAGCATTGCGGCTGCCGCTACCGCTGCCAGACGTGTTTCCTCGGGCCCGCCCGATTGCTGGCAGCGCAATTGCTCGCACGACGCGCGGCTGCCCACCGTGGTGCTTGGGCCGCCGGCAGGCGGGCCAACTGGGCTGCGGTGGTTGACCCACGGCCACAGGGCAGCCAACGCTACAGTCGCCAGCGGCAGCCCGACGACCACGGGCACAATTCCGGGCGGGGCGACGCTTATCGCCCCCAGCGGCAGCGAAAGCGCAAAACCGACGATCATCCCCGCTGCAATGTGCGGCGTCGCGGATGACGCCTGCTGGATGGCCGAAAGGGCCGGTGCGATTGCATGGCTGGCGAGAGTATCGCTTCGGCGATCAAAGCCGCTACTCTGCGCGCGCGGCTGCTCGTTTGTAATCGGCGTTGCGGTGTCGCCCGTGCTAATGGCCCGCCGGAACATCGGCGCTACACCCCGCCCGAAGAACCACAGCACCAGCAGCATCGCCACAGCAGCCGGCGTGCCGGCAGTGGCCCAGATTTCCAGCAGAAAGTTGTGCGGGTCTGTGACTTCTTCAGGGGCGTGGGGGAGTTTGTATCGCGTGTAGTAGTCTTGGAAGTTTCCAGGTCCGCAGCCCAGCCAGGGATGGTCTGCGATCATAGCCGCCGACGCCTGCCAGTACTCCAGGCGGTAGCGGAAGGATTTGGCCGCCCCGCTGAGGCCGCGACAGAGCGTGTCGGACAAGACCGCTGCTGCGGCAAGCAACCCCAGAACCAGCACGACGACCATCGCAACCCATTGCCAGCGGCGCAGGCCCGCCGGCGTCCGACCAGAGGAGGGGCGATCACGTGAGACCCCGGTGCGTTGCACGACGGCCGTCGCTACAGCGCCAAGAGCCGCAGCCAGCAGGGCACTGCGGCTGCGCGTCAGCAACAAGCAAACCAGCAGCACGGCGGCCGGAAGTGCGGCGAGGATTTTCGTACGGCGCGGCAGCTTTGGGGAAAGCATTATCGCCCAGTAAATCACAGCCCAAGGCACCAGGAAGCCTGCCAGCGAATTGCTCAGTGCGAAGGTGGCCCTGGGGTATGGCTCGGCAAGTCGGTCTTCGAGGAGTTTTCGTTCGGGGGCGTCGGGCGGAAATAACTGGTCGCGGTGGGCGTGATAATAAGCGCGGGTCTGGGGCACTTCGCAGTACTTTTTGTACAGCCCGTAGCCAGAAAGCCCCACCGTTGTGGCCATCATCACGGCCATTACCGCCCGGACCTCCGAACGTTCTTGCAAGAATTGTCGCAGCGCAAAGAAGCACAGGGAAAAGCCGAGCCATTCCCAGAGCATATTGACGGCCGGGCGGGGCGCAGCCTGGACGGCGGCCGCGACGGATGCCAGAGTATGCCAGGCCAGCAGCAGCAAGACCGCGGCGTCGGTCCAGCCAGTACGGACCGTAAACTGCGGCTTCCCGAGCGCGCCGAGCAGCCACAGCACGCCCAGCGCGATCCACAACATCACCGCCGGCAAACCGTCGCCGTACGCGGCTGCCGACTCGCTGGGCCACAGCGGCCGGGCGACACACAGCGCAACAGCGCCGCCCAGCAGCCACGGCCGGAGCCTGTCGACGAAAAGTTTATCCGCCGTTGGCGTCGCGCCGCAACTCGGCCGCCGGCCGCTTGAGACTGCGGTGGAAGAAGCGCAAGTATTACGAGGCCGGTACACGCCATCTAAGCTACACCCGCGACGGCAGGTGTTGCAACCGTACCGTGCGGCTGTGCTCGGGCCTCCGGCCGAGGTTGGCGACGCCCACGGCAAAATGTCGCTTGCCGGCGCCGACGGCCATCAAGTCAGCCTGCCAGAAACACGGGGACCCGGGGGTTCCGCTAGATGTCGTAGTAAAGGCAGAACTCGTACGGGTGCGGGCGTAGCTGCACCTGTTCGACTTCGTTGGTGGTCTTGTACCAAATCCAGGTGTCGATCACATCGGGCGTGAAAACATCGCCGCGCAACAGGAAATCGTGATCTTTGCGCAACGCCTGTAGTGCTTCGCCCAGCGAGCCGGGAGTCTTGGGCACGTGCTCCAGTTCTTCCGGCTCCAGGTCGTAGATGTCTTTATCTAGCGGCGGTCCGGGATCGATCTTGTTCTGTATGCCGTCGACTACCGCCATCAGCATGGCAGCGAAGGCCAGGTAGGGATTGGAACTCGGGTCCGGGCAGCGGTATTCGAGCCGTTTGGTCTTGGGATTGGGGCTGTACATGGGAATACGCACAGCAGCCGAGCGGTTCCGCTGCGAGTAGGCCAGATTGACCGGTGCCTCGAACCCCGGCACCAGACGCTTGTAACTGTTGGTAGTGGGATTGCAGAATGCGCACAGCGCAGGGGCGTGCTTCAGCAACCCGCCGATGGCATACAACGCCATCTGGCTCAGTCCGGCGTAGCCACTGCCGGCAAACAGCGGCTGCTCGCCTTTCCACAACGATATGTGGGTATGCATGCCTGAGCCGTTGTCGCCGAAGATGGGCTTGGGCATACAGGTGACCGTCTTGCCATGCTTCTTCGCTACGTTCTTGATGATGTACTTGTACCACATCACCTTGTCGGCCATGTTGACCAGGTGATCGAAGCGCATGTCGATTTCCGACTGTCCGGCCGTGCCCACCTCGTGGTGCTGGGCCTCCAGCTCGATGCCGCACTCGATCATCAACTGCATCATCTCGTTGCGGATGTCCATCATTTGGTCGGCCGGAGGAACAGGGAAGTAGCCCTCCTTATATCGCAGTTTGTAGCCCAGGTTGGGCGATTCCCTGCGTCCCCGGTTCCACTGCCCTTCGATGCTGTCGATGTAATAGTAGCCGGCGTTGGGCGTCTGCTCGAAGCGCACATCGTCGAAGATGAAGAACTCGATCTCCGGGCCGATGTAACAAGTGTCGGCTATGCCGGTGCTTTTCAGGTAATTGACTGCCTTGCGGGCGACGTTGCGCGGATCGCGGGTGTAGTCTTCCCGGGTAACGGGGTCCTGGATGTTGCAGATCATCGACAAGGTGGGCAGTTTGCAGAACGGGTCGAGGATCGCCGTGTCGGGCTGCGGCACCACTAGCATGTCGCTTTCGTTGATCGCCTGCCACCCACGAATGCTCGAGCCGTCGAACCCAAGCCCCTCCTCGAACACCTCTTCAGTCAGTTTGTCCACCGGAATGGTGAAATGCTGCCACAAGCCGGGAAAATCCATAAACCGCAGGTCTACGGATTTCACGCCTTTTTCGCGACACAGCGCCAACACTTCTTTTGGAGTCACAAGCTTACCCTTTCACAAACGACCATTGTGTAACTGTAGTTTTCTAGTGCCTCGCTCGTTCCCTGTTGCATGGGGCCAGTCCGGGCGGGTTCCGGTCTGCCAGCAAGCTGTACCGCCTGGCTGGCCGGTACATTTTGGCTTAGTCCGGCCAGAGCACACGATGATGCCTGTGCACTTAGAGGATTGGCAAACTCGGTGCCGAACTTCAGCAAGACAACCGATTTGCACAACCTTTCGTCTTTACGGCACTTACGACAACAGCCAAATTGCCTACTATAGTGCGGCTGTGGGCAGTTGCCCAAATAGCGGGCACTAACTGACCAATAATTAGGCAGCAACCGCTCATCCGGCCTATTACCGCGGCCCCTGTGCCAAATGCCCAGCATGCCGACTGGGCTTCCGGCTTGGTCAGATAGAGACGCTACTGGCGCGACCGACCGGAATAGGCTCAAGCTACGACTTCGTGGCTCCCCGGCCCCAGCAAACAAATTGAGATTGCGCGTCACGATGACGGTGTCCGGGAATCGGTGCCGCGCAACTGCTTCAAACACCAGGGGATTCGGCAACTGGCAGCACGAGAAACGGACATTGGTGGCGCTGCTGGCGGAATCAGTATTGGTAACCTCATACGCGACAGTGAGTTACCAACTGCGAATTCCCGGACACAATTAAATAACTCCTTATTTGAGATAAAGTTTTGGCTAAAAACAGGCGTTGCCGTTTACGGTTTGAGTAATTTCGTTGCCGACGCAGGGCGCGTCAGGACAGGTTGGTCAACGATTCGGGCCAGACAGCAGCAACGCTTCGATCAATTGCCGGTCGATCGCCTCATCGCGCTCGTATACCAGCAGCGCTTTGCCTTCCGGGTCGGCTGCCAGCGCTGGGTTTGCCACGGCCTGGTCGGCGCGGTCAGTGGATGCCAACACGGCTGAGCGCGGCCAGAGGAAATCGCCGCCCACCAGCGCGGCTTTGTTGGCCGCAATCACATAGCTGATGGCGTTCGGATCGTTTCTGCCCCGCCAGCCGAAATCGGTGGCCACCAGCAGTCCGTCGCCGGACCAGGCGATTGCCGGGCGCCAGAAACTCAGCGCCCCTTTTCCAGGATTTAGCCCTCGGCAGCCCGCCGGCAGCAAGGTCTTCTCCAGATACTCCACCGGCAGATTGTCCTTTTCTTTACTGTGCGGTTTGGCAAACGAGTCGGCACTTTGCAGTTGCCGGTCCAGCCGGACCACTGCCAGCCGCGCGCTAAGGTCCCAGCCCTCGGCATGATCCGCCAGTGCCGCTGCCCAGCCTTGCGGCGTCGGGCAGACTGCCACTAAGCTGTATGCTCCGCCGCTAAGTTGCACCGGGCCGGCCAGTACGGTGCCGGCCGTCGGGTCGAACAGCAAGGCCGTGGGCTTGGGTCTGCCCGAGCTGGCAAACGGATACTCTTTTGTGTACACCACCAGGCAATGCTTGCCGTTTGAAGCGGCCGCCGGCAAGTACCGCGAGGCCAGGCTGTTCCACCAGTAGTCGTGCTCGCCCAGCCACTGCGCCGCAGGCGGCCTGAGCTTGGCGATCTTGGCCGCGTCTTCCACGTCCAAGGCGATCGCTTCTTTATCGAGCAACTGGCCGGCCGGCGACACCCGGGCGCAATAAATGCCGTAGACCGGATACTGTCGGGCATCCATCCACACCACGGTATAACTGCCGGCGGCGAAGGCCACAGCCGGACGCGCTTCGTTGTTCGGTCCGGCGCTGACGGCCAGTCCGTCGGGGTCGAGCACTTTGCCCTGTGGGCTTACGCGGGCGGCGTAAATGTCGTAATGCTTGCCGCTGCGAAAGTCCTGCCAGACGACCAGAAAGTTCTTGCCATCGAAGGCCACCGCGGGCCACTCTTGCAGGTCTGGGGCCGCGCAGACGCACAGGCCCTGCGGATCGAGCGGTTTGCCGGTGGCGGCGTCGATCCGCGCGCAGTAGATGTCGGCCGCTGGCTGGTCGGCCTGGCGCGAACCGTCGCTCCAGGCCACCAAGAACACTCCCGCCCCGTAAGCCACAGCCGGTTGCCGCTGCACAAGCTGGCCTTGGCGGGCCGCTTGTGCGGCGACTGCCTGCGGCGCCGGCGCGTTGGGAACTTCGGGCCGGTGCTGTTCCGGAAGGGACGCGCCCGATGTGCTTTGCGCCGGCTGAAGAGAGTGGATGTGACTGAGAATCTGAAGATGCTCTGCTGCCGCCTGCGCGGAGAGCATCTGCCCGGCAGCCTTGCCGACCCACAGGCCAGGCAAGACAACGGCAGCCGACATCATCCAGGCCAACAGAACCAGTTTCGGCAGTTTGCCAACTGAAGCTGTCATGGCGATAGCTCCCTGTTAGGTTCGGTGCTGAAGTAGACTCGCACGACCCAGCCGCCCCAGGCGTAAACGCCGGCTTCGGTGTACAGTCGGCCTTTGTGATCCAGGCACAGTGGCGAATAAAGTCCCCAGCCGAGTTGTTTGGTGGTTTGCTGGAACGTGCCGTCTTTTTGCAGATGGGCAGGTTTGCCGCCAGCGATGCGCCGCAGGATCGACTCGTCGCCTCCGCCGGTGAAGATCACTTGGGCGTCGGAGGAGTACACTGCAAACACGGTATGGAAACCGCTTTCCAGCAGCGTGGGGCCGTCCAGTCCTTGCACGGTCTTGTCCACGCCGGCGAACTTTTCCGCTTTCAGCGTGTTGACGTTGAGCCGATACATGTTCGGGCCTCCGCCGGGCATCCAGTAGAACCAGCCATCGGGGGTGATATGGCTGCCGCCTACGTGCCAGTCGTGCAGTCCGCGCCGCGCAATCTCCGGCGGGAAATCCTGCACGCCGAGCACCAGATGCCCCTGACCCTCCCGCACGCAATACACGCCCGAATGCGTGGCGAAGTACACTGCGCCCTCCGGCGTAATGGCGAACCGCGAGGTGCAACCGACTTTCATCTCCCGCGCCGGAATGGGATTGCCTTTGGTGGGCATTTTCGAGCCGCCGCCGGCCACGGTCTCCACCTCCCACACTCCGGCGGCATTGCACCAGATGCGCCGCAATCGGCCGGGCAAACCTTCGCTGACGTAGATGTTTCCCTGGGCGTCGGCCTTGATGTCGGCATCCTGGTACGCGCCGACGCCGAAGTCGAAGCGTGCCCGATCGGCCGGGCCGTCGCGATAACCGCGTATCCCATCCCCGGCCAGCAAGCGCATCGTGCCGTCTTTGATCCGGTACACCTGGCAATTCTCGGCGTCGAGCACGTAGGCCACGTCGTCGGGCGTGACGCACATCGAAACATGCCAGCTCTTGGCGGCTTGGGTGGCTGGGCCGGCAAGTCCTTCCGGCACTTTGACGCGCAGGAAGGCGAAGTGCTCGCACCCGGCCACACGACCCTCGGCAAGCGCCCGAGCTGGCTCGGCGCCAAATACCATTCGCACTTGTTGCTGCGCTGCTGAGTTGCAAACAACCACCAGGGCCACGGCCAGCACTCTTGCCACGCACGGTGCTACAGGCCACTTGACCAACATCGGCATCGGTCTGCGGCTTATCATCACCGACCTCCCGCGATTGCCACGCCTGCAAAAAGCCGAACGAACAACTCAGGTACCATGCCCATATTACAGTACCAACCACATGTCAACCACCAAGACACGAAGACGCCAAGATGCAAAGACGCCAAGA
>Ga0129299_1001932_pt1 | contig 13790 bp, 6 predicted proteins | sample ConPoolayeCmetaG_FD_94477 | JGI IMG/M metagenome (GOLD analysis project Ga0129299, IMG submission 94477) | Hot spring microbial mat communities from California, USA to study Microbial Dark Matter (Phase II) - Cone Pool mat layer C metaG ... | reverse complement strand
GTTTCCGCCCGGAGCCCCGAGACCCCGTTGATCCGGTCGATGACGTCCTGCAGCGTCTGGTCGCCGGCGAAGTCCACCTCCTGCGTCGTCCCGTCGCGCAAGGTGAACCGCACCGCTCCGGTCGATACGCCGCGCCCGCCGGCCAGCGAACTGAGCAGCACGGTGTTCAGGCCGCCCACCAGGTCGCGGGTCCGCAGCGTGTCGCCGTCGAACGCCGCGGTCAGCCCCAGCCGCCCGGCCGCCGGCCCGTGGATCGCCGTCACCCGCGAGACGCCCGCTCCGGCGGTGTGATCCACCAGCACCAGGGCGTTGTCCTCCAGCCGCACCTCCAGCCGCGACGGATCGTTGACCACCCCGGAGGCGTCCCGGGCATACTGGATCGCCCGCTGTACCGCCCCGACGGTGTCGAACCGGTAGATCGCCGAACCCTTGAAGCTGCCCGTCGCGCTCTGCCCGGCGAGGCCCAGATCCCGTGCGGCCGTCCCGCTCACGTCCTCCACCTTCAGGTCCGCGGCCGTCCCGCCGGTGCTGTCGCTGATGAACAACGCGTTGCCGCTCACCAGCACGCTGACCCCCAGCGGCTCTCCGCCCGCAAGGGTGGCCCCGTTGATCGCCTCCACCGCCTGCTGCAGCGTCGACATCCCGCTCAGGTCGATCTCCGCCGACTCGCCCCGCCGGTTGGTGATCCGGATGGTCGCGGCCGTCGTATTCACCCCGCGGCCGTCGTTGAGTTCCATCAGGTGGGTCGAGTCGTCATAGCTGCTGCCGGCCGTCCGCAGCCTCAGCCGCCCGAGGTTGACCGCCAGCACCGACCCGTCTTTCAGCTCCACCGCGAAGTCCGGCCGGTCGCGGTCGAACGGTACGCCGGCACCGTCGTTCAACAGGCTCAGGCGGGTCCCGGCGGTCAGATTGATCACGTCCCGGCCCACAATCCGCCCGTCGGCCGTGCCGTCGTCGCCGTCGGCGCCGGCGATGCCCAGGTCCCGGGCCGCGAAACCGCCGGCCAGATCCGAGATGGACAGCGTTCCGGTCGCCAGCCCGGTTTCGTCAGCCACGATGATCCGGTCCCCGCGGGTGTAGGCCCGGACACTGACCGCCGTCTGGCTGTTGATCGCCTCCAGGACGTCCGCCACCGTCTGAACCGCCCGCAGGTCCACCGTGGCCGAGGCGCCGCTGCGGTCCACGATCCGGATCAGGCCCCGCCGCACCCCCGCCCCGCCGTTGAGGTCCGCCAGCAGCGTCGGCTGGTCCACCCGTCCGCCTCCGACCCGCAGACTCAGCGTGCCGGCGCCGACCGGCGTCCGGTTGCGGTCCGCCAGGCCCTGCGAAACCACCTGGTGCGTCGAGACCAGCGAACGGACCTGGAAGGTGTACGTCCCCGCGGCCGTGCGCGGCGCCGCCGTCGCCCTGAGCACCGACTCGTTCGTGCTCGTCGCCCGCTTGACCGTGAAGCTGCTCGGCAGCGCCAGCCGCGAGACCGACGACTTCCAGGCCGTCACCCGCGCCGTCAGCTCGGTGTAGGCCGTCTTCTGCTCGGTCGTCTGCGTGATCCGCCGCTGAAGCAGCTCCACCGGACGGCGCTCGATGGCCATCAGCTGCGTCACGATGTCCTGAATGTTCAGACCCGAGATCAGCCCGACGCCCGTCGTGATGGTGCCCATCGACCGTCAACCTCCTCGCCGGGCCGGCCGCGGCCCGTCCGGCCGTGCCATCCCGGGAACCCGGGCGGCCGCAAGCCCGGCGCAGCCCGAACGCCCCGCGACCGCCGGCCTCCGCAGGCGGCGCGGACTCTCGGCGCAGACCCTCCCTGGTCCCATAGATCATCGGAAACCGGGCGTCCGGGCCTGAAACCTCCCCGCCGTCGCCCGGAACTCCCAAAGCCCCCCGGGCGGCACACGGCTCTCCTGCCCGCCATTATCGGACCCTGAACAAGTCTTCCTCGCCATCTGCCGGGACGAGCTGCGACCAGGCCCCCGGAGCCGGCCGGTTTGCCCGTGGTGCGGCCGAACCATACCATGGGCCGACTTGCGGAGGTTCATGGCCATGCGGCAGGATTCACGCCGGCAGACGGTGCAGCCCGGCGCCGCCGCCCCGGCACACCCCTCAGGGCGGCGGCCGGCCTCCGACCGGCTCGTCGCAGAACGCGTGGAGCCGGATTCCATGCCCGACCGATAACCGCCCTTGGAGGTCCGACCGCACCGACCGCGTTCCAGAGACCCGATGCAAGCCGCCATGCAGCCCCGAACCCGGCGCCGACCACCCGTCCTGCCCCGCACGGCGCGCGCCGCAGTCCTGCTGCTCGCAGCGACCCTCGCCGGCTGCGAGGGACCCGGCCGGGTCGTGCCCACGCTGCCGACACCCCTCACCGAGTTCCATCCGGCTTCTCCCCGCCCGACGCCGCGTCCGTCCGCCACGCCGCCTCCGGCGGCCCGCGGCGACATCCGCGGGGCCAGGATCGTCATCGACGCCGGCCATGGAGGACGCGATCCCGGGGCCGGCAGAGGCACCCGGTCGCGCCTGCCGGAAAAGACCATCACCCTCGACATCGCCAACCGGCTGGTCAAGACCCTCGCCTCCATGGGGGCCACGGTCTACCCGACCCGCACCGGCGACACCTACCCCTCTCTGAACGACCGGGTGGCCCTGGCCGAGCGGGTCAAGGCCGACCTCTTCGTATCCATCCACGCCGACTCCGCGCGCAACCCCGACGCCTCCGGCGTGGGCATCTTCATCTACAACCAGGCCTCTACCGCCAGCCAGCGGGCGGCCATGCGCATGGCCGCGGCCATCGAGGCCGCCGGCCTGGAATGCCGCGGCGTCCAGCGCGCGAACTTCCACGTGCTCCGCGAACACAACCGCCCCGCCATGCTCATCGAATGCGGCTTCCTGACCAACGCCGGCGATGCCGCCCGCCTCAATGATCCCGACCATCGGGCCCGGCTGGCCGCCGCCATCGCCGACGGCATCGTGCGCTTCTTCGCAAAGTAGTTCCCGCGCCCCCCCTCCACCGGCTGCCTGCCTCCGCCTGGGCGCAGCCGGCCGTGACCGCACTCCCTCCATGCTCCATTCGTGGCCTCATGACGCGAGGCGACGGCACACCGCCCTCGGCGGCCGGCAGGGGCGCCGGCCGCCACGGCGCTGCGCGGCGCCAATGTGCGCCCATGTTCGGCAGCCGCAGGGGCGCCGGGCGCTACGGTGCTCGCATGACTCACGCGCGGCCGGCGATCGGATTGACGACCGGCACAGGGGCCGGGCGCTGCGGCGCCGGGCGGCGAGTCACTGCGGCGCGTGCGGACGGTCGGAGGCGAGCAGCTCGATCAGCGTAATCGAGTGGGCCTCGAGGACCAGGTCAAACTGCGCCCGCGGACCGCTGAGCCGGCCGGAGGCGGTCTGCTCGAGTTCCGCGCGGTCGCGGCTGTGCCAGACATTGCTGTGCGCGGCGTCGATGACATATCGCCGCCAGGCGCCGTCCTGGAGGCTGTCGGGCAGGGCGGCGACCGTCAGGCGCACCTTGCGCCGCAGGGCGTAGCGGTCGCGGAAGTTGACCAGCACCACCGCCAGGCGCCCGCGTCCGGCGTCCCAGGCGGCCAGTCCGCAGACGTCGTCGTCTCCGCCGGCCAGGGCAAGGTAGCGGCCGGACAGGCCGTTGAAGACCTTGGCCATGTTGTAGGCGGCCTTGGGCACGTTGCCGGCCATCAACAGGCTATAGTCGCCGCGGAAGTTCATGTCGTTCTGCTTGACGTAGAAGAAGCACGGCCGGTCGATGCCGTGGGGCACGAAGGCCCGCACCACGCAGTCGGCGCACCAGGCGGCTCCGATCTCGTGGTCCTGCGGACGGTTGGGCCACCAGGCCTCGTTCCACTCGGTGAGCATGAAGGAGCGCACGGTGCGCTTGAGGGCGGGGAAGTCCTCGAGGTACGCGCGGAACGCGTCGGCCTCCCGGGCGATGATCGCGGCCGGGTGGAAATACTCGTGCCAGCTCACGAAATCCAGCGGCAGGTTCTCCTGCTGGCACCAGGCCATCAGCCCGCGGGCGAATCCGCGGCCATTGGTGCAGAAGCCGTACTCGTGCTGCTCGAAGGGCCCGCTGGCCAGGGCCGGACCGCCGATCCGGGCGTCGGGGTCGGCGCGTTTCACGCCGCGGGCGGTGGCCCGGTAGAGCTTGCAGTAGGCCTCGAACCGCCGGACGGTCTCGGGGTCGACGTCCTCGCGGCCGACGGCCTGGCGATAGAGTGAAAGCCAGGGCTCGCCGCCGGTGTCCTGCGGACCGGGCTTGAGCCAGCCGGCGTTGACCTCGTTCCAGACCTCCCACCAGGGCACGCGCACCCCCCGCTCCAGGGCCCGCCGGGCGGCCCGGTAGCAGAGTTCCTCCCACGCGCCGTAGTCGGCCGGGGCGCTCTGGCGCTCGTGGTTCTCGACCGCGTCGAGCACGATCGGCATGTAGGAGGCCGCCAGGATCGGCTCGGCCTTCATCTTGCGGACGATGAAGTCCAGCCGCCGGTCGAAATCCGTCCAGTCGTAGACGTCCGCGCCGGCCTGGTCGCGCGTCAGTACGCCGGTCAGCACGTTGTCCATGCGGAACCAGCGGAAGCCGGCTTCGACCAGCCTGGCGGCGGTGGCCTCCTCGTAGTCGGCCAGTCCGCCGCCCTGGCTGAGTCCGATGAGCCCCGCCGGCACCTGGCTGCCGGGCGACGCGGCATCGATGGAGAGCTGCAGCGCCGCAGTCGCGCGGGCCCGGTCGATCACCGTCCATTCCGCCTGGCCGAATCGGTCGCCGCCCTGCACATAGCCGTAGACCTGGACGGCCAGCCGCACCGGCGTTCCGGGGACCGCGTCCTCGGCCACCAGCACCAGCCCGGGATGATCGTTGTCGTAGCGGGTCTGAAGACGGCCGTTCACGTAGATTTCTCCGCCGTCGCCGCAGTCGAACCGCATCCCGACCGGTTCGCCGCGGGTCGGAACGGTCCGCCCGTCGACGTCGATCGTCTCGGGGACCGTGGTCTGGCAGAGCATCCAGCGGAACTGCCGGTCCTGGGGCCAGGGGTCGCCCGGCGCGGCGTCGCGGGCCTCGGGCGGGATCTGCCCGGGCAGCGCGGTTCGCTCGTCGGTGGGCGGCAGAACCTTCCATCCGGTGATCGTGGCGGCCTGAAGAACCGAGCTGCACAGCAGCGCGGCAACCGGCAATCTCGAGTCGATCATCGAAGCCCTCTCCGTCACCGGCCGGCAACGCGGGGTCATCATTGCGTCACCAGAAGCGCCGCCCCGGGCCTTGCACGACCGGCGTTGTCCAGCATAGCCGTGCGGCGACGGACGGCAAGGCCGGGCGCTCGTCCGGCTGCGGTTTTCGCCGCGATCCCGCCGGTTTCCGGATGCGGCCGGCGCGGGGATTCGCAAGAGGGGCGATCCATTCAATCGAGCCAACGCCCGACGGGCCATCCGGCAGCCGGAGGCCGTGGGACTGGCAGCGCAAGTCGCGGCTTCCGCATGCGGCGACCGTTAATTCGAGCTAACGCTCACGCAATGCGGTTCGATCGCCGGCGGTGGACATTCACGGCAGCGGGCCGCAGCGTCGCGCCGGCTCGATGCGCGCATCGAAGGCGAGGATTTCGGCCGTTTTTCGGACCAATTCGCGGGATGGACCTTGACAGCCGAAAGCGTCGCAGGCTACCATAGCGATACAAGCGAGGACCCATCCGGGGTGGACGGACGACCATCGATCAAGACTGATCACGACAGATGTGACATCAAAATGTCGCTAACGGGCACGAGGGGCAGCAAGGGCAACCGGACATGGCGTTGAGGTCGCGGGCTTGCGGCGTCATGCCGCCGGGGGTGAGGAAGTGCGCCGGGCCCGGAGCCCGGGGAGAGGGAGAGCGGCGGGTGATCGAGAAGACGAGCGGGTGTGCCGCTCGTCGGCGGCATATCCGAGAGGAGGAAAAAACATGATCAGGACCATGGCAGTGATGATTGGCGTTGTGGCGGCCGTCGGCCCGGCGCTGGCGGGAGTTGGAGACAGCTGGATTCTGCCCATCGCCCGGCTGGACGGCAGCTTCACCACGTTGCCGGGGGCCGGCTACAACGGCAGCGACGCCGTGCAGGGGACCGGCATCGACGGCGTCCGCCGGGTCTGGTGGGACATGGGCAACCAGGCGGGCATGCCGGCGACCAAGGAACTGTTCACGATCGAGTTCTTCGTCCCGCTGCAGGGTCCCCTGAACTGGCAGCCGATCGAGACCGCCAACGTCGGGGAGCAGGAAGGCGTGATGAACGCCATGATCCCCTGGGCCGGCCAGTGGGGCACCAACCACCAGTGGCTCGGTTCGGAGAACGGCACGCGCGGCACCTGGAAGGCCACCGGACCGGGGCCCCAGGCTCCGGCCAGCGCCGCCTACAACGCGCCCGGCAACGGCATCTACGTCTGGCTCGACAAGGATGCCAGCCTGTATGCCAAGTGGAACTTCGGGTGGGATATCGACCGGGCCTGGAGTGCCCTGCGCGTGACCCAGATCACCCCGGAGCCGGCCAGCGCCCTGCTGCTGCTGCTGGGGGCGCCGCTGCTGCGCCGCCGGTCGCGCTGAAACCTTGATCGCCCGGCGGCCGGGATTCGCCGGCGGATGCTCGCACGACCAGGGCAGAGCGGGGCGCGGTCGCGTTCCGTTCTGCCCTGTTTTCAGGTCCCGGACCGGGTACCGGAACGGAAAGGAGGGTTGACGATGTCCCGTTGCGGCCTGAGGATTCTGGCGGCCTGGGCGGCGCTGGCCGGGGGAGCGGGGGCACTCCGCGCCGAGACCACAGCCCTGCCGTTTTATGAGAATTTCGAGCCTCCGTGGGATTTCCGGGATGAATGGCACGCGTTCGATTATCCCGGCAACCGCAATGCCCACTGTCCGTGGCCCTACAGCCTTCCGCGGCAAAGCTACTGCCCGGACGACCCCAGCAACGGCCGGCACATTCCCGCGCCGTCGCCCAACGACAGCTGGACCTGGGGCCCCTACAAGTTCGAGACCTGGCCGGACCGGGACAACGGCGGGCATGTCTTCAGCGGCCAGCGGTCCGGACGCCAGGTGACCGCGGATCCCTACTGGTATGCCATCTACCACATCTTCGATCCGCCGGCTCCCGGCAAGGACCTGCGGCTGAAGGTCCAGTTCTACGACAACGCCGAGATCCTGTGCGACTGCGACCCCTGGGGTCCGCCGTCGCGCCCGAATTTCGACGTCAACGCCGGCATCGAGCTGGGGGCGCCTTATCGCCGGTTCTCCTATGCCGGTCCGGATAAGGAGTACTACTTCCTGGGCATCAACAGCCACCACAGCTGGGACCACTACGCCTGGGCCACGCCGACCGACGGCTGGGTGGTCAGCACCGTGCCGCGCACCAGGGGGTGGCACCGTTTCGAGATCGTGGTCCGTCCCTACACCGGCGGACCGGATGTGGATTTCCTCATCGACGGCGCGCTCATCGCCCAGGGGCACCGGGCGCCGGGGCCGGCAAACAACGGCGCGGACGTGGTCTATCTGCACCTGGGCGGCGATCCGGCACTGATCACCGAGAGCAATCTGGCCAACACCTTCGAGGACGCCTGGTACGACGAAGTGGCCCTGACGGAGTGTCACAACCCCCGCCCGGACGTCAACGGCGACGGGGCCGTGGACATGCTGGACTTCGCCAGACTGCAGACGTGCATCACCGGGCCGGCCGACCCGTTCATGGCGGTCAATCCGCTGTTCGACCGGGCGAACTGCCAGTGCCTGGACCTGGACGGCGATCAGGATGTCGATATCGCGGACCTCGATGGGTTCCTGAACTGTGCCGCTGGCCCGGGCGTGCTGGCGAACCCCGACTGCGACTGACTGCGGCCGGCAGGGCGGCCGGCGGCCCAGTTAACCGAGTTAACGCCCCGGAGAACGGCTTGGCGACAAGTGCAAACGGCGACGCGATCAGAGGTTATGACCTCTATCGATCGGATCGAGGTTGCTTTTGACGCGTTTGGCGCATTAAACTGACCGATGAGACCTTCAGGGGCCTGTTCCGTTCAGCGGCCCCGGTCGGCTCCGGTTTGGGGCTCTCCGGTGCGACGTGCGGTCCGGCGCCGCGGAAGTTGAGCGTTCGCCCGGTGGAGTTCATACATGTCCCGGAGCGGTGGGGAGGAGTTGTATGCGGAACCGTTTTTACCCGTCGGTTTGTCTTCTCCTGCTGTGCACGCTTCCGGCGGCGGCCCAGCGGCAGTGGCTGGTCTTTCCCAGCCGTTTCGACGGCGACAGCAGCGCCCCGTTCATCGACGTGCCGGCCGGGGACTTCGACGGCCGCGGATACAAGTACTCCTCCGGCGGCGCAGGCAACATCCAGCGGGCCTGGTGGGAGCTGAGCGTCGAGAACTGCATCCCCGTGGGGCACTCGGACCTGTTCCCGGTCAAGCCGGCCCTTTACCACGTGTTCCAGTGGTCGCCGTCGGTGATGCCCGAAGGGATCACTTACTGGGACTGGCTGCCGATCGAGTGCAACATCAACGGGCGTGAAGCCAACGAGCAGGGTCCGGGCCTGTGGAACATCCCCTTCATTCCATGGTCGGGGGCGTACGGCCAGAACCACCAGTGGATCGGCATGGATTTTCCGTACGGCGTGGGGGGCGTCTGGATCCAGGCCGGTCCGGGCCCGCAGGCCCCGGCCAACCCCACCTGCGCGGCCCCGGGCAACGGCCTGCACATGTGGATGAAGCGCAACAGCGCCCTGTGGACCAAGTGGGATTTCGGCTTCTGTTTCCCCTGCACCCACCCGATCACGGCGATCCTGCTGCAGGAGGCCTATCCGGTCGTCCGGGAGTGCGACGCCCCGACGGCCGGCGGACCGCTGGACCTGCGGTGCATCGGCAACGCCGACCCGCTGTACGGCCCGGGCGAGGTCTTCGCCAACAACCCCGACAAGCCGCAGCAGACCGTGACCATCGACGGGCAGCAGGCTCTGGCGGCCAACAACTACGCCGCCCTGACCTGCGTGGATCCCGGCTACCCGATGAACGTCCCGCTGTCGCCGGGGCTGCCGGCCAACGGCCTGTACACCGTTCACCTGGCGGATCGGGACGTGCTGTTCCGTCTGCGGTATGACGGCTTCAACGCGATCAAGTGGCGCAGCGGCGATACGCTGGAGTTTCCGCCCGACCGCGTCTTCCGGCTGAACGACTCGGCGGCCACGGAGTTTGTTCCCGGGAACTACCGGGAGCTGTTCCTGCTGACCGCCTCCTCCGGGGGGCGGGGGCACCATTTGAACATCGAGCTGGTCTATGACGACCAGACCAGCCAGGTGGTGCCGATCAACCTCTACGACTGGTCCGGCCAGGACGGCGACGCCGCCAACGTGGCCGTCGGCGTGGGCGGCAACCGCCGCACCCAGGGGGCCGCGGGCTTCCGGACCGTCGGCAAGGAGGGCGATTCCGTCGAGCACGGCATGGGGGGCACCACCGACGGGCAGTTCCTGATCACCCACCGGGTGCCGGTCGATCCCTGCCGGACGCTGGAGCGGATCAGCATCAGCACCGACTTCCGCTCGGCGCCGACCGAAGTGGTGGAAAGCCGGCCCGGCGGGGTTCACTACGAGCGTTTCGCCGCCGCGGGCAACTGGACGGCCGAGACGGCCAAGTCGACGGCCCACCTGACCACGCCCGGCATCGGCAGTCTCTCGGCGCCGTCCGGCGCGTCGGGGACCACGGCGGTGTTCTCCTTCACGCCGACGGTCACGGGCTATTACCGGGTCCAGGCGACCTGGGCTCAGAACCTGGACGCCGCCCGGCAGGCCGCGTTTGTCATTACCCACGACGGCCCGCCGGTCACGGTCTATCGCAACCAGCGCAACGACGGCAACGGCTGGCAGCACCTGGAGGAGTCCGTCTATCGCGGGCAGTACCATCTGACCGCCGGCAGCACCTATACGGTGACGCTGAACGCCGGACTGTCCGGCGACGGCCCGCGGGTCTTCGCCGACGCCGTGCGCTGGGAGATGCCCGGCATCAACACCAGCCTGCTGGCCGCGACGCTGGAAACCGGCCGGTGCTGCCACACGCCGTGGGCGGACGCCGACGGCGATGGCGACGTCGATGGCGACGACTTCGCGTTTCTGCAGCGCTGCCTGACGCTCGGCGGCGGCGTGCCGTCGCCGGGACTGTGCGCATGCCTGGATTCCGACAACAATCAGGCGATCGACGCGACCGACCTGCAGAACTTCGCAGCCTGCGCGATGGGCCCCGGCGTCGTGTACGAGTACAGCGTATCGCCGCCCCACTGGCCCAACTGGCCGGCCGGCTGCCCGAACCAGCCGGCCCCGTAGCCCGGCCGGGCAGGCCGGTGCGAGGACGGCGGTTTCCTTCGCCCGCCGGACCGGAGAGGATGAAGCCGGCGTCGGCCCGGCCGACGAGACAGGAGACGCTTCGATGAACCGCCAGACAACGCTTCGACCCCGGGCCGACCGGAACGGCGGCTTCACGCTGATCGAGGTCCTCGTGGTGGTCGCGATCATCGCCCTGCTGGTGGCGATCCTGATGCCGGCCCTGCGGCAGGCCCGCGAGTCGTCCCGGGCCACGGTCTGCGGCACGAACATCAAGCAGTCCCTCCACGGCATCGCCCTGGCGATGGCCGAGCAGCAGATGCGCCGCGAGCAGTGGTCGACCAATTTCGGCTGGGCCACGCACTCGCTGCGTCAGAACAAGGGGCAGTTCGACCTGGTGACCTGCCCGAGCGATCCGGCCCCGCGGCCGGTTCCCGCTGTGCTCGCCCGGCTCTACAGCAGCGGTCGCTACCGCGGCACGACCGCCGGCGACGCGATCTTCAACCGCCTGCGCCGGGTCGCCAGCCTCGGGGGCAACCGCTGGCAGCTGGACATCCAGGACCAGCTGGACAGCAACCTGTTCGGGGGCGACGCGGCCTCGCCCGGCGAGAAGGACGACCTGCTTCTGGAGTACGACGCGGTGCGCGGCATCCGGTCGGTGATGGCCAAGAACGTCCATAACGAGCGAAGCTGGGCCTACCAGGTGCTGGACTACAACGGCAACACGCTGTATGCCGAAAACCCGATGGGCGGGGGCTCCATCACCCAGGACTGGACGATCCAGGCCCCGCTGATGTGGCTGAGCTACGGCGTCAACGCCGAGGCCGGCCTGCGGAACACCCGGGGGCTGCCGGCGCTGGTGGTCGAATCCGGCAAGCTGGGACTGTTCCCCGCCGACCTCGGCCAGCATCCCCGCGACTACCTTCCCTGGGCCCTGCGGTTCCGCCATGGCGGGCGGGCGTCCACCGCGCTGCTGACCGGCGTGGACTACAACCTGACGTTCCAGCTCCCGGCGCTGAACGCCCCCCCGAGCAGTGATCAGATCGAGTCGACCTACGTCCCGGGCAACCAGATGAACGTGGGGTATCTCGACGGGCACGTGGACCGGCTCAACTGGTGGCAGCTGCTGGATCCCAACGCAGCGCCGCAATACGGTCACGACCGGCTGGTTCCCAAGCCCAACGTGTGGTTCGGCATCCAGTCGGGCTGGCGGACGTACTGACCGCCGCTGGCGCCGGGCCGGCGGCCTTCGGGGGGGTATCCATGCGTTCGGCAAGGTGGCATGACGGGTGGTTTGCGGCCGGGGCGCCGGCCGCGGTCCTGGCCTGTGTCGCGATGCTGCGGGCCGAGACCGTCGCACCGGGCGTGACCTTCACGACCTACAACGCCCCGGGGCCCAACCGCGTGCACGTCGTCGCCGCCGACGCACTCCGGGCGGAGTACAAGCTCCAGGTCGGCTGGGCCCAGGGCAAGCGATACTACACCGCCCGCGAACGCACCAGCCAGATCTTTGCCCGCTACGATCATCCGCCCGGGGAGGATGTCCTGGCCGCGATCAACGGCTCGTTCTTCGATGCCGCCAACCCTCCGCGGCTGGTGGGCATCGGCCAGACCGACGGCCAGATGCTCGATACCCCCACGTTCAACCCCTCCTACACCTACCACACGGTGATGGTCGGCCCCTCCCGGCGCCCGGTGGTGCGGACGAACTTCGCCCACGCCTACGGCACCATCCGCTTCGCCGACGGGTACCAGATGCCGCTCAACCAGTACAACTTCACCATGAGCGGCCCCCTCGTGCCCATCAACGGCACCACGGTGTTCACCCCGCATTTCGACACCTCGACGCGAACCAGCTTCATCAACCCCTCGCTGGCCGTGGAAGTCGCCGTCGGCGACGTCAGCTATCCCATGCGGGGCGACAAGGAGATCTCCGGCGTCATCACCGCCATCCACGCCCCGACCGCGGGCAACAACCCGATTCCCGCCGGCGGGCTGGTGCTGTCGGCCTGGGGCAGCACTGCACCGGAGATCCTGGCCCACGCCCAGGTGGGAGCGAGGCTGGGCGTGCGGATCGCCAGCGGAGCCCCCGAGTACAACAACTCCGACAACGCTCTCACCGGCATGGGCTGGATCATCCGCGACGGCGCCGCCTACCCGGCGGGCTGGACCAACCTGGAGTCCGGAGCCGCCCCCTACAGCCGCAACCCGCGGACGGTGCTGGCCTGGAACGCCCAGCAGTGGTTCCTCGTGGTCTGCGACGGCCGCAGCGCCCCCAGTGTGGGCATGACCTTCCAGGAGATGGCCGACTTCCTGACCGGCACCCTCGGGGCGACCGACGCCGTCAATTACGACGGCGGGGGAAGCTCCACGATCGTGGTCGACGGCACGGTGCGCAACGTCCCCTCCGACGGCAGCGAACGGTACGTGGCCAATGCCATCCTGCTGGTCCGGCGCGACACGGCCACGGCGTTTCCGCTGGCCGACGGGTTCCCTCCGGCCGGCCGCGGCCCCGGCTGGGACGACAAGTTCAGCTACAACGGGGTGATCCCCTTTACGCCGCCGGCGCCCGGCGGCGACGGATACGTTCTGCAGGTCATGAATCCCGCCGGCGGTGTCGAGACCGTGCGCCGCGGCGATTTCGGCGACGCCGATTACGTCGTCGAGTGCGACATCTACTGCGAATACCGCCCCGGGGATGCCCCCGACGGCTACGAACGCTACGCCCTGTTCGCCCGCGACGACGGCACCGGCTCCCTGGACCTGGCCGCCGGCGGCTACGGAAAGGGCAACTGCTACGCCCTGACGTTCGACTCGCACGACGGGCGGGTGCGGGCCGGAAAGTACGTCCAGGGGCTGCTGGCCGACTTCCTGGCCGAGCCGCTGTTTCTGCCCTCGACCGCCTGGCGGCGTTTTCGCATCGCCTGCGCGGGCTCCCAGATCACCTTCAGCCTGGACGGCGCGACCATCGCGTCCGTGACCGACACGACGTTCCCGCGCGGATACTTCGGTCTGGGATACGCCGAGTTCTTCGCCACCGATGCCCTGATGCACGGCACCCGGGCGGACCGGTTCGAGGCCTACGTCGCCGGAACGCTCCCGCTGGCGGCCTCGGCTCCGGTTCCGGCCCAGGCGGCTTCCTGCGTGCCGATGGACAGCGACCTGGCCTGGACCGCCGGCGCCGGCGCCGACTCGCACGACGTCTACTTCGGCACCGCCCCGCCGGGCGTCTTCCGGGGCAACCAGACGGCCACGACCTTTGATCCCGGCGCGCTGGAGCCGGACACCACCTATTACTGGCGCATCGACGAGGTCAACGAGAACGGCACCACCCCCGGCGTGGTCTGGAGCTTCACCACCCGGCACTACCGCGGCGACCTGGACCGCGACCGCGACGTGGATCAGGCCGATTTCGGCCTCCTGCAGGCCTGCCTGACCGGCGTGAGCGTGCCCTCGACCGATCCGGCCTGCGG
>Ga0129299_1001930_pt1 | contig 13806 bp, 9 predicted proteins | sample ConPoolayeCmetaG_FD_94477 | JGI IMG/M metagenome (GOLD analysis project Ga0129299, IMG submission 94477) | Hot spring microbial mat communities from California, USA to study Microbial Dark Matter (Phase II) - Cone Pool mat layer C metaG ... | reverse complement strand
GGGGTGGGAAGCTCTGCGGCAGGGGCGGCGGACGGCCTGACCGGGGTTGCCAGCGCAATCAGCGTTGAGGCGTTGCTGGCCACCCCTCTCTGACGTGTGCCGGGGCCGACCAGCGTGCCGCCGAAGACCATCGTGTCGGACGGGATGGTCTGGAGCGTGTAGCCGGCGGCAAAGGCCCCATCGAGGTTAGCAAGGCTGTCGCCGCTGACGACCGTGCCGTCCAGAGGGCCGCCTACCAGCGCGGCGTTGTTGCCGGGGTCAAGGAGGTTGACGTAGGTAGCGTTCTCACTGGCGGTCACATCTACCCGCACAACGCACACGCCGCCTGCCGGAATCTGGCCGCCCCGGAAGGTCAGGCTGATGTCCCCCGGCTGTGGATTCCAGACGGCGGTCGGGCCGCACCCTGACGTGCTGGCATTGGGATTAGGCGCAACCGCCATCCGGCCAGCCGGTGAGCCAAGAGGCAGGAACTCGAAGAACTCCACATCCACCATGTCATACGGCGGCGAGACGTTGCCGTTGACCAGCGTGAAGGTCAGCGTGGCGACCTGTCCCGGCGGCAGGGGTGAAGGCGCAAGCTCTTTATGCATGGCCAGCGTGTCAGCTACTACCAGGACGGCAGAGGCTGAATCCCCCAGACCGGTCTCGTTGGTCATGATGGGGGTTGTGGTATTGGTATAGACGCCGGGGATGTCAGTGGTCACATCTACATCAATCACACAGTTGCCCGGCAGGACGGTCAGGCCGCTGACCGTCAGCAGAGTGCCGCCGTCCGGCGCGGTGACAGTCCCGCCGACGCAGTTAGCCCCGACCGCGTTGACGATCAGGTTGGCCGGCGTGGCAAAGGTCAGTCCGTTGGGCAGTGTATCGGCGAAGGCTGTGCCGGTGAGCGGGATAGTGTTCGGGTTGGTGATGGTGAAACGCAGAGTGGAGACATTGCCGGGCGGTTGATGCGGCACAGCCGGCGGCATGAAGGTCTTTGCAAACGACAGGCCGACTACAGTGAACTGGCTGACGGCACGGTCGCCGTTGCCGTCCCCGCGTGTCAGGCTGTAGAAGACACCGCCCTCATCATAACGGTTGTCGAACACGCGCTCGTTGGGCTGACTGCCGTCCATGGTTGACCAGTTGACATCGGCGGTGTTGCGCCGGATGTATCCGTCAATTGGGTGAGGTGAGAGCGGCAGGGAGGCCAGCACCTGCGCCTGATAGACCACCGTCACCGAAGAGGGTACCGGCGATGTGGCCGGAATATCCTCATAGGCGGAGGGCAGGGCAAAGACCAGCTCCTGCGGCGTGGTCGTCGCGTCGCCGGTGATGATCGGGGTGACGAGGTCTTCGCCGGTGTCCTGTGTGCCGTTATTGTTCAGGTCAACGAAGGCCGAACCCGGCACGTAGGCTACGTGAAGCGGCAGTGTGTCGTAGAAGCTGACTTCATAGGCCGTCGCGCTACTGCGATAAGGGGCGGCGGTCTGGTTAGTCAGCACCACCGACCAGCGTACCGTGTCCAGCCGTTGGGCTGGGCCGGTCCGCGGCGTCCCCAGCACGCTGTTGGCGGGAGGCGTCGGCCCTTCGAAGATGCCCAGCAGGGTCTTGGCCGCCGTCATAACCGGCTCGACGACCTGCACGGTATCCGTCTGCTGGGGGAACTGGCGGTCGGTTGTCCCGTCGCTGTACAGGAAGTTGGCCTGATCGGTCAGGTTGACTGCGCCGCTGGTCGGCGGCAGCCAGTAACGGCCATCCGCCTGGGACCCCGGCCCGATGTCCACATCCTCGATCCGAACCTGAATGGTGACAGCAAAGTAGCAGTCGGTCGGGTTGAGGGGGTCTTGGCCGGTGAAGTTGTCAATGGGCGGGAAGGCCCAGATGGCCGTTTCGCCGTCCGTCCGGTTGTTGAAGAAGGTCAAAATCTGGGCCGCAAAGGCCGGATCGTTCAGATCTGTGCCGGTGCAGTTGGGTTGCCCCAGCGCGGCGGGGGAGAGGTAGGTCTCACTGCCCTGAATGTAACGCGCCCCGTTGAGCGTCAGGCGGTCGGTCAGGTAGACGTGCGGCCCTGCCGGCGGATAGGTGGGCGGCCTGGGGTAGCCGGGGTTGACCTGCCAGGCAGGCGGATTGATGCGCGGCAGGACGTTGGTGTTGGCGGGGATGCGGACGCCGATTGTCTGGGTGTAGACAGCGCCGATCTCCAGTGTGCCGATGTCATGAGTCTTGCCTGCCGGGTTGGCGCGGATGGTCACCGTCGAAGTCGAGGTGGGGTTAGCGCCGGGGAAGCGCGGGTCGCCGCGCGGGTAATCGGCTCCGGTGAAGTCCGGCCCGCCCTCGCCGTTCGAGTAGTTGAACAGCAGGCTGGTATTGGTGATCGGCTGGTTGGGCGTCACACCGGGCCGAACCTGCAAGTCATAGGTCACGACAATCAGGTTGCGGCCGGACGGAGCGCCGGCGTGCTGGCATATGCCGATCCCGTAATTGGGGTTGGCCGGGCCGGGGTCAACCAGCTCGATGCCGTTGCCAAAGATGTCGTCGGCGGTGTCATCTGTGCTATCCGGGCCGCCGCCCAAGCCGCGCCAGCCGATGTCGTCGGGCGCTCCGACTGGGTCGTAGTGGCCGATCAGCGTGCCGTCAGCGTAGGCGACCTGGAGATTCAGGCCTTCGGGTGTAGCGGGTATCTGAAACTGGGGCATCAGAATATCGGCCAGGCGGATGTCAAAGGCGCCTTTGGGGCTGGAGCCGGTATTCTGGATGAAGATGGCAAAGGTGACGATGTTGCCCGCGTCAATGTTGCTGATGTTGGTATTGATCAGATTGGTGATCGTCCCCGGCCAGCGCGGCGAGCTGGCGGGGGGCAGGAAAGCCGGAGACGGCCCGCTGGCCGGATTAGACCAGACCGGCGCCGCGTTGTTCGTCCAGACAATCGCCTTCTCTGTGCGCAGAGCCGGCTCACCGAGTGTGAATTGGGCAATCGAGTTGGACGAGACCGTCCCGCCGAACGAGTCGCTCTCGGTGGCAGTGGCCTGATTGGTCAGCAACAGCCCGTCAGCGAAGGGGTCATCGCGGATGGTGACGCTGAACAGCAGGTCAGCCACTGAGGGGGTCGTGGCACCGCCGTCAAACGTGCCGTAATAGAAGGTAACGCGCCCCCCTGCTGAGTCCGGATTAGCGGGCCAGGGCGGCACAGCCCATGGCGGGTTAGGGGCAGTCAGTGTTGGGATCAGGCCGGCTGTTGCTACAAAGGTGTCATCCGGCCCGCGCCGGAAGTGGCCGGGCTGCGGCGCATCTGAGGTGGGCGGGATGTTATCGTAGGTTGTGATCTCGCCGGCGTTAAAGACCGGCAGGGGCAGGTAATCGTCCAGACGGAAGCGCTCTGTGTCGGTGGAGGGGAGGGTGTACCGCAGGCGGTAGGTCACGATATCGCCGGGGGACAGCCGGCTGGGAAGCGGCGTCGAGGAGGTGTAGTTGAAGGTCGCGCCGCCGTCGGTGCTCCAGGCGTAGATGGTCTTCTGGAGTGTGCCCACGATCATCTGGGTAGTGGTGCTGTCTCCATCGGTGACGATGACATCGGGCGGGCCGTAGGGGCTGAGCGTGGTCAGGTCAATCAGGCGGCCTGAGATGACGGCCTCGTTGTTGACCACATCGGCCTGATCAACGGAGGAGTCAAAGTCAGGCGGGGCGGTGGTGGTCTGGTAGGTCTCGTCTATGACAGCGCGGAAGACGATCGTGCCGGTTGCGCCGCCCAGTCCGCCGGTCGCTGAAGCGCCGGTTGAGCAGAGGGGGTTAATCGGGGCGGGCGGATCGTTGACACAGCCGCCCCGAAGCTGGGCATCCCAGCCGCGTGCCAGCATCTCACCGGAGATGTTGAAGACCAGCGTGGTTGTGCCGTCAGGGTTGCGGACGGGCGCAACCGGCGGACGGTTGGCCGGACTCATGGGGCTGGGGCCGGACGAAAGGCCCTGCTCATGAATCTCCAGCGTGGGGATAAAGCTCCCGTCAAAAGACTGCCCGTCGCCGAGCGTGTCGGTGATGATCAGGTTATCAAAGGCAAAGAAGTCCGAGACCTGAAAATCAAGGCGGTATTCCAGCGTGTCGCCGGGCGTGTTGCCTGCGGGCGGCGCGTCAATGAGGTTGGTCACGCCCTTCTGGAGCGCGATAGAGCGGTCAGTGACGACCCCGCCCGGACAGCCGCCCGGACAGCTCCCCGAAACAGGCGTGGTGTAGTTCGTGCCGCCCGCCGGGTCCCAGAAGCCGTTGGAGGTCACAGTGTTGTTGGAAGTCACTGAGGCGCCCGTGTCAGGCGCGATGATCGGCGTGACCCCATCCCGAAGGAGATGGGGGACAAAGAACTCAATGGTGATAAAAGCATCGTTGGTGCCGGGGCCGCCCGTCACGAGGCCGAAGTTATGCACCAGCGTATCGGTCGGGTCGCCGGGCTGGGTGGTATCCGGCATGGTGGTCGTCACCCCCGATGAGGCCGACACGACCCGCACAAACTGAATGTTGTCGGGCAGGTTGTCTGTGATGGTAAGCTGGTCAACTGTCCTGCCGTTGGCCACATCTACGCTGATGGTATACTGGCGCTTGAAGTTCGGGCCGGTAACGGTCTCGCTGTCCGGTGCGTTGTTGGTCTTGGTCAGCACCATCAGCGTCGGGGTGATGTCAGCGGTGTACTTGGTCCATGTGGTGACATTGCCGGAGGCAGGGGGGTCCACAACCGGCGGATCAATGCCGCAGCACCAGTCATCGAGGGGTGTACTGCCGTACTGGAAGCCGCCGCGTGCCCGGATGGTCAACGGCGAGCCGACCACCGCCGCGGGGGACATGTTGACGCGGATGTTAATGTCTACCGGCGGCTGATCATTGGTGAAACTGCCATAGGGCAGGCGCAGGACGGTCACGCCGCCGCCCGGCGCCGGAATGGTGATCAACTGTCCGAGGGGGGCGCTGGGCGGGCTGGTGATGTCTACAAACAGCGGGTGGCGGGTGTTGTTGCCGAAGGGCGAACCCGCCACCGGCGTCAGAGACAGGGCGCCGTCGAACATGGTGGCAGAGGCAAAAGTCAGGCCGGTGGGCAGGAAGATGTCCACAAAGGGGCCGTAGCCTGTTTCGCCGGAGTTGTTGTCAAAGCGGAGGGTGAAGTTGAAGCTCTGGCCGACCAGCACTTCGGAGGGGGCGTCCACAATCTGAAGGGTGGCCACAGCGGCTCGTGCAGGGGCCGCGCTGACCGGGGCGGCTGGCGCTGACAGGGCAGGCAGGGCCAGCAACAGGATCAGCAGGACTGCCCGGACTGCTACAGGGCGGAATGGAGGGGGCATAATAGTTCCTTACTTTCTACAAGCAGAATACTGCCTCATTAACACAATACAGTATCAGTGCTGATCTGTCCTGTGTCAATGGGGTAATGTGCCCCTATGAACGTCTCTCTATCCTCACACTTCGTTGGAGACTGGCCCTGATCATAGGCGGGTTGTTTTTACATGCTGGCTGCGTCCTCCAGCCAAGGGATGGCCAAACGGATGAACTTATCGAGGAAGAGGGCTAGCTGTCGTTCCAGCTCTGATGCAGAAGTATACATCCAAATTTGATCTTCGCCGCTGTGATGCAGGACATCGCCGGGCCGGTTTGACATCCGCGTATGCAGGCGGCCCGGCCACGCTGGAACAGCGACCTGCGTGACGGGGTCAACCACACGGAAGCGGTCTAAGTTGATGAAATAGCGGTGCTGATCAGCGTTGGGAAGGAAGTTGGCCCACTCGGCGTGCTCGAAGTGAACGCGTGTGATGACATCGTATTGCAGGCGGCGGATGAAGCGCACATTGGCGTAGTAAGTATCAAAGGTGCGGTCAAGGCGGTCGTCCAGACGCACGACCACATCGTTGCTCTTGAGTTCGTATCCCAGGCCGGAGAGCGGCCCCTCCAGAATGTCTACAATAGGAAGGTTGAAGTTTTGCTGAAGCGCTCCCACAGAAGGGGGATCACCCGCCTCAGGGGCATGAGGAAGATGCCAGATGTAATCGTTGATCTTGGTCATCTCTGCCATCCTTCTAGACAGGCCATCACCTGGGCATACCTGCCGGCCATCCACCACGACGACCGGTCTAAGTCACATCTTAATCATAGCAGTTAAAGTCAATAAGCCAAATAGGGGGCGGGCTTTGTGAGGCATCCGCCTTGAGCAGGCCCCGCAAAGCCTCGCCCCGCAGTGAGGACAAGGTCCGACGGGAGGCTCTACACGGCATAGACGGCGGGCAGGAAGGCTTTCTCAGGCTTCTGATCTTTTGCTGATTATATGCCCTCATCTCCACCATGATTTAGAATACGCACGGGATGTGTATACAGATTCATGCTGTTGCGGCGCAGATAGCCGACCAGCGTGATGTTCCATTCATGGGCCAGCCTGACGGACAGATCGGTCGGTGAGGTGCGTGAGCATACGACCGGCACTCCCATCCGGCGTGCCTTGCTGATCATCTCAGCGCTGATGCGGCCTGTCGTCAACAGAATGTGATCGCGGGGATCGAGGCTCCTCTGAAGAGCCAGCCCGCGCAGTTTATCCAGCGTGTTGTGCCGCCCGACATCCTCCGCAACCAGAAGCAGGCGTTCCCCGTCGCTCAGGGCGGAGGAGTGAACGCCCCGCGCCCGGCTGTAGAGTTCGGCGGCCTGCCCCAGTGCATCCATCAGCGCCCACAGGCGGTCAGCACTGACGCGCACCTCCGACTGCAAGGGTTCGAACATCCCGCTCAGGTCGTCGAACGTGACACCCCCGCCGCAACCGGAGGTCAGTATGGCACGGCGCGGCGGGCTGAAGTCGGCACGGTTCAGCCAGACATCCACGCAGGCGCCGCTGGGGCACACATGGAGCGCCCGGACTTCATCCAGCGAGCCGATCAGCCCTTCGTTGGCCAGGAAGCCCAGCGCCAGCATGTCCTGCTGGCAGGGTGAGCACATGATCGTTGCCAGTTCCTGGCCGTTGACGAAGATCGAGACCAGCCGCTCGCTGATCACCTCGGCGCTGACGGGTTGTGCCCCTCGGCGCGTCACGGTGATGTAGTCCGCCTGTGTTGTCCCCTCACAATGTTCCTCTGTCATATCCTCGTAAAAACCCGATTCGGCCAACGGGCGGCGGGTCCTGTCTTCAGTATATTTTGCCGGTCACGGGGCGCAACTATCCCTTCTTGATGCCGCGGTGGCTGTTTACCCGTATCCAGCATGAGATCAATACGTCTAATCTAAGAATAGATCAGGTTAGAGTTAACCCAAGCCGCGAGGATGATAACCGGCCTTGCAAGCAGGCAGAAACCAAGCAGGGGCGAGTCTGTCGCCCCTGCTTGTTCTTATTCGACGGGCAGAGACGGACAGCCCTAGTCGGGCTTGATGTTCAGCTTGCCGCCAGCGCCGGTGCGGGCATAGACGATCCGTTCGCAGATGTTGGTCACGCGGTCGCCGATGCGCTCAAGGTTATGCCCTGCCCACAACAGATACGTCCCGCGCTCGATGGACAGCTCACCCTTGCCCATCTGACTTACCAACAGTGAGAAGAGCTGTTGGTAGAGATGATCCACCTCGTCATCCATGCGGGCTACTTCTTTCGCCTTTTCGGAGTCTTCACGGCTGTAGGCTTCCATAACCTCCCGCAGCATCTCATGCACCCGCTCCTTCATGGAGGCAAGGGGCACGGGCAGTTCGATGCCGGATAGATCGGTCAGGGCACGCAGGACGATGCGGGCTGTGCCTTCTGCATGGTCGCCCATGCGTTCCAGCTCGTTGGCAATCAGCAGATCAGCCACCAGCCGGCGCAGATCATGCGCCATCGGCTGTTGGAGGGCCAAGGTGGTGGTGATGTCTGCCTCTAACTTGTTGCGCAGATTGTCTAACTGGGTATCGCCGTCTATTGCCTCCTGCGCCAGGCGCACATCTCCTGTCCGAAAGGCCCTGAAGGTGATGTCTACCGCCTGATCAACCAGTGAGGCCAGCCGCAGGATGTCATCGCGGATAGATGACAGGTCACGGTCAAGCGCGGCTCGGCTTGTTGTCGGGTTTGAGTCCATAACCAATTATTCCTTACGATAGTCCAGATACTGACCAGTTATTGACAGGGGCATGGGTTCTCTCATGCCCCTGTCAATGGATAAATGACAATTATAATCCGCTTCTCCGCATTAGCCAAAGCGGCCTGAGACGTAATCCTCCGTCTCCTTGTTGATCGGGTTGGTGAAAATCTGCTGTGTCGTGCCGTATTCGACCAGCACACCGATACGGGCATCGGGGTTTTCACGGTCAATGGAGATGAAGGCTGTCATGTCTGATACACGCGCCGCCTGTTGCATGTTGTGGGTCACGATGACGATGGAGTAACGCTGTTTCAGCTCCTGCATCAGCTCCTCGATCTTCAGGGTAGCAATCGGGTCGAGGGCAGAAGCCGGCTCGTCCATCAAGATCACCTCCGGCTCGACAGCCAGCGCACGGGCAATGCACAACCGCTGTTGCTGGCCGCCTGAAAGCGCCAGCCCGCTCTCGTGGAGCTGGTCTTTCACCTCGTCCCACAGGGCGGCCTGCCTGAGTGCGTTCTCAACGATGTCGTCCATGTTGCCTTTGAAGCCGTTGATGCGCGGGCCGAAGGCCACATTGTCATAGATGCTCTTGGGGAAGGGGTTAGGCTTCTGGAAAACCATGCCGATCCGGCGGCGCACTTCGACCGCGTCAACGCCCGGCGCGTAGATGTTTGTTCCTTCAAACAGCACCCGCCCCTCGACGCGGGCTGACGGGATCAGGTCATTCATGCGGTTGTAGCAGCGTATCAGCGTGCTCTTGCCGCAGCCGGACGGCCCAATGATAGCCGTGATCTGATTGCGGTAGATGTCCATTGAGATGTCGCGCAGGGCCAGCTTATCGCCGTAGTAAACGTTCAACCCCTGCGTCGAGAGCACCACCCCATCGGTGGTATTTTGAGCGGCCTCTATCGTTGTGGCGTTTGGTGTGGATGTTACCATCGTTTTTCAAACCTATTCCGTAGATAGACTGCTAATGCGTTCATCCCCAGCAGGACTACCAGCAGTACCAAAATGCCGGCGGCTGAGAGATGAACACGATATTCGGGTTGCGGCAGGGTGATCCAGTTGTAAATCTGGATCGGCATGACCGTAAACTGATCCCAGATGGTGCGCGGCAGGAAAGGCACATAAGTAAACGCACCCAGGATGATCAGCGGCGCCGCCTCGCCCATAGCACGGCTGAGAGCCAGGATCATACCGGTCAGGATACCGGGGAGAGCCGCCGGCAAGACTTGGCGTGACACAACCTGCCAGGGTGTGGCCCCCAGCCCAAAGGCGGCTTCGCGGATTGAGTTGGGCACGGCCCGGATGGCCTCCCGCGAGGCCATGATCACCGTCGGCAGGATGAGCAGGGTCATGGCCAGCCCGCCCGTCAACAGGCTGTTGCCAAAAGGCAGGCGCATCTCCAGCCCCAGCACCGAGAAGATATAACCGTTACGCGGGTCAACCGGCAGGTTAAGGGCTTGCACCAGCCAACTATTTGGCTTGAACAGGCCAAAGCCGCGCGAAAAGACCGTCAGCCCCAGCATGCCGTAGACAACAGAAGGCACCCCTCCCAGGTTGGAGATGTTGATGTTAATGAATTCGGTCAGGCGGTTTTTGGGTGCGTATTCTTCTAGATAGACCGCCGCCCCTACCCCCAGCGGGAAGCTGAACAGGGCTGTCAGCGACAGAACAATGAGACTGCCTGCAATGCCGGACTTCATCCCTGCCTGCTCTGGGCGGCGTGAGTGGTAATTGGTAAACAGGGTCGGGGTCAGCCATGCCCCTCCTTCGATGGCAATGTCAACAATCAGTACTGCCAGCATGACCAGCCCGACCAGCGTAGAGATCAGCAGGATGACGTGGAAAATGCGCCCCATCAGACGCTTGCGCCGCAGAAACCGCTCGAAGTTGCCGTTGACGAGTTGTTGGCCGGTCATTACTCATACACCTCCCGGAAGCGGCGCATGATATAGTTGCTGATGACGTTCATGATAAACGTCATGATGAACAGCGTCGCTCCAACCGCGTAGATGGACTGGCTGTTGATGGATCCCATCGGTGTATCGCCAAAGCTCACCTGCACGATAAATCCGGTCATGGTCTGGATGCTCGAAAGCGGGTTGAGCGTGACACGGGGGGTCGAACCGGCGGCAATCGCCACGATCATGGTCTCCCCAACCGCCCGCGAGAAAGCCAAGATGAAGCCGGCCAGAATGCCGCTCAAGGCGGCGGGCACAACCACCCGCAGGGCGACCTCCAGCTTGGTTGCGCCAAGCGCATAAGCCCCCTCACGCAGAGCCTGTGGTACACTGCGCATGGCATCCTCGCTGATCGAGGAGACCAGCGGCAGGATCATGACCCCCATCACAATCGAAGCACTGAGGGCGTTGAAGAAATCTACCCGGATAGCTGTGCCGGCTACACTGTTGACCCAGTCAGCCAGGGTGCGCAGTTGGGGTGTGATAAACGAAATAGCGAAATATCCATAGACCACGCTGGGCACGCCGGCCAGAATCTCCAGCACCGGCTTCAAGACGCGCCGCATACCCTCTGGGGCGTATTCGCTCAGAAAGATGGCAGTGAGCAGGCCTATCGGCAGGGCAATCATGCCGGACAGTGCGGCGACCATCACCGTACCATTGACCAGCGGCAGGATGCCAAAGTTATCCGGTGAAACGGGCCTGCCGAGCGGTCTCCACATGGTGCCGGTCAGGAAGTGATACAGGTCCACTTCAGGGCGGAGGAAGAAACCAATTGCCTCGCCGAACAGCGAAACAATGATCCCAATGGTCGTCAGCACCGACACCAGACCGCACAAGAAGAGCGACGCTTTGATGATCTGCTCACGTATCCGGCGCAGACGCCAGCTTAGTCCTCTTGAGAAGATTCCCTTCTGATCATCAGGGGAGGACACTGCCCGGCTTGCGGGCAAAAGACGTGATAATCCGGCCATCGTCTAACCTCACTGTGTGGAAACAAGCATTCATCCATACGTTACCATTACCACACACCACAAAGGGGGGGTAAGGGTGCGGATACTGCCCCGCACCCTTACGCCAGAGTGTGGAGGATTACTGCCCCATCAGGATTTCTTCGAGTCTGGCCAGCCCCTCTTCATAGGTGCCGGCAGGAGGCTCTACATAGCCGACCTCACGGATCACTGCCGCCGCGCCCTCAGGGCTGAGGAAGAAGCGCACGAACTCAGCCACCTGAGGCTTCTCGCGCAGGCTCTGAACGTTCGGGTAGATGTACAGCGGGCGGCTGAGCGGGTTGTATGAGCGGTCGGCAATTGTCTCAAAGGTAGGCTCAACAAACTGACCGTCCTTGTTCTCAATGGCCACCGTCCTCACTGCACCCGGATTCTCAACCACGTAGGCGAAGCCGAAGAAGCCAATCGCGTACAGGTCGTTGGCTACACCGCCGAGCAGAACGTTGTCGTCACTGCTGAAGGTAGTCTGAGCATCGGTGCGGACGTCCAACAGTTCCTCAGGCAGTTCCAAGCCCTTCTCCAGAATGGCCTCGATGAAGTAGTCGCGCGTGCCGGAGTCGGGGTCGGGGACGAAGAAGCTGATCGGCTCATCAGGCCAGGTGGGGTCGAGGTCTGACCACCGCTCGACGTTGTTCTCGTCATCAGGCCGGAAGAGCTGGCCGAGCTGTTCGATGGTCAGGCCCTGTACCCAGTCGTTTTCGGGGTTGACCACCACCGACAGCCCGTCGTAGCCGACGAGGAACTCAGCGAACTCGATGCCGTTGGCGGTGCAGGCGTCAATCTCGCTTTGCTTGATGGCACGGGAGGCATCGCTGATGTCGGTCTCGCCGTTGCAGAACTTCTCGAAGCCGCCGCCGGTACCGGACAGACCTACCGAGACGCGCACTTCAGGATGGAGAAGGGCGAACTCCTCAGCCACAGCAACAGCCAGAGGATAGACCGTGCTGGAGCCGTCGGCCACCACGTCGCCGGAGAGGGGAACCTCCGTTGGCTCCTCAGTTGCCATTGGGGCTTCGGTCGCCGCCGGGGCTTCAGTCGCCGCCGGGGCTTCAGTGGCTGCCGGGGCTTCAGTCGCCGCCGGGGTCGCCCCGCCGCAACCGGCCAGAACGACCATCACCAATGTAGTTAAGACTATTGCGATGAGAGTTTTGTTGGACACGTATCTTTCTCCTCTTTTTGTTTAGGTTTCGTTATCCAGACAGGGATTGTATGGGGGGCACATTAAGCCCTCTTTAGCTGATTGTTAAAGACAGCTTAAGAAGGCAGGGTATAATTGGCCTGCAAGGCTCTTGGCATGTTGAGGTGGCAGGCATGTTTGCCGGCTTTGACCCTGATTTTGACGACTGCCGCTGGACGGACGGCTGGATACACATCCCGATCATTCAAGCAGTACCGGGCGTCTATCCGTCTTTCACCGTCAAACGATGGGAGGTGACCGAGGCGGAGGTCTTCGGCCAGCGGGTGCGGCTGTCTGCCCCGCTGGAGGTGCGGGGCCTGATCATGGCTGACGGCAGGCTGTGGATGTCTGACGTGCCCCAAGAGCGGATCATGATGTTCAACAACGCTCAGGCCGCGCACGGGCGGGTGCTGGTCGGAGGGCTGGGGCTGGGGCTGTATCCGCAGTATGCACTGCCCCGCTGTACCCGTATGGTGATCGTGGAGCAGGATGAGGGTGTGCGGGCGGTGTTCGGGCCGCTTGTTCAGATCGCCGCCGACTCTTACGGTGTTCCCCTGACCATCCTGAGCGGGGACGTCGCGGATGTACTGCAGGCCGATTCTGCTGACCGCTACGACACGATCTTCCTCGACACATGGGACACCCTCGACGCGGCCAACCTGCCCGTCGTCAACCGCCTGCGCAATCTAGCCCTGCGCCGCCTTGCGCCGGGCGGGCAGGTGCTGTTATGGGGCTACCGCTGGATGCTGGGCCTGCTGGAGGAAGCCTGCCGCCGTCTGTTGAGCGTGGAGCCGGGCCGGCGGCATCAGTGGCTGGCGGTCATGACACGCAAGCGCCCCGACGTGTGGCGGATGCTGGTGCCGGTCGTGGAGCATTTCGCTGATCAAGACATCACCGACTGGGACGCCGCGCTGGCGTGGTGCAGAGAATACGGCACTCAGATCACCGCTGAATAGATACCCTGTCGGGAATTAAAAGGAGAGGAACTTAAGATGCGCGTCCTGTTACAGCGAGTCAGCCGGGCGGTTGTCTCGGTAGATGGTCAGGAGGTAGCCCGGATCGGGCGCGGGCTTGTGATTCTGGTCGGCGTGGGGCACGGCGACGGAGAGGAGCAGGCCCGCTGGCTGGCCCAGAAGGTCGCCGGACTGCGCATCTTTGAGGACGAGCAGGGCAAGTTCAACCTGTCTGTCCAGGATGTGGGCGGAGAAGCGCTGGTCGTCTCCCAGTTCACACTGTACGCTGATGCCCGCAAAGGGCGCCGCCCGGCTTTTGTGGACGCCGCTCCGCCGGAGACAGCCGAGCCTCTGGTAGCCCGCTTCGCTGACCTGCTCCGGGCAGAGGGCATCCCTACCCAGACGGGCGTTTTTGCCGCGCACATGCTGGTTGAGATACACAACGACGGGCCGGTGACGATCTGGCTGGAGCGGGAATAAAAAACCCGCAGGGGCTGTTGCCCTCTGCGGGCTGGTTCGTTCAAACCGGCTTGTCGTCATCAGGCCGGCGATCCTTGAACGGGTCAAGGGGGCGGAACTCGACGACCGGCCTCGCGGCAGGCGGCGGACTCTCAGAGACGGACTCGCTGTCCGGGGTAGGGAGGGTGGTCGGAGCGGCGG
>Ga0129299_1001928_pt1 | contig 13833 bp, 7 predicted proteins | sample ConPoolayeCmetaG_FD_94477 | JGI IMG/M metagenome (GOLD analysis project Ga0129299, IMG submission 94477) | Hot spring microbial mat communities from California, USA to study Microbial Dark Matter (Phase II) - Cone Pool mat layer C metaG ... | reverse complement strand
TCGGTCCCACACCAAGGCGCGAATTCACCGACTGGAAAGACTCAAGATCATCCCCGAAGAACTACGCTGCTGTATTCCACCGTAAACAACCAAGGTGCGCTGTAGTATTAGTTTGGAGTCTTGCCATTTCGGTGCAACTTCCTGCGCATTTATAGCTTGCGCTGTGGAAGACCGGTTTTTGATGCGGAGCCCCTAAGTTGCTGATTACCAAAGCCTTACGGTCGGTAGGCGAGGTCCGCGGACAATAGGACACCAGGCTCAAGTTGAACTAATGGGGAACCAAGGCACTACCTATGCCGTGCGCGAACAAGAGCAGGCCATTTTCGTTAGCAAAAACGCCTCACTTCAGCCCGCGCGGAGCATAGCGGTACAATTCCACCGAATCCTGATTGAGTCAGGCGGCGTAGCTCAGTTGGTCAGAGCAGCGGAATCATAATCCGCGTGTCGTAGGTTCGAATCCTACCGCCGCTACCTTTGGGGGGTGCGTAGAGAAGAATTGCGTTGTAACTTGTTGCAAAGAAACGCATTCGCAAGGCCGGGTGCTAGCAACCGCCAAAAGCTTTTACTGTGTCCGATCCGCATCCGGACCATTTCGGTGAACGAGTGGGTCATCGAGTCTGGGTCGCGGGGATCGTGGAGGGCGCCAGCAGACTGAACCGTCAAACCGCTCTGCTGGTCGAACTGTCGGATCGGCAGCAGCCCTGTGTCGCTGGTCACTTGCGCCTGCTGAGGCGCGACAAGGATGGGCTTGGGGGCGAAAAAGTCGAAGGACACGTGCCAATCAGACGACATGATCATCTTCTGGCCTACCTGGCGCGGACCAGTTGCCCCTTATCAACCACTTAGTATCACAGCACATCTTAGCGTCCGAGTCGCAACAGATTGTGTTCTCGTTGTCCAAATGCCACAATGGGCTGTGGTTCGGCCCCTAAGGTGCGCCGTCAAATTAGACGCTCCGGCATTTCCGACCAGATGAATGACTTGGGCTAGGGGTGGAACGAACGAGGCAGCACGGGCAGCGGCTAGTTGCCGCGGGAACGGGTGTTTTCAGGCTTGCTCGGGCAGGTCATAGCCTCGACGGCGGGGGCGGGTAACGTGCTTGTTGGCCTCTTCGTCCCCGATGAAACGCTCCCGGTCAGGGTCCCAGTTGAGCTTCCGCCCCAGCAGGCGTGTGATATTGGCCAGGTGACAAATCGTGACGGAGCGGTGTCCGATCTCCACGTCGGATACCGGGCGTTGCCGGGTGCGCATGCAGTCGAGCCAGTTTTGCATATGGTAGCGGGCCTGCCAGAGCGCCACCTCGTCGCGCCATTTGTCGATGTCTTCCTGTCTGGGCAAATTCGTGATCATGCCCGGCGGATTCGTCGTGAACTTGTTCCGGTTGATCTCGATCTTGCCTTTTTCGCCGACGAAGATCGCGCCGCCGTGTGGGCCGCGGGTCAATTCGAGCCGGACGGTCACGCCGTTGGCGTATTGAAAGGCGACCGCGCCGTTGTGGCCGGCTGAGAGGGGCCAAAGCTCGACCGGGCCGGTGGCGTCCATGCCCAGCGCCCATTGGACCTGATCCAGCCCGTGCGCCCCCCAGTTGGTCATTTCCCCACCAGAGAAATCCCGCCACCCCATCCACCCAAAGTGGACCCGACCGTTGTACGGCCGAAGCCGGGTCTGGCCGAGCCAGGCATCCCAGTCGAGTCCTTGGGGTTTGGGCTCTTCTGGCAGGTCGGGGCAAGGCGTGGAGCCGGTGTAATTGATCCCCAGCACAACCTTGATCCTGCCGATGCCCCCGCTGCGCACGAACTCGCAGGCGAGCCGGTTCATCTCCATGGAGCGCTGTTGAGTGCCTACCTGGAGCACGCGTCCGTATTTGCGAACCGCATTGACCAGGGCCCGGCCTTCGGCGATGTAGAGCGTCAGCGGTTTCTCCGCATAAACATCTTTGCCTGCCTGGCAAGCATGGATGCACGGCAGCACGCGGCCGTGGTCCGTCGTGCCCACGATGACCGCGTCGATCTCCTTCTGTTCCAATAGCGCCCGGTAGTCCTGGTGGATTCGCCATTGGGCTTTCTTTTTGGCGGCCGCTTCGTGGCATCGAGTGACGAAGCAGTCGGCGACGGCGACCACCTGGGCTTCTTCTGGCAACTGGTCGATCAGCAGGCGGCCTCGCCCACCAACGCCGATCACGCCTACCAGTATTCGCTCGTTAGCCCCCGGCTTGCCGGGCGCAGCAAGCGCGCTTCGGGGAACCAATACTGGCAGGGCCATCCCCGCCGATCCAACAGCAACCTGTCTCAGAAACCCCCGTCGCAGAATTCGCCGCTTGCTGTTCATGCTTCCAAACCTTTCACATAGCCGTTTCACGCTTTTTGAGTACCATACGTTCTGCACTGGCTTCCGGCAAGATGCTTGCGATTGAAGTGGCATCCGGGCTGTGGGCCGGCGGAAGCGTTGCGCTGGTGCAGGAAACAAGCCGGACCCGCCCCACAACACCCGCGAAATCGCCGCATTCTCTTTTCCGATCGCCCCGAGACCCGGGACGACTCGGTGCGAGGCGGTTGCGATGTAAAGGTCTGCGCGGGCGGATTGACACGAAAGAAGCGCCGGGGACAATGGGTATGCGCGGGAGGGCTGGCATCCAGTTCGGACGTGCGGCCCGATCGTCAGACAATGCATGTGAGAAGGAGGACGTTATGTCGCTGCGATCGCTGCTGGGTTGGAAAGGCGACTTGCTGCGAGGCTGGTGGCTTCGGGCTAAGGATTTTCGTCGGCCGCGGAAACCGGTGCGCGCCCGTTCGCTGGAGTTTGAGGCGTTGGAGGTTCGCGAGCTGCTTAGCGCGGGTGTCGCGGCAGGAGGCTCGAAGGAGCCGCTTCTGCTCGGAGCCAGCTCCGGCGCTCAGGCAGCGGTTCGCTCGGGCGCAGTCGCCGGCGTCAGCCGGGCGTCCGTCGTCTTGCCGGATCGCTACGAATGGGACAACTGGGCCAGCCTGGCCAAGGCGATTCCCACCAGCGGCAGCCCGCAGCTCCGCAGCCTCCACAGCCGGCTCGACGTGGATTGGGCGAGATTCACGCTCAGTACGCGTTGCGACGTGATCGTTGAAACCGACGGCCCTGCAGGCGATACGGAGCTGCGGCTTTTCGGCCCTGACAGCTCCACCAGCCAGATCGCTTACGACAACGACAGCGGCAACGGCGCCTTTTCGCGTATCGAGCGCAGCGGAGCGAACGCCTTGGAGCCCGGGACTTACTATATCCGGGTCAACGAATACGGGAGCAATCAGACGGTGGCGGCCTATACGCTCAGCGTGCTGGCTTCACCGGTTGTCCCGCCCGACGCCTATGAGCCGGACGACACAGCAGACGCGGCCACGGCCTTGGTCCCGGACAGCGGCCCGCAGACCCACAACCTCCACAGCGGCGCTGATGTGGACTGGTTCAAGTTCACGCTGGGCAGCCAATCGGACGTGCTGGTCGAGACACGTGGGGTGGCAGGCGACACGCGGATCCGGCTCTATGGTCCTGACGACCCGAACCTCCTGATCGCCTCGGACGACAACACAGGCGTTGGCGATTTCTCGCTCATCCTGCGCAGCGGGGCCGACGCCTTGGGGCCCGGCGAATACTACGTCAGTGTGGAAGAGGTCGGCAGCGACCAGGCCATCGCTCAGTACACTTTCAGTGTTACCACGCTCCAGCCGGGCGATGTGCTCTTGGTGCAAAGCAGCGGCGGCTTGCCTAGCGCCACGCGCTGGGGAGAATCACGCGAGTTGGGCATCCCCTTTGGAAACACGTATTCCCACGCGGCCATCTACCTGGGCAACAACGAGGTGGCCGAGATGTTGGCCGTGGGGTTTGCCGTTACGCCGCTTTACGACACTTTCTCCGGCCAGTCGCTGGTGGACGTATATCGCGACCCGCTCATTGGAACAGGCGGCCAGGCCGTAGCCGACGCAGCGCGCAGCTTCGCCGGTACGCCCTACGCCTATTTCCAGTATGCGGTGCTCGGGTCGGCCGCGGTCAACCCTGGCCGGCCAGATCGCGTGGTCTCGTCGTTGTTCTACCGGATGTACGTCAGGTACGACCAGGGGGCCAGGCGCATGATTTGCTCGGAGTTGGTAGCGCGGGCGTATGCGGCGGCTGGGTTGGCGCTGCGCGTGACGCTGTGGCCCACCATGCAGGCCATCGGCGACACTTCCCGGGATTTTCTGATGGACTTCACCACGCCCACCATGCTCTCGCTCAGCCCCGACTTGCAGCGGCTCAATGCCTGATCAAGGTCTAATCAAGGAGTGCCACATCATGGTGCGATCCGCACAGCGGCTCGAGTTGGCGTGGATAGTGATATTTTGCTTGGCGTCGGCGTGCTCGGGTTGGGTCGCTCTGGCAGGTGACCAAGCGCCCGGCTCGCCGCCGGCAGCCGAGCGGGCGAAAGAGATACTTGCGGCGACCGGCGTGCGAGGCGGCTTGGTGGTACACCTCGGCTGCGGCGACGGGCGGCTGACGGCGGCGTTGCGGGCCAGTTCCAGCTACTTGGTTCACGGCCTGGACACAGACCCGGCCCGGGTCGACGCCGCACGCAAACACATCCAGTCGCTCGGCCTGTACGGACCGGTTTCCGTGGACTGTTGGGCCGGCGCCCGGCTGCCATATGTTGACAATCTGGTAAATCTCGTGGTGGTCGAAGTTCCCGACATCACATCTCAGGAGGAGGTGATGCGTGTGCTGGCGCCTGGCGGGGCGGCGTATGCTGCCAACGTGCCCGGCTGGCCGCGCATCCTCAGGAAACCCCGCCCCGCCGAGATCGACGAGTGGACCCACTATCTCCACGACGCCAGCAACAATCCGGTGGCCCAGGACGAGCAGGTCGGCCCGCCGCGACACCTCCAGTGGGTCGGCAGCCCGCGCTGGTCCAGACACCACGACCACATGGCCAGCATGAGCGCTTGCGTTTCCTCGGCCGGCCGGATCTTTTACATCTTGGACGAGGGGCCGACCAGCTCCATTCGGCTGCCTGCACGATGGTCGCTGATTGCGCGGGACGCGTTTAACGGCACGATCCTCTGGAGGCGCCCGATCGGTTTGTGGGATACCCATTTGTGGCCCTTAAAGAGCGGACCGGCGCAGCTTCCGCGGCGCCTGGTTGCGGTGGGCGAGACGGTCTTTGTCACGCTGGGGCTTGACGCCCCTATCAGTGCCTTGGACGCGGCGACGGGGCACACCCTGCGCACATACGACCGCACGCAGGGCGCGGAGGAACTGATAGTCGCCGACGGGGTGCTCTTTTGTCTAATCAGCGACCGCCCCACACGGCGAAATGATTACCGCCAAAAGTTTACCTACGTTTGGGACAATACCAACCATGCCAACCGCCGCTGGGCCTGGGACGAAAGCCCGCAACGGATCGCCGCGATTCAGGCCGACACGGGCACGGTTTTGTGGACTCGGCAATCGAGCGTAGCTCCCTTGACGCTCGCAGCAGATCGCCAGCGCGTCTACTTTTTCGACGGCAAGGTGGTGGTCTGTTTGAACCGGGCCGACGGCACGGAGCTGTGGCGGTCGGAGCCCGTCAAGCGCCGCACGCCGATTACCACGAGTTTCGGGCCGAACCTGATCGTGCACAAAGACGTCGTGCTCTTTTCCGGCGGCGACCGCACGATGACCGCCCTTTCCGCCACCGATGGCAAGAAACTGTGGACTGCCGAGCACCCGCGGTCCGGCCACGCTTCTCCCGAGGACTTGCTCGTAGTGGGTGGCCTGGTCTGGGCGGGGGCGATTGCCGACAGTCGGGACTCAGGGCTGTTTTGCGGCCGGGATCTGCACACTGGCGAGATCAAAGTCCGCTTCACCCCCAACGTCGACATCTACTGGTTCCATCACCGGTGCCACCGCAGCAAGGCCACGGATCAGTACTTATTGACCTCTCGTACGGGCATCGAGTTTGTCGACTGGCGCGCGAGGAATTGGCAGACACATCACTGGGTGCGGGGCGGCTGCATCTACGGGATCATGCCCTGCAACGGCCTGATCTACGCCCCGCCTCATGACTGCGCCTGCTATATCGTCTCGAAACTGTACGGCTTCAACGCGTTGGCTGGAGCCTCGCCATCGCGGGCAATCCGGCCGGACACGCCGGAGGAAAAGCGACTCCAGCGCGGCCCGGCCTACAGCGCCGTCGCGCTGGAAACATCCCCGAACACTGAAGCAGCGGACGATTGGCCCACCTACCGACACGACCCTGCACGTAGCGGCTGCACGACCGCCGCGGTGCCCGTCGAATTGAAACGCTGCTGGCAGGCCGCTCTAGGCGGGAGGCTCAGCAGTCCCGTGATCGCAGGAGGGAAGGTTTTTGTCGCCTCGGTCGATACCCATACGTTGTATGCCCTCGACGCCACTTCTGGCAGGACGCTGTGGAGCTATACCGCCGGAGCGCGAATCGATTCCCCGCCAACGATCGACCAAGGCCGCGCGCTTTTCGGTTGCGCGGACGGCTGGATCTACTGTCTTTCGGCAGCCGACGGCACGCTCGTCTGGCGTTTTCGCGCAGCTCCGGACGAACGCCGCTTGATGGCGTTCGAGCAGCTCGAATCCGCATGGCCGGTCCATGGGAGCGTCCTAGTCCAAAGCGGGGTGGTCCATGCAGTGGCTGGTCGCTCGATGTTTCTCGACGGCGGAATGCGCCTGGTCCGACTGGACGCCAAGACCGGACGCAAACTGTCGGAGACTGTGCTGGATGATCGGGATCCGCAATCGGGCAAGGACTTGCAGAGCAGAGTCCGCGGCCTTGACATGCCCGTCGCATTGCCAGATATCCTCTCCAGCGACGGCCAGTATCTCTACATGCGGTCCCAAAAGCTCGACACAAAGGGCGTGCGCCAAGAGATCGATCCGCGGGATGCCACCGAACAGTCGGGCGAAGACGCTCACCTGTTCTCGACCATCGGCTTTCTGGACGACTCGTGGTTCCACCGCTCCTTGTGGCTGTACGGGCGCACGGCCACTGGCGGATACGGCGGATGGTATCGTCCCGGCCGGTTCGCGCCGTCGGGCCGCATGCTGGTGTTCGACCAGACCACAGTCTACGGCTTCGGGCGCCAGCCCGAGTTCTGGTGCAACAACTCGGTCCTCAGGTACGAATACTTCGCCGCAGACAAGGGAATCCAAGAGGACGCCGTGCGCCGGGTGCTTGAAGCGACCGGGCGGATGAACGCCCAGTCGGACAAGAAATCGGCCGACAGTTCGGACTGGGCCCTGCGCCAGCGATTTCCACGCGACGGCCTGACTGCGGTCGCCTACCAATGGGTCCAGCAGTCGCCACCGGTGCTTGCGCGCGCTTTGGTCCTGGCGGGCAAGACGCTCTGGATGGCCGGGCCGCCAAACATCCTTGACGAACAGCAGCACTTCTCGCGCCCCGAAGATGCCGCGCTGGAAGCCAAAGCCCAGCAACAACGCGATGCCCTGGAAGGAAAGCTGGGCAGTCTGCTATTGGCCGTTTCCGCGGCCGACGGCCGGTGCTTGGCCGGTTACAGATTACCTGGCTTGCCGGTGTTCGATGGCATGGCCGCCGCAAAAGCGCAACTGTTCTTGACGACTTCGGACGGCAGGGTTATCTGCCTGGGAGCGGCCGGGCGGGAGCCTTTGGAGCAAGCGCGCACTGAGCTGGCCTCGCTGCCGGCGCCGCAGAAGCTCGAGCGGCCGAAGCCCCCGCCAGGACATCCCGACTTCCAGCGCCAAGTGGGAGTGAAAGTCACAAGCGGCAATTTGGGCTATACACTCCAGCCGACGGACGAGCGCTTCGGCATGGCTTTGAAGAAGCTCCAGACGCCTTTGACCAAAACCGCCCGATTCCGCCTCCAGATGGAATGCCTCGCGCAATCTTCCGGCGGCACGAAGCTGCAAAACGGCTTCTTGGTCTTTGGCGACACTGCGGACGACGGCCGGCTGATCAAGTGCGGGCTGCGTGTATTGCAAGGCGTTGCGCTGGTCGTCGACGGCCCTCTGACACGCGGCAAATCCGCAAGCGTGAAGCTCGACCCCGGCAGCAGGACCACCCGGTTCGATATCGAAATCAGCGCCGACTTGGAAAGCCGCAAAGTGACCATGTGCGCGGCCGGGAAGACCGTGTCGCTGACCCTCGATCGGCAGTTGCCGGCGATCCGCTATGTAGGCTATGGGGTGCTAGGCGCGGCCACATCATTCACGCCCGTCCAGATCTCAGGGGACTGACACGCATGGGCCCAATTCCGCGACGACAATTCGCACGGACAGCGTTGGGTGCGCTCGGGGCTGCCATGCTGACCGCGCCCGCCGCAGCCCAGCAGAAGCCGGCTATGGGACTCCCTACCGTGCGCTGGGGCAAACATGACATCTCCCGGCTACTCGTCGGACACAATCCGATCAAGGGCGTCTCACACTACAGCGCAGAGCTTAGCCAGGAAATGCGCCAGTGGTTCGCCGCGGATCCGGCTCGGGCCAGACAATTGTTGCGCCGTTGCGAGCAGTTGGGCATCAACACATGCCAGATGGGCGGCCCGGAGATCGAAAAGCTCTTGCAAGCTTACTGGGCAGAAGGCGGCCGGCTGCAATGGATCGCAACCTTTTACTCCACTCCAGGCCGAGGCGACGAGGAATTGGCTAGAATCCTCCGCATGACCCCCAGGCCCATCGGCATTCAACAGCACGGCAACGTAACCGACCGGCTCATGCGCGAGGGCCAGATCGACCGTTGCCTCGAGAACCTGAAGCGGTTTCGCGACGCGGGTGTCTTGGTCGGCCTGTGCTCCCATAACCACGAGGTCATCGACTACGCCGAGCAGAAAGGCTGGGACGTGGATTTCTACCAGTGCTCGTTCTACCGTGTCGGGTTCGGTTTGCGACCGGCCAGCGGCGAAGCATTTGAAGCGTTTGACGACCGGTCACGCCTGTCCATGGTCAAGACCGTGCGCCAGGTCTCCAAACCGTGCCTGGTGTTCAAAGTGCTCGCTGCGAATCGACATTGCGGCAGCCCGGCCGCCGTGGAGGCCGCCCTGCGGTTCGCCCTGGAAAACATCAAACCGACCGATGCCGTGCTTCTCGGCATGTGGCAAAAGTACAAAGATCAGGTCGCTGAAAACGTTGGATACGCCCGTAGAATCCTCGGGCTTTAGCCCGCATTATTCTTGGCTCCGTTGAATCGCTGATGCAGTACCTTTGTTGGAGATGCTTGTAACACGCTATCGCTCGATGCCTTGCGACGATTGATCACGGCTCAGTCAATCCGGGTCAGGGCTAATCGGACCGGGATGTGCGCTTGGGCAATTGGCGGGTGTGCCGACGATACACACCAGGTTCCAGACTTTTGTCCTTTGCTGTCGGAATTGAATCATCGAATCGGGTATAAAGGGTCACCAGCACGTAGAGCTTCGTCCAACCCGGCCAAAGCATTGCGCAACTTCGCCAGGTTGACAAGGACTTTTTTCGTAACGTCTTGCTGTTTCGGCGTTTACGGCCGAATTGCCAGAATAGCCCCGCGGGTTGGAAGAATGTTTACGGTTAGTGGGTAACTCTTTGGGAGAAAAGACCATGGCACGAAACGGGCTGCTGGATCGCCGCACGTTTCTGCGGCAAGCGGCTGCCGTCGCCGCGGTCGGTGCGCCTTGCGTCGTGTCGGCCTCGGCGCTGGGCAAAGGCGCTTACGTGGCACCGAGCGAGCGGATCGGTCTGGCCTTTTTTGGGTTGGGCGGCCGAGGGTGTCAGCTCGTGGAGGAGTTCACGGCAAAGCCAGAGGTGGAAAGCCTGGCGGTCTGCGACCCCATCGCCGAGCGCCGTGAATGGGCCCTGCGCCTGGTTGAGCAGACCACGGCTAAGTTCAAGGGCCGTGAAGGCTACCTTGCCTGCAAGATGTACACCGATTTCCGGGAAATCCTTGCCCGCAGCGACATCGATGGCGTGGTGATCGCCTCGCCCGAGCACTGGCGCCCGATCCAGTGCGTTATGGCGGCCAAGGCGGGAAAGGACATCTACACGGAAAAACCTTTTGCGCTGACGGTCGGCGAGGCCCGAGCGATGGTCGAAGCGGTGCGCCGCCACGGCCGGATCTTCCAGCATGGCACCCAGCGGCGGAGTCTCGTCGACGTGCGGCGCAACGCCGAGTTGATTCGCAGCGGGCGGATTGGCAAGGTGACGCACGCGATGGTTTGGGTAGGGCCGGGTCCCAGGGCCGTTCCTGTCGACTACAGCCGCTGGCCCAGTCCGCCCCCGCGAGAGGTGCTCGACTGGGACCTGTGGCTAGGGCCGGCGGCGATTCGGCCTTACCACCAGGGCGCCATCGGCGGTTGGCAGTGGAACCGAGATTTCGGTCTGGCCTCGATCGGCAACTGGGGCTCGCATACGCTTGACATGACGCAATGGGCTTTGGGCAAGGATGAAGAAAGCCCGGTGGAGATCGTGCCTCCGAGCGCAAAGGGCTCGCTCTTGGCGTTGAAGTACGCCGACGGAGTGACCATCTACGTACCGCGCACGCGCGGCGACGACCCGCACGCCAGCGCGTTCGGCACGGACGGACAAAAGACAGTCTGGGGAACCCCACCCGTGGTCGAAAGGTTCGACGACACTCCGCTTGGACCGGGCGACGTGCATCTGTATCGCAGCCCGAACAACGACCACGCCCTCAATTGGCTCCAGTGCATGCGCACGCGCACGCCGACCATCTGTAACGAGGAGGTGGGGTTTCGGTCCGGCCTGTTGTGCATCCTGATTCACATCGCCGACCGGCTCAATCGGCCGTTGAAATTCGATCCCTCGACGCTCGATTTCCCCGGCGACGACGAAGCCCGCCGGCTACTCGATACGCCCAAGCGGGCGCCCTGGCAAGTCTACTAGTGCCATGGTCCCTTCCACGGAGATCCGATCATGTTTTGCTTGCCGAGCTTTCGACATTTGGGCCTGGCACTGTGGCTTGGCGTTGCGGGGTTCGCGGCGCGGGCTGCGGCCCAGGATGTGGACGTGCAGCAGTTGGCCAAGGAACTGACCGGTCAGGCCCCCGCCGTCCAACGAAGCGAACAGCAATGGCAGGCCGCGTATAACCGGGTGATAGAGGCCATGATTCCCGCCTCCAAGAACCCGGAGCAAAACCTTGAGCCGATCATTGTCCACGCCGGGGCGCCGGGCAACGAATCGCAGCGAGGGCCGCTGGTGCAAGCAATGCTCGCCTGGCTGGGCAAGACCGACAAGCAAGACGAGCGGGTTTTCCTGCTGAAGCAACTGGCCGTGGTGGGGCGCGAAGAGGCTGTGCCCGCTCTGGCCAGGCTCCTGAAGGACGAGTCGCCGCTGATCCGCGAGCACGCGTTGCGGGCGTTGGAGAGCAACACATCGGCCGCGGCGGGACAGGCCATTGCCGCTGCCTTGGGCGAGGCGCAGCAACCGGCCTGGCGCGTGGCGATAATCAATGCGCTCGGCAGACGACGCGAACCAGCCGGCACAAGCCACTTGCGCCAAATGGCCGTCAGCGGCGACCGCGAGGTTGCCGACGCGGCGCTGATGGCCCTGGGCAACATCGCTACGCCAGAGGCCGTCGAGTTTCTTTCAATGCTCTCGGCCGATGCTCAGGCCAAGTCCAATCCCGTTCTTGCTGGCGCCCTGCTGTTGGGCGCCGATCGGCTTCGGGCCGAAGGGAATAAGGAGGCGGCAGCCAAGTTGTACGGGCGGGCTCGGGCGGCGGCCCGGGAGGCTTTCATGCGCATGGCGGCGGTTCGGGGACTCGCACTTACGAAACCGGAAGAAGCCTTGCCGCTGGTGCTCGAGGGCTTGCGGCACGGCGATGCCCACACGCAGGCCCAGGCCGCCAGGCTGCTCTTGGACATGCCCGCCGGCAAGACCACCCACGCCGCCCTGGCTGTGTTGCCGAAGTTGCCCGCTTCGGCACAGCCGCTGCTGCTACAGGCCCTGTTCGACAGCGCCGCCCGGGAGCCGGGTAACCCGGCGCTTCGCGCCGTTGCGATGACGGCCCTCAGGGGGAACAACGAGCAACTTCGCAGCGCGGCGGTCCGGGCGCTGGCACACGTGGCAACAGCAGCCGACGTCCCGCTGCTGGCCGAGTTGGCCACGACCGGCGACGCGCGACTCCGCGAGACTGCGTTGAATAGCCTTACCGGGCTTTATGCGGCGGGGACGGAGGCGGCCATGATCGACCTGCTGGAAAAGGCCGACCCCAAGACCCGTGTGACCCTGATCCACAGTCTGGCAGGACGGCGTGCCGTGGCCGCGGTCCCGGCCTTGCTCCGGGCGGCCGACGACGCGGGACCGGATGGCACGGTCCGCTTTGAGGCCCGGAAGGCACTGCGGACCCTGGCGCACCCGAAGGCACTCCCCGCCTTGGTTGGGTTGCTCGAACGATCGCGCTCGCCCGAGGAGCGGGAGATTGTCGAACACGCGATCGCGGCCAGTTGCCGAAAGATCGCGGATCCGCACGGGCGTATCGAGCCGCTGGTGACGGCACTGCGCGGCGCAGACGCCTCCAAACGGTGCGCGCTACTGCCAGCCCTGGGCCGCATCGGCGGCCCCAAGGCCCTCGAAATTGTGCGCGCGGCCATCGACGACAGCGATGCGAAGGTTCAGGAGGCGGGCGTGCGGGCCTTGTCGAACTGGCCCGACGCCAGCGTGGCCGATGAGTTGCTCCGCGTCGCCCAAGACGGCAAGAACGAGCAGCATCGTCTGTGGGCGCTGAGGGCTTTTGTGCGGGTCGTGTCGGCTCCGGGGCAGAAGCGACCAGAGGAGGCCGCATCCCTCCTGCGCCACGCGATGAGTCTGGCCAACAAGTTGGAAAACAAAAAACTGATCGTATCTCGATTAGTCGCGGTCCCGGTGCCCGACGCGCTCGCCTTGGCCCTCTCATGCCTCGACGATTCCGAGTTGCACGCCGAGGCAGCCAGGTCGGCTTTGCGGTTGGCCGAGCTGATGCGATACTCTCATCCAGCCGAAGCCCGCGCCGCTCTGGAAAAACTGTCGCGCGTGGCCAAAGATGAGGGACTTCGGAAGCACGCGGCATCGGTGCTAAAGTATTCGATGCCATGAGAAACACCATGCTGTCCATCCCGCCCAGGTTGGACGAGCGATAGACACACCTCGACCCCAGGATGCCTTCGATCAAACAGCACCTTTCTCGCCGTCGTCTTCTCGGTTCATCCGCGGCCGCTGGAATCGGGCCAACCAAGGTTCTGGCCGGGATTGCGCGCGGTTGAAACGGCGAAGGAGCTTATGCAATATGACAAGACGAAATATGGATCTGAAGCTGGACCCCAATTGGCAAAAAAGATTAACTCAAATGTAAAAACGAGATTCGGCTAACCCGTATACCCGTACTGCAAATGCTTTGTCAAAAGCAAGTTAAGGACGGGGTTTTCCCATTCAATGCAGATTGCCCATTCCGCAAGGCCAAAGTTTGTTTGGTGTTCGGATGGCAAAAACACGGGAAAACGAATGTTTACCCGACGCGTTGCTCGAGTACTCATTTACTCGTTCGGCCGATATGTCGTGCGGACAAGAACGCCCCATTTTCGCGAGTAAAAACGCCTCACTTTGGCCCGCGCGGAGTATAATCAGAGGCTTGGAATAGGCCGGACTGGCTTTTTGCTTACCCTCTGAGTGTTAGCCACTTGCGCCGTAGCACAATGGGAAGAAGCTCCTAGATCGAGAAAAACCTGCCAGATAGTGAATAATGCGCGAGATCAATTGGAGAAGCTGTCAGTAGTGGCGCGCTTAAGTCCCCGTAGCTCAACTGGACAGAGCGTCGGCCTCCGGAGCCGAAGGTTACAGGTTCGAGCCCTGTCGGGGATATTCAAGCAGCGTAAGGACTTACGACAATCC
>Ga0129299_1001926_pt1 | contig 13841 bp, 10 predicted proteins | sample ConPoolayeCmetaG_FD_94477 | JGI IMG/M metagenome (GOLD analysis project Ga0129299, IMG submission 94477) | Hot spring microbial mat communities from California, USA to study Microbial Dark Matter (Phase II) - Cone Pool mat layer C metaG ... | reverse complement strand
GAATCACAAGCTGGACTATGGCAAGACCTTTCTGATCGGTTTTGGCTTTTTCGGCATCAGTGTCATGTGGAAGCTGTACAACGACTATGTGCCCATCTTTTTGCAGGCGGGCAACCCGGCCTTTGAGACGGCGACGCGCGCCGCCGGCTTTGGCCTGGGAGCCACCCTGACCGGCTTTATCATGACGCTGGACAACATTGCCGGCCTTTTCCTGCTGCCGCTGATCGGCATCTGGAGCGACCGGGTCTGGACGCGGCTGGGCCGGCGGCGGCCTTTCATTGTCGCCCTGGCGCCCATCGCTGTCGTTGCTTTCCTGGCCATCCCCTTCATTGTCCAGAGCATCCCGGCAGGGCTGAGCGGGCAGACGGCGCAGTTGGGACGGCCGCTGGCCCTCTTTATGATCGCTATCGGCGTTTTCCTGCTGGCGATGGCTGGCTTTCGCACGCCGGTCATCTCGCTGATGCCCGACCTGACGCCGTCGCCGCTGCGCAGCCAGGCCAACGGCATCATCAACCTGATGGGCGGCATTGGCGGGGTGATCATCACCCTGGTCGGCGCGCAGTTGTACGGCATCAGCATTGTCTTGCCGTTCATCGTGGCCTGTGTGCTGATCGTTGCCGCCGTGGTGATGCTGCTGCTTTTTGTGCAGGAGCCGCGCCACCTGGCCTACGGTCCGGATGAGCGGGAAGAGGGGCAGCTCGGCGTGCTGCGCAACCTGAGCCGCATTCCGGTCAGCGCCCGCACCAGTCTGTTGATGTTGATGCTGTCGATCTTTTTGTGGTTCGTCGGCTATAATGCCATCGAGACCTTTTTCACTTCCTACGGCGTCAACATCCTCCACATTCTGGAGAACCGGGCTTCGCTGCTCTCCAGCATCTCGTACATCACGTTCATTTTGTTTGCCGTGCCCAGCGGGTTCATCGCGGCGCGCATCGGCCGCCGCCGCGCCATCACGATCGGCCTGCTGACCTTTGCTGTGCTGTTGCTGGTGGGCTACTTTTTGCCCCGAATGGGGGTGATTGCCGTGGCGCTGGCGCTGGGCGGATGTGCCTGGGCGCTGGTGAACATCAACTCGCTGCCAATGGTGGTCGATACCGCCGACAGCGACGCCAACATCGGCACCTATGTTGGCTTTTACTACCTGGCCTCGCAACTGGCAGCCATCGCCGGGCCGGTGCTGAACGGCTTTGCCATCGAACGGACCGGCAACTATGGGTTGGTGCTGCTGATGCCGGTGATTTTCTTCTTCCTGGCGGCGTTGACGATGCAGGGCGTCACGCGAGGAGAGGCGCGTTGAGAGGAGGGGGGCGCGGCTGCGCGCCCCCTGGGATCAGGGAGATGCAGGAGGGCGCGCGGAGAGACGCCGCGAGTGTTCCTCCGCCAGCGCTGTGATGCGCTCGTACCCTCCCTCGATGAGCCGCTCCAGCTCATTGGCGGTGGTGCGATAGCTGTTCTCGGACATGCCGTAGGGGTCGGCGATCGCATAGCTCTGCCCTACCATCTCCGTCAGCAGGTAGACCCGCTTGCTGGCGAAAGGAAAGGCCTGGCGCAGCGCCTCGACGTGGTTGGGCTCCATCGCCAGGATCAGATCGGCCTGCTCGACCAGCTCCGGCTTGATCTCTTGGGCGCGATGTGTTGAGAGGTCGATGCCGCGCCCGGCCAGGGCAGTGACCGCGTTTTCGCTGGCCGGCTCGCCGTCCACCGCCCAGGTGCCGGCGGACTGCACCGTCCAATGGCATCGTTGTGGGTCGCGGGCCAGCCGCGCCCGCAGCAGGGCGGCGGCCATCGGCGAGCGGCAGAGGTTGCCGGTGCAGACGAAAAGGATCGTTGCCATCATTGCCTCCGTGCCTGCAAGGTTTCGACGAGGGCCATCAGCCCGCCGTTGACCACCGATTGCCCGCCCAACAGGATGGGGATGCCGGTCTGGGCGGCAGCCCGCGAGAACTGGCGCAGGAACGCTGTTTCGACCTCCTGCCAGCGGAAGAGGTCGGCATTGAAGCGGTCGGCCTGCGGCGGCCACAGCCCCTGCGCGGCGATGAGGACGCGGCTGTCGAACAGCGCCGCATCGACCAGGCTGGCCAGCCTGCCAAAGAATCCTTCCACGCCTGTCCGTTCCACCAGGTCGGCCAGCAGGCTGCGCACCTGGCCTTGCTTCAGGCGACCGCTGGCGACCATGCCCCGTTCCTCGACAAAGAGCCGCATCTCGCAGTGGGTGGCCTCTTCCAGGGCCTGCCAGGCCGCAGCAGAGGAGCGCCCGATGATGGCCATCCGCCCGCCCTCGCTGGCCATGACGTTCAGCACGCCCTCCACCACATCGACGGGCCAGGGCAGTTCCTGTAGGGCGGCGCGGAGGTGGGCGCCCAGCCGCGGGTGGAAGCGGGCGATCGAGAGGTCGCTGGGGGTGTCCAGGTCGAAGCGGCTGGCGGCGCTGGGGGGCAGGGCGACAACGGCCAGCCCGGTCTGCTGCGCCCATTGCCAGGCCAGGCTGTTGTCGCGCTCCTGCGCTGCCGTTACCGTCATCCACTCTGGCGTGCAGGGGAAGGCGATCCAATCGCAGGAGTGGAGGTTGTTGGTCACGGCGATCTCCTGTTCGAACCCCGCCAGGGCCTGCTGCCAGTCGGCTGGCCTCATCAACGGGGCGGAGCCGCCGCCGGCATAGAGGGCGCGGCGGATGTCGAAGCGGCGGATCAGGTCGGCCAGCCGCTGTCCAAAGTGGAAGGGCGCGCCAGGCGGGTCGGGGTCGATTTCGACTGGCAGGTGCTCCAGGCCGGCGGTCCAGGCGGTGTCGTCGGTGGCGATGACGGCGCGGTCGACGACGCCGGCTTCCAGCGTCGCTTCGAGCAGGTCGCGGGCGGCGGCCTGGCATGCGGCGCGGACGACCTGGCCCACGGGGCCTGCGTCGCCGCCTCCGACCAACAAGACGAGTGTCGTGTTCATCTGCTCTCGACACAGCGAGGACCCGGCCCGGCCGGGTCCTCGCCAGGTTGCTGATGGTCAGGCGACTTGGGGCACGATCAGCCCATAGGTGCCATCCTGACGGCGGTAGACCACATTGACGCCGCCCTCATTGGCGTTGAGGAAGAGGAAGAACTGATGTCCCAGCAATTCCATCTGGTCGACGGCCTCTTCCGGCGTCATGGAGCGGATTTCGAAGCGCTTGACGCGCACGATTTCGGCGGGCGGGAGGGCTTCTTCCTCCAGCGGTACAACTTCCTCGCTGCGTGGCCGTCGCTCCTGGCGCCGCCGCTTGTAGCGGGTGGCCTGGCGGCTCATCTTGTCGAGGGTTTCGTCGATCACGGCAAACATATCGGCGCCGCGCTCTTCGGCGCGCAGCATCGTCCCGCGCACCCAGATGGTCAACTGGGCGACCTGGCGATGGGCATTGGAGCGCGTCTTTTCTTCGGCCAGTTCCATACGCGCCTCTTCGATGTCGGGGAGAAAGCGGGACAGTTTCTCGACCTTTTTCTCCACATACTCCTGCAGCCGTGGTGTCATTTCCATGTTGCGGGTCAGTATTTGCAGCTCCATATTGTCCTCCCTCAGCACAAAATTAGTCTCACGGGGCGCGCGCCAGGGTCAGCGCCCAAACAGCCGTTGCGCCGCCAGCGCGCGCGGCCTCGGCGCACGCCTCCAGCGTCGCGCCCGTGGTACAGACATCGTCGATCAGCAGGACACGCTGCCCGGCGAGCCGGCCGTCGACACAGGCAAAGGCCCCCTGCACGTTCTGGCGGCGGTCGGCGGCCTTGAGGCGCATCTGCGAGGCGGTGGCGCGCGTCCGCTGCAGCGCCTCGTCGAGCGGCAGTTCAAGGCGGCGGCCCATCTCGTAGCCCAGCAAGGCGGACTGGTTATAGCCCCGTCGAAGCAGGCGGCTGGGATGCAGCGGCACGGGGACGATGACGTCGACGGGATAAGGGTGACGGTGCCAAAAGTCGGCCATGGCCTGGCCCAGCGGCTGGGCGATCTGCCGGCCGTGGCGGTATTTGAGGCGGTGGATGGCGTCGCGCACCAGGCCGTCGAACAAAAAGACAGAGCGGATGCCGTCCAGCCGGGGCGGCTCGTGCTGGCAGCGCGGGCAGAGGGCCGCTTTTGCGCCGGGCATGCCGCAGCGGGGGCAGACCGGCCCTTCGAGGCGGGGAATGCGTTCCGCGCACGGTTCGCAGAGCCAGGTGTCGACTTGCCCGCAGGCGATGCAGCGCGGCGGAAAGAGCAAGTCGGTTAGCAAACTGGCGAGCTGTTCCCAGGGCAGGACCCGTGGCTCGCGATAGGGCACGCTGTGCTCCTAAAAACCAAATAAGCCAGAGAGGGCGCTCCTTTTGAGAATAATGACCGATGGCCCCAACAGGACGATAAAGAGCGCCGGGAAGATGAGAAAAGCGATCGGGATCATGATCTTGATCGGCGCCTGGCGGGCCAGCTCTTCCGCCCGCAGCCGTCGCCGCACGCGCATCTCGTTCGACTGGATGCGCAGGACCTTGGCGATGCTGACGCCCAACTGGTCGGCCTGGATCACGGCGGCGACGAACGTCGACACGTCCGGCACGTCCAGGTTTTCGGCCATCGACCGCAGCGCCTCACGGCGGACTTTGCCAAGCTGGATTTCCTGCAGCACTTTGGCAAAGGCATTGCTCAGCTCGTTGTCCCACTTTTCGACCACCTTGGCCATGGCGGCGTCAAAGCCCAGGCCAGCCTCGACGCAGATGGTCAGCAGGTCCAGCGCGTCGGGCAGCGCTCGCTGGACCACGTGTTTGCGGTTGCGGATCTTGGAGCCCAGCCAGAGCACGGGCAACATATAGCCCAGCGCCGTGCCGACGATGACCAGAAGGATGCGCTGAAAGAGAGGGACGCTGCGGGACATTCCAACGGTCAGCAACAGGGGGCCGCCCAGCACCGCGATCAGGATGTAACGGATGGCCAGAAATATCGTCGGCTGGAGGCGGGGGAACAGTCCGGCGATCTCTAATTTTTGCCGCGTGCGTTCGATGGTCTGGGCCGGCGCCATGCGCCCAACCATCTCGGCCAGGCGCTCCAGAAGGGGCATGAGCACCCGTTCGGAGAAGGGCATCGACAGTTCGATCTCTTCCAGCGTGGGGGGGCGGTCCATCGCCCCCAGTTCGGACAGGCGCTCTTCGAGCGAGGCAGCCCTTTGAGGAGCGCGCAGACCGATGAAGATGAGCGCGATTCCTCCCATCACGGCAATTCCAACGAGGACAATGAGCACAGTTGTCATTGTCATGCCTCCCTCAGATCTCAATATCGACGATTTTGCGAATGATCAGAAAGCCCAAGACAATGCCCAGGACGGCGACGCCGATCATAATCCAGCCGCAGGGATCGGTGACGAGCGTTTCGATGAAGGAAGGGTTGACCAGGTAGATAAAGCCAGAGAGCGCTACGGGGAGGAAGCTGATCAGGTAGCCTGAGGCGCGGCCTTGGGCAGTGAGGGCGCGGATCTCGCCTTTGATGCGGACGCGCTCGCGGATGGTAAAGTTGATCGCGTCCAGCACCTCGGCCAGATTGCCGCCGACCTCGCGCTGCACGTTGATTGCTGTGATCATCAGGTCAAGGTCCTCTGAGGGCACGCGGCGGAGCATGTTGTCCAGGGCCTGTTCCAGAGGCAGGCCTAGCTGGACCTCTTTGACCACGCGGTTGAACTCTTCGCTGACGGGTGGGGGCATCTCGCGCCCGACAGCCTCCATGGCCTGCAGCACGCTGTAGCCGGAACGGATCGAGTTGATCAGCAGGTTGATCGTGTCGGCCAGTTGGCCGTTGAACTCTTTGAGGCGTTTGCCCTGCAGGTAAGAGACATACCAGCGCGGGGCGAAGAAAGCAAGGACTGCGACGATCAAGGTGACGATGGTATTGTGTCTCCAGAGGTGAGCAAGGGCGGCGGCGGAAATGATGCAGATAACGGTAAGGGCAAGAAACTCACTGGCAGTGAGCTTGAGGTTGGCGCTGGCAAGCTGAGCGCGGATGTTAGCTGCTGCCCCCCGGCGTTCGAGAGCTTTTTCCAACTGGTCGCCCAGTCTGGATACCCGCCGTTCAGTGACTTGTGGGACGAAGGTTATGCTCTCGGCATAGCGGTCAAGCCGCTCGCGGACCGTGTCACGGTGCTGGCGGATGGCTCTGATGATCACGTAAGCAATGACGCCGACGGCGATCAGCCCGGCCACCATCAACAGCAAGTTTCCCATTTTCCGCTCCCTGCAGACTATACTTTGATGCGCTCTCCGAAGCCAAAGATAGTCGGCGGCAAGTTGATGCCGGCAGCCTCGATCTTGTCCATAAACTTGGGACGGACGCCAGTTGGGCGCAGGCGGCCGATGATGCGTCCCTGCTCATAGCCGGCCTGTTCGAACTTGAAGATCTCGGTGCGCACGATGGTTTCGCCCTCCATGCCTTCGATGGAGGTGATGCTGACCACACGCCGCGAGCCATCGCGCATGCGCTCCAACTGCACGATGAGATTGATCGCCGAGGCGATCTGCTCGCGGATGGCGCGGTGGGGCAGTTCCATGCCGGCCATGAGCACCATGTTCTCCAGGCGCGCCAGCGCGTCGCGCGGCGAGTTGGCGTGGATGGTGGTCATCGAGCCTTCGTGACCGGTGTTCATTGCCTGGAGCATGTCGAACGCCTCTGCGCCGCGACACTCGCCGACGACGATGCGGTCGGGGCGCATCCGCAGCGAGTTGATGACCAGGTCGCGGATGGTCACCTCGCCACGGCCCTCGATGTTGGGGGGGCGCGATTCCAGCGTGACGACGTGCTCCTGTTGGAGCTGGAGCTCGGCTGCGTTCTCGATGGTGATGATGCGGTTGTCATGCGGGATGTAGCTGGAGAGGATGTTGAGAAAGGTCGTCTTGCCGGTGCCGGTGCCGCCGGAGATGAGGATGTTCAGCGCGGCGATGACGCATGCTTTGAGAAACTCCATTGCCTCCGGCGTGATCGACCCCAGCTCGATCAGCTTTTCGGCGGTGAGTGGGATCTTGAAGAACTTGCGGATCGTCAGCACCGGGCCGACCAGGGAAAGAGGAGGGATGATGGCGTTGACCCGCGAGCCGTCCGGCAAGCGCGCGTCCTGGTAGGGCACGCTCTCGTCGATGCGGCGGCCCAGCGGCGCCACGATGCGCTCGATGATGCGCATCACGTGCTCGTCCGACTCGAAGGTATAGTTGACCCGCTCGATCTTGCCCTTGCGCTCGATATAGATGTTCTTGGGGCCGTTGACCATGATCTCGGTGATGGTGGGATCGGCCAGCAGCGGTTCCAGCGGGCCCAGGCCGAGGATCTCGGCGACGATCTGCTCAAAGAGCCGCTCGCGCTCGGCCCGGCTGAGGACGATGCGCTCTTCGGTCAGGATGGATTCGAACATGTCGCGGATTGTGCGGCGCACCTCTTCCTGCTGGGTGACGTCCATGGTCGGGTCGAGCTCGTTGATCAGCTTGGTCTGGATGCGGCTCTTGAGGTCGCGGTAGGCGTCGCGCACGACCGACGGGGCAGGGCGACGGACGCCTGCGTCGGCGGGCAGCCGCGCTCCTGTTGCGGGAGCCTGCGGCTGCTCCTGCGTCTGTTGCTGTCCCTTTTCGATTCTGCGTAGCAGTGACATGCTTTCCTCCGCGATAACGGTCAGGCTTTACAGGACGCGACCCAACAGGCGGTGGCTGTCCTCTTCGGAGGCTATCTCCTCCTCCGTGGGTGCCAGTTCTTGCAGCTTCTCCAGAACGCCGGCGGCCAGGTGAACAAAGGCCTGGGCGATGGGTTTGCCGGCCTCCTCGGTCACGATGGGCGTGCCACGGTTGGCGGCCAGCCCGCCCGCCCGCTCGTCGTAAGGGATGTGAGCAATGGCCGGCATAAGCGCCTTTTCGATCTGATCGACGCGAATGCCGGTGCGTTGGTCAGCATAGTTGATCACCAGGGCCAGGCGGTCCATCGGATAGTTGAGCTGGTTGGCCAGGTTCATAAAATTGCGCGCGTCTTTGATGCTGGGGATCAACGGCGTGATGACGAGCAGGATCAGGATCGATTCATCCAACAATGTCAGAGTGACCTCGTCGATCCAGCTCCATGTGTCGGCAATGACCAGGTCGAAGTGGAGTAGTATCTGTTCCAGGATAGTGCGGATTTTGCTATTGCTGCTCCCTTCCGAGGCCAGCAGCAGTTGCTCGGCATCTTCGGGTTTGGCCGGCGCCAGCATAGTCTTGACTCCCGATGGGTGGGGTGTCATAACGTTGAGCAGGAGGTCAGTGTCCAGTTGATCGACGCGATCGGCCAGGTCAGCGATGGTGCGGGTGGGTTGAAGGTTGAGCATGACCCCGATATCGCCAAACTGGAGGTTGCCGTCGAAGAGGGCGACTTTTTGTGTGCTGCCCAGGCGGGTTTGCAGCGCCACTGCCAGGTTGACGGCGATGGTGGTGCAGCCGACGCCGCCTTTGGGGGCAAAGACTGTAATCAACTGACCGCGTTTGCCTGCCCTGGGGCGGCCTGGCGCCTGGCCCGGTGCGGTCGGCGCGGTGACGATGCGCGCCGCCTGCGACTGGCCGATCTCGTAGGCGCGGCGGATGGTCGTCATCAGCTCATCGCCGCTGGGCGGCTTGACCAAAAAGTCGCGTGCCCCGGCGGCCATGGCCCGTCGCATGTAACCGGTCTCGCCCTGGACGGAGAGGATGACGATTTGGGCTGTAGGGACGTCTTTGACGATCTGCTCGGTGGCGGTAATGCCGTCGATGCCGGGCAGGTTGATGTCCATCAAGACGACGTGGGGTTTGGTCTTCCGCGCCAGCTTGATGCCCTCTTCGCCCGTGGCGGCTGCCCCGACCACTTCTATGTCGGGGTCAAACGAGAGCAGCTTGCGCAGGTTCTCACGAGTATCGGCGATGTCGTCAACAATGAGAACCCGGATTCGTTCGCCTGGCTGTTGCACTTGTTACGCTCCTTAGCACAGGATGTTAAAACCCTCGACAACGTCACGGCTCATTGGGGCGGTGGGAAGGAAGTAACTGGTGGCGTCACGCCGTACGGCAGCAGTGGGGGCAGTTCGATGTTGTAGCGGCTCATCAGGTATTGGAGGGTGACGGGGTCTGTGCTGACGAAGCTGCCGTTTGCGGCGGAGCGCAAGACCAGTGAGACGCGGGCGTTGCTCAGCAGGGCGTATTCCAGCGCAATGGCATCCTGCGGGGTGACGGCCAGTGTCAGCGGCAGTATGGTCGGTGCGGGGGGTGTGGCCTCGCCCTCCTGGCCTGTTTGCCCTGTCGTCGTGGTTTCCATCCCGCCAGGTTGGCTGGTGGCTACTGTGTCCGGAAACGGCCAGTCACCGACGCGCAGCACCACGGCATCCTGGACAGCCAGTTGGGTGACCAGGCGAGGACGTTGGGGTTCAGAGGGGGTGAGGTTGATGACATAGCCGTTGGGCAGGACTTCCAGCCGCCCTCTCTGATCTAACTGGCAGGTCTCACCCTCGACGATGGTCAGGCAGGAGGCTCTGTTGGGCAAGATGGTCTGGAATTCCTCGTCCAGGTTAACCAGCAGCAGGGAGATCAGCACATCCACGTGGTCACCGGGCCGGAGCGCCCAGGCCACACCGGTGTACCGGCTGATGGGGAGCGCGTAGGCCACCCGGCCCTCCGGGATCACCATAGAGGCCTCCGAACCAGCACCGAGTACCTCTCCGGGCTGGTTTGTCAGCATATCGACCGCCAGGAGGGTGCCCCGGGCAATATCCACGCGGGCGATTTGGTTGTAGGCTTGCTCCAAAGTGGTCAATGCACCGGCAGGTATGGAATCCGTTGGCCAGTTCTGCAGGTAGACGGCGCCCTCGGTGATTCTTTGCCCGCGGGGGATATTCTGTGCCGCCATCACCACAGGACTCATCGCGGGTGGCGTTGGGGGCTGCTCAGGGCTCTCTTGGGGCCGTGTGGTGCGGAACAGGACGATGCCCACCGCCAGACTGCCGATCACCACAATGGCTCCCAGCAGGACGAGTGACAAACGTCGGTTACGCATGGCTCTTTCCTCTCTTTCGTCTGGTAGAATCACTGGAGTCAGCGTTGGGATGTGGGTTTGACGATGATTATACCCACTTTAGACTTGAAAGTCAAATAGCTCTGCAGAGGGGTGTTCGAAGCAGCGAACACGCCCCTTCGGGGCGCCGTAAAACGTGAAAAACAGGCCGTTGTTCGGCCTCTTGCTCGAAGCGCAGCGTTCTGGTATAGTTCCACACACCTGTATGAAACAGCCGGTGTGCCCTCCTTCGAGAATCCCAGAGCAGGGGGCTGGTCTACTGTGCTGTGCGGCACACCAGAGGCAGGTAGATGATGGGCCAGTCGACGGCTCGGTAGTTGTTGTTTTCCTCATCGCAGGTAGGCATGAGGGGCAGCGTGCTCAGGCTACACGTTGTCCCTTCGGGACTGTGGCCGTACCATTCGTACCCCGTCTGCCAGCGCAGCACGTCGGCGTAGGCCCAGACGCCGCAGGCGCCGGGCTCAACGCAATAGGTGGGCCAGGTCAGGACAGTGCTGCCCACAATGGCCTCGCCCGGCACCAGGCCGTGCCACCAGTACGAGGGCGGGCTGAGGCCAGCCCACTTGAACAACGCGGTGTCACCGAAGGTTATCGGTCCCCCGAATGTGCTGGTCAGGACGACCGGTGGCCCCTGCTCGACCGGTCGGATATACAGCCCGGCGATGACCGGGCGTCCGGTGGTGTACGCGCCCACGTTGCGCACGGTCACGGTGTAGTGCACCAGTTCGCCGACGGCCGGGCGGTAGTTGTTCATCGACACGTTTTCGACGGTCAGGTCGGAGCCCAGCAGCGTTTCACGCAGGGTGAGGCTGAAGGTCAGCCGCGATGTCTCTGTGAAACTCCACCTCAGGCTGCATGCCGTGGTGGTATAGGCAAAGATGCAGGCGGTGTCTGAGTAGACATAGCTGTCGGGGGAGATGGTTAAGGGCTCCCAGACGGGGCCAATGGTACGGCTGAAGATGATTGTATTGGTCAGGCTAAAGAGCCAGGTGGGTTCCTGCGGGCCGACGGGATATTCGAGCCGGATCAAGGGTGATTGCGGATCGCGCCAGGCCCGGCTGCGTGTGTCATAGTTCAGGTAGATTGTTGCCTTGCCGCCCACTGTGCCAGAGAAGATGACTCTTGTTGGATCTATAACTGCCTGGCAGGTAGCAGTCGGTGGCCACGTTGGCTGGCAGGTGGTTGTGCGGACCACGGTATTGGGGGGAAGGTTGATCCAGTCATTCAGGCGAAAGTCAGTAATGTGGGTCTGGAAGGTGGTGGTATAGGTGGTGGTGTAGATATCGACGGCAAGCGGGCTGTGGATTGTGATCGTCTGGATGCGTGTGTAGAACAGCTCGGCTTGCCCAGCCGCACTGGGGAGTGCGGCTGGGGTCGGAGGAGACATAGCCAGTAATATTCCTGCCGTCAGCGCGCCGCCCAGAAACCAGGCAAGGGCGACGGCCCGGTGCTTCCGTTCGGTTGTCGGCAAGGTCAATCACCACCTCCCGGGGGTGGGGTGGGTGACGGAGGGGAGGTTGGTGTGGGCGTCGGGACGGTCGGTGTGAGCGTTGGCGTGCTGGGCGTGGGCGTGCGGGTTGGTGTTCTTGTTGGGGTGGGTGTATTTGTTGGCGTCGGCGTGCGTGTTGGCGTGGCCGAGGGAGTGGGCGTGCCCGGCGTGGGCGTCCTCGTCGGCGTCGGCGTGCGCGTCGGCGTGCTGGTTGGCGGCCTGGGGGTTGGCGTGGAGGTAGGCGCCGGCGGTGTAGGCGTCGCGTTCGGGGGTTGCCCGCCGCAGACGTCGAACGAGGAGACCATCAGCGTATAATGCGGCTGGCGGTTGGTGCCGGCGATGGTGCCGGTGTCGTCTGTATCCATCACGCGGATGAAGAGGTAGTGCCGCCCGTTCATTACGGGGAGATTGCTGCGCGGCCAGGTGCCGGGCACGGACGCCAGCGATACCCCGGTGGGGAGGTTAGAGATCTCGGCGGAGGTCAGGTAATACCAGTTCTGGTCGTCGTTACTGGCGCGGAGCAGGTTGCGGTAGCCTTCGCGGCTGTTGGGGCCGGTGATGTAGACGGCCACTTCCTGGATGCCGGAACCGTTCGGCGTGCCGACGCCGCCCATGTCCATGTCCCAGGTGGTCAGGCGGAGGGTGACGTTCTGGCCAGCCTGGAGGCAGGCGTTGGGGTCGGGGGCAGGCGCGGTGCTGGAGGCGGCGACGGCATCGGGCCGCAGGTAGTAGTGCGAGTTATAGCTGGAGGAGAGGGTGGTGGCGACCGGAACGGGGGAGGTGAGGCGGATAGCTGGTCCCTGGCGTCCGCCATTGAACTCCAGCCAGCAACTGCCGCCCATCGGAAAGTCCAGGCGCAGGCTCATGGTGAACTGCGAGGCGTGGACGATATTGGCGCCGAGGATGTCGGCCCCGCTGTTGTTGTAGAACGATTTCTGGGTCGAGCGGGAGACCTGCTCGCACAGCGGGGCCATGCGGGCAGACGGATAGTATATGTTGTAGGGCAGGCCCAGGATCGTCCCCACGTCCACGCAGCGCAGCCGGGCGCAGTTGCCGCCGCCGTCGTTGAAGCGCATCGAGAAGATGCGCTGCAGGCCGGCGGGGATGCGCTGATAGGTCACGTCGGCCCATCCGCTGGTGATGTTCCAGGGGCTGACCGTCCCATCGCCGTTGTGGGTTGTGCCTATCCAGCTCAGGGGGACGGCCCACTGGTCGATGCGGTCCACACAACGGGGGAAGGTGGAGTAGCTCACCAGCCCATCCAGCGCGCTCGTGCCGCGCTGCCAGCGGAACCGGGCATTGTTGAGCGTCACGGGGTAGATTGTGGTGTTGTTGATCGGCCCGCTGGCCGCGTGCCATGTCGAGCTCTGGGGGAAGAACACTTCTGGATCGTACACCAGGTCGTCGCAGTCAGGGGTCTCGATGTAGACATTGAAGGGCACGACCAGCAGGGTGAACAGGCGATCCAGCCCATTGACATCATCGCGGTCCATCGCCCGCACGTAGAGGTAGTGGGTGCCACTCATAACCCACCGATTGTTAGGCCACAGGCCGCTGCTCAGGTCGAAGGTCGCCCGGAACGGAGCAACGGTCATGTAGTACCAGTCGCGGGTGTTGCCGCTGCGCAGCAGGTTGTAGTCGGGGCCGCTGCTGTTGCCATAGTTCTCGGGCAGGTTCTCTGGTCCCTCGACCCACAGGGCGACCTCGCGGATGCCGGTGCCGCTGGCGGCGGCGTCGCCATAGTCGCGGTCGAAGGCGGTCACGTCAACGACCAGAGTCTGGGTGACCCAATCGTCGTTCCCGCCCAGGGTCACCGGCACGCCGACCTGGGTGGTCAGGTGGGAGGGGCGGATCATATAACGCGCCCCGGTCGGCAGCGTGCCGGTGGCCAGCGGCGAGGAGAGGCGGATGTAGGGCCCGCGCTGGGTATTGGTGAAGGCAATTGTACAGACGGGCGGGGTGCCGGAGGCGTCGAAGCGCCAGGTGGTCTGGACGGTGAACTGGTCGGGGTGGAGGATGTTGTCGTTCAGGTTGCTGCTGGTGTTGGAGGGATAGTAGCCGCTGGCCGTCGAATCCAGCAGCTCGTCCAGGCGCGGCGAAAGGGGCATAGTGGTGCGCAGGGTAGGCATCGTCTGGCCGTCGTAGTCGAAGCGCAGCCAGTGCGGCTCGTTTGGCCAGAGGATGCGCGCCTCTGTTGAGCTGCCCCAGTTGGCTGTCCAGGGGTTGCTGTTGCTGTCGCCGCCGTGGATCGAGCTGTTACTGACCGCGCTGGGCATATAGACCTGGTTCACGTAAGCGGCGGTGGGGTTGATCTCGCTGGGCCAGCCGATGGTGAACG